>ERZ1090861.295-NODE-295-length-31893-cov-7.380991_pt1 | contig 31893 bp, 29 predicted proteins | sample MGYA00478482_ERZ1090861 | MGnify/ENA primary metagenome ERZ1090861 (study PRJEB33644, sample SAMEA5815744) | chicken gut metagenome | biome: Chicken; feature: Gastrointestinal Tract; material: Caecum | place: Ireland | collected 2019-01-01 | study: A study of the... | reverse complement strand
CCGGTGTTCTTGGGTGCCTTCAAAAATGTGTTTTTTTTTTTGCATTGCTCAAAATAAAAATTACAACAAACCCCCCCGGCGGCCATAACGAACCCCCGCCGGTTTTATGTTTTGCGGGCAGCCCGGATCAAAGTTGTCCGGTCTGCCGGATTGTTCTCTGCTTGTCTGCACTTTATTTGTTAAGAATATATCAAAAAATTTTTTAATTAAAAAGTTTTTAAACACTATTGACAAATCAAAGGAAATATTGCATACTGTTTTTATAGGGTGAATCTTCATTCACCAAATATAGTATGAAACGGAGTATGCTTATGTCCTACAATCCTTACGACAATGTGCTTGCTACGGTTGAAAAAGCCGCCGAAATGCTCGGCTATGCGCCTGAGTATTACGAAGCCGTCAAATATCCCGAACGGGAACTGAGCGTCTCCGTACCCGTGCGCATGGACGACGGCAGCGTGCGCGTGTTCCAAGGCTTCCGCATCCAGCACTCGACCGTGCGCGGCCCCGCGAAGGGCGGCATCCGCTACCACCAGAATGTCAACAAGGACGAGGTCAAGGCGCTGGCGGCCTGGATGACCTTCAAATGCGCCGTGGTGGATATCCCCTACGGCGGCGGCAAGGGCGGTATCGTGGTCGACCCCTCTACCCTGTCCATTGCGGAATTGCAGCGGCTCACCCGCCGTTTTACCACCATGATCGCACCGATCATCGGCCCGGACCGCGACATTCCCGCTCCCGATGTGGGCACGAACGCGGAGGTCATGGGCTGGGTCATGGATACATACAGCATGTTAAACGGGCATTCCACCCCTGCTGTGGTCACGGGCAAGCCCATCCAGCTCGGCGGCAGCCAGGGACGCGGTGAGGCGACGGGGCGCGGCGTGATGCTCAACACCCTGTACATCTGCGAAAAGCTCGGTATTTCCATTCAGGATGCGACGGTCGCCGTGCAGGGCATGGGCAATGTCGGCAGCGTTTCGGCACGCCTGCTTTACGAGCAGGGCGCAAAGGTCGTGGCGGTCAGCGACGTTTCCGGCGGCATTTACAAGGCGGAGGGCTTAAACATCCCCGCGATCTGCCAATATCTTTCCAAACGCGGCAACCTGCTTTCAGGGTATGAAGAAGCGGGCTTGACGCGCATAAACAACGAAGAACTGCTTACCTCCGACGTCACGGTGCTCATCCCCGCGGCGCTGGAAAATCAGATCGATGCGCAAAACGCCGGGCGCATCCGCGCAAAGGTCATTGTGGAGGGTGCAAACGGCCCGACGACGATCGAGGCGGACGATATTTTAGAGAAAAACGGCGTGGTGCTCGTACCCGACATTCTCGCAAACGCGGGCGGCGTTGTGGTCTCGTATTTCGAGTGGGTGCAGAATTTACAGGCGCTCGAATGGGAGGAACAGGACGTCAACGACAAGCTCGCCAAAAACATGCGCAAGGCGTTTGACAGCGTGTATGCCATCGCTGAGAAAAAGAAGACCACGCTGCGCATGGGCGCGTACCTCATCGCCCTCAAGCGCGTGGTGGAGGCCACACAGTTCCGCGGTATCTGGCCGTAAGATGTAAATTTTAGCATGGTGCTCTGACACGGTCTGTAAAACCAAGCGCGGCGAGGTTACCCTCGCCGCGCTTGGTTTTTATGATTTATAAAGCGGCGCCGCCGTCCGTGCCCGGTTGCCCGGTCAGTTCCGGCTGCCATCCCCCTTTACCGTAGACTCAAATATCCAGCCAGCCGTCCTCCCCGCCCTCTACCGGGCCGGTGCCGACCGAAACGGCAATGATATCTTCCACATCATACACAGAGACGTCGAAATTCGGGCTCTCATAGAGATATTTCATTTTCTTATGCTCCTTTCAGAATCAAATTATCCCTTGTCACCGGAAGATCATCGCAGCGCCGTCCTCCGACAAGTCACCGCCGATCCTTACTGTGATTTCCTCAGTTTGTTCAAACGCCGTTTATTGAAAGTCCGGCGGTGCATATATCTTTCCGATTCCTGTTGTATTTAGCCGGTGAAAAGGTACGCCGCAAGATAGTCCGCTGCAATGGTGTCATAATTTGTATTCAGAAGAGCCTGCTCGGCCGCATCATAGAATGCGTAAGCCGTCCTGCCGTCCGCGTCGAGATACTCGACCACGCCGACATACGTCACATCGGAACGAGTCGCTTCGCTCGTGATCTCCAGACGTGCGCCGAAGTATGCGTCAGCCGTGTCGCTTGTCTTCTGGATATAGTTCGTCCAAGCGACTTCATAGCCTTCCATCGCGGTGCCCTGCGCCACCGCCTGTGCGGTTTCCATGTCGAAGCCGTCCGTCCCTCTGTAAGCCACGAAGCCAAGTCTTTGGATCGCGTTGGTGCCGCCGCCGGCTGCCGTGTTCGCAAAGTACGCATCCCAATCCGCATCCGTGATCTGTGAGATCACGCGGAACAAAAACGCATCCGCGACCGTCGTTTCGCTCGTCACCGTCATCTTGACCTGCGCTCTGCTCTTCGCGACAACCGGGCCTGCCTGCGCAAGCGCTGTTGCGGTTGCGCTGAAATACTGTTTGCCCTCGGTGAGCGTTCCTGCGATCGTCGTTTCCTCCGTAAACGGCGAGCCGTCGATTTGGGTGGCGTCGGCATCCATCGTCTCCCAATCCGGCGTCAGGGTATCCGCATGGAAAATACAGTCATCCAAAGTCTTTATGCTGATCTCGGTGTTTTCGGGGCGGACGATCACGTTCCCTTCGCAGTAAAGACCATCCGTATAGCCTACTGCGGCTACGTTCCCGCCCGAAAGGATGATATCCCCATAGATTTCGATGCCGTAGCTGTAAGCGTCAGAGCTGTCAGCCACAGCGAGACCTCCCGCAGCCGTTACCGTGCCGCCGGTGACGGTAATGCTGTCAGGATAAATACCGCCGCTATAGGCGTAACCGCCTTCACCCGTGGAGGTAGCTTCGCCGCCTGCGGCGTTCACTGCACCGCTTCTTATGATGACAGCATCGTCGCCGTCGATGCCGTAGCTTTCCGCGTTCTGAGCTGTTGCAGCGCCGCCTGTGGCAGTGACCGTACCGCCGGTGACAGTAACGCCGGTAGAATCGATGCCTTTGCTGTAAACCATAGAGGTCTCGTTCGTTGAGGTAGCTTCGCCGCCTGCGGCGTTCACATTGCCGCCTTCTATGACGATAGAATCGTAGGCGCGGATGCCTGCGCTATTGGCTTTTTTTGCAGTGTTTACCGTACCGCCTGTGGCGGTAACCGTGCCGCCCTCTATGATAACACCATCATAAGTGTAGATGCCGCTGCTGTAGGCATCACCGTATTCGCCCGTGGCGGCTGCTGCCCCGCCCTTTGCTGTGACCGTACCGGCGCTCACGGTGACCCTATAGGCATAAATACCCGTGCTTTCGGTATATGCCGAAGCTTCCACCGTACCGCCGGAAATATCCAGCGCACCGTCGCCAGAGACAGTGAGACTGCCGCCGACAAAGACCCCGAAGCTTGCACCGATTCCGTTTGCATCGTCGCCATTCGGGCCGATTACCGTGTTCGTGCCTACCGGCTCGATCGTAAGATCGGTTTCGAAGTATATGGCAGCGGCTGCGCCGTCCTCAAATTCGTGCGCGCCCTGCGTGACCGTCGCGTTATTCAGGGTAAGCGTGCTGCCGTCCCACGCGATGTTGTAATTGTCTGCAGAAGCACCCGCAGTCGTCACTGCACCTGTGTCATCCGTCAAAGCATAAACGGTGGTGTCCGCCTTACCCGCAAGCACCACGCCGCCTACGCAGATAATGTCGTTAAGCTGTACCACAACGCTGTGGAAGTATTTTTCCCCGGCAACGAGGTCGGTGATCTCTGTTTCCGCCGCAAACGGAGAACCACTGATTTCCGATGCAGTCTCCGCAGTCCCGCCCGTATGCACCTCAATGCCCTCGCCGGTCTGCGGGTTGACGACAGCATAGCGAGCGTGGGAAACGGCCTCGCTGTCACCGGTGGCAGTGACTTCCCCACCCTCTATGGAAACGTATCCGTTATCGGCACATACGCCATAACTGTAAATAAGGGAATACTCGTTCGTGGCGGCGGCTTTACCGTCTGCGGCAGTGACTTTCCCGCCCCGTATGGAGACGTTTCCGAGATTGGAAAATATACCGCAGCTGTAAACCATGCAGGCATGACCCATGGCGGTGGCTTCGCCGCCTGCGGCGGTTACATTGCCGCCCTCTATGATAACAGCATCATAAGTGTAGATGCCGTTGCTGTAGGTATAACCGTATCCTCCCGTGACGGCTGCTGCCCCGCCCTTTGCTGTGACCGTACCGGCACTTACGGTGACCCTATGGGCATAAACACCCATGCTTTTGGCATTTACCGAAGCTTCCACCGTACCGCCGGCGGCATTCAGAGAACCGTCGCCGGAAATAAAGATCTCTGCATTGTTGATATAAATGCCATAGCTGGAGACATAAGCATTTCCGGATTCGTTATCCGATCCTCTGACATGGCTCTCCCCGACCAGTTCTATCGTCAGGTCGGTTTCACAATAGATGGCAGCGGCTGCGCCGTCCTCAAACTCGTGCGCGCCCTGCGTGACCGTCGCGTTATTCAGGGTCAGCGTGCTGCCGTCCCACGCGATGTTGTAATTGTCCGCCGTGGCGCCTGCGGTCATCACCGCGCCTGTATCATCCGTCAGAGCGTAGACGGGGGCGTCCGCACTGCCTGTGAGCGCTATGCCGCCGACATAGACTGTGTCGCCGTCCGCTGCGAATGCCGCGACGGGCAGCAGCGTCAGCACCAAGCATAGGCTCAGCAGGATCGCGGTCAATCGTTTTTTCATGGATCCTTTCCTCCTTTTCGCGTCGGTTTGCGATCGTATAGATCCCCTTCCGCGTGCCTTGGGGTTATATTCTTACACTGTAATTGTACCGAAAAAAGGGAGGATTATCTATTACCCGTTTTGACCCCTGAAACGGGTGATGCCCGCGGAAGCCCGCGGGCATTTTTCTATCGCAGCATATACTGTTTCAATTCTTTCCGGGTTCCGACATGCAATTTCCGCATGGCTTCGGAGATGTGGCTTTTGACTGTATTTGCCGATATATGCAGGTGTTCTGCGATCTCCTGATTCGTCCAGCCTCTGGCGGCGAGCATCGCCATGGCAAACTCGGTGGTGGTCAGATCATCGGCGACATCGTGCCCGGTGATCGGATTATGCACTCTACGCCACCCGGAAGAGAAACGATAGGTGATATCAATGATCCGCTTAAAATCCTTCGGCCATTTTGGTTTGATGACCGCCTCCAGCATGGCGCCCAGAAGACCGTGATGCTCCCCGAAGCCCTCGATGAGATCGTCCGGTTGGGCGATCTCCCATGCCGTCAGGAGATGCGTCTCGGCGCGGTCGAGCTGCTTTAAGCTCATATAGTCCATGACTGCCACCAAATGCAGGTAGATGGCGGGGATCGGGTAATGCGCCGCACCCATGGCAAGGGCGGCTTCCACCAAACCCGCGCTGTGTTCGTATTCCTCTTTCAGATAGAGATAGTGTGCCTGCACATACAATGCAAATGCCCGAATGCCGGGCGGAAGCTGCGGCAGAAAATTTTCCACCTCCGGCAGTTCCTCCGGCAGCGGCAGATGCAGCAGTACCGCGCCGGACGAGGCTACAAAGGCCGCTGCCGCCCGGAACTGCGGGGACTGTTCCCCGGCGGCGGTCAGGGATGCGTTCAGCTCGCCCAAAGCGAATCGGGCACGCTGGATCTCTCCGATAGAGAGATTGGCGTACGCATAAAGCAGGCAGGCGGAGAGCCGCGCGCCCATATCGGGGCTTGTTAGATAAACTTCCGACTCTTTTGCAGCCTTTTCCGGACGGCCGCTGAAATAATGGTACTCGGCAAGCGCAATATCCCGCCGGGGGCCTGCCGGCATAGCCTCCACCGCCTCCCGGCAATGTCCCGGCGAGAACGCCGTGTTCATCAGCGGCATAAGGTTTTTGTGATCCAGCAATCCGCTGTGGGCCGTCTCTGTCGGGTCGGATTTGACTTGCCGCTGCGTCCGGCGCGGGTCTCCGGGCTTTTGGGCATCGGCTGGGATCGCCCAGGTTTTCCCGATCCGCTGTGCGCCGGGGATGCGCCCCTCGGCACAGTATTGGTTGATCCGCCGCTCGGACACGCCCCACTTTTCCGCCGCTTCGCGGATAGAGAGGTAACCTTTCATTTGACCACTGCCTTTTCGGTAATATGCCGCATGTGCACCTGTTTTTCTTTTTTATTCTATACGAATCTTCGTAGACTTTCAAGGTTTTCTAACTTAAAAGCTACAAAAAATATTTTCGATTTTGATCCGATTGCTCCGCTAATCTGTCCGGACGGCAATACGCTCTGCGGTTAAAGGCGAAAGAAAGGCTTTGTGCAAATGGCAGCCATTTGCACAAAGCCTGTTTTATTTCCGTTCACTTGGCAAAGGCAGTCTTTTGCCGCACCGCCTTTTGCACCGTGCGTTTACTTTTTCTGCGGGCCGTTGTAGCCGTTCTGCTCTTGGAACGCGGCGATCTTTTCGATCACGCCGAGCACCACGTCAAAGCCGTCGCCGACCGTTTCAAGCTCAAAGCGGTCGGGCATATCGCGCCAAGTATGATAATAGTAGGTCAGCACGGGGTTCTGCGCCGCAAAAGTGACGGACTTCACGCCCGCTTTTGTCATGGGCGTGCTGTCGCAGCCGCCGACGGGGTTATGGATGCAGCCGCCGGTCTTGCTCTCGATGCCGAGCTCTTGGAACGTGTCCTTAAACATTTTTTCCAGGTCTGTGTCAAAGCGGGTGAACTGCCAGTCGTCCTTGATGACGACCTCGAAATACTCCTTATCCGCGACGGAGTCGATGTTGATGTTCCATGCGTTTTTGAGCATTTCGTCGTGCTTGTGCTCCTCGGCAAACGCCATCGAACCGCGCAAGCCCGCTTCCTCCGAGCCGCAGTTGAGGTCGATGATGCGGCAGTTTTTCGGCATTTTGTCGGGGTTTTCCTTAAAATATTTGAGCACGGCATAGCTTAATGCGCACCCCGTAGCGTTATCCATTGCCCCGCGGGAGGCGTTTTCCTCATGCGGGTCGCCCCACATGAGCACGAAGCAGCTCCCGATCGCCGTGACGATCGGCAGGAAAAGCAGGGCGAATTGGAAATTCTGGAACGAGGCGGATTGGATCGCCTCATACGCCCACATCGCGCCGAAAGAAGCGCCGGTCATAATGGTCGCCATGGCAACGGACGTGCCGATCAGGAAAAACACACAAATCGCGCCGAAGCCGACCTTGCCGTAGGTCGAAAGGATCCCGAGAATCGGCTTATGGCGATGCTTGTATGCGTGCTCGGAGTGCCGCCAGGACCAGCTGGTATCCGTATGGCCGGAAAGGATGATGGTGTAGTCGTAGTTGCCGTCCTCGGGTATAAGCTCGCCGTATGTATTCTGCGAGACCTTCTGGTGGAAGAACATATCGAACCAGGGCTTGTAAAGGAATACGCTGCACACGAGCCACACAAGGCAGGCGATCCCTGCAAGCGCCATCCCGTACCACAAGGTGCTGATGGAAAGTGCAAAATACACAAGCCCGCTCAAAATGAGCCCGAACCAGCCGGCGTACGGAATGCCGCCGATGGACGCGCGCGGCGATACGGCAAACTCCTCTTTGACGGGTTCAATGCCGATCTCACGCAGCTTTTCGCCCATGTAGGCGGCGTATTTGCGCTCACCCTCGGAGCCGGGAAGCCGCGAGCCGATCTCATGCGCCGCATGTTTTACGATGTCAAACGCGGTTTCGGCGTACTTTCTGTTTTCTTCTTTCATGGTGTCCTCCCACAGAATGGATTTTTGAAATAAATCCCCTTTATCATATTGCATTTTTTAAGGAAAATCAAGTGGTGAACATCTATTCACCGTTTTTTTTGCAGTTTTTTGGAAAATAAAATTCATTTTTCAAAAAACCGTCCGCCCTGCAGGGAAAACCTGCGGGGCGGAGTTGAAAATCCTTATTGAATTTCGGAGAGCTTGACGGGACGGTGCTCTTGGACACTTTTTTTCGCGGCGAGCGCGATCTGCACAGACTGGAAGCCCGCGTGAATGCCGACGGGGACATCCGTATCGTTTTCACAGGCGTCCACGAACTGCCGCATTTCCTCCGAAAACGAGCCCATGTAGCGCTCGAGGAAAAAGAACAGCGGTTTTTCACCCGTGACGCCGTTTGCGTCGGAGACGACGGCGGAGGAAAGCGTGTCGTTGGACGTCGCAACCATGCCCTTCGAGCCGAACAGCTCCGCGCGCTGGTCGTAGCCATAGGCGGCGCGGCGGGAATTGTCGATGACCGCAAGTGCCCCGTTCGCCATTTTCATCGTGATGATGGCGGTGTCCACATCCCCCTGCTCGCCGATGGCGGGATCTACGAGCACGGCAGCGTTGACATAGACCTCCTCAACGTCGCTGTTTGTCAGGAAACATGCCATGTCGAAATCGTGAATGGTCATGTCAAGGAAGATCCCGCCCGAAACTTTGATATACGCAGGGTTCGGCGGTTCGGGGTCGCGCGAGGTGATTTTAAGGATGTGCGCGTCGCCGATCCTGCCGTCGTCATATGCCTTGCGCACGGCGGCAAAGTTGTGATCGAAGCGGCGGTTGAAGCCGACCTGGAATTTGAGCCCCGGATGGCGCTCAAGCGCTTCGGCGACCGCTTGGATCTTTGCAAGAGAATGATCGACGGGTTTTTCGCAGAACACGTGCTTGCCCGCTTCGATCGCCTCCACGGAAATGGCAGCGTGCGTGTCGGTGGATGAGCAGACGAGCACCGCGTCGATTTCGGGGTCTGCAAGGATCTGCTTATAATCCGTATAAATGTTTTTCACGCCGAAGCTTTCAAGGAATGCGCGGGTGTCGTCGTTCATAAAGGGGTCGGCGACCGCCTTGACCGTTGCATTCGGGACGTGATTGGTGATGGACTCCAGATGCACCTTACCGATGCGCCCTGCGCCGATGATGCCGATGGTTACCATAGTTTTCCTCCGTATGTTGGATTTGTAAAACGTGCCGTTAGATCGTGCCGTCCCAGGTAGAGACTTCGGTGGCGGTCTTTTCCTCTTCATCAAACCAGTGCGTGGTGACGGCTTTGCTTTCGGTGAAGAAGCGGTAAGCGTCCTTGCCGAGGCAGTGGAGATCGCCGAAGAAGGACTGCTTATGCCCGGAGAACGGGAAGAAGCCCACAGGCACGGGGATGCCGACGTTGACACCGACCTGCCCGCCGTCGGTATGGCGGACAAATTCACGCGCGAAATAACCGCTCTGCGTATAAATGACCGAACCGTTGGCGTAGGGGCTCGCGTTCATGATGGCAAGGCCCTCGTTGAAATCCTTGCAGCGCTTGATGCAAAGCACGGGACCGAACACCTCGTCGCGGCCGATGGTCATATCCTCGGTCACATGGTCGAAGATCGTCGGGCCGACGAAGTAGCCGCCCTCATAGCCTTCGACCTTGTAATTCCTGCCGTCGAGCACGAGCTCGGCGCCTTCCGCCACACCCTTGTCGATGTCGGCGAGCACCTCTTTATAATGCTTTTCATAGGTGATCGGGCCGAGCTTGGAGGTCTTGTCCCACGAGGGGCCAACCTTGATCTTTTGCGCCTGCTTTTTGAGCTCTGCGACGAATTTATCGGCGATCGCTTCCTCCACCACGCAGCAGGAGAGCGCCATGCAGCGCTGCCCCGCGCAGCCGTAAGCGGAGTTGATAACGCCCGCGACCGTGCGCTCCAATGCGGCGTCCGCCATGACGAGTGCGTGGTTTTTCGCCTGACAAAGCGCCTGGCAGCGTTTGCCCGCAGCGGCGGCGTGCTGATAGATCTTCAAGCCTACGGGCGTGGAGCCGACGAAGGTGATGCCCTTGACGTCGGGGTGGTCGAGGATTGTGTTAATCTCATTGCGCGAGCAGGTCACGACATTGATAACGCCGTCGGGCACGCCTGCCTCTTTGTAAATTTTCGCAAACAGCATTGCGGTCTTCGGCGTCAAAGATGCGGCTTTGAGCACCATAGTGTTGCCGCACGCAATACAGGTCGGCGCCATCCAGCCGAACGGGATCATGGCGGGGAAATTCACGGGCACGATCCCCGCGAACACGCCGATAGGCTCACGGTATTTGACCGTGTCATACCCGCGCGAAGCGTCCATGAGGCTTTCGCCCATCATCAAAGAAGGCACTTGTGTGGCAAGCTCCGTCCCCTCTTTGGCTTTCAGCACGTCGCCCTCAGCTTCCGACCAGACCTTGCCGTTCTCTTTGGCGACGCTCATGGTGAGCTCTTCCATGTTTTCGATGATCAGGTCGCGGATCTTGTAAAGGATCTGCGCGCGTTTGATCGCAGGTACGGCGCGCCAGCCGGGATATGCCGCTTTTGCCGCAGCGATTGCTTCAAGCACCTCGTCGTTCGTGCAGCAGGGCGCCTGCCCCGTGACCTCACCCGTACTCGGGTTGTGCAGGTCGTACCATGTATCGGTTTTGGAATCCTTGAATTCTCCGTTGACAAAATATTGCAGTCTTTCAACAGCCATGTTCTGCTTCTCCTTTGCTAATGATATGCGCTGTTTACAGCCCCGCCGTTTCGCGGATATATTTGCGCGCCTTGATCGCATATTCCAGCGGATTTGCTTTAGCGGGGTCCTGCTCGGCTTCAACGAGCACGTAGCCCTCGTAGCCCGTTTCCTCCAGCACGTCAAAGATCGGCTTGAAGTCGATCACACCGTCGCCGGGCACGGTAAACGTCCCCATGCGCACACCGTTGAGGAAGCTCAGGTTCTCCGCCTTGACCTCGGCGATGACCTCGGGGCGGATATCCTTTAAATGGACATGGCGCACGCGGTCGGCGTATTTTTTAAGCACCGCCATGTAATCCTCACCGCAGTAGGCAAGATGCCCCGAATCAAACAGCAGCCCAAATACCTCAGGGTCGGTATTTTCCATCAGGCGGTCGATCTCCGCAGCGGTCTGCACCACCGTACCCATGTGGTGATGGAAGCAAAGCGCAATGCCCATATCCTTGGCGACACGCCCGAGACGGTTCATTCCCGTGCAGAGCTTTTCCCATTCCTCATCATTCATCACATACTTGTCGCGGAAGATGGAAAGGGTCGTACCTTGAATGGAATGTCCCTGTTCCGAAACGCCGACGACCTTTGCGCCCATTTCCTTTAAAAAAGAAATGTGGCGGATGAAGTCACGCTCGGTTTCCTCGTAAGGCTTGGTGGTAAGAAATGTGGAAAACCACGCATTGCAGATCTCCATGCCGCGCAGCTCCAGCGCTTTTTTGAGGATCACTGCATCCTTAGGGTATTTGTTACCGATCTCACAGCCGGTAAAACCGGCAAGCGCCATTTCGGAAACGCACTGTTCAAAGGTGTTTTCCGCACCGAGATCGGGCATATCGTCGTTTGTCCAAGCGATCGGCGCAATGCCGAGCTTGACCTTTTTGCTGTCGAGCATCAATACTTCCTCGCTTTCTCTAAATGCGCCCGCCGGTCGGCATAGGCTTTTTGTACGGCTTCGTTTTGGGAGGTGCTCGCCACACCGACGTGCCACCATGCGCCGTAACCGTCCGTCATGGTCTTGGGCAGCACTTTGATGTCAATGAGCGTAGAGACGGTCTGCGTAAGGCTGTCGCGCAAGGCAAACTCCAATTCCTCCATATTGCGCGCCGTATACGTCTTTACCCCGTAACCGGAAGCGGCGCGGGCAAAGTCGATCGGGACAAGGTCGCCCGCAAGCTCGCCGTTCTCGCTGCGGAAACGGAATTCCGTGGCAAGGTTGCCGATGCCGTTGGACATTTCGAGGTTGTTGATGCAGCCGAAGCCGCAGTTGTCAAAGAGCAGGACGTTGATCTTTTTGTGCTCCTGCACGCTTGTAACAAGCTCGGAATGCAGCATCAGGTAACTGCCGTCGCCGCACATGGCATAGACTTCTTTTTCGGGATCGGCAAGCTTCGAGCCGAACGCACCCGCGATCTCATACCCCATGCAGGAGTAACCGTATTCCATATTGTAGGAATAGCGGCTATCCGACGTCCACATGCGCTGCAGATCGCCCGGAAGCGAGCCTGCCGCACCCACGCAGACCGCGTCCGCAGGGATCAGCTCACGGATCTTTGCAACGGCGGCGGTTTGGGTCAGCGTGCCGAAGCGTTCGGCGTATTCGGGGATGGTGCGCGGATCGCCTGCGGCGATAAGCGGCTTAAAATCGTCGCCATACGCATAGGCGGCAAGCGACTGCATTTCCTTTTCCCAGGCGGCTTTGGCTACGGCGATCTCAGTGGTGTAGACGGATCGGTAATTGGCTTTTTTAAGCGCGGCTTCGAGCGCTTCAAGCCCGAGCTTTGCGTCGGCAACGAGTTTCACCGCGCCGAGCTTGTAGGCATCAAAACGGGAGGTATTGATCGTCAGCACCTTTGCATCCGCGCGGAACAGGGATTTCGACCCCGTGGTGAAGTCGGAGAACCGTGTGCCGACACCCAAAATAACATCCGCCGCTTTCGCGATCATATTGCCCGCTGCGTTGCCTGTGACGCCCAGTCCCCCGAGGTTATACGGGTCGGACGAAAGGCAGGCGGTCTTGCCGCTTTGCGTCTCGGCAAAGGGGATATTGAAGGTTTTGCAGAAGCGTTCGAGCGTCTCGCCCGCTTCGGAATAACGCACGCCGCCGCCGCAGATGACAAGCGGCTTTTTCGCCTGCAAAAGGATCGCGGCAAGGTCATCCGCTTCCTCCTTTGCAGGCGCGATGCGGGTGATGCGGTGCACGCGCTTTTGTAGGAATTCCTCGGGGAAGTCGTAGGTCTCGCCCTCAACGTCCTGCGGCATGGAAATGCAGACTGCGCCCGTTTCGGCGGTATCCGTCAGCACGCGCATAGCGTTGAGCATGGCGGACATCAGCTGCTCGGGCCGCGCGATGCGGTCCCAATAGCGGCAGACGGCTTTGTAGGCGTCGTTGGTCGTGGTCGCAAGGGAATTGACCTGCTCGAACTGCTGCAAAACGGGGTCGGGCTGGCGCGTGGAAAATGCGTCGGCGGGGAACAGCAGCAGCGGGATGTGGTTGACCGTCGCAGTAGCGGCCGCCGTGATCATATTTGCGGCGCCCGGCCCGATGGATGACGAGCAGGCGATGATCTTGCGGCGGTTATTTTGTTTTGCGAACGCTGTGGCGGCATGCGCCATGCCCTGTTCGTTTTTGCCCTGATAGACGGTCAAAGCGCCGCGGTCGGAATCCAGCGCCTCGCCCAAACCGCAGACGATGCCGTGCCCGAAGATCGTAAAAATGCCGTCTACGAACTTTGTTTCCTTGCCGTCAAAGGATACGTATTGATTGTCGAGAAAGCGCACAAGCGCCTGTGCGGTCGTCAGCTTTGCCATTCGCAATACCTCCTTAATCGGCGTGATCCAGCCACTCGTGCTCGGGCGCAACGGTGCGCGTTTTGCGCCACGGGTCGCCCTCCAAATGGCGGATCATCCAAACGTAATACATCGAATAGCCGGGGGCTGCGACCTGCTGGTGCGTTTGCAGCGGGGTGATGGCGAGCGCGCCGCCGTCGAGCACCTTGAAGCATTCGTCGCCGACAAAGCCCACGCCGAAGCCCTGCGGCTTGTCGAATTCATAATAGTAAAGCTCCGGCTGCGGATGGAAGTGCGGCGGATAGCTCGACCAGCAGCCGGGCTTATGGAACACCTCGCCGAGCACCATATTGGAATACGGCGCGCTCTCGTAATCGAACACCGTAAGCACCTGCCGGTGTGCGGTACCCTGCCACTGGGTCTTGCCGAATTCCTGTAGCATGCAGTCATCGGGCATGTACCATTTCAAGTCAAAATCACGGTCGTTGTCAGTCTGCTGCACCAAAATGCGCAGTTCGCTTTTTGCAATGACCGTGACCGCCTTTCTGCGCGGAAAATGCACGCAGTAAGGCTTGTCGAGGAACGGGCTGCGCCGCGAAGCGTGCTCGCTTTTCCCCTCAAACAGGAATTCCGCTTCGCCGGCCAGCAGCAAAACGGCGGTCTCGTTGGATGCACTGCAAAGGGTAAAGGATTCGCCCGCCGCCATGCGCTTGACCTTGATGGTCATCAGCATATCGGCGTTTTTCCCGCCCATTTCGCAGAGGATCTTTTCGTTGCTTTCGTTGAAAGCAGGGGTCTCGTACATAAAAACACCTCGGGTTCAGAGATTCTATACTACATAAAAAGGCATTTACCCTCTTGCCACCATTTCGCCGTATTCCTCTTTTTCCTTGCGGATGAATTCCCGCACCGCGTCGGCGGTGGGCATATCCTCGGAGCATGCGTGCGACGCGACGAGCATTGCAGCGGACGCGGAGCCGAATTCAAGCGCGTCGAACATTTCGTACCCCTCAAAAAGCCCATACAGGAATGCGGAGGCATAGCCGTCGCCGCCGCCGAAGGATTTAAGAAGTTTTACGGGGAAGGGCTTAACGGAGTAGCTTTCGCCGTCGCAGGTATACGCAGTCGAGCCCTCTTTCCCGTGCTTGATGATGACGATCTTCGCGTTATACCCCTGCCAGAGCGCGGCGCTTTCGCGATCGGTAAGACCGGGGGCAATGAGCGCTTCCGTAAGGTCATATTCCTCCCGCGAGCCGAGGATGATGTCCGCTTCCTTCGCCACGGCGGAATAGTAGATCGCGATCTCGTCGTTGTTTTTCCAGTTGTAGGCGCGGTAGTCAATGTCAAAAATGATGGGCACGCCGACGCGCCGCGCGATCGCAACCGCCTTGAGCGCCGCTTCGCGCGAGGGGCTTTCGGCAAGCGCCGTGCCGGAGATAAGCAGCGCCTTGCCCTGCTTGATGTAGTCCTCATCAATATCATCCACATGCAGCTGCAAGTCCGCCGCCAAATTGCGGTACATCAAAATGGAGCTTTCCGTTTCGGACTTGATCTCGGTAAAGGTCAGGCCGATCTTTTCGCCGTGCTCGCAGCGCTTGATATGTGAGGTGTCGATGCCCTCCTTCTTAAAATAATCGGTCACGAACGTGCCGAGCTGGTCATCGGACACGCGCGCAAAAAAGCCGACCTTTTTGCCCAAACGTGCAAGCCCCACCGCGATGTTCGCAGGCGAGCCGCCGAGGTAGCGTTTGAAGGTCGTGCTCTCATTTAACGGGCAATAGTAATCGACAGGGTTGAAATCCACCGCCACGCGCCCGAGCAGGATCAGGTCATAGGGTTTGCTTTGGTCAAATTGTATGTACTGCATACTGCGCTCCTTTCGCTTTACTGCATATTGAAGATCTCGATGTGGCGCTTGACGTTTTCATAGACGCCCTCGGCCTCGCACCCGGACAGCTCAAAATAATTCGGCGCGCCGTCTTTTTCGTCGCAATAGGTTTTTGCAGACCTTGCCAGCGCATCGAACGAGGCGGTGGCGATATTGATCTTACGAACGCCCAAGGCGATGCATTTACGGAACATTTCGGGCGTGATGCCTGTGCCGCCGTGTAAGACGAGCGGGACACTAACCGCCTTGTGGATCGCTTCGAGCACATCAAAGCGCAGCTCCGGCAAACGAGGGTAATTGCCGTGTGCGTTGCCGATAGCGACGGCGAGCGCGTCCACGCCCGTTTCATCGCAAAAGCGCACCGCGTCGGCAGGGTCGGTGCAGAGGATTTGATGCGCCTTCCCCTCCCCCTCGTTGCCGCCGACAACGCCGAGCTCCGCTTCTACCGTCGCGCCGTAGTCACCGGCAAGATTCACGACGTTTTTCACGATGTCGATGTTTTCCTGAAGCGGCAGCTGCGAGCCGTCGAACATGACCGAGGTGAAACCGAGCTCCAGCGCTTTATGTACGGTCTCGGGTCGCAGCCCGTGGTCGAGGTGAACGGCGATGTCCACCGAAGCGTTTTTCGCCGCAGCGAGCATCATCGAACCCATGAGATGCAGCGGGGAATTCGGCAGCCGCACCTCGGCGATTTGCAGGATGATGGGCGTTCGCAGCTCCTCGGCGGCACGCACGGCGCCCATCACCATTTCCATATTTCCGACGGAAAAAGCCCCGACGGCACGCCCCTGCCGGTCGGCGGCGTCGAGCAGTTCTTGCATTGTAACCAGAGACATTGCGCAAGTCCTTGCCTTTCTTCTTGTGGAAGCCCACAGGAATCTCATTTTATATTTTATTATTTATAGCACTTTTGACTGCATTTTTCAATATTTTGCACGTTAGAAATATACCGAAAGAATCTGTGAAAAATCACAAAAATTTCATACTTTTAGACCATGGCTGTTGTATATTTAACGGTGAACAAGCCGATTTTTCCCGTTTGGCGTCTATGGATTTCATACAATGCGGCATCGTCCTTTTTGTCAAAATCGCGCATTGACTTTGTTTTCCCCCTATTCTATACTTTTTTTAGGGGATACAGGGTTCGGTTGCTTGCGGCGTGCAGCCATGGGGAAATCTATGCAAAATTGCAAGCCATAGCAGCCAAATTTGCTGCTATGGCTTTGTCTTTTCGCCGTTTCTTGCCCATCTTTTATTATTACGGGAACTATGGAAAGGAGAGCCTTATGAAACGCAAAGCAACAATATGCCTGCTTGCCGTGGTGATCTTGATTTTCTTTTCTGCCTGTGCCCTCACACAGCCGGACGGCAGCGTTACACTTCAAGTGATCAGTGAAGACGGGAACCCGATTGCAAATGTCACCGTATACGCCGGCGACTATCCTGACGGGCGCGAACCCTGGCCACCGCCGGAAATCGGCAGCACCGACGCTGAGGGGGAAGTGGAATTCACCCCGGTTTCTTTCGGTACACAGCCGGTGTGCATTTATGATGCGTCCAAAGGGATCTACTTGTATTCCGGCGAGATCGAAGTCGACCGCGCGGATATAAAGGAACACAAGCTGTATACCATAACGGCAGCTGAAACGAACGAAGCGAGGCGTTGAATATTTTTCTAACAGGAGGCGGATTATGAAACCGGCTATTTCCTTATGTTTTCTGAACATGCGTGAGGTTTTCTATGGAGCTGTGGCTTTTCTCGCCACGGGGCCTGTTTGGTTTTATGAAGTTTTCATCACACTCGGCTTTTTGATCGGTCTGGTGCTTTTGATCCTTTGGCGGGTAAAGCAAAGAGGTAAGGTCTGGTGCACGGTCTCTGCTTTGCTGCTCGTTTGCTCTGTTTTGTTCGGCTGCATCGGCATTTACAACGCCTATTTCCGGCCGAAATCCGCGCCCATTGACATGACCGAGCAGGAGATCACGGAATTCTGTGATTATCTGCTGCGGGACGATAACTTTCAAAAGGAATTCTTGCCCGCGAGCTACGCTTCCCCTTCTGTGTACGAGCAGCCCGACTACAAACAGCCCGACGGTGAAGGGTATAAAACCTTATACACGGAAGCCTACAAATACGTTCCCTGTTTTGTATCCAGTTCTATGACATATCGTGTGCGAGAGTACCCGGACGCCGAAAGCGCACAGGCGGCATTTTCCGAAACGGCGAATGCGGACGAAGCGAACGCCACGCTTGTCGAGCGGGAAGATTACACGGTTGTTTTTGCGCCGGTGAAATGGGAAGCACACTATTTTAATTGGAAAGAAGGGTTCGGATTTAAAACAACCATTCGGATGACCTGCGTACATGACCGCTACATCATTATCTATGAAGAGGAAGCTTGTGACGTCGTAAAGCCGCGTTTTTACAAAATGGCGGAACAGGAGCTGTTTTTCGATTCTTCCTATGCGCCTTTTGAAGCTTCCTTGGAGTATGGGGATTAACGATTTTCTGAAATGGTACTATACAAAAACAGGCATGGCAAAACTGCCATGCCTGTTGCATTTTCCGTTTATCCTTATAATTTTATGCGGTTTGCGCCGCCTGCTCTTTTTTCTCCGAGCGCGAATACAGCGCCTTTAAAACGATGGGCGTGACGACCGAAGAAATGAGAATCAAAAGGATCACGGGCGCAAAGTACGCCGACGAGATGATCCCGCACGAAAGGCCTTTCTGCGCCACGATGAGCGCCACCTCGCCGCGCGTCATCATGCCCACGCCGATCTTCACGGAATCGCCCCAATCAAAGCGGCAGAGCCGCGCCGTCAGCGAACAGCCGATGATCTTACCCAAGAGCGCCACCAGCACAAAGCCGGCGGCGAACAGCACCAGCTCGCCCGAAAGCGTATCAAGTTCTGTTTTAAGCCCGATGCTCGCAAAAAACACGGGGCCGAACAGCATGTAGGAGCTGACATCCATCTTTTCAGCGATGTATTCCGAATCGCGGATACTGCACAGGATCACGCCCGCAACATATGCGCCCGTAATGTCCGCGATGCCGAAAAAGCGTTCGGCGACATACGCCATGCCAAAGCACAGCGCAAGCCCCAAGATCGGGATGCGGCGCGTGTGCGGCCAGCGTTTGTCCGCAATGCGGAAGATCTTATAGCATACATAGCCGAAGAGCAGCGCGAACACGAAGAACAACACGGTTTTGAGCACGACCGAGACAGGCTGCGCCTCGCCGCCGGACATCCCGATAACAAAGGTCAGCACGATGATTCCGATCACGTCGTCGATAATGGCGGCGCTTAGAATGGTCGTGCCCACCTCGGTCGAGAGCTTACCGAGCTCCTTGAGCGTCTGGACGGTGATGCTCACCGAGGTCGCCGTCATAATGACGCCGATGAACACGGCACGGTAGAATTCGGGCGAACCCAAAGGCGACGCGCCGTAAAACACCATATACAAAAGCGTGCCGCCGACGAGCGGCACCAAAACGCCCGCGCACGCGATGGCAAACGCTTTGAGCCCCGTGCGTAGAAGATCATGGAGATTCGTTTGCAGCCCTGCGGAAAACATCAGAAGCACCACGCCGATCTCGGCGAGCTGCGCTAAAAACTCGCTTTGCTCCACAAGCCCCAGAACGCTCGGCCCGATGAGCACGCCCGCGAGGATCTCCCCAACGACCTGCGGCGCTTTAAGCTTGCGTGCCAGAATGCCGCAGATCTTTGCGGCAATGACGATGATGCATAGGCTTTTAAATATGGTATACGCTTCCATACATTCGCTTCCCTTTTCTTTTTCGCCCATTATTCTACGCCGAAAAAGCGCAAAAAGAAACCCCCGATTTCGACAAACCGAGGGTGTGTTTCCGATACATTTTGTGAACATTGCGAAATGGGCAGCACATTGGGCACACCGTTACACGTCCCCGCGCACGCCGTCGACGAACCCTAAAGGCAGGGTCAGAAAAACGCCGGTATTCGCCTTTTGCAGCCCGCTCGTCACTTCGTTCACGATTCGGTGCGTGATTTCGATCTGCTCTGTGTCCATGGCGGCAAGCAGCATTTTTCCCTTGCCGGTATCGGGCTTTAAATACTGTTCCAGAGAGCTGAACACGGGCGGCTTGCGAAGCTTGCTCTGCCCGACCGCCTGCAGCGCACCCTCACAATCCACGAGCGAGCCGCCGCGGATGCCCGCCTCCATCATTTTCACAAGGATCTGTTCCATTTTCCCGTTGTCGGGGATGATCAGGATCAAAAGCTGCATGGCTTGCCTCCTCATTCACTTTATGGTATTATTGTATACGACTTTTTACGGATTTGCAAGTCTTTGCGCCGGGAGGTGTTTTTGTGCCGCGCGTGTTGGAATTTACCGTTCCCGCCGAATATGAGGAAAAAAAGGTGCGTGAGTTCTTACGCAACGGCGCCGAGGTCTCCGCACGGCTTCTGCGTGCGCTCAAAACACAGCCGAACGGCATCCGCCGCAACGGGAATCCCGTGCGCACGGTGGATCTGCTGCATACGGGCGACCGTTTGCAGCTCACTTTGCCTGACGAAACAGAGCACGGCACGCGCGTACTTTTACCGCTGCCTTTGGACGTGCTTTACGAGGACGACGACCTGCTGGTGGTCAACAAGCCCGCCGGGCTTGCCATGCACGAGACGCACAACCACCAGGGCGACGCCCTTTCGAACGCTGTGGCGTATTATTTGCAGCAGCACGGCAAAGCCGGCGTGTTCCGCACCGTCGGGCGGCTTGACAAGGGCACTTCCGGCGCGGTCCTTTGCGCATTGAATAAATACGGCGCCGCAAAACTCGCGGGGCATATCGAAAAGGAATACCTTGCCGTGGCGGGCGGCGTATACGAGGGGCGCGGGACGATCGACGCACCGATCTACCGCCCCGACCCGAACAAGACGCTGCGTGCGGCCGGGCAATACGGCGAAACCGCCGTGACAAACTGGGAGGCGCTTTGGTCGGACGGTCACATCTCGCTGTTGCGCGTGCGCCCGCAGACGGGCAGAACGCATCAGATCCGCGTGCATTTCGCGTCTTTGGGTACGCCGCTTGTCGGCGACGATATGTATGGAAGTACGGACACCCGATTGACGCATCAGGCGCTGCACTGTGCGCGCATCCGCTTTGCACATCCTGTCACGAGCGAGGTGCTGGACATCACCGCACCCACGCCTGCCGACATGGCGGCATTATTTCCGAAAGATATATAGGAAAGGAACGAACATGGCACAGAATATTTTTGACGATCCGACTTTTTTCGCGGAATACAAAAATTTACGTGAGAATGAGCCGAATTACAACGATCTTTTGGAGCAGCCCGCCATGCGCGCGCTGCTGCCCGACCTTGCGGGGAAAGACGTTTTGGACATCGGCTGCGGTTTCGGGCACAACTGCCGCGATTTTGTTGAGCGCGGTGCGCGGCGCGTGGTGGGGATCGACCTTTCGGAAAAGATGCTCGATGTCGCGAAAGCGCAAAACGCCCTGCCCGAAATCGAGTACCGCCGCATGGACATGGATGCGCCGGATATACCGGACGAAACCTTTGACTTTGTGTACAGCTCCCTCGCCTTTCACTATGCCGCCGATTTCCCGAAGCTGTGCGCGGATGTTTTTCGGTTGCTGCGCGCGGGCGGACTGCTTTTGTTCTCGCAGGAGCACCCGTTCACCACCTGTTCCGAAAACGATTCCAATTACTATATCCTCGACGAACACGGGCAGGCGGCGGCATATGCGCTCTCGCACTATGCAAAGCGCGGCAGGCGCACGGGCAAGTGGTTCGTAGACGACGTGGAAAATTACCACAGAACGCTGGGCGACATTGTGACTTCACTCGCCCGCGCCGGCTTTCGCATAGACTGCGTAGTGGAGCCGGAGCCCTCCGAAGAAGCGCTGCAAATTCGCCCGGGGCTTCAAAAGGAATTCATCAAGCCGACTTTTTTGATCGTGCGGGCGGAGAAATGCAAATGAACATCACAGAAATCAAAACCGCTAAAAAGCGGTTTTTGCCGCTTCTTCTGCTCGGCGACGAAGAGGAAAGCATGATCGACCGTTATCTTTCACGCGGTGTGCTGGTGGTCGGATACTTGCATGATAAGCCCGCCGCCGTATGCGTCTATACGGACGAGGGGGGCGGTGTGTTTGAAGTCAAGAACTTAGCGGTTCGTACCGATTTACAGCGGCAGGGACTCGGTCGGGAGATGCTCACGGCGGCCGAGACCCGTGCGCGGCGTGCGGGCGGGCAAACTCTGCGGCTTGGCACGGGTGACAGCCCGCTTACCCTCCCCTTTTATGAAGCGTGCGGGTTTTATGTGACCGGGCGCATCCCCGAATTTTTTACAAAGCATTACAGCCACCCTATTTTTGAGGGCGGGCGGCAGCTATGTGATATGATACTGTTGGAAAAAACGCTGTAATGCATATAAAACAAGGCGGACGCTCCTTTTCGGGGCGTCCGCCTTGTTTTTTGGTTTGATGCATTCGATTACAAAGCGGTTGACATCACAAGCATGATCAGAAAGCCGATGAGCAGCGCATAGGATGCGGGGCGTTCATAGCCGTGGGAATGGGTTTCCGGGATCATCTCGTCACAGATGACATAGAGCATCGTGCCGCCTGCAAACGAGAGCGCAAACGGCAAGACCAATGCAGAAACCGACCCCGCTGCGTAACCGATGAGCGTACCGACAACTTCAATAAGCCCCGTAAACATCGCAATGCACAAGGTGCGCGGGCGGCTGATACCCGCAAGCAGCATTGGCGAGATGACGACCATGCCCTCGGGGATATTCTGCACCATGATGCCGACCGCGACCGACAGCGCACGGCCTGCGTCCTCCCCGCCGAACGAGACGCCTGCCGCCATACCTTCCGGCAAATTATGGATCGCGATCGCCAACACAAACAGAAGCACCTTATCGATCGAGCCGTTGTGCGCGTGCGCCTCCTTATCCAGCCCCGAAAGGTGGTGCAGGTGCGGAACGAGCTTATCCATGGCATTCAGGAATACAGCGCCGACGAGCACCCCAAGCACCACCTGCCAAATGCCGCGAAGTCCCGTTTGCTCCACGGCAGGCAGAATAAGCCCCGTGATCGCGGCGGAAAGCATAACACCGGCTGCGAAGCTCAAAATAATATCATTCCATTTGTGCGGGATTCTGCGAAACATAAAGCCCAGCAGCGCACCGACGACCGTTGAGCCGCCGACGCCGAGCGCGGTCAAAAGTACCATGCGCATACCGCTTCGCCTCCTTACTCTTTCTTTTCTATTCTATACAAGAAGGCGAAAAAAAGCAACCGGAAAGCAGGAAAAAGCGGACGGCATCTTTTGGATGTCGTCCGCTTTTTGAGGGAAATTACTATCAAGGCGAGCAGCCGACCTGCGGCTGTGGGCTGCCCGCTTTAGAAGTGGGTAAAGGAAAGTTCGAACAATCAGTCTTCGCGATCACGACGGCTCTTGACAGCCAGCAGTGTAACCGCTGCGCCGACTGCAAGTGCAATCGCAGAAGAAGCAATGCCCGCAATCGTGGAACCGGTCGTCGGGATGTTCGGGTCGCCGGTCTGTTCGGTGCCTTCGCCGCTGCCACCGCCGGGGTTATTTTCTCCGCCGCCGCCAAGGAGGCCGCCGATGCCATTGACGATGTCGCCGACGATCGGGATATCACCGATGCCGCCGCCGAAGAGGTTGTTGAAGAAGTCGCGGATCTTTTCAAAGAAATTACCAAGGTCTTCGAGTCCGCCGCCGCTGCCGCCGCCACCGATCTCGGGAAGCGGATCAGCGATCGTAACGAGGGCTACGATGGCCGCATCTGCGGGAAGGAACTGCTTGATCACATCGAACACAGGACCAAGAAGAGAGCCGAGCGTGGGATTAAGCGCCGAAACGAGCGATTTCGCAGCTTCGGAATTCGCCATCAAAACATCGTCATAGACGAAACGAACAAGTGTGACGAAAACATCCGGCTGATCGGCTTCGATCGCAACTCTGTAAGCGCTGTCAAGGCAGACACTGTCTGTAACGACCTGCGCACCGCAGCCTTCCACATCCTTCAGGAACTGAATGAACTCAGCCTCGCTGATCGAGAACGGGATCGTGGTCGTCTCGTTGACCGCAATGTTGATGGTCAGGGTGCCGGTGTTCGGATAATTCACAGTGCCGCCGCTGCTGACGCTGCCGGGATCGTAAGTGATGCCTTCAATGCCAAGGCCGCCGAGCGTATCAAAGAGGCCTTCCGCCGTGAAGTCCAGCGTGGGAAGTGTGACGCCTGCAAGACCGAGCAGACCTTCCACTCTGCCGATGATCGCCTTCACGTTGTCATTGATAACACCGCTGTTGAGCGCATAGGCAAGATTGGGCAGGACTTCCATCAGCGTGGTGACGGGCGTCTCGGCAAATTCATCAAGGAAATCAAAGACCGCGTTCAAAATCGGCACAAAACGCGCAACGATCTTTTCGTCGTCTGTTTCGGCTGCGTCCACCGCTTCGGAGTAGGTTGCGGAATCCATGCAATCAATGCCGATGGCCTCAAAGATGTGCACAATGTTCTCGTAGGAGCCCTGCGAATAGGTGTTGTTTTCAAAGTCGTATTCGTTTTCAAACTGAAGCGAGGAGAAAAGCATGCTGCCGACGTTAATGATGGAATACTTCAAATCCATGAGAAGCGTCAGATGCATGGAAACAGCTCTGCTGAAGCCTTCCTTGTCGCCGTCCAGGAACCAGTCGCCGTCGTTGTAGGTCAGGACTTCCCAGGTGTCGCCGGCTTCAACGGCGTTGATGAGCGCCTGAACCGCACCCTTCCACTCGGGATAAATGGGCGTGTAATTGCCTTCTTCATCCTGCGTCGCTAAGTGATTCAGCAGGTGAGACGGCTTGATTTCGCCCATACCGAGCGAGGTGAGCAGGGGGCCGATCGCCTGCGCCACCGACGTGACAGATGCATTTGTGTAAAGCGAGCTGACCAGCGTCTGGAGATCGGAGCCGGCAGCCAGCTTTGCAATTTCGTTGACCAGCGAATTCATCTTGGGCAGGGAATCCTGCACCTTCGAGTAGGGGGCGCCGGCCGGATAGGTCACAGCAGTCTTATTGAACGCGGGGAATTCCGGCCTTTCCTGAGAAGCGTTGTTGGTCAGCGCGAAATAGGTCAGGGCATCGATCTTAGCCTTAGCCTCATCGGAAAGCTCACTGCGCAGGGACGAGGGAAGCGCGTCGTACTTTTCGCGGGCTTCCAGCGCAACTTCAAGCGTGTAAGGCTCGTTGACGGCAGCGATATACGTTTCAAAGGCTCCGACTTCGGCATATTTTGCATAGTCGCTGACCAACCCGGGAAGGTCTCTTGCATAGACCTTTTCGGTGCTGGTCCAAGTCTCCGTCAGCGGGTCGGGATCCATATACGAACACGCATAGGCGCGCAAGCCGCGCAAAGCGCTCTTCGCGATAGCGCTGAAATTGTTATAATATTCGCTTGCTTCTGCCGCTTTTTGATAATCTTTATTGGTCTGGAAGGCTTTAACAGCCTCGGTCGCCATGGGAACGAACGTTGCGATCTGTGCATATTCGGAAGCGCCGGTCTCTGTTACGACCTTGTTGATCGCTTCAGGAAGCTTGCCGTACTCATGCGCTTCCTTAGCAAGGTTGTATGCACGCATATCCGCCACGTACTGCGGGTCTTTTGAGGTTTCCGGATAATCGCCGGAGCTGGGGCGCTCGCCTTCATACGGGTCCGCTTTTTTCAAGTCAGTCCAAACCCTGTTCACTACGTTATAGAACGCGCCTGCCTGGTAATTGTTGTCCGCGTTCATACCATAGTAGAAAAGACCGTAGGTTGAATACGCCGTGCCCGCGATGACGCGCGCGTTCACGGAAAGATCCTTAAACAGCTGCAAAAGCGTCTCCGCGTTCGTTGAGGTTTTGACAAGACCGGCGTCAACTGCGGCCTTCGCCGCATTGATGTCCGGTGCGTTCAATTCGCTCACGATCTTCGCCGAAACTTCTCGGCGCACGGACGAAGACACAGAGCTTGCATTGTCGGACGCTACGGCGCACTCATAAACATACATGAGCTGCGTGAGCTTGTCGAGCGCAACAATGTCGATGCTGTTTTTCTGCTCGTCCGTAAGTGCCTTAAAGCCGGCAACCAACTCATCGTAAGCTGCCTTATCCTCTGCCGAGGGCGCATTGGTGCTCATATTGCCGTTGAAAGCGGTTATTTTCTCTTCAAGAGCCGTAACCGCTCCGTCAGGCTCTTGCGCAGCCGCTACAAGGCCTGCCGAAATGACCGACAGCACCATAAGCACGGACAAGAGGACGCTTAAAAGCTTTTTGTGCTTTTTCATGTTCTTCTCTCCTTTTTCATGCGGTCTGTTCCTAAAAACAGACTTTTTTGTACAAAGCTATTATAATCCTATTGATAAAATAAAGTCAATCTCGCGTTATCTCTAAATCGCGTCCGGGAAATATGTGCACTTTTTATAAAATTGAGCCAATTTATCCTTATTCAAAAAGAAATCTTATCTAATCCCATATTTTGTTTTATTTGTGTGTAAAAACAGACCTGTTTTTTGTTTTTTACGATACGCTAATAAAAAGTCTGTTTTTTCACATTCGAGTGCTTTCCCGCTTTACAAAGTTAAAATCTTATGCTATACTATTAAAAAGCGTCGGGAGGTTGTATATGGACCAAAAGACAAAATCCGCTGTGAGCAGAACGAAAATTTTGGATGCCGCCGTTAAAGAATTTTCGCATATCCGATATGAAAAGGCTTCCGTCAATCAGATCTGCCGTGACGGGCAGATCACAAAAGGCAGACTGTATTATTATTTTGAAAGCAAGGATCAGCTTTATCTCGCCGCACTGCAATACTGCCTGGAGCGTATGAAGGAAAATCTGCTGGCATTTGAGCCTGACCCCTCGCTGTCGATGGAAGAAAATATTCTGCGTTTTTTTGCTGCTTGGCAGGATGTATGGAAACGCAATATGAATTTTGCTTTTTTCATGGGGCGGGCAAAGCTCTCGCCGCCGGATCATCTGCGAGAACCTGTCATCGAGATGATAAGAGTCTTCCGCAATGAAGTTCTGCTGGTAAAATGGCAGGAGATCTTTCAATTTTACTTTCCCGATGACCAAAACCGCCAGAAGCTGTTTTCCATGATCTCCAATATTACTATCCAGTATATTTCCGTTTGCATGGGGCTGCCTCGGCTGGATAACGCTAAAAATGATCCGAACCTCTTTTTTGACCGGCAAATGGCGATCTTCAAGTCCCTTGTGCACATTTTCCTGCACGGATGCATGAACGTGGAGGTTCCGCAGCTGCGGGACGGCTGGCCGGATTATTCGGATTTTGAGCTGTAAGGTGCCGTGAGCCGTGCCCAACGCATCAAAAGCCATATGATGTTCAGGTAAAGTTTCCATTTCTTTATTGACTTTTGCCGTGGGTGCGTCTATAATAACACTAAGCACAAATTTTGCGATTTAAGGAGGACGTTTCCATGGAAAAAGCGAAAAAGGTTTTGAAGATTCTTGCGGTTATCGCTGCTGTCGCTGCCGCCGCTTTCGGCGTCTATGTCGCAGTGAAGAAATATGTGGAAAGCAAAAAGGTCGTCATCGGCAACGACGCGGAAAACTATGTTTCCTGTTCTTGCTGCGATGATACTTTTGTTTCCGAAACGGTTGCTTAATTTTTGAGTATCCCGACACATCAGCCGTCCCTTGCGGGCGGCTGATGCTTTGTCAGGGCACACAACGCCGTGCGGCGCAGCAACTATAACCGCCGCACGAGAACCGAAGGAGTCGTATATGCGTAATTTTCTAAAGGGTATCGTCGTCGGTATCGGCGGCATAGCGCCGGGCTTGAGCGGCAGCGTACTGCTTGTCATCTTCGGCCTATACGAAAAAACGGTCAATGCCATCGGCACGCTGTTCAAGCATTTCAAAAAGAATTTAGCGTTCCTTGTGCCGCTCTTTTTGGGCTTCGGCATCGGCGTTTTAGCGTTCAGCAAGGTGATCGACTTTTTCTTGCAGAACTATGAGATCTACACACGCTATGCTTTTTTGGGGCTGGTTATCGGGACGCTCCCCCTGTTTTTCCGCGAAGTCCGGAAAAACGGCTTCCATTGGAAATACTATATTTTCATTCTTGTTGCCGCTGTGGCGGGCTTCTCGCTGTTTTTCCTGAACCGCGACCTGTTCCCGGCGATCACCGACCCCAACCTCCTGCAGTCGATGCTGCTCGGGCTTGCCGTGGCGGGCTCCTACATCATTCCGGGCGTGGACAGCGCCGTTATTCTCTCCTCTTTGGGGCTGTATGAGACGTATGTCAGCGCGCTTGCCGACCTCAATTTCCGCATCCTCATCCCCGCCGCCGTGGGACTCGGCATCGGCGTGCTGCTCTTTTCCTTTATTATCAACCAGCTTATCAAGCGTTTCTACACCGGGACGTTTTCGATCATCTTCGGCTTGTTTTTGTCCATCATTCCGAACGTGCTCTATGCGGAAGAGGGTACACTGTGTGTGCCCGCCGGCACCGGGCAATGGGTGCTGTGCATCGTGCTCGTAGTCGTAGGCTTTGCTTTCTCGATGTTCTTCGGGAATTTGGATAAGGTCATTCAACGGTTCAAAAAGCCACAGGCTGAAGAAAAAGCCTGATTGTTATCTTTTTTCACTAAAAAATATCTTTTCCCAGGATTTATTCCGTGCATATTGACATTCTCACGTATAATAAACCGTGGGGTTGTGGTGAGGGGTATACAAAAAGAAAAAGACAGGGAACCTTTCGGTTCTCTGTCTTTTTCTTTGGTAGAAAAGCTAAATCGAAGCTGCGCTTCGTCCGTTTGCTTCGCAAACCTTCGCATTCTATGTCGGTTGCGGCTCTGCCTGACGGCAAACCGCCGCAACATCGACAGCGATTCGCTCCCGCGCAAAACTTTTTTGCAAAAGGAAAAGACAGAGACCATTCGGTTCTCTGTCCTTTTTTGTCGTTGGTGGAGATAAGCGGGATCGAACCGCTGACCTCTTGAATGCCATTCAAGCGCTCTCCCGGGCAGACGGGGAAACGCCCCCGATTAAAACTTAAACTGTTCCATATCCGAATCCGTCGTGTCGATAAATCTGACATTCAATTTTTCTCCGTGTTCGGTTCTCTTTTCTTGTTCATATTGAAGAATATTCTTCATCTTTGTTACATGGCCTTCCAGTTCTTTGGGTAATGTATTTAATCCGATAATTATGATTTCATCCGCATCACACTCACCTCTTAACAAATCGTGAAAAGCACTCCAATTTTGACCGTACCAATCCACAAGGTCAAAAGCCTTTCCGATAATTTGATGCATTTCCCCTAAATATTTGCAGTCTGTAAAATTTAAGACCACCGTTTTCATACTTTTCATAACAACCTCCTCAAACCACTTCGTAAAATGTTTCATAATGGTCATATGTAACAAATATCAATAGTTTGTCATTACGCCGTTCGCGGTTTTCTGCGTGCGGATGCCGTCAGAGTTGTAGACATAAGAAGCCGACAAGCCCTCTTTGCTGACAGAAGCAAGCAGTCTGCCGCCCGCCCAAGACAGCGTCATGCCGCGGTAGGATAGCGGATTGCCGATAGCGTCATAAGTAATGCTCTGCCCGTTGAATGCGGTCAGCAGGTCTTTCCAGCTTGCATCGCCGTAGGTGTAAGATTTGATGACTTCGCCGTTTTTCTGCACGCTGACAAGATTGCCGCCTGCGTCATAGCTGTATACATAGCTGTCTGTGCCGCTCGTCTCGCCCACAAGCTGATTGCGCGCGTCGTGGGTATCGACCACCGCGCGTTATTTTGATGAGATCTTTTTATTTTTTTGCGCTACTCTTTTTTCAAGTTTAGGGTCAATTACAACTTTCGGGTTCTTTGCTTTTGCGTTCTTTAGAATTTGCTCCCAAAAGGTAAAATTGTTTTCGTAATAACTCCCAACATAGATTTTTCCGAAATCTCCCCAGTCTATCCTTAATCTCTCAAACAGGTGCAAATGCAAAATGCCGCAATACCGAATGCTGACAACTTGGGAAAACGGGATTTCTGCTTTCGTTCCAACCGCCGGAACAATTAATTTTTCTTCACTGATTTGCGCCGGATTTTTATAATCAAAGCAAACATAATTCGCCGCGGGAATTACACCGAGCAAAGACAGCGCCAGCAAAGCCCCTGTTTCAAAATACGAGCGCGTATACCAAAAAGAAAAGACGGCAACGACAACCAAAATGAGAACAAGGGAAATATTAGCTTTGTAAAATTTACTCTTTTTGTATTTGTAAGTGATCATTTTACTTTATACCTGCTTTCTCATATATAGCATTACTTGCATAATCAATCAAAATTCCACCTACGACAGAGACGGCTGCAAATGCAACTGCACCAACAACAGGCATATTAGCAGCAGTCAGTCCTGCGAAAGCTACTTTGGCCAAAGCACCGACACCAACTCCTACTCCAACTGCAGCAAATTGAATCGCAGTTTTAATAACTCGGTCTCCGTTTGTATTACCATTTTGCTCTGTCCATGTATTTCCTACATCAAGAGCCAAAGATGCAATAGAAATAATTGCAGAGACAGTACCAACAGTTTTTATTGCTTTTGGATATTTAGGACCGGTCTGCCATGGTGTCCCACGAATTGTCCCTCGCGAAGAAGATCCATAGGGAATATTCTTTTGTATTTGTCCCAAAGCTTTTCCAACAGCACCAAGGGCAGCATCAGAAATGGAGCTGATAAGTGAATTGGAGCTTGGTATGGTAATTGGGCTGCTTGGAGTTTCTGAATTCCACCACTCCTTTATTTTGCTTCCAATGTTCTTAAACCAGTTGCTGATTTTTTCACAGCCCAATTCATCGCAGAAATTAATAGGATCATTAGAGCAATATGCAAATAGGTTATAAGCGTTAATATCTTGATTTGCGCCTAAAACGCCATCCGCATTCAAGAATCTCTGCATAGCTGGAGAATAGTAGCGGGAAGAGAGGAAATACCACTGTGTTTCCGCGTCGTAGTAGTGGCTGCGGTAACGGATGGGGTTGTCTGCTGCCGCGTGTCCCGGAATGTCATAAATTGTATATCCCGTGTCGCTTTTAATTGTCACATTGCCCCATGCGTCGTAGAAGTAATGCGCAACGACCCAGCCACCATCCATTGCTATTCCAATTACGTCATTTTGTGCGTTCTTGACATAATAGTATTCGTGACCCTCGTAAGTAAAGCCGAAGTAGTCTCCTGTTTCGTCATAGAGGAACAGCATGACCTTGTTCCCGGTCTTCTGCCCCGCAAGAATGTCGCCGTTGTAGAAATACTCCGTAACGGTGGGCGTATCCATATCCGGATATTGGAGTATCTTTTTCGTCCGCTGGCCGTCGATATTGTATTCGTAGCGGATATACGGCGTACCGTTTTCCCCGGCGCCCCTCAAAGGGAGAGATAGTGGGAAGTGCTACTTTATCACCTAAAGGCGACCGACTATTTACTGCCGTCTCTCTCCGGCACGCGCGAAGCGCATCAGAGGGGACGGCGTATATCGGGAATTCCGATATGCGGTAAAACTGCGTTCAAGACACAGAATCGTTCCCTGTCTTATTATTCGAGCCAAGATACTGCAAACGTCAATGGGACAGCTACAGTTATGAGAATAAAGATAAAATATACAATAGCTTTAGAAACCGTTTTTAAGTCCTCTTGTCTTAGATAGAACAGGAAAATCCAAATTGGAATCACCAATATTAGTAATATAATGTCGTTGCTTTTCTGGTTTTGAGAGAGATGCCAAATAGAATCTAATACTTCTGCAAGTACAAATAAAACGACTTCTATTGCAATAAGAATTCGATATTTCTTTTTTCTTAAAATTGTATACATATTAATCCTCGTATTTCATTGTTTCTTCAAAAATGACATATAGGTTTTCCTCAACTTCTTTTAAATCTATACTGATTGAAGCCTCAAAGCCTAAAATAAAATATGCACTTATGCCTACTTCTAATTTTGCGTTTTCAATGTTTATTACTGGGGTTTCATTTGCTGGACATTCCATTTTTTCTTTGAAAGTACTGTCAATCCAACTGCAAGTACAGTCCGGATCTTGATATGAATGTCCAGTGCCATACCACTTGGTATTTTTGTATGTACCTACTGAAATTTCAGCCTGTGCAATACTTTTGTGTTGGCCGCTAATACCACTCCGATTTATTCTAATGGAGTCAGAACTTTTGATAACTGCTTCTACACCTATGCGTACTCCTTTGTAGTTCGTAGAAACGCTACCGCCTATACCAATTCCTCCTCCGACGTTTATTTCTACAGCACTTGCGAAAGCTAATATTGGACTAAATAGAGTTTTTACGGAATGCACAATTCGTTTAATAATATTCGGGAAATTTCCACTTGGATCCTCGTAGATAATTGGATTGTTCAAGCAGTATGCAAACAGGTTATACCCATTTATTGGATTGCTTGTACCAGGAATAACACTATCTACATTCAAAAATCTATGAATCGCAGGCACATAATACCTCGTATTAAGGTAATAGAAGCCAAACTCCAAGTCACAGTAATAGCTGCGGTAGAGGATGGGAT
>ERZ1090861.291-NODE-291-length-32141-cov-15.069812_pt1 | contig 32141 bp, 28 predicted proteins | sample MGYA00478482_ERZ1090861 | MGnify/ENA primary metagenome ERZ1090861 (study PRJEB33644, sample SAMEA5815744) | chicken gut metagenome | biome: Chicken; feature: Gastrointestinal Tract; material: Caecum | place: Ireland | collected 2019-01-01 | study: A study of the... | reverse complement strand
GAACTGTTGTAAAAGGACCGAAGATCGGCCGGAATGATCCATGTCCATGCGGAAGCGGCAAGAAATATAAATACTGCTGCGGCAGAAATAAATAGGAAAGAACAAAGGAACCTTTTGCCGGATGAGGGCAGAAGGTTCTTTTTCGGAAAGGAGAGTTATGCCGGAAATCATTTTCCTCTGGCTGGGCCTTCTGTGCCTGGGCTATTTTGTGGGAATTGCCAGATACGCAGGATGGTCTTCCAAATTTTTTATAGTCTGGGCGATTCTGGGAGGCGTTTTGCTGACAGTGGGGATCCTGATCCTGACAGACAGTATTCCCCAAAGGATTCAGACCCTATGCTGGGGATTTGGCCTCCTCCTGCTGGTCTCTGTGCTGGTGGTGGTGGGAGTGATTGTTTCTGTCATGTTCCTAACCGTGGAGCCGGATCTGGACTACCTGGTGGTACTGGGTGCTCAGGTAAAGGGAAGAAGGCCAAGCCTGTCTCTTCAGTACAGGATCGACAGCGCCTGTGAATATCTGAAGGAAAATCCCGGTACCCGGGCAGTGCTTTCCGGGGGAAAGGGGCCGGACGAGGAAATTTCTGAGGCCAGGTGCATGTATGAGGAAATGCTCCGTCAGGGAGCGGACCGGGAACAGCTGATCCTGGAGGACCGGTCTGCCAGCACCAGTCAGAATATTGCATTTACCCGGAATCTTCTGAGAGAAATAACAGAAAGGGAAGAGGGCACAGAAGGGATAGCACGGCGCCTGAAGGTGGGAATTGTCACCAACGGCTTTCACCTGTACCGGAGTATGGCCATAGCCCGGAAGAAAACAGACTGGCAGGTCTATGGGATCGGAGCCAAAAGCAATGCTTTTCTCCTGCCCAATTATCTGTTCCGGGAATTTTTCTGCGTTATAAAAGATAAACTGATGGGAAATCTGTGATCCTTCAGGAAAGCTCTTTTTCGGTTGCAGACGGAAAAGAGGAATATAAAAATGCATTTACTTACAAAGAGACAGAATATAGACACAAAACTGATCAGGGAGATCAACAGCACGGCTATCCCTCTGATATTAAGCACTGTAACAGGAACGGTCATGGGCATGATGGACCAGGCCTTTGTGGGACACATTTCTGTGTATGCCTATGGGGGCGTGGGACTGGTAGCCTCCTGTATCAACAGCCTGATCGGAGTTTTAGGCGCTTTTTCTATAGTATTTAATATTCGGGGCTCCCATAGAAGAGGAGAGGGGGACCAGGAAAGCCTGAACCGGCTGTTTGGCAATTTTCTTCTCCTGTCCCTGATGGCGGGCATGGTCCTGTGCCTGGGGTTTGCCCTGTTTTCCCGTCCGGTCCTGGAGCTGGGCTTTGGAATTCATGGGGAAACCCTCACCGAGGCGGAAAATTATCTTCAGATATTCAGCCTGACCATTCCTTTGAATCTGCTGTTATTTATCTACTCATCGGTATTTAAGATCTTCCGGAAAACAGGGATCATTTTTCTGGTATCCCTGGGAGCGAACCTGCTCAATATCCTCCTGGATTATGTGTTGATCTTCGGACATCTGGGATTGCCGGAAATGGGAACCAGAGGGGCTGCCCTGGGAACGGCAACGGCTCTTGCAGTGAATCTTGGCTTTTATGCCTTTCTGGGGAAGGATTATGTAAGATTCTCCCGAAAAGATCTGAGCCTGGAAAAGATGAAACAGATCTTTCGGTTTTCCCTTCCTTTTCTGGGACAGGAAACTATGGAAGACATTCTTTTTGTGGTGGGACTTAACGGGATCGTGGCCAGGCTGGGAGTTACAGAACTGGCCGCCTATAATCTGATCGCTCAGTTTACAAACCTGATCCTTATGCCCATGTTCGGCTATACCGCCGCAAATACTTCCCTGGTCAGTGAATGGGCCGGGAAAGGCGACCGAAAGCAGGCAGACAAGGCAGGCAGATATACCTTTGGCCTGCTCTGTATCTGGTTTGCAGTATTTTATATGATCTTAGTCTTGGGAAGAACAGAATTTGCCCGTCTGATCTCCCCGGACACAGAGGTGATCGCCCTGGCCGCAGCCTGTATGCCCCTGGCTCTGCTGATCCAGCTTCTGAATTATTATGGAAATGTATGGAAATCCAGTCTTCAGAGTCTGGGCTGGCAGAACTGGACTCTCAGGACAGCCTTTATCATAAATCTGCTGGTCCTGGGCTTTATGGGAACCGCAGCCTGGATCAGCGGAAAGATCCTATGGATCTATCTGATCCAGGGGCTGGGATACCTGGGGCTTTCCCTGGCCTATACCTGGAAAAAGTCCAGAGTTTAATTCAGTTTCCGGAACTGGAGAGGAGTCACTCCTGCAGTCCGTTTAAACATAGTGATAAAATGGCTGACGCTGGAGAATCCGGTCAGCCTGGCAATATCCTGTATTTTTAAGTGGGGGTCTGTGATCAGCAGGCCCTTTGCTTTATTGATCCGGAAAGAGGTCAGGTATTCATAGGTAGAGCATCCCAGGAAACGCTCAAAAAGCCGGGCCAGATACTGGGGGGTGATATAGACCAGACGGCTGAGGTCTTCCACCGTAAGTTCCTGGCTGTAGTTGCTTTCGATTTCTTTCATGACCGGTTCTACATATCGTTTATACAATTCTTCTTTTTCCAGATCATGGGTATACCCCCCTTCTACAAATTCCAGAAGGAGGTCATAGCAGCACATGGACAGTGCTTTTTCGTCTGTGGGAGGATTTTCGTATTGGCGGACTGCCGACCCTATAAGACCGGCGATCCGTTCTCCCTGGGAACTATCTGTAAAGATAAAAGGACGCCCTCCGATCATTTTACTGATACTGTCTTCCACAGTACCGGTAAAGGCGGCAAAACAGGTCCGCCAGTCGGGACATGTGCTTTCATAAAAATGTCCCAGAAAAGGGGAAATGAGGACGCCCTCTCCCGGATTTAAAATATAAGATTTTCCCTGGATCCGGATCTCTCCCTGTCCGGATTCTGTCTGGAGATAGTGAAAAAGAGGATAGCCCTTGGGACGCCGTATAGGGTCCTGAAGCCAGTTGTTTCCGATAGAATCAAAGGCAAGAGGCTGCCTTACCGGGGTGCTGCGAAAAAAAATGGGCATAATCATCACCTGTTTCAAAATATGATATTTTTTAGTTTAACATATTATACATTCCTCTGTCCATCCCTGGTATGATGAGGATAATGAAAGTCCAGAATGAGAGAACAAAAAAGGAGAATCTGATCATGAGCGGTAAGTTTAAAAGAATTTTATATGGGGGCGACTACAACCCAAATCAGTGGCCGAAAGAAATCTGGAAGGAAGATATGGCATATTTTAAAGATGCCAGGATCAACAGCGCTACCATCAATGTTTTTTCCTGGGCCAAGCTCCAGCCTTCTGAAGAGGTCTATGATTTTTCAGAACTGGATGAGATCGTGGATATGCTAAGCCGGGAGGGATATGACATCATTATGGCTACCTCTACAGGGGCCATGCCTGCCTGGATGGTAACCAGATATCCGGAAACGGCCAGAACAGATTACTATGGCAGACACCACAAATTCGGACAGCGCCACAATGCCTGCCCCAATTCCCTGGTGTATCAGAAATATGCAGGGGCGCTGGCAGGAAAACTGGCCCGGCGTTATGGAAACAATCCTCATATCGTCTGCTGGCATGTAAATAATGAATACGGCGGAGAATGCTACTGTGAAAACTGTGAAAAAGCTTTCCGGATATGGCTGCGGAAGAAATACAAAACTCTGGACGCCCTGAACGAAGCCTGGAATATGGAATTCTGGGGCCATACTATCTACGACTGGGATGAAATCGTCCTGCCCAATGCCTTAAGCGAGGGACTGGGAGAAGAGAAAACAGCTTTCGCAGGAATTTCCATTGATTACCGGAGATTTAACTCTGACAGTATCCTGGAAAATTATAAGATGGAACGGGATGCTATCCGACAGTATGACAAAGAAACGCCTATAACCACTAATCTTATGGAAATCTATAAAGGGCTGGATTATTTTAAATGGGCAAAGGAAATGGATATTGTATCCTGGGACAATTATCCCCGGTACAACGCTCCCTGGAGCTATACAGCCTTGTGCCACGATCTGATGAGAGGCCTGAAGGGAGAGCCTTTTATGCTTATGGAGCAGCCCCCCAGCCAGCAGAACTGGCAGAAGTATAATGCCCTGAAACGTCCCGGACAGATGCGGGCCCAGAGTTATCAGACTATGGCTCACGGAGCAGATACCATACTTTTCTTCCAGCTCCGCAGAAGCGTAGGGGCCAGTGAAAAGTTCCACGGTGCGGTGATCGCCCACTCCGGAACCACCAATACCAGAGTGTTCCGGGAGGTCAGTCAGTTAGGAGCGGAACTGGAGAAACTGGGAGACAGGACATTGGGTTCTGTAAACCAGGCACAGGTGGGACTGATCTTTGACTGGGATAATTTCTGGTCTTTGGAATACACCAGCGGTCCTACAGAAGATCTCAAATATGTAGATCACATTCATCAGTATTATAAATATTTTTACGACAGAAATATTGGTGTGGACATTGTTCCCTGGGACGGCGATTTTTCCAAGTATAAGATCCTTGCGGCGCCGGTCCTTTACATGGTAAAGGAAGGAATGAAGGAAGCTCTGGAAGCCTATGTGGCTCAGGGAGGGATCCTGATCACCACCTATATGAGCGGACTGGTAGGCCAGTCAGACAATGTGTATCTGGGAGGTTATCCCGGACCATTAAGAGAGATGGCCGGGGTATGGGTAGAAGAGATCGACGCTCTGGCGCCGGAACAGAAGAACCAGGTTCTCTTTGCCGACGGCACAAAGGCAGACTGCGGACTGCTCTGTGATTTTATGCACCTGGAAGGAGCCCAGAGTCTGGGAACTTATGAGAAAGATTTCTATAAAGGAATGCCTGCGGTTACCAGAAACGCCTATGGAAAAGGCGCTGTATATTATGTGGGAACCCGACTGGAAGAAAAGGGACTTTATAAGGTCATGGATATGGCGGCAGAGGAAGGAAAGGTAACTTCCCTGGCCACAGAGCCCACAGGTCTGGAAATCACCTGCAGGAAAGGAGAAAACAGCAGCTTTTATTTCCTCATAAACTTCAAAGACCAGCCGGAGAAGATTCCGGAATCCTTCACAGGGGACACAGATCTTCTTACCGGAAAAGTCATTGAGCCGGGAGAGATGATGGAAAAATACCAGGTGAGGCTGGTAGAAAAGCCTGGTGCATAGTCCATGGCCGGACGGTTGCATAATCTTTTCAAAAATTTGTTGAGGCTAAAAAGGTATCGTAATATAATGATATCAGGGTCAATAGGTCAAAGCCCACAGGAGCTTGTTCATAAGTGGGTGCAGGATCTTGAGACCCGCTGAAACATGAATTTTGGAAAGGTATGGGAAATAAAGTGATCTATCATAATATTCTTGAAGCAATGGGAAATACGCCTCTGATCCGTCTGAACCGGATGACAGAGAAGGGAAGCGCCCAGATTCTTGTGAAATTTGAAGGACTGAATGTAGGCGGTTCTATTAAGACCAGAACCGCCTATAACATGATAAAAGACGCCGAAGAAAAAGGGCTCATAAAAGAGGACACTATCATTGTGGAACCCACCAGCGGCAACCAGGGGATCGGTCTGGCTCTGGTGGGAGCTGTCCGGGGCTATAAGACCAGGATTATCATGCCGGATTCGGTAAGTGAAGAGCGGAGAAAGCTGATGAAACATTATGGAGCGGAAGTGGTCCTGATCCATGATGCCGGAAATATCGGGGAATGTATAGAGGAATGTCTGAATACAGCCCTGAAAATGGCCAGGGAAGACCCCAGGGTCTTTGTGCCCCAGCAGTTTGAAAATCCGGCAAACCCGGCTGTCCACAGAAACCAGACAGCGGTGGAAATCCTGGAGCAGGCAGAAGGTCCTATTGACGGTTTTTGCTCCGGAATCGGAACCGGAGGGACTATCACAGGAATCGGCGAGGTACTGAAGGAGAAAAATCCTGACATGGAAATATGGGCAGTGGAGCCGGAACATGCGGCAATCCTTTCCGGAGGTTCTATCGGTACTCATCTGCAGATGGGGATCGGGGACGGTCTGATCCCGGCAATTCTGAATACCGGGATTTATGATGATATCTGCATTGTTACCGATGATGAGGCGATCCAGACTTCCAGGGACCTGGCGTCCAAGGAAGGGATCATGTGCGGGATCTCCTCAGGCACAAATGTGGCGGCGGCCATAAAGCTGGCCAGAAAGCTGGGAGAAGGAAAGACTGTAGTGACCATTCTTCCGGATACGGCAGAGCGGTATTTCTCTACTCCCCTGTTTGATGAATGACCGGGTAGAATGGCAAAGCGAAATAAGCTGTCGCATTAGCCGTATTCACGAATATTTATATATTTTCTTGATTCTGATTAATGCGACAGCATATTCTTTTTCCTTTTTTGACAATAGGAAGGCCTAACACACAGGCTCTCTGCGTACAGCTGCGGCTATTGCTATTTGTCGCCATAGTGGGAGCCGCATTGTATGATTTCTATTTGGCTATCTGTAATTCTAAATACAATTCGATTTTGAGCATCGATCCGAACACTCCAATATCCTGACAGAGTACCTTTTAATGGTTCAGGTTTTCCAAAACAGTTGTATCCATTCCTGTCTATGTCTTGTAATAGCCGATTGATTTTTTTTAAAGTTTTCTTATCTTGTGTTTGCCAATACAGGTATTCTTCCCATGCCTTATCATGCCAAACTTTTCTCATTAGTCCTGAACCTCGATTAAATCGTGCTCTTTTAGAGTGCTTGTGCCGTTTTTGACATTTGCAACACGTCTTTCGAGTTCGGCAATATTTTCTGCACTGTAAAACGGATCAGCAGACACCTCAAAAGGGATGCGTCTTTCTCTGCCGACCTTTTTCGCAAAAATTGTAAAGGCTGCACTCATGGAAAGCCCCATGTCGGAACATGCCTGCTCCATGCTTTTTTTAACATCAGCATCTAACTTAAAATTTACATTTACTGTTTGAGCCATAATCAACACTCCTTTCATACTTAATATTATACACAATAGAAAGAAAAAATAAAGTATTTTTCATTATTTTTTCTGTTTGAGATTCTTATGCGAAAAAGAAGGTTGACAAAGCCCTAAAGTGGGATATAATATGGAAAAAGAAAGACAACACGTTGAAGAGAAGAGTAGAATGTGAAAGGTCCCAGAGAGGAAGGCATATGCTGGAAGCCTTCTGTCACGGAAGCATTTGAAAACTACCTCTGAGTGGCCCCAATCCGGCCCGGTGATCCCGTTATCGTCAAAATGAAGTGGTTCCGGCAGTACGCCGGTTCAAATAGGGTGGAACCGCGAGAATCTATACCTCGTCCCTTTTGCCGAAAGGCAGAAGGAACGGGGTTTTTATTTTATAGGACAGTCCCAAAGACTGTCTTATAAAATAAAAAGCCCTCCGGGCAGGAAGCACACGCCGCAATAAGGTATATTACCGCTTTGCGGTATTGCGGCGGCGCACAAAGTGTTCAAGCCCTTCAAGATTGAGAAAAGGGAAATAGAAGTAGGCTTGCTCACTTTGATCTAGCTGTCCGGCAACCGGAAAGCAAGGATAGAAATGAAAAATCAGCAGGAGGAATGAAACCATGAAGATTACTTTAAAAGACGGTTCTGTGAAAGAATACGCAGAAGCAAAGTCTGTCATTGAAATTGCAGCAGATATCAGCGAAGGACTGGCAAGAGCAGCCACTGCAGGAGAGATCGACGGAGAGATCGTGGATCTGAGAACGCCTGTGGACAAGGACTGCAATTTGAATATTCTTACATTTAATGATGAAAAAGGAAAAGGCGCTTTCCGCCATACAGCTTCCCATATCATGGCCCAGGCTATTAAGAGACTGTATCCGGAGACAAAGCTGGCCATCGGTCCTTCTGTGGCAGACGGTTTTTACTATGATGTAGACAGAGAGACTCCATTTACAGCAGAAGATCTGGAAAAAATTGAAAAAGAAATGAAAAAGATCGTAAAGGAAAATCTTCCTCTTACCAGATCTGAAAAGCCAAGAAACGAAGCCATCGAATATTTTAAAGAAAAAGACGAACCCTATAAGGTAGAGCTTATCGAAGACCTGCCGGAAGATGCAGTGATCAGCTTCTATAGCCAGGGAGAGTTTACAGATCTGTGCGCAGGCCCTCACCTGATGAGCACAAAATATGTAAAAGCTTTTAAGCTCACCAGCCTGGCAGGGGCCTACTGGAGAGGAAATGAAAAGAACAAAATGCTCCAGAGGATCTACGGAACTGCTTTTCCAAAGAAAGCAGAACTGGAAGAATATCTTCATATGCTGGAAGAGGCCAAAAAACGTGACCACAGAAAACTGGGCAAGGAACTGGGACTGTTTATGATGAGAGAAGAAGGACCAGGATTCCCCTTCTTCCTGCCAAACGGAATGGTACTGAAGAATCAGCTTCTGGATTTCTGGCGTGAGATCCACCGGAAAGCAGGATATGTGGAGATTTCTACACCAATCATGTTAAGCCGTCATCTGTGGGAGACTTCCGGACACTGGGATCACTACAAAGAAAATATGTATACTACAGTGATCGATGATGAGGATTTTGCCATTAAGCCTATGAACTGTCCGGGAGGCATCCTGGTTTATCAGTCAGAGCCACGTTCCTACCGTGACCTGCCTATCCGTATGGGAGAACTGGGAATCGTACACCGTCATGAAAAATCAGGACAGATGCACGGACTTATGCGTGTGCGCTGCTTTACCCAGGATGATGCCCATATTTTCATGACACCGGAACAGATTAAAGATGAGATCAAAGGCGTGGCAGACCTGATCGACAGTGTGTATAAGCTGTTTGGCTTTAAATATCATGTAGAGCTTTCTACCAGACCGGAAGACAGCATGGGAAGTGATGAAGACTGGGAGATGGCTACAGAGGCTCTTCAGGGAGCATTAGACGACCTGGGGCTGCCCTATATTGTAAATGAAGGAGACGGAGCTTTCTACGGACCAAAGATCGACTTCCATCTGGAAGACTCCATCGGAAGAACCTGGCAGTGCGGAACCATCCAGCTTGACTTCCAGCTGCCTCTGCGGTTTGAACTGGAATATACAGGAGCAGACGGAGAGAAGCACAGACCGATCATGATCCACCGTGTGGTATTCGGTTCTATCGAGAGATTTATCGGGATCCTTATTGAACACTTTGCCGGAGCTTTCCCAACCTGGCTGGCTCCGGTGCAGGTAAAGGTGCTGCCCATTTCCGACAAACATCTGGAATATGGACAGAAAGTCCTGGAAAAACTGAAAGAGGCAGGCGTTCGGGCTGAGATGGATACAAGAGCAGAGAAGATCGGCTATAAGATCCGGGAAGCTCAGATGAAAAAGATTCCTTACATGCTGGTAGTAGGTGCAAAAGAGGAAGAGGAAGAAAAAGTATCTGTGAGAAGCCGCTTCCAGGGCGATGAAGGCCAGAAAGGACTGGAAGAATTTATAAAAGACATCCAGGAAGAGATTGCTTCAAAAGAAATCCGCAAGGCTGAACAGGAAGAAAAGTAATTTCCCATGTATAAGAAATAGAGAAATGGCACATATTATCTCTGATAAATCTATTTTAGGAGGTAATATGTATGCCATTATTAAGCTGTACAGCAAGAACCTGTCTGTATAATAAGAATGAATACTGTTCTAAAGGAGACATCCAGGTAGACGGACCAAATGCTCAGAGACCGGATGAAACCTGCTGCAAAAGTTTTGTAGAGAAAAAAGAAGGCGCTATGAACAGTATGGAAACAGGTACAGCCACTCAGACTATCCAGGTGGCCTGTAAAGCCTGTGAGTGTACCTACAACGATCAGGAAAAATGTGACGCTGCAAAAATCACCATTGCAGGAACAAATGCCTGCAGATGTGATGAGACTATGTGCGGAAGCTTTTACAAAAAGTAAATGATCAAGCCCCGGAAATTATTCGGATCCTTTTCGGACCAGAAAATTTCCGGGGCTGCTTTACACTTTTCTAACGAGGCGGCGTCTGAGAACCTGCATTTACCTGTTCATCGATATCTTCTGCTTTCCGGGTGATCAGCTCCCGGTACTTGGTGGGAGTCATTCCCTTTGCCTTTTTAAACAACTTGGTAAAATAGGTAAGATCCGGAATTCCGCAGAGAATAGCGATATCCTGGATAGAATCTACCTGAGTATTCAAAAGATATACTGCCCTGTCGATCCTCTTGCTGTTTACATAGGAAGTAAGGGTGGTCCCTGTCTCTTTCTTGAACATGGCGGAAAGATAGCTGCTGTTCAGAGAAAAAATAGAAGATAGATTCTTCAGTGTGAGATCAGAAGCCAGATTTAAGGCAATATAATTTAGTACCTTCTGGATAATGGGAGAGAACCCCTTGGTGGAGTAGGTCTTTACTAAAAAGCAGTACTTCCGGACCATTTCCCGCCTGAGAGGATCTACCTGGGATACAGAGGTAATATTCTCAATCTTTGCTGCCATTTTACTGGACAGCTCGTCCAGATAGATAGGATGTACCTTTCCTCTCTGGGCAGCCTTGCGGAAAAGGGTGTTGCCGATGATCAGATAGTTTTTCTGATCCCGGATAGTGTCTGAGAGCCGCTGCTCCAGATCTGAGAGATAGGAAGGGCGGTACATATAGGTCTCTGCAGTTTCATAATCTCCCCGGGCAATACATTCCATGATGGCTTCTTCGTTTTCATAGCGGTTTTCCATGCTCTTGATGGTATCCAGACTTGGCTCCGGTTCCAGAGCTTCGTCAAAATGAAAATCAAAAGAACTTTGATTTTTCAGACGGCGTATCTCATATTTCCCCGGTCCATAGACCTGGTCAGCCAGACATTTTACATAGCTTCCCAGGAAGCTTTTGCTTGGAACTTTGGGCAGGGTAGAGAAATACTGCTTGATATAAGTGTGATACTTCCCTGATATTTTCAGCTTTTCGCAAAGCTCCATGAGATCTCCCACCACAGAAGGCTCAAAGATAAAAGGACCGGCCAGAAAAAGCTGTGAGGGATTCAGGGGAAGTATCAGATAACAGCAGGTAAATAAATCCTCGCCGAAGATGATCTCCACTTTATCGCCAAACAGATTATCGAAATCCAGAAAGGTATCCTTTAAAATATTGCTGGGATCTTTCACAAGAGTTTTTCTCAGCCCCAGGTCGAACTGGTCATCCCATTGGAAGGGAAGAGTAACCGTATGTGTAGGAATCCGTAATTCGCTGAACAGTTTCCTCGTAAAATCTATAAGAACATTATCCATAAACATATCTCCATTGGTAATATTTTTATTTATTATAGTATAATTTTTATGCGATTTCAACCTACACAAAAATTATACCGAAAAATATAAAAAAAGTCTTAACGTTTTTATAGAAAATTAATATATAATGAATATTAACGACTTACATATGTAATGTAGAAGGAGGTAATTTTTAATGAGTAACACTACGAACAATGTCAGGCCTTTTGGTATGAGAGACAAAATCGGTTACATGTTCGGTGACTTCGGTAATGACTTTACCTTCATCCTCTCCTCAACATTCCTGATGAAATTCTATACGGACGTTATGGGAGTTTCCGCAGCGATAGTTGGTCTGATGATGATGGTCGCCAGATTTGTGGACGCCTTCACTGATGTAACCATGGGTCAGATCGCTGACCGCAGCCGTCCTACGGCAAAAGGAAAATTCCTTCCCTGGATCAAGAGAATGTGCGGACCTGTGGCTCTGGCTTCATTCCTGATGTATGCAGTATGGTTTAAAGACATGCCTATGGCGTTCAAGATCGTGTGGATGTTCGGTACCTATCTGTTATGGGGAAGTATCTGCTACACAGGAATCAACATTCCTTACGGTTCCATGGCATCTGCAATTTCTCCTGAAGCAAAGGACCGTTCCGAGCTGTCCAGCTGGAGAACTATTGGCGCTACATTAGCAGGTATGATCATCGGTGTTGTACTTCCTATGATCGTATACTACACAGATGAAGCAGGAAATACTGTTATTTCCGGTACCAACATGGCTATCGCCGGAGCTATCTGCTCTGTATGTGCGATTATCTGCTATATGATCTGCTACAACCTGACTACAGAGCGTGTAAAGATTGAGAAGAAAGAAGAAAAATTCAGCCTTGTCGAATTGGGTAAGACCCTGGTATCCAGCCGGGCCCTGATCGGTATCGTGCTGGCAGCACTGCTTCTTCTGCTGGCACAGCTTACTTTAGGCGGAATGGGACAGTATATTTTCCCCAACTACTTCCAGAGCGCTGCCGGCGTATCTATTTCCGGTCTTTGCGGAAATATCCTGATCCTGGTGCTGGCATTCTTCGTTCCTTCACTGGCTGCCAAATTTGGTAAGAAAGAGCTTTCTGCATTCGGCGGACTTTTTGGAGCTGTTGTATTCTTTATCGCATTTATCCTGCATACAGATAATATGTATCTGTACATTGCTTTGTATACACTGGGATATCTGGGAATCGCATTCTTTAATATTAACTGCTGGGCGATGATCACAGACGTTATCGATGATGCTGAGGTAAGACAGGGAGAAAGATCTGACGGTACTTTCTACTCGGTGTACTCCTTTGCACGTAAAATGGGACAGGCTGCTTCCTCAGGACTTACCGGTGGTCTTCTGACAATGGTGGGATACTCAACAGCTACTGCTTTTGATACAGAGGTTGTAAATGGCATTTATAATATCGCCTGCCTGGTTCCCGCAGCAGGATTCCTGCTGATGGCTCTTGCTCTGATCTTTGTATATCCGCTGGGCAAGAAGAAAGTAGACAGCAATATCGCAGTGCTGAAAGCAAAAAGAGAAGGAAAGAAATAAGAAAATATAATTTAAATAAGCAGTAAATGTACAGTGCCGGCAGGGGAAACTTTACCGGCACTGTTTTACACTAAAACCAATATCATTCAGAGCCAGACTCTGAGAAAAGGAGGAATTTTATGTTATACCCGATTTTGACACCATCCAGATTATTAAGCGACTTAAGCGGCGTATGGGACTTCAAGCTGGACAATGGAGAAGGCTTTGACCAGGAGTGGTACAAGGCTCCTCTGGAAGATCCTATGACTATGCCGGTGCCGGCTTCCTATAATGACCTGAAGGAAGGCATTGACTTCAGAGATCATTACGGCTGGGTATTCTATCAGAGGAAGATTTCCATGCCTTCCTTTGTGAAGACCCAGAGAGTGATGCTTCGGTGTGCGGCAGTTACCCACTATGCAAAAATTTATTTGAACGGAGAACTGATCTGCGAGCATAAGGGCGGCTTCCTTCCTTTTGAAGTGGAGATTACAGAAAAGCTTCAAGACGGAGACAACCTTCTGACCATTGCCGTAAATAATGTGATCGACTATACCACCCTTCCTATCGGAGGAAAATCCAATATGATGAACGGCATGGGAGGCTTCGGCTCTTCCAGCTCTGCAAAACCACAGAACAATCCCAACTTCGACTTCTTCAACTACTGTGGAATTACAAGACCTGTAAAAATCTATACGACACCAAAGGACTACATTGAAGATATTACTCTGGTTCCTGAGGTGAGCGGAACTACTGCCAGAGTTTCCTACAAGGTAGATACTGTGGGAACAGGAGACTGCAAAGTAGAAGTTTTTGATAAAGAAGGAAATCTGGTAGCGCAGGGTCAGGGAACCCAGGGCGTTCTGGAAATTGAAAATGTGCATCTGTGGCAGCCTCTGAAAGCATATCTCTATGATGTGAAAGTGACCTTCGGGGAAGATGTTTACACACTGCCTTACGGTGTAAGAACAGTAAGAGTAGAGGGGACCAGGTTCCTGATCAATGAGAGACCGTTCTATTTCAAAGGCTATGGAAGACATGAAGATACCTTCCCTAACGGAAGAGGCATGAACCTGCCGATGAACACCAAGGATATGTCTTTGATGAAATGGCAGGGAGCCAACAGCTTCCGTACCAGCCATTATCCATACAGTGAGGAAATGATGCGTCTCTGCGACGAAGAAGGCTTTGTAGTCATTGACGAGACCACGGCTGTAGGCGTAAACCTGGATTTCGGCGGCGGCGCAAACTTCAACGGACAGAAAGTCAGCACCTTTGATAAAGAACATGGTGTACAGACCCAGGAACACCACAAAGACGTGATCCGTGACCTGATCTCCAGAGATAAGAACCATGCCTGTGTGGTTATGTGGAGTATTGCCAATGAGCCAGATTCCTACAGTGAAGGTGCTTATGACTACTTCGCACCTCTTTATGAGCTGGCAAGAGAGCTGGATCCTCAGAAACGTCCCTGCACATTGGTCAGTGTACAGATGGCACCGCCTGAAAAAGACTGCTCCGCAAAGCTCAGCGATGTGATCTGCCTGAACCGCTACTATGGATGGTACTTTGGCGGCCCGGATCTGGAACTGCCGGAACAGGCTCTCAGAAAAGAATTAGACTACTGGAAGACCATCGGAAAACCAGTGGTATTTACCGAGTACGGTGCAGATACAGTTATGGGTATGCATGATACCACACCGGTCATGTATACAGAGGAATTCCAGGTAGAATACTACAAGATGAACAACAAAGTTTTCGATGACTATGATTTTGTAGTAGGCGAGCAGGTATGGAACTTTGCAGACTTCGCTACCAGCCAGAGCCTGCTGAGAGTCCAGGGAAATAAGAAGGGAATCTTTACCAGAGACAGAAAGCCGAAATTAGTGGCTCATTACTTCAGAGACAGATGGCATAAGATCCCGGACTTTGAATACAAAAAATAAAAATTGAGAGACTGCCCTATCGGTACTGGGCCGGTAGGGCAGTCTTTTACTGTTTTATCAGAGGAATATTGTAAGGCGGAACTCTTTCTCAGTGTAAGAGATGTCCAGGGTTCCGCCGTTTTTTTCTATAATTTCCTGAACGGAGGCGATTCCCAGGCCGTGGGAGTGGGGATCTTCTTTGTCTGTGAGGAAACGTCCTTTTCTTTTCTGTACCTCATTTTCCTTTGTGTTTACAATCTCATAGCTGAAGTATCCCTCTTTTGTATAGCGGGCTTTAGCGGAAATCTTCCGCTGTTGTCCGGAGGGGATCTTGCTGCAGGCTTCTATGGCGTTGTCTAAAGTGTTAGCAAAGACGGAACACAGGGTAATATCATCCAGTTTTGTAAAACCGTCAATGCTGATGCTGAAAAAGCAGTCAATGTTTTGCTCAGAAGCCTTCGGTTCATGGACCGGTAAAAAACAAACCAGAAGAGCAGGGGTACAATTTCCGCCAGATTGGAGAACAGCAGATTGGTAAATCCCATTCCGCCCCAAAAAGTAAAGAAAATCCAGGTCCCGATATTATTCAGGAGAAAATTCAGAGCTGTGGCAATGGGATAGAGGATCATTACAGCAGAAATCTTCAAATACCAGGGTCCTTCAAAGAAAAAGGTAGTCCCAAAGAAAAGGCATAATACAACCAGGATATTAACCGGGTCCTGGGCGAAAATAACTACAGAGGACACCAGGGTACAGAGCATCCAGGCTAGGATCTGTAAAAACCTGGGCTCTCTGGGCTTCAGAAGACAGGATACGGTTTTAAAGAAGAAATACCCCTGTACAAAATTACAGGAAGTTCCGATAAGGCTGATGAGATTTTCCATAGGATCCCTGCTTTCCAATTTAAGAGTGAAGAAGTTTTCTGGCAAAGGCTGCGGCCAGTTCCTGGCGGCAGGCCCTGCTTACAGGAAGCTGCTCTTCGCCGCACAGGCAGAAGGTGTTTCCGATCCTGGAAACATGGCTCAGGTTTACCAGGTAGCGGTTATGTATGCGGATAAAGCCTGTTGGGAGTTCTGCCTCAATATCTGAGAGCCTGGCATAAAATACTTCCTGGCCTTTTACGGTGACTGCAGTTACCTTTTTCCGGTCACTTTTAAAATAGAGGATTTCCTTTAAAGGAAGGCGAAGAAGCTGGCCTTTCTGTTTTATATAATAAAATTGCTCTTCCATCCTGCGGCTTTCCTCTACGGCCAGTCCCAGAATTTCCCGGATTTTGTCTTCCCGGTAAGGCTTCAGTATATAGCGGAAGGCCCGGACCTCATAGCCCTGAAAGACAAAGTCCGGATAAGCGGTGATGAAGATAATTACAATATGGGGAGAAATCTTCCGAAGCTGGGTGGCCGTATCTATGCCGTTTAAACCTTTCATTTTGATATCCAGAAAAAGGATATCCCCGTCTTCCTCTTCTAATCCTTCCAGCAGAGCGCTTCCGGAGTCAAATTCCCGGATCCTGCAGGGGATTCCCTGCAGCTGCAGTTCGGTTTTTATTATTTTAGAAAGAGACTTCCGCAGCTCTTTTTCGTCATCACAGATACAGATTTCCATGATTTTTGCAGCTCCTTTTGACTGTGATAGTTTGATCTGTGACAGCGTCTTTCTTCCTGACGGACAGGCCTGAAAGCCGATATCAATAATATTATATAGGGTTTTCTGAAAATTTGCCAGCAAGAGGGATGATTTTGCCGAACTTTCCCAAAATTCTGTCAAACTTACCTATTTCCTGAATATCCCTTTCAGGAGAGAAAAATTATAATAATGATTGCCTAAAATTTATACACAGAAATGGGGAGGTAGACCAGATGTTAAAAGTTGAAAATTTGAGAAAAACCTATAAGACAGGGAACAATTCCTACCTGGTATTGAAAGATTTGTCTTTTCAGGTGAAGAAAGGAGAATTTGTGGCGGTTATGGGTCCAAGCGGTTCGGGAAAGACGACTCTTTTAAATTGTATTTCCTGTTTTATCCCTCATGACCAGGGAAAAATCCTGTTAAATGGGAAGGATCTGTCAGGCCTTGGACAGAAAGAGCTTGCAAAAGTCCGGAATCAGCACCTGGGTTTTGTATTCCAGGATTTTATGCTCCTGGACGGACTGACGGTTTTTGAAAATATTTGTCTTCCTCAGGTCATAGCAGGAAAGCCGGTGGGAAAGATGGAAGAGAAAGCCCGGAAGTTCTGTAAGGCCTTTGGAATCGAGAAGATACAGGAAAAATATCCCGCAGAGATTTCAGGAGGAGAGAAACAGCGTACAGCAGTGGCCAGAGCTATGATGAATTCTCCTTATATTTTGCTGGCGGACGAGCCTACAGGAAACCTGGACAGCAGATCCTGCAAAGCAGTCATCGATGCTTTTCTTCAGGCAAAAGAACAGCTTGAGGCTACTGTTTTCATGGTGACTCATGACAGCTATGCAGCTTCTTTCTGTGACCGTGTCATCGTGCTCCGGGACGGTGCCGTACATACAGAACTGACCCGCCGGGGTTCCAGAAGAGAATTTATGGATGAGCTGCTGGATGTACTCCGGGAACTGGGAGGTGACAGGGATGACCAGGAATAAGATTTTTGCCAAACTCCGGAGAAAGAATAAAGGGCAGTATGGGATCCTTGCCTTTTGCATCTTCCTCTCTGTGCTGCTGCTTACAGCCTTTGCCCTGATGTATTTCGGACCTACGGTACAGGAATTTCTCCCTGAGGGCGGAGATACACGAAAACTGGCCATTCTGCTTTTAGGAGCTACGGCGGTAGGATGTGCTATTTTCACCCTTTATGCTTCCATACTCTTTTTTCGGTATAAAAGCAGAGAATACGGTATTTTTCTGGCTCTGGGAGAGCAGAAGAAGACCCTGGGGACTATGCTCTTTAAAGAACTGGCTCTGCTTACAGGGGCGGCTGCAGCCCTGGGATTACTGGGAGCCATACCTCTGTCCTGGCTAATCTGGAAGCTTTTTGAATCCTTTCTGGTTTCTACAGAGGAAATGGAATATCACTTTGGAATAGGCGGACTTCTGGTGGGGCTGGTCTTTGCCATTATACTGGCTATTCTTTTAGGAGCTGCAGGAAGGAAATTTGTAAAAAAGACCAATGTTATGGATATCCTGCGGACCCAGCACCAGCCGGAAATGGTGAAGAAGATTCCTGCCTGGACATTTGGGGCCGGCATGGGGATGATACTGGGAGGGCTTCTTCTGGCTATGGGGCTGCCCAGGATCTTTGTCCATGTCTTTCATGTAGGCCCCCCTTCTGTTCTGAACCTTTTTTATTTTCTGGCAGTGGCAGGCATCTATCTGGTGCTGCTCAGTATAGTAGGGCAGAACCGGAAAGGAAAAAATAGAAAGAAGTATTACAAAAATCTGGTGTCTGTAAGCCTTATGCGGTTTTCCGCCAAATCTACCACACGGAATATGTGCGTGGTCGTCCTTCTGCTGTTTGCAGGAATTTTTGCTGTCTATTATGGGCTCCTGTATTCCGACAGTGCCGGATATATTGACAACGGGACTACCAGAGACTTTGTTCTCCACTATCCGGTTCAGGAGAAACAGGTGACGAAAGAGGAGATCCGGAAGCTGGCAGAAGAGTATTCTGTGGAAATCCAGGATTACACAGAGGGGGAAGGAGCCAATCTGGCGATCACCTATAAAATGACAGATTATACAGAGGACAATGAATATGTGACGGTTACCAGAGAAAAAGGAAAAACGGCTCTTTTTTTCTCCGGAAAAACCTATCAGCAGCTTACGGGAGAAGACCCTGGGGTGGCTCCCGGAACCTATAAGACCATAACGGAGGCAGGGCATCAGGATAATATCTGGGATTTTACAGACGGTCTGTCAGAAGTTTCCAATCCGGACACAGGGACAGAGACTGGCCTGACTTTTGGAGGAACACTGGAATATAACAGTCTGTCAGATATGTCTGAGCCTTTTGCTTATGTGCTCAATGATAAAGATTATGAGACTCTGACAGAAGGTATCGGACAGGAGTGGATGGAGCATCTGGTTTTTTTTGACGCTGCCGACCCGGAAGCCTCTTATCCTTTTACCAGAGCTTTGTATGAGGAATATGTGAGCCGGGCTACAGACCTTTCTGCTCATATGGGAAATTATGACCGGTGGGAAGAGCTCCAGGCCAAAGCCAATGGGGAAGAATATATGTATGGGGATAAGGTTGAGATGGACCCGGAGGATACCCAGCTTCTTGGAAACTGGAGATACGGGCCGCAGTTTCAGATTCTGAACAGCCAGGAATGGATGCAGTTTGTTGGGGTCTATGTGATGCTCTGCCTGTACATTTTCATCATCACCCTTTCCACAGTGGCTATTATGACTTATGTAAGAGGTGTCTCTGTGGCTGCGGACAACCGGGAAGTTTTTGTAAGCCTGGAGCGGCTGGGGGCAGACAGTGAGTATCGGAAGAAAGTTTTAAAAGCTCAGCTCAGGAAAATTTTTATTTACCCGACAGTTTTGGGCTGTGGGGTAGGATTGCTTTTCAGCATAGGAATGAACTATATGAATGACGGAAGACTAACCGCTGCTGAGCTTCGGAGTCTGATGATAGTTCTGGGAATCAGTCTTCTTATCTTTCTGTTTCTGTGGGCCGTTTACCAGGCAGCCAGGAGAAAGGGAGAAAAAATCCTGGGAATCTTCAGGGAAAAGCAGAGATAGGTTGTGGAAAAATAGAAAAGTAAGAATATTTGCTTGGATAGGTATTTTTTGAAAAATATTCATATCTTTTTATATACAAAAAATGTATTTTTTAGTATAATTTTTGTGGTGAAAATATAAGGCTTAACAAAGAATAATCTGAAAAAGAGAGGAAAAAGAGATGAGATTTTCAGAAACAGAAAAGAGACAACTGATCATTTTTGCGGCACTGGCCTATGGGATCACTTATGTCCTGGGACTGCTGATGTGGTATGGAAACAGCACAGGAGCAGATCTGAGTGTATTTCCCAACGCCCAGATGCTTTATCCGGCGGCGGGAGTTATGATGGCTTATCTGCTTACCAGGAAAGGAGACCAGAAGGTGCCCAGGATATTTTTTGTGACCTTCCTTGTGATTACAGTCCTGATGATCCTGTGTGCCCTGGGTTCTGTATTTCTGCCTCAGAGTATACAGGCAGGACAGATGGAAATGTCAGTATGGATGGTGCTTGTACAGGTGGTATTGATCCTGGGAAGCATTGTATTTTGGATCACCCTTCTGGTTTCGGGAAAAGAGAGACGGGAAGCCTGCGGCCTGCGGTGGAGGAACTGGAAAAAGTCGGTTTTGTGTATGCTTTTGTTCTTTGTGCTTTACGGCCTCCGTATGGGGATTTCCAGTGCTCTGGGAGGACAGATGGGAGAATTTATCCAGCTGTGGGCTGTGCCTTCTACCTGGCTCTATCTGGTTACATTGGTCCTGAATTTCTTCCTGGTAGTAGTGGCCTTCTTCGGAGAGGAATATGGATGGCGGTATTATCTCCAGCCTCTCCTGCAGAAAAGATTCGGACTGAGAAAGGGCGTACTGCTTTTAGGGGTGATATGGGGACTGTGGCACCTGCCTCTGGATTTCTTCTATTACACCACGCCGGATATGGGCGTGATCTATGTGGCGTCCCAGATCGTTACCTGCGTCTTTATAGGAATCTTCCTGGCTTATGTCTATATGAAGACCAGGAACATCTGGGTAGCCGTGGCTGTCCACTATATGAATAACAATCTGATCCCTATGTTTGTTGGAAATTATTCTGCAGATGTACTTCAGGGACAGACCATTGCCTGGGGGGACGTACTGGCTTCTCTGATTCTGAACCTGGTAATCTTTGGATGGTTTATCTTCCTAAAGCCATTTCGAGAGAAAAAAGAAGCCTGAGAAGATCTCCTGGCCATAGATAACACAGAAAAAAGGACTCTTTTTGGAACTGTCGTAAAACATATGTCAGAAATATTTATACATTTTATGCGAATTTGTCGAGCATAGCTTTGAGACCATAGGCTCAAAGGGTTGCAGACTGAGCAAGAAAATGTATAAATATTTTCGATTTTGATTTTCGACAGCTCCAGAAGAGTCCTTTTTAGTTTCCTAAGGCGGTGAGCCAGGGGATGTTATACAACGATCCAGCCCATTGTTTCAGAAATCGCAAAGATCAGGATCAGGGCCAGGAAAATGGGAGCGATCCATTTCAGCATGATCCGGTAGAACTTTTTAATCTTGAAGGGACCGTTAAGTTCCACTTCATCCTCAATAACCTTGGGTCCGATAAAATGCCCCACGCAGATACAGGTGAGAATAGCCACAATAGGCATGAGCACACTGTTGCTGATGAAGTCAAAGAAATCCAGCAGTCCCAGTCCCAGAAGCTGGATAAAGCTCAGAGGTCCGAAGCCCAGAGAGACGATGGTTCCCAGTATCAGGACATAGATGGTGATCAATATCGTGGATTTTTTTCTGCCCCATCCGGTCTTATCCCGCAGAATGGAAACCGCAGTCTCCATCAGGGAGATAGAAGAAGTCAGGGCTGCGAAAAGCACCAGCAGGAAGAACACTGCTCCGATCACTCCCCCAAGGGCCATATCGTTGAAGACCTTCGGCAGAGTAATAAACATCAGGGAAGGCCCTTTGCTGAGGGCAGCTTCATCTCCTCCTGAGAAAACAAAGACCGAAGGCACGATCATCAGACCTGCCAGGAAGGCAACTACAGTGTCAAAGACTTCAATCTGCCGCACAGAAGCTTCCAGACTGCTTTCTTTTTTCATATAAGAGCCGTAAGTGATCATAATTCCCATAGCCAGAGACATAGAATAGAATAGCTGCCCCATGGCCGCCAGTACAGTGGTAGCGGAAAATTTGGAAAAGTCGGGGAAGAAGTAATATTTTACACCTTCCATAGCGCCAGGCCGTGTAACACAGTAAATGCTGATGCCTACGATCATGACGATCAGCAGGGGCATCATAAAGCGGCTGGCTTTCTCAATTCCTTTTTCAACACCCATGATCACTACAATGGCGGTGAGAAGAACATAAATGCAGAACCATACCACCGGGGAAACCGTCTGGCTGGTAAAAGCGGCAAAGTATTCGTCCCCGGAGGCAAGTCCGCCGTCTCCGGTAAGGAAGGTGACAAAGTATTTGATCACCCAGCCTCCGATAACACAGTAATAAGGGGTGATGATAAAAGGTACGGCGCAGGCCAGATAGCCTACGAAACCGAAACGCTTATCCAGTGACTGGAAAGCGCCGATGGCGCTGAGTCTGGTCTTTCTGCCGATGGCGATTTCTGTGACCATCAGTGTAAATCCGAAGGTCACTGCCAGGATCAGGTAGACCAGCAGAAAAATACCCCCTCCGTATTTTGCAGCCAGGTAAGGAAAACGCCAGATGTTTCCAAGGCCTACAGCCGAACCTGCAGCAGCCAGAACAAAGCCCATCTTGTTTGTAAAAGATCCTCTTTTTTGTTCCATATTTTTCTCCTTTGTATTGTGTGTAAGGTATGTAGGCATAATTATGCCATTTCTTATAAGAAAAAACAAGGGATTTTTTATACAAAAAAGCTTGACTTTGTGTTTTAGCTATGCTATATTACAAAAGTCTGAAGAAGAAAAAGAAAGCAGAGTATCCACTCTCACCTTAGCACAAATGGGTGACTAACGGTTTATAGAATGCAGTGAAGCGCACAGCGTTTTCATATGGAGATATCAGGTGGATAGTGTCTTTTGCTATCCGCTTTTCTTTTGCTCTGTAGATTCTTATTCATGACCATGAAAGCCGGAAGGCTTACGTGTTCTTTTCTTAAAGGAAATGGCCAAGGGGGCCCAAGAGTGTTTTATCAATATTATGGAGGTGCACGACTATTAGCGATTTAATGATCAACGAACAAATCAGAGACAAAGAAGTACGTCTTATTGGAGCGGATGGACAGCAGCTGGGAATCATGTCCGCAAGAGAAGCCCAGAAACATGCAGTGGAAGCCGGACTGGATCTGGTAAAGATTGCTCCCACAGCGAAGCCGCCGGTTTGTAAAATTATTGACTATGGCAAGTATAAGTACGAATTAGCCAGAAAAGAGAAGGAAGCTAAGAAGAAACAGAAAACCATAGAAATCAAAGAAGTGCGTTTATCCCCTAATATTGAGGAAAACGATTTGAAGACCAAGGTCAACAACGCCAGAAAATTCCTGCAGAAAGGAAACAAAGTGAAGGTGACTCTGCGTTTCCGGGGAAGGGAAATGGCACATATGCAGAGCAGCAAGCACATCTTAGATGAGTTTGCGCAGATTCTGTCCGACATTGCGGTGATCGAAAAGGCGCCTAAGGTGGAAGGCAGAAGCATGACTATGTTTTTGACAGAAAAACGTTAATAAGAAAAAGAGTTTAAGGAGGACATAAACATGCCAAAAATGAAAACTACCAAAGCTGCTGCAAAGCGCTTCAAAACAACAGGAACAGGTAAATTAAAAAGAAATAAAGCTTACAAGAGCCATATCTTAACAAAGAAATCTCAGAAGAGAAAAAGAAATCTCAGAAAAGCAACTATCACAGATGCAACAAATGTAAAGAGCATGAAGAAAATCCTGCCTTACATGTAATCTGGACAGTCGGCAAAGTTTCATTGAAAAAAGATTATCTTTAATATAGGAGGAAATTAAGAATGGCAAGAATTAAAGGCGGATTAAACGCTAAGAAGAAACATAACAGAGTATTAAAAATGGCTAAGGGCTACAGAGGAGCCCGTTCCAAACAGTATAGAGTAGCAAAACAGTCTGTAATGAGAGCTCTGGCAAGCTCCTATGCAGGAAGAAAACAGAGAAAACGTCAGTTCAGACAGCTTTGGATCGCTCGTATCAATGCTGCTGCAAGAATGAACGGTTTATCCTACAGCAAATTCATGCACGGCTTAAAGCTGGCGAACGTTGACCTGAACAGAAAAGTTCTGGCTGACATGGCTATCAACGATGCAGAGGGATTCGCAACTCTGGCAGAACTGGCAAAGAGCAAATTAGCTTAATAGATTTTTCAAGGGGTTGTCGCATTAGTCATATTCTCGATTTCGACTAATGCGATAGCCCCTTTTCGTATTTGACAAATTAGGGCATTTTGACTATAATATACTTAACAAGGGAGCCGGAAGGTGACTGCACTTCACCCGACCCGGCGTAATTTAAGATTTAGCTATAAGAGATAGCCGTTCCTAAACTTTGACGAGAGCAGGACGGCTATTTCTTATGGGTATAATTAAGAATGGCGATAATCAATAAAGCAGCGTTTACGATTAGACTCAATTCTTCATATGTACTCATAATAATCACCACCCTCCGTAAGGTCTCGGATTGGGTGAGAGCACGTCCCCCAGTTCCCTGGGTAAATATACGATCTTATCTTGAATACAGTATAAATATCTTTTTCCAGCAAGTCAATAACACCATCTAGGAAGAATATCTATTTCCCATCTATCCTAAATTTCATAAAAACTTAAATTCCCGTGTAAAAACCGCAGATGCCCACATACTAATTTTGGCAGCTATCCAGCTATGCAGCTCAGATTTTACGAAGTTAATCTTGCGAAATTAACTCCAGTATGTTATGCTATTCGGGCATGTCAATTTATTAACAAACCTTTGATGGAGGAAAACAAAATATGCACAGAAATGAGACAAAAGGATTTCCGGGGGGAATTCATCCCACAGACGGTTACGATAAGTCTCTGACTATGGACATTCCGGTGCGGGAATACTGGCCGGAAACAGTGACGATTCTGGCAGAACAGTCTTTTCGCGCCCTCTGCGGCCTGAAGGTCAGGCCTTTGGACCATGTGCAGGAAGGAGAGCGGATCGGGGATCCGGATGCCTTTATGGCGGCCCCTCTTCATGCCAGCGTTACCGGAGAAGTGCTAGAGATCAAAGAGGCAGAGAATCAGGGAAGGACCGTGACAGCCTGTGTGATCCGGCGGCTGGAAGATCCAAAGAGAGAGACCATGTCTTATGAAAAAGAGGGAGTTTCTCTGTCTGAGATTAATTCGGAGAAGATTTTGGAAGGGATTCGGGAAGGCGGCCTTACCGGTATGGGAGGCGCAGGTTTTCCTGCATTCCGAAAATATGAAACCGATAAGCAGATAGATACTTTGCTGGTCAACGGTGCGGAATGCGAGCCTTTTTTGACCTGTGATTATCGTCTGATGCTTGAACAGGGACCTGCTCTGCTTAACGGTGTCCGGCTTCTTCTGAAAGCTTCCGGCGTTGGCAAGGCTTATGTATGTATTGAAGATAATAAGCCGGGGGCCATTGAGAATCTTCGGAAGATTTTGGAAAAGATGAGAGAGCAGGGGATTTTAGACCAGGGAGAAGAACTGGAAATAAAAGCGCTTCCTACAAAGTATCCTCAGGGCGGTGAGCGCCAGCTGATACAGAGTGTTTTGGGAAGGGAAGTTCCTATGGGAGGGCTGCCTGCCGATGCAGGAGTGATCGTTTCCAATGTGGGAACTGCCAAAGCCGCAGCAGATATGGTTCTGGGGAACAGACCCCTGACATCCAGGATCGTTACGGTAACAGGCTGTGTGAAAAATCCGGGGAATTTTCTGGTCCCTATCGGTACTTCCGCCAAAGAGCTGGTGGAACTATGCGGAGGAGTCACCACAGAAAAGAACCGGATTATCGGGGGAGGCCCTATGACAGGCCCCTGTGTTGCTTCCGACTGGAAGGGAGAAGAAGAGCTGTTTTACATTACCAAGAGCACTTCCGGTATCCTGGTCCTTCCGGACAGTCATTACGAAGAGCAGCCCTGTATCCGCTGCGAGGCCTGCAAAAATGTCTGCCCTGCAGGGCTTACTCCCTACCAGATCGATTTTGCTTTTTTAAAGGAGGACTATGATCTGTGCCAGAAGCTCTGTGCCAGCGAGTGTATCGCCTGCGGCTGCTGCTCCTACATCTGTCCGGCCAAAAGAGAACTGACTCTCCGGAACAGACTGGCACGAGATTTCGTGAAGCAGCGAATGAGAGAAAAGGCGGTGAAGAAATCATGAGTCCCACAAAAGTAATAAACGGTCCTCATCTGAGGACTGCCCAGACCACCAGGAACATCATGCTCCATGTTTCTATTTCCCTGGTTCCTGCTCTTCTGGGAGCAGTCTATTATTTTGGAATCCGGGCCCTTTATCTGACTGCTTTTTCTGTAGCAGTATGTGTACTGACGGAATTTCTGTGGCAGAAGATAACCAAAAAGCAGGTGACAGCAGGAGACTTCAGTGCGGTAGTTACCGGAATGCTCCTGGCCTTTAACATGCCTGTGACAGTGCCTGTCTGGGTACTTGGAGCGGCGGCTGTCTTCAGCATTCTGATCGTAAAGCAGATGTTCGGAGGCATTGGAAGTAATTTTGCCAATCCGGCCCTTATGGGAAGACTGATGGTCATGGTCTTATGGCCGGGGACAGTTATGGGATATACAGCTCCCAGAACACTGACAGCAGACGCTGTTTCCCAGGCTACAGTTCTTGGTACAGTAAAAGCAGGAGGAGAAACGGGATATTCCTATCTTCAGATGTTTCTGGGAGAAGTTCCCGGCGCTATGGGAGAGACCAGCAAGCTTCTTCTCCTGGCAGGATTTGCCTACATGTGTTACATGGGTGTGGTGAATGCAGAGGCTGCGCTTACCTATATTGCTACAGTGACAGTCCTTACCTTTATTTTCGGTCCCAGCGGTCTTTTTACCGGAGATATTCTGGCCAATCTTTTTGGCGGCGGACTGATCATGGGAGGCTGCTATATGCTGACAGATTATGTCTTTGTATCCAGAAGAGGAAAACTTCTGTATGCTCTGGCAGCAGGTATCATTACGGCTGCCATCCGTATTTTCAGCACATATCCGGAGGGAATCTGCTTCGGAATCCTGACGGCTAACTGCCTGGCAGGAGTCCTTGCCCTGCTTTACCGGCAGCATGTATATGGAACAAAGAAAAAGGCGATTTAAAGGAGACGAATATGAAAAATAAAAATGTCAGAGGAATTCTTGCGTTGATCATAGTAACTGCTCTGTCCTTTGGAGTGATCGCAGGCTCTAAGGCTTTGGCAAAAGACCAGAGTACAGACCAGGGACAGGACAAGGCCCAGATAACAGAGGAACTGGACGTGACAGGGGCCGAAAATATCCAGTCAGCTGCCAGGACAGAGGAAGGCTATCTGGTAACTGTAACAGAAGCCGGATACGGCGGCGATATTGTTCTGGAGGTATCCTTTGGGGAAGATAAGGCTACTGTGACAAATGTGGCAGTGACAGAACAGAATGAGACAGAAGGCGTTGGCTCCAAGATTACAGAAGAGGAATTTTTGAGTCAGTTTGCAGGGGCAAAGGCTCCGGTTTATCTGCCAGGTATGACACTGGAAGAAGGCACTGCTTCTGCTCAGGCGGAAGACCTGGAACTTCAGGACGGAACCTATGAGGCAAAAGCAGAGGCTCCTGACAATAATGGCTATACTGACCAGATGACAATGATCGTATCTGACGGAAAGATCACAGAGGCTGTATGGGATGCTGTAGACGGAGATGGAAATAAGAAAAGCGAGCTTTCTGAAAACGGTCAGTATGTGATGACCGAGGACGGATCTACCTGGGCGGAACAGTCCAAGGCTTTAGGGGAAGCGCTGGTTGAAAATCAGTCCCTGGCCTTTCTGACTATGGATAATCAGGGAAAAACAGATGCAGTATCCGGCGTGAGCATTTCCGTAGGGGGATTTGCCAAGCTGGCTCAGCAGTGTATCGACCAGGCATCCGGAAAAGCAGTTCTGGTGTTACAGGATGGAACCTATGAAGCTAAGACAGAAACTCCTGACAGCAATGGATACACGGATCAGGTGACCATTACAGTTGCTGACGGAAAGATTACAGAAGCTGTATGGGAATCTGTAGATGCAGATGGAAACAAGAAAAGTGAGCTTTCTGAAAATGGCCAGTATGTGATGACCGAGGACGGACCTACCTGGGCGGAACAATCCAAGGCTTTAGGTGCAGCTCTGGTAGAAAATCAGAATCTGGATTTTCTGACTACAGATAACCAGGGAAAGACAGATGCAGTGTCTGGCGTAAGCATTTCTGTAGGCGGATTTGTGAAACTGGCCCAGCAGTGTATTGACCAGGCTGGAGGAATGGAAAGCCAGGGAGGATCCGAAGGCCCACAGGAAGGAACGGAGGTAGACGGAGTATCCGGCGCCACCATTTCCTCCACAGCGGCTGTGAAAGGCATCAATGCAGCTTATGAATTTTTACAGACCATAGATTAAAGAAACGGGGGAACAGACATGAAATTAAAATATCCGGCAGAAGCCTTTGCTCTGGGTATTGTGCTTTTTTCCCGGAATATGAAGGAGGCCTTTGCAGGGGGAATACTGGTACTCCTGGCTGTGGTCTTCGCTGAATTTCTGAAGAATCTTTTCGAAAACTGGATACCTGTCTGGAGCCTCAGGCTGTGTGTGCTGATTGGCACCGGAGCCATTACAGCCAGCGCTTTCCTGCTGGGCTTTACAGCCCTGGGGATCCCTGTGGATAACGGTACTTGGCTGATGACCGCAGTAATCGGACTGTTAGCCGGAAAAACCGCTCTTTTCGGAAATCTGGAGGCAGATTACGGAAATATCTTTTATGAGTCCGGGATCCTCTGGGGATTCTGGATCCTGCTGGGAATCCTCAGGGAGTTCCTGACTCAGGGAACAGTCTTTGGAAACCTTCTTTTAGAAGAAGCACCTTTCTTTTCCCAGAGCTTTCAGGGAACTGCCCTGGGCTTTCTGGCAGCAGGACTGACCCTGGCCTTTGCTAATGGAGTCCTGAAGAAAAAATCTTCGGGAACTCAGAGCCTGTTTCTGGTGATTCCGGTGATCCTTTTTGCAAGGCCTTTTGAGATGGTTACCTTTGGAGGGATCGTTGCCTTTATCTGGACAGTAGGGGTTTCTGTACTTCTATATATTTCCGTACAGAAGATTCTGCGGTTTTCCAATCCGGGACCTTATTTCAGAGGACTTCCTCTGGAAATGCTTTCTATGAGCTTTATTTATTTGATTCTGAGTATTTATTAAAAAAGGACTCTTCTGGATACCTTTTGGCATAGATGCCATCTAAGGGACCAGAAGAGTCCTTTTATATTCTATAGGAAAGTCCTCCGGACTGTTCTATAGAATATAAAACTATTCTGCAAGAGTGATCTCTTTTTCGAAACCTTCGCTGTAGTGGAGCTGGTAATCCTCTGTGATAAAGACTGCCTGTACATCAGGGAGACTGTTGATCAGTTCCATCCCCCTGTCCAGACCCAGAGCAAAACAGGTGGTGCTCAGACCGTCTCCGTCTACAGACTCATCGGAGATGATAGTGACAGAGACCAGATCATTCTCATAGGGATATCCGGTGGAGGGATTTAAAATGTGGTGATACAGCACCCCGTCCTGTTCAAAGTATCGCTCATAAATTCCAGAGGATACCACGGACTTATCGGAAATTTCCATAACAGCCGCTGTCTCGCTCCGGTCTGCGAAAGGCATCTGGACGCCGATGCGGAAGGGGCTGCCATCTGGCCGCTGTCCTACGCACAGTACATTTCCGCCCAGGTCGATAATGGCGCTTTCCACTCCCTCTTCCAGGAGATAATCTTTCATTTTGTCAGCAATATAACCTTTGGCAATGGCTCCAAGGTTGATTCCCATTCCTTCTTTTTCAAAACGGATACGATTGCCTTCCAGAGTAATATCTTCATAATTAATGAGGGGCAGAGCGGCCTCAATGGCTGAACTGTCAGGAACGGTTCCCTCTCCCGAGGTGAAATCCCACAGAGAGGAAAGAGGCTCTATGGCAATATCAAAGGCTCCCTGGGACAGCTGGCAGTAGGAAAGTCCCCGGGAGATCACATCGGCAGTTTCTTCTGACAATTCATAGAACCCCTCTTCATCCTGGGAAAGTTCGCCGTGATTCAGCCGGTACAGCTCACTGGTTTCTGCGGTAGGACTGAGAAGTTCGTCATATTTTCTGCATAATTCCAGAGCGCCGTCCAGAATGGATTCGTTCTGAGAGTCATAAAGAGTTACTGTAACAATGGTATTCAGTAAGTAATCGGTTTTGCTAATGGGCTCTGTTTCCCTCTCGCGGTTTTGATATACCAGGGCAAACACCAGAAGCACCAAAAACAGAAGAATGGCAGCCAGGACTGCCCGCTTGGTTTTTGTATTCATATAAGCTCCTTTAGTAAAAGATTCTGTTGACTTGTATTCACGGAACCTATTTTACGGGAAATGGAGGAAGTATGTCAAGAATGGAAAAGCTGAGGATAATGGAAATACAGGTGACGAAAGAAATCAGACATGATAAAATAAAATGATAAAGCAGAGAGGAGAAGGTGGGATGACAGTAAGATTCATGATCACAGCAGTTATGGGAGCGCTTTTATTAGGCTGGGTGATTTTCTGCGGAGTCCAGTTTATCTTTCAGGGCAGGAGACGGATAGCCGGGGCGGATTTCATCGGCCAGGTAAAATGTGAAAAATGCGGTACAGAATATACGGTAAGCCCCCAGGAGTTCAATAAAGGCATCATGACTAAAACCAGGAGCCTTACCAAAACCCAAGTCTACAGAGGGGCTTTTGTAGATACGCCTCATTATGCCTATTATGCAAAGAAATTTTACTGCCCCTGCTGTAAGAAAAGAGAATATGCTCAGGTTTTGAATATCAATGAGATAAACGAAGATATGAGACAGCAGAGATATGAAGAACTGAAAGAACGATATTTTCAAGAGGATACAGAGTAATATTTTACACTGAGGTATCCGTACATAAAAATTTTGCATATGGAAGGCAGGAAAAAGGAGTAAGATTTATGGACTTATTTGATTATATGAAGGAACAGAATCTGGAACAGGAGGCCCCTCTGGCCTCCAGGATACGCCCTTCTACTTTGGAAGAAGTGGTGGGGCAGGAGCATATCATCGGAAAGGATAAGCTGCTTTACAGAGCCATCAAGGCAGATAAATTAGGCAGCGTTATTTTTTACGGTCCCCCGGGAACAGGAAAGACCACCCTGGCGAAAGTGATCGCCAATACTACCAGTTCCCGGTTCCGGCAGATCAACGCTACAGTAGCCGGAAAAAAGGATATGGAGGAAGTAGTAAAAGAAGCCCAGGACTATCTGGGAATGTATGGGAAGAAGACCATTCTTTTTATTGATGAGATCCATCGGTTCAATAAGGGACAGCAGGACTATCTCCTTCCCTTTGTGGAGGACGGTACGCTGATACTTATCGGGGCTACCACGGAAAATCCTTATTTTGAGGTAAACGGCGCTTTGATCTCCAGGTCCATTATTTTTGAACTGAAGCCTCTCACCAGGGAGAATATCGAAACCCTTCTGGACCGGGCGGTGACGGACAAGGAAAAGGGAATGGGCAGCTACAATGCGGTTTTGGAAGAGGACGCCAGAGAGTTTCTGGCAGATATCTCCGGAGGAGACGCCAGAGCAGCCCTGAATGCTCTGGAACTGGGAATCCTGACAACAAAAAGAGGGGAAGACGGAAAGATCCATATTGACCTGGAAACGGCTTCCCAGTGTATCCAGAAGCGGGTAGTCCGCTATGATAAGACAGGGGACAACCATTATGACACCATCTCTGCCTTTATCAAGAGTATGAGAGGTTCTGACCCTGACGCTGCAGTATTTTACTTGGCAAAAATGCTCTATGCAGGAGAGGATATTAAGTTTATTGCCAGAAGAATTATGATCTGCGCCGCAGAAGATGTAGGAAATGCAGACCCTCAGGCTCTGGTAGTGGCTGTAGCGGCAGCTCAGGCAGTGGAACGGCTGGGAATGCCCGAAGCCCAGATCCCTCTGGCTCAGGCAGTGACTTATGTGGCCAGTGCGCCAAAGAGCAATGCTGCCTGTATGGCGGTCTTTGACGCTATGGAAGCAGTGAAGAATACCAAGACTACAGTACCTTCCCATCTCCAGGATGCCCATTATAAAGGCTCAAAAAAAATGGGCCATGGCGTGGGATATCTGTATGCCCACGATTATCCAAACCACTATGTGGAGCAGCAGTATATGCCTTCGGAGCTTTTGGAAAAGAAATTCTATCATCCTACAGAGAATGGATATGAAAAGAACATACAGGAATATTTTCGGAAAATCCATGGGGAAAATGATTGAAGTTAGCAGTGTAAAGTGGTAAAATCTGTAGATAATATTGAGCGCCCGTAAAGGATTAAAACAGATGGAATTTTTGAAAATCCATCATCAGAAAAACAAAAGAAAGACAGGGAGTGGAATCATGCATTTTTTTAAAAATCATCATCAGGTCAGAGAAGAGG
>ERZ1090861.289-NODE-289-length-32262-cov-27.810818_pt1 | contig 32262 bp, 27 predicted proteins | sample MGYA00478482_ERZ1090861 | MGnify/ENA primary metagenome ERZ1090861 (study PRJEB33644, sample SAMEA5815744) | chicken gut metagenome | biome: Chicken; feature: Gastrointestinal Tract; material: Caecum | place: Ireland | collected 2019-01-01 | study: A study of the... | reverse complement strand
TTAAAACCACTTTCTAACTTGAATTTTTAAATATGCTCGAGCGAAGAAAAAGGCGGCGGAAGGAACGCAAGTTTTTGCGTTCCCATAATAAAACCGCATGGTTTTATTATGAAATTTTGTTTTCAAAATTTGTTCCGCCGCCCCTAGTTTCAATCAAGCACAAATACTTGTAAATTACCATATTTCTTAATTTTAATCAAATTAAGTTTTTATCACAAAACAACTAAAGCTAGACCTATTAGTCATTTGTGAAAGTAAGTTTTCCGTCTTGCTCGTCAATAATGATTTCCCCTTCATTCTTAAGCTCGCCAAGCAAGATTTTTTCTGCAATTTGGTCTTCAACTTCTTGTTGAATATATCTTTTAAGTGGTCTTGCACCATACTCTGAATTTGAACCCTTCTCTACGATAAAGGTAAGAGCATCTTCTGTTATCTTAAGTGAAAGGTTCTTCTCTTTAAGTCGTTTATTTATATTAGAGATTAGTATCTTGGCAATCTTGACAAGGTCATCATGTGAAAGTGGGTCAAAGATGCAAATAACGTCTATACGATTGATAAATTCTGGTTTAAATTTGCTTTTTAAGGCGTCCATATAGATAGCTTTTGAGTCAATAACTTCATCATCTTCTTGTCCGCCAAAGCCAAGTTGTTTGCGATGCTCTTTGACTTCCTTTGCACCTAAGTTGCTTGTCATGATGATGATAGTGTTCTTAAAAGATACCGTTCTGCCCTGTCCATCAGTCAAACGACCATCATCAAGGATTTGAAGCAATGCATTTAAAACATCTGGGTGAGCCTTTTCAATTTCATCAAAGAGCACTACTGAATATGGGTGACGACGAACTTGTTCGGTGAGCTGTCCGCCTTCGTCATAGCCAACATATCCTGGAGGTGAACCTATGAGTTTTGAAACTGAATGAGGCTCCATATACTCACTCATATCAATACGAACAATGTTGTTTTCGTCATCAAACATAGCTTCTGCAATAGCCTTGCAAAGTTCTGTTTTACCAACGCCTGTTTGTCCCATAAATAAGAATGAGCCTATTGGACGCTTGCTATCTTGAAGTCCAACTCTTGAGCGTCTTATTGCCTTAGCAACGGCGTCAACTGCAGCATTTTGACCAACTACACGTTTATGCAAGATATCTTCAAGGTGAAGTAGTCTGTCTTTTTCGCTTTCTGTTATCTTTGTTACAGGTATACCCGTCCACTTAGATACAACCGCTGCAATTTCATTTGCTCCGATTGAGTTTTTATTTGACTTTTCCTTTTTAACATCAAACTTCTCTTCTTTCTTCTTTAAGTCATTTTCAAGATTGATTATCTCTGATTGAAGACGAGCAGCCTTTTCGTAGTTACGCTGCAAACTTGCCTCGTCGCGGCTTGCTGATAGTGATTTGATTTTATCTTCAAGCGACCTTATCTCCTGTGGCTTTAGTGTGTAGTTCACTTTTGCCTTTGAGCTTGCCTCGTCTATAAGGTCAATAGCCTTATCTGGCAAGCTTCTATCTGAGATATATCTATCAGAAAGAACGGCTGCAGCTTCTATTGCTTCGTCTGTGATTGTGATTTTATGGAAGGCTTCATAGCTATCTCGGAGCCCTTTTAAAATTTGTATGGTTTGCTCAACCGATGGTGGATTTACCATAATTGGTTGAAAACGTCGCTCAAGAGCCTTGTCCTTTTCAATGAATTTACGATATTCGTCGGTTGTTGTAGCCCCGATAGTTTGAAGCTCTCCCCTTGCAAGATATGGCTTTAACATATCAGCAGGAGATGTTTCACCTTTCTCTGAGCCTGCTTGGGCAAGAGTGTGAATTTCATCTATAAAGACAATGATATTTTTGCTTGCAATGATGGTTTCAATGGCATCTTTGAGTTTTTCTTCCATTGAACCACGATATTTTGTGCCTGCCATAAGTCCGCCTATCTCTAGTGCATAGACAACCTTATCTTTTAAAACTTCTGGCACGTCACCTGACACGATTGCCTGTGCAAGACCTTCAACGACCGCTGTTTTACCAACGCCCGCCTCACCTATAAGCACAGGGTTATTCTTGGTTTTACGGCAAAGAATTTCAACCACACGTTGTATCTCTTCTTCACGACCTATAACTGGGTCGAGTTTATGTTCCTTTGCCTTCAAGGTGATATCTGTGCCCATTTCAAGCAGTTTGTCAGGCAATGTGCTACCTGCTTGCTTATTTGCCGATTGCTCGCCTTTTTCTTCGCTAGTGTTTGGGCTTGCCGACATAAGTGCTTTTGTGACCTTATCACGAAGACGCTCTATATCAACGCCATACTGTCCAACAAGTATTCTATAGGCAACGCTGCCTGTGCTTGACAAAAGTGCAAGAAGAAGGTGCTCTGTGCCAAGAAATGAATGGTTCATTTGAAGAGCTATTTGCTGAGCTATTCTGAATAAATCCTTTGTTCTTGGTGTCATTTCAACTTCGTCTGAAAAAAGAATATTGTCTTCGCTGACATTGTCTTCAAAGAACTCAAACAAGCTTGGTTCTGTGACGCCAACTTCGGCTAAATACTGGCTGGCAAGGCAATCTTTAACGCTTGTTAGCCCATATAAAATATGTTCACTTCCGATTAGGTTTGAGCCAAAACGGAGTGCAAATTTGCTAGCATTTTTTATAACCTTTTGTATGTTATCTGAAAATGCTGATGATTGATAATTCATAATTTTAAACCCCCTTTGTTAATTCTCTGACCTTGTTAGATATATACTCCGCTCTTATGATATTTTCCTTTTTTTTATCATAAAATTCAAAAATTTCTTTTAAATTCGCGCTCATGCCTTCATAATACAATTTTTGATATTTTTCGTCGGAAAATATATCTATAAAGCCTAGCACTTGACCAAGCTTTACAAGGGATAAAAGCTCTATCATTTCGTCTTCTTTTAGTATATGGCAGTTTGTAAGCGTTCCATAGGCGCGGCAAATTTTATCTTTGTATAGGTCATAATCGTTTTCTAGTAGAAGCTCTCTTAGCTCACGTTCCTTACTGCAAACTGAATATATGAACTCGCTGACCTTATCTATGATTTCATCTTCACTTAGTCCTAGTGAGCCTTGATTTGAAATTTGATAAAAGTAACCTAGTGCCTTGCTGCCTTCGCCATATATACCGCGAACGGTCAGCCCATCTTCTTTTGCAAGTGTGATTATTTCGTCTATCTTTCCTGTAAGCTCGCACGCCGGCAAAAAACACATGACAGATGCTCTCATGCCTGTGCCAAGATTTGACGGGCTTGCTGTGATAAAGCCAAGCTCACTATCAAAGGCGATTGGCATGCTTTTTAGAATTTCGTCATCAATCTTGCTTATACGTCTGTATGGCTTATACAAATTAAAACCTTTTTCAAGGCATTGTTCACGTATATGGTCTTCTTCATTTATCATGACGATTATCTTTTCATCTTCGCTGATTGCGACTGATGAGATATCTTTATTTTCTATAAGCTCCTTACTTATAAGGTGTTTTTCAAAGAGTGCATTACATTCATTGAGTGATAAGTCTTTTAGTGACATACAGTTGAAAACGTCAAACTCTTCAAGTGTTTTCATGACAGAGTTTGTGATATACTTTGCGTCTATATCACTTTGGAGCTTTGTGTAGAATTTCAATCCTTCTATATTGCGTGCAAGGCGAATACGCGAAGTGATGGCGATATTATCAAATATTTCCATTGCCACCCACCTTTTTGCCCTTGTGTTTCTTATCGCCATACATCTTTTTTACTGCTAGTTTTAGCTCGGGTATTTCTTGATAACAATGACTGCAACCAACAAACCCTGTTTGCAGAATTTCATTGTAAGTTGTGTTACAATATGGACATTTGCTCATGGCTATATTATACCATATTTTTATAATATTTCTAGCAAAATACATATAATTATTTCAATTTTTATTAAGAAGAGCCAAAAGAGACCCAAAGGCAGAAGAAAAAAGGCTAGAAAAAGAAAGACAAGATAGAATTGACGATTTACAACAATTTTAAAAGACTTGTGGTTCTATAAGATACGAATATATACAAAAAACATATCATTTGAAGTTTCACTTCACTTTGATATGTTTTTTGTTTGTCTTATATTAAGTTTTATAGGTTTATTTATTAAAGAAATTCGTTATTTGAACTCCACCTTGCTTTTAAATAGGTCCCATAGGAGCAGTGCAAAACATTGCTACTATCGGAGCTACCATCTCTAGCCCAAAAAATATCCAGCCGACCATTTCAACTACCTTGTAATTTTCTACTCTGTTATATACTTCGTCAAAGTTCTTTAACACTCCACTTCCGTCATTTATCGTTACAAATTGTTCTACTGTTACAGCTCGCCTAAATTCAATTAAATATTGTTCTTCTATCCATTCATACTGTGCTATGTTTATCTCACCATTTTCATACTGATTTCTTGCAGTTACAACAGTGTTTTGAAAGAGATTTTTTAATCTATTCCACTCGTTTTGACTGAGAACAATCTCTTCTGAATTATCCTTGTCGGTCAATACCACTTTGTCTGAATTGTCTTCAACATAATCACATATGGCATTATTATCACTATATATCTTATGCCCTTCAAAAGCATTTAATTTGTCATCTTCTATATTTCGCAAAACACTTCCTGTTATACCTGCGGTTAGTGGTCCTAAAGCCAACGCAGCACCAAGTGAACATAACGATACAAAGCCTATTTTGTCTAAAACTGTGCCTATTTTGTTTAAAACTGCTTTTGCTCTCTTTTTTGCCCGTTCCCTACAAAATTGTTTAAAATATTCGTCTTCTGTCATTTTCTTTCTCCTTTTAATTTTTTAAATTTAAAAGTCGAAATCTTTTTTATTCTCTAGAAAAACAAAAAAGACAAGACTTTTTTAGCAAAGTCTTGTCTTTGATTTTTAAGCGGGCTTTTTGCCGTGATGTCGCCTAAAAAACGTTGTGTTTGCAACGCGACTACTCCCTTTATGTTTTTAGTATAGCACAAAATTTTTATTTGTCAACAACTTTTTTAAAATTTTTTTAATTTTTTTGATTTATGCAGTTACAAAGTGAGCCTATTTTTTATTTTTATGACCTTGCTCCGCTTTCAAGCTCTGTTATCAAAAGTTTTATTGAAGCGTCAACTTCACTTTTTATAATTTCCAAATCCTTCATAAGTTCGCCACTGTTTAGCTTTTTTATGGTATATATCTTGGAGTCAAGAGTGACATCATTGATAGCACGGAAAACATTATCTTGTGCAATATCAAACTTTTGGATGGTTGCTATTCTGTTTCTAAAGCATGGCAAATCTGTCTTTTCTAGTTTATAAAGTTGTGTAAGCTCTTGCCAAAGTTGGTTTTCTTCTAGTGCCATCAATATAAGAGTGCACTCATAGTTTAGTCTTATGGCATCATCTCTTGTCACTTTAACTTTCATGTTTTTCTCCTGTCTTATGCAAATAATATACCATAAAAATATCATTGTGTCAATAGCAAAAAGATGCTATTAAAGATAGCACCTTTCTATTCTTTTTCAATACCTTTCATTGTGAGAGATATTCTCTTCTTAGGAATGTCAACAGATAGAACTTTGACGTCTACCCTGTCGCCTACTTTCAACACTTCGCTTGGATGTTTGATATATGAATCTGAAATTTGGCTTATGTGAACAAGTCCATCTTGATGAACGCCAATGTCCACGAATGCACCGAAGTCGACTACGTTACGCACAACACCTGAGAACACCATGCCTTCTTTAAGGTCTTCAAGTGTGATTACGTCACTTCTTAAAACCGGTTTTGGCATGCTTTCACGAATGTCACGACCCGGTTTAAGTAGCTCGTTTGTGATATCATTGAGAGTTGGAACGCCTATTTCACATTCTTTTGCAACCTTATCTTCACCCTTCAATTTGATAAGATTTGGTAGGTTTGAAATGTTGCCATTTTTAACATCTTCTTCGCTCATGTCAAAGAGTTTTAGAAGCTTTCTTGTGGCTTCGTAGCTTTCTGGGTGAACAGCGGTGTTATCAAGTATCTCTTCGCCGCCTACAACACGCAAGAAACCTGCACACTGCTCATAGGCTTTTGGACCTAGTTTTGACACCTTCAAAAGTTCTTCCCTATTCTTGAAGCCCTTTGCTTTTGCTCTATAATCAACTATATTCTTAGCAATAGACATATTAAGCCCTGAAACATAGCTTAAAAGTGATGGGCTTGCTGTGTTTAAGTCAACACCTACACTGTTAACGCAGTCTTCAACAACCCCTGTTAGCACTTCGGTTAGGCGGTTTTGTGGCATATCATGTTGATATTGACCTACACCTATTGATTTAACGTCAATTTTTATAAGCTCGGCAAGCGGGTCTTGAAGGCGTCTTGCAATAGAGACTGCTGACCTGAGCGAAACGTCATAGTCTGGGAACTCTTCAGCGCCGAGTTTTGATGCTGAGTAAACTGACGCACCTGCTTCGCTTACAACCGCATAGCTAACCGGACGTGATACGTGTTTGATAAGCTCGGCAACAAAAATTTCAGCTTCCTTAGAGGCTGTGCCATTGCCGATTGAAATGATGTCAACTCTGTCTTTTTCTATAAGTTTTTTGAGCTTTTCAATAGACTCTTCGGTCTTTGATTGTGGTGGTGTTGGATAGACAACTGCTGTGTCTAGCACATTGCCATTTGCATCAATAACTGCAATCTTGCAGCCTGTTCTATAAGCTGGGTCAAGCCCCATGATTACATTATTTTTAAGTGGTGCTTCCATAAGAAGTGGTTTAAGGTTGACTTCAAACATCTTGATTGCCTGCTCGTCTGCCCTATCGGTTAGATTGCTTCGACATTCACGCTCTAGGGCTGGGAACAAAAGTCTATCATAGCTGTCTTGCAAGGTCTCTTCCATAAGTTTATCGGTGTCTGAGTTGTTCTTCTTGAAATACTTATAAATAACCTTCATAGTAAGCTCTGGATTTATCTCAATTTCAACCTTTAAGCACTTTTCTTTTTCACCACGATTGATTGCAAGTATACGGTGGCTTGGAATGGTTTTAACTTCTTGTTTGAAGCCGTTATACATCTCGTATGTTGGGCTGTTCTCGTTCTCAACAAGTTCGCACTTTATAAATGCCTTGTTCTCAAGTAGCTCACGAAGCTCTTTGCGGAGCTCTGCATTGTCTGACACTCTTTCTGCGACAATATCTTTTGCACCTTGAATTGCATCTTCTACTGTTGGCACTTCTTCTGTGATATATTTTTCAGCTTCCTTTAAAATTTCGTATGACTTAGACTGAGCTTGCAAAATATCAGCAAGTCCTTCAAGACCTTTTGCAATAGCAACTGATGCCCTAGTTTTACGCTTTGGCTTATATGGTCTATAAATATCTTCAACTTCTGTTAAGGTTTTAGCATTCTCGAGAGCTGTTTTTATCTCGTCAGTCCACTTGCCTTGCTCGGTTATAGCCTTCTCAACCTTTGCTTTTTCATCGTTTAAGTTTCTTAAATATTTAAGTCTATCGGCAAAAGCTCTTAGGGTTTGATCGTCGCAAGTGCCGTGCATTTCCTTTCTATAACGTGCTATGAATGGTATTGTGCAACCTTCATCAAGAAGGTTTATGATGTTTTGTGAATACTCCTGTTTTAAGCCAAATTCTTGGGCAAGAGTGGTTGTGATGTCCATTAAATTTTCTCCTTTATCTTCTTTATTATTTCTATTACTTTTTCTCGCAGTGGCAAAAAGCCATCGTCTGCAATAAACACCTTCTTATCAAATATGTTGGAAAGTGGCTCTAAAGAGCTTATTTCAACTTCAAGATTGTTCTCTCCTTGCAAGCAACATATTGCGTCTAATAGCAACTTATCATCTATCAAAGAGTCGTCATGCATAAGATTTGAAGTGTTCAATTTTGCAAGTTTGCCTTCTGCAAGCATATCAATATTATAGCATTTTCCGCTTGAAAAACAAAATTTTAAATCGTTATAAATGAAATTATATAAATTTATTGCTCCTTTTCCTTCTTCGCCATCGCTGATAGGCGAAAAAATGCAGGTCTCTTCATATTGCTTGATAAGTTTTTGGTCGTCTTTATCAATAAAGTTTAGTCCATAGAGATAGCACTTTCTATCAAGAAAGCCATAGCTTTCAAGCAGTTCCATAGGTGAGCATTTGTTCATATTTGCAACCCTGCCAAGCTCTTCTAGTGTCTGCCCTACTTTAAATAAAAGCGGAGTATCAGTCCTTGCTGAGAAGTCTGCAATATCATTTAAAAAACTTTGATTTACGTCGGCTAAGCTTTCTATCTCTAAGATAACGCGGTCGCCGACTAATGCAGATGTTGGCATTGAACGATAAAGGCTAGAGCCAACTATCTCCTTGCCAAGCAGTCCATATTTTTCTAGTGAATTTGTGCCATAAGAAAAGGAAGGAACTTTGATGAAAAGCTCTTTTACCCCCGCCATTTTATTTTTTAAAACCGCATAATCTATAAGAGTGGCTAGGTCTTCGTTTGAGAGCTCTTTCAAAATTTTTTGATATAAATCTTGGTCTAAAGTGAAAAACTCGCCAAGAGCTGAATAGAGCCCATCACAATAAAAGTTTGAAAAGCCGCTTAGCAATACCTTATTTTCCTGTCTTTGCATAAAACCTCTAATTTTTACCTATTATACAATAAATGGAGATTTTTAGCAAATGAAAGAAAGAGTTATTTTGCATTCTGACGTAAATAATTTCTTTGCTTCGGTGGAGTGTGTGACGCGGCCTGAGCTTAAAGATAAGCCTGTTGCTGTGACCGGAAATCCTGAGAAGCGAAACGGCATTATTCTTGCTAAAAATGAAATTGCAAAAAGCTATGGCGTTAAAACCGCACAAACCATTGGTGAAGCAAAGGCGCTATGCCCTGAGCTTGTCTGTTTACCGCCGCATTATGACGTCTATGAAGAGATAAGTATGCAGCTGCATAGCATATACCTTGATTACACAAATTTTGTTGAGCCACTTGGGCTTGATGAGTGCTGGCTGGACGTGACTGATAGCCTTAAATACCTTAAAATGACCGGAAAGCAGATTGCTGACGAGCTAAGGAAAAAGGTTAAAGACAAGTTTGGCTTTACTGTGTCGGTTGGTGTGTCATTTTCAAAAATATTTGCAAAACTTGGCTCAGATATGCGTAAACCTGACTTCACGACCGAGATACCTAAAAGTAAATTTAAAGAGATAACCTACCCTTTGCCACTTAACTCTATCGTTGGAATTGGAAGGCGGCTTGAAAAGAAATTTGCGTCCATTGACGTTAGCACCATTGGCGATTTTGTTAAGCTTGATGATGAATATCTTGACGGGCTTATGGGAATTACCGGACTTAGGCTTAAACAAGACCTCTTGGGAGAGCGGCAAGAGCCTGTGGCTGACTATTACACCCTCCCGCCGCCTAAAAGTATAGGAAACGGAACAACAACGCTGAAAGACATTGTGACGAGAGAGGACGTCAAAAAAGTTGTCTATTTTCTTGCTGAAAAGGTGTCTTATAGGCTTATAAAGCACAAAGTTAAGGCTGGAGTTTTATCTATAACTTTAAAAGACAAAGACCTTAAAACCTATCACAAAAGTCAAAAAATTGTGCCAACAAATAAAATTGACAACATTGCAAAGGGCTGCATGGCACTTACTGATAAGATATGGAAGTATAATTACCCGCTGCGTGCTGTTCGCATAAAAGGCTCAATGCTGACAAGTGCAAATGTGTGGCAGATAAGCATGTTTGACGATGTTAAACCTGATATTTCGGAGACTTTGAAGTTTATCAATGACAAATATGGAAAGATTGAGCTTGCATCAAGCATGGCTGACTTTATAAATAAAAATTCTCATCCGCAAGAGTGAAAAACAAAAAAAATGTGGATTTATGTTAAAATATATGAAAAAACATTGAAAACTTCGCAAAATTACAAAATTTGGCAAAGATTTTTATTATTATTTCATTTTTATTTTGAATTTGCGTCAATTTGTAATATACTTAGAATAGTTAAAGAATTTTAACTGAAAACAAATTGTATTATAAAAATATCTAAAAATTGTAAATTAATTCTATTGAATTGAAATATATATAAATAATAGTAAAAATTATAGGAGAATATTATGAAATATCAAATTTTGGTTGATAGCGCTTCTGACCTTTTGAGCGACTATGTTAAGGATGAAAATATTGGATTTAAAGTTATACCACTCACAATCAACGTAAACGACAAGGAATATGTTGACAACGACAAGCTTAATGTTGCTGCAATGCTTGAAGATATGCATCAGTCAAAGAAAAACTCTTCAGCTTGCCCTGCCCCAGAATCTTTTTTGCAGGAGTTTGACAATGCTGAATATACTTTTATCGTGACTATCACTTCTAAACTTTCTGGCTGCTATAATGCTGCTTGTGTGGCTAAGCAATCTTATTCTAAACCTGAAAATATTCATGTTATAGATTCAAAACAAGTTAGCGGAACAGAAATACTTCTTGTTGACAAACTTGTTGAGCTTATTAAGCAAGACCTTTCTTTTGAAGAGATCAAAAAAGCTATTGACGAATATAGAGATAAGAAAAGCCTTTACTTTATCTTACAAAAGTTTGATAACCTTGTGAACAATGGAAGAATGAGTAAAATTGCAGGGCTTATTGCAAGCAAACTTGTAATCCGCCCTATTTGCGTAGCTCATGAAGGTGAAATCAAAATGGCTAAAAAGATTATTGGAATCAAAAATGCCTTTGCAAAACTTGTGCAAATGATCTCGGAAAAAGCAAAAGACTTCTCTAAAGAAACAATTATCATCACACACTGCTTTGCTGAAGACGAGGCAAACATTATCAAATCTGACCTTGAAAAGAAATGCAACTTTAAAGAGATAAGAATTCTTCCAATGCGTGGGCTTTGCTCTTACTACGCCCTTGAGAAAGGTGTGATTATCTGCCATTAAAATAAAAGTAGGAATTATTGAAAAGTTTTTATTTTTCATGTATTCCTACCTTTTTTATAAAGTTTTATGATCTGAGACTTATATCTATCGTGCAATTTTCAGTGATATTTATGATAGCATAATAGTAAACATATGTAGTGTGTGCATCAGCACTATCTATAATTTCATTATCTATATATAAAATCACTCTTCCTGTATGAATATCTATCACAGACTCAAAGCCATAAAAGGTATTTTCAGATGACCAATCAATTTCGTTAACATAAGATTCAAAGTTAGTAGGACCATTATTATATACTATAACACAAATCTTAGTATTTATTGGAACTGAAATCGTCGTATCTATAGGATTGCTAGAACTAGCACCTGTTTCTATTATTTCAGTATTTCCTTCACCAATTATATAAGCATCAAGCATATCACCTTGCAAGGTCACTTGAATGCCGGGATCTACATATTCTATAAAGCTTAGTGCTATGTCATCTAAAGTGACACTTGTTGTGCCTGTGTAGGTTATAGTTAAGGTTATTGTGCCGGAGATTGTCGGCGTTGTAGTTACGTCTTCTACTGGGGTCGAATTGCCTGTGATTATGCCTGAAATTTCTAGACTTGCGTTTTGCAAAACTCTATCACAGGTTGCGGTGTAATCCGTTTCTGTGGTGTTTATCATATCTATTTCTATCACAACAACACCTGAAGTGCTTTCTATGTTGCCTAAGTTTAAATCTAAGGTTGAATTTATATATCCCGGCAAAAAGTTTTCTATTGTCTCTGATTGCAAGCGTATATCTTTAACATAAAGTGTGGTGTCTTCTATATTAAAGTTTACTTCCCCTTTTAGATTTATCGTTTGGCTTGCTGCATACACTCCAACTAGCAACATAGATAGCATCAACACAAAAGCTGATATTGCTGAAAATAATTTTACTTTTAGTGACATATTATAAACTCCTTTTTCTTGATTTTTACGAGTGGCTTTGCCGCGAGAAGGCACAAAAGGCTGACGAGCCTTTTAGAAGGCAAAGACTTTTGCCTTCTTGTGCATTTTTCCCAAAATGCACATGCCTTCTCGCGGTAAAGCCGCTCGCGATAGACGCTGACGCGTCTATCTTTATGCTATTAGTATACCCCCCGGCAAACCACGTCAAGCAAATTTAACAAATTTTTTAAATTTTTTTAAAATTTTTTTGTTTTTGGAGATTTTTATACAATAATGCCCAGTTTACTTGACCTAAGTTGGTCACATTTTTCGTATTTTGAGATTTTTTATGCATCAAAAAAGCGTTAGCGGATGCTAACGTTTTTTTGAATTTAAGAAAGATAAGTGATGAGTGTTTCTATAGAACACAAGAATAATTATCTATACATTATTCTTTTGGTTTTTCTTCTGTTGTAGCTACATTGATTTGGTCTTGTAGAGAAATTATATACATAAATTGATTATATGTAGGAACTCATCAAGGTCTTTTGCTTTAAATTTAACTGTTTTTCCTTCTAAAATGGAGTTCGGATAATTTGCTGCCTTTTTTGCATAAAAATATTTGGCATATTCTATTTCTAAGTCAAATTTACTTGGGCGATAAATCAATTTTTCTTTTATCTCTTCAAAATTAGATAAAGCTTGGGTGAGTGCCTTTTTTATTTCTCCATTTACTTTTTGTGGCGATTTGCAGATATAAGATGTGTTTGACAGTTTTTTAGTTATAACACCTACTAAATCTGGCAGGCAAGATAAAGCCTCTTCTACTGCTTTTTCGTCACCTGAAATAAAAATAATCGGAATATTATATTTCGCTGCGTTTAATAATGCTAAAGTTTTTTCACCTATTCTTTTGCCATTTAGTCTTATTTCAAATACTATATCATCACTTATTGTGTGTGAAAGCGGATAAGTTATCTCTCCGCCAGCCGCATGATATCCTTCTAAAATTAAGGCATCAAAAGATGAATCTAAACCTGTTAAATTCCTTCCGTCGTCTCCCCTTATAATGTTGCAATAATCTGGTAAATTTTCAAGCAATATGTTTGTTTCAGTCCAGTGACCATCCTTAATACAAATGTCGTCGAATTTTGTTTTTGCTATTTCGCAAATACCTATAACTTCTTTCGTCATTATCTCTCTAAACTGAGCATATTCACTTTTTTCCTGGTTCACTTCGTCCCAAGTCACATTGCCTGCGGTCCCTTCCATATCACATGCTATATACAATTTCATGTTTTCTCTCCCTTTAATTTCAAAATATACTTATTGGCTTCGGTGCCGGCGATTGCACCTTCGCCTACCGCAGTGGCAATCTGTTTTATCATATTTTCTCGCACATCTCCGCAAGCAAAGACGCCTTCCACGCTTGTTTGCATTCTATCATTTGTGATGATATAGCCATTTGGATTGAGCGAGAGTTTATCTTTTAAAATTTCGGTGTCTGGTTTTCTGCCGATAGCCACAAAAACGGCATCAACATTAAGAGATTTTTCTTGCCCGTCGAGCGTATAGGTAAGCTTTTCGAGCTTATCATTTCCTTCAATATTCTTTGATAGAGCGTTCTTTAAAATCTCAACATTCTTCTTTTCTTGTAGGTCATTTTCTGTATAATTATGCAATTTTAAATAGCTTTTGGTGAGCACATAGACCTTATTACAAATGTTTGAAAGATACATTGCGTCTGAAAAAGCTGAGTCCCCAGAGCCGACAACTGCAACGTCTTTGTCCTTAAAAAAGTTGCCGTCACAAAGAGCACAATAACTTACGCCCCTGCCTAAAAATTGTTTTTCGCCGTCAATTTGAAGTTCTCTTGGGTGACTGCCAAGAGCCAAGATTACCGCCCTTGTTTTGTAGGTATGATTTTTGCAAACAACTTCCTTGACAGTGCCATCTAGTTTATAATCAACCACTTCTTCAAGTTTAACTAGAATATCTAGGCTTTTTGCATGGGTTTTAAACTTATCAGCAAGCTCGTTTCCGCTGATTTTAGGAAAGCCAGCATAGTTTTCAATCTCGCCAATAAGGTTAAGTTGACCGCCTACAAAGACTTTTTCAAGCACCAAGACATCTCGCCCTGCACGTTTTGCATAGATAGCTGCAGAGATGCCTGCAGCCCCACCGCCAACTATGATAATATCATAAATTTTATCATCATTTTTTATGATTTCGTCATTATTCATTTTAATCTCCTACCATATATCATACTAAAAAAGAGAACTTATTGTAAAGCGATTTATTAAGATTTAAACACAAAAATTTGACGAATTTTTAGTTATGTTTTTATACTTTTTTATCCTATATAAATAGTTTTTATCAATTTTATAACATAAAAGAAGACAACTTGCATAGTTGTCTTCTTGAATAATTATCTCTTTGAGAATTGAGAAGCTTTGCGGGCTTTCTTTAAGCCATACTTCTTTCTTTCCTTCATTCTTGGGTCACGAGTGAGAAGTCCTGCTTCTTTAAGTTCTTTCTTATACATTTCGTCAGCTTTTACAAGAGCTCTTGCAATGCCGTGACTGATTGCACCAGCTTGACCTGCAACCCCACCGCCAACTACTTTTACGATAACGTCGTATTTATCACCTGAATTTGTGATATCAAATGGACGACGAGCAACTAAGAGAAGAGTGTCTCTTTGAAGATACTCACCCATGTCTCTTCCATTAACAGTCCATTTTCCATTTCCTGGAAATAATCTTACTCTTGCGATTGATTTCTTTCTTCTTCCAGTTGAGATAACTTGACTTGTCTTATTAACTTTCTTCTCTGCCATTAGTCTCTAACTCCTTTTATTTCAACTTTCTCAGGTTGTTGAGCTTGTTGTCTGTGGTCTGCATCCTTGTATACATGAAGTCTTGTGAATTGTTTTCTTCCTAGACTTGTTTTTGGAAGCATGCCCTTTACAGCAAGTTCTATTGCCTTTCTTGAATCTCTTTGCATAAGGGTGCCATAGTTTTCTTCCTTAAGACCACCGATATAGCCTGTGTGCCATCTGTGTTTCTTGTCTGTAAGTTTGTTGCCTGTGAGAACAACCTTATCTGAGTTGATAACTACTACAAAGTCTCCGCAATCTACATGAGGAGTATAAATTGTTTTGTTCTTTCCTGTTAAGATATCTGCAACTTGGCTTGCAACACGACCGAGTGAAACGTTTGCAGCATCTACTAAAAGCCATTTTCTTTCAACTTCTGCTGGCTTTGCCATATATGTTTTCATCACTTTCCTCCGAAATAAAATTTATCTTTTTATAATCTTTAAAATAGCTTAAACCTTCGGGATTTTACGCTACTTTATCCGCCCTAAAAGGCAAATTTTATTCGCGGGGCTAGTGCAAACAAAAAACGCCTTAAATTTAAGACGTTTATATTTTATAAAATAACAAAGCGTTTGTCAAGTGTTTTTGCTAGATTTATATAATTTATTTTACAAAAATTCTAAAAGTAAATTGTTATAGTCTGACCTTATAAGTCGTCAATGAAACAAAACCTTTGAAAAATATGGAGATTATTATGCTTGAGCTTCGACAAGTTCTTCTTCACTGCGGCGAGCAATCTCATTGTCAGCATAAAAGCCAACAAGATAATCTGTAAGTCTTGTGTAGTATTCAATCTTATCTGAGATTGCCTCTTGCGCCATTTTTGCACAAACTTCTCTTGCCTTCTCTTTATAAGCATCAATCGCCGCCCTATTGTTACCACATAATTTTGACGCTGTCATCTCAATAAACTCGGGCGTAAACTTTTCTTGAGCCATTTCAAAGTCAACCACGCTGTTGGTGTAGTTTGTTTTATCGTTGTCTATATTGACGCCACTGTTACGGCTATACTCACCTACTTGTGCCTGCAACAAAACCGCCATATCCATAAGTGTTGTTAGCCCTTGTTTGTAGTCTGTTTCATTAAGTTTAATCTCGCTTGGAAGGCTGCCTAAATATTCTTTCATACAATCTTCATATGAGCCTACATCAAAGTATTTTGCATACTTTGGTAATGATTTCATAACATTCTCGAAGAGTTCATTTCCCTGCTCTTCTGCTGCTCTCTTCCCTGCAAGCTTATTGGTGTTTTTTATGTAACTTTTTATTATTCCATTTGCTAGAGCAAGATACTCTTCTTTATCAATCTCTTCTTGGCATAAAAGTTTTTTAGTGATGTCGTCTATGTAGTTTATCTGCATAATTTTCTCCTTTGATTATGATTTTATTATAGCAAGGAAATTTATAATATGCAAGCATTTTTGCATAATTATGCATAAAAATTTATGATTATGATATTTCCGTGTTTGAAAAATTTTTATAGTTTTTTCTAAAAAACCGTTGACTTTCTCTTTATTATTATATATAATAAGTTTAGTTGATAAATAAACATTATAATATGCAAGTTTTAAGAAGCTAAAGTTATTTATCATTTATACAATTTAGGGGGTATTATGGTAAACAGTTATGCTGTTGTTGCCATGCAGGACCTTTTAGTCAAAGGTCTGTCAGCCTTTACATTTGTCAATTTTGACCACTCCTTAAACCTACATGAAAATATTTCACACGGACAAGCCGTGAATACATATATAAAACTGAATATGTCAAAAGTAGACGAGTGTGCTGAGCCCTTAAGTAAGGGGTGCAGAGCATGGCTAAACTAAGAGATAAAAAGATTAATTCTGCCACAGGCAGTGATGATAGAAAACTTAATAATGCAAACAATAATGGTGCGAGCGAGCATCAATCTTTTGTTGTAGATAACGTAGAGACAAAGTTAGAGCCTAGCAAAGAAGGGCTTTCTTTTTCTGTGTCTGAGACTAGTGAAAGTGATAGCAAAAACGTTTTAGATAAAAAATCGCAGGATATGGACGCTGCTACCCTTTCAAACAAAGGTGAAGAGCAAAAAAATAGCATTGAAAATGACGATGGGAGTGATGGCGGTGAAAAAGCTGCCAAAACTGATAGTCAAGAAGATAAAGACACATCGCTCGATGAAGATTATAAGAAGATTGCCGAGCTTATGGAAAATCATAGTCTTAGCACGCAGGCAACAAGTTCTAACGTTTCATCTTATGAATATGACGATGAAGGCGTTGATATAAATACAGGTTTTGAGCAAACTGAAATCAAGAAGAGCAAAAAGGTTAAGGTCTCTAAAAAATCCTTAAAGACTGATGACGAAAAGAAGGCTAAGACAAAGAAAAATGTTAAACCTAAGAAAGTTGTTAAGAAAAGTTTTAAGCAAAGGATGAGAACGCTTGGCATATTGCTGGTGCTTGGCGTGTTTACAGGAAGCGGACTTGGCGTGTGGTATTTCAACAGCGTGTTAAGGTCTAACGTAGACTACGGAAAATATGATGTTTCCGATTATATTGTTTCCGCTGACGAAGTGCTTGAAGGTGTGTTTGGTATAAGCTCTGACCAAAGTAATTGGCTTGAAAGCATAAGAGCTTCAGAGCAATATAGAGATTATTCGCCGCTTGACCTTTCCCCTGCTCAGAACTTTATCTTAGCTGAGTTCAATGCTACTCTTGCCAACAACTTCCACGCTGAAGGCAATGGCGTTGTTTCAACTATTGCAACGCAGTCGGTTTACAGTGAAAAGAACTATGACGGAAATAGATACACCTTTGAAAGTATCAGTAAAGGGCTTATGAGCATTGCTATCTGCTCCGCTATGGATAAGGGAGCAAATTCGGTTGAGCTTTACTCGGGTTCTGACATTGAGCCTAATGATGCCGTTTGGGGTGAGCCTGAAATTTACTCTAGTGATGACTACATTGAGCTTGCCGGCTCTACGCCTGATGCAATTCAACCTTATATTATATCTGACAAGACTATTTTAAGTCAGACCGAAGTTGTCTATGACGAAGCAACAGGCTACTACTCATTTACTATGGAACTTGACCCTGTGACTAGCGTGCTTAGATATGCAAGACAAGTTAGACAGACAAGTGGACTTAGCTCTTACCCTGAATTTGACACGGTTACTCAAACCATCACCATTGATGGAGATTGGAACTTAGTTTCTATTGACGTTCATGAAACTTATAGCGTGGTTGCCTTTGGTATACCCGCAAGCTGCACCGGCACTCTTCTGACTTACTACTACTTTAATGTAGACGACGTTGTTCTGCCTGTCTAAAAGGAGCTTATTATGAGAAAGATTTTTAAAATTCTGTCTTATTCACTTTTATATTTGATTATTTCAGTGGCATCAGCTTATGGTGTCATAACTATTTCAATGAATAATTACACGAACGAGCAAAATTCAACTAGCTCTGGCGGCTCCACTGAAGAGACTGTTATAGCAGAAGAAATTTCCACAATGATAAGCAATATCACAAACTCTAGTGCTTTGGGGCTTGAACTTGAGATTGAAATAGGTGCTGATGGGCAAAACTTTGAGATTGGCGTCGACGGCGAAATCGACCTTTCTAATGGTTTTGAGAACTTGGCAGTAAATGCTGATATAAATATTGCATTTAGTGAGAATAGCTCTTTTGATATCGGCGTTATATATAAGGATGGCAACCTATATTTTGAACTTTTGAACAATAAATTCTTTATAGCAACCGACAATTTGATGACTTCACTTAGTCAAGTGTTTGGACTTCTTGGTGTTGAGATGCCTGAGCTTGGCATTGATTTGGACTCGCTTAGCCTTGACAGCATTCTTGGTATGCTTTCTAACTTTGAAAAAGTGAATGGTGAAGACGGCTTGCTTGTGCTTCAAGTGGCTATTCCTGTTGTAAATCAAATTGACCTTATCTGCACAACCGACTATACACTAACCGGGCTTAGCCTTCCTAAGACTTCTATTGAAGGTATTGAACTTGCTGTAAACGGCAATGTAAGTTACCCTGAGGAAGTTGTAATTGATAGTGTTGACAGTAGTGATTATATTGACCTTACTAATGTTATTGACCTTGCGTGCGGGCTTATTGACTTTATCTCTCAAGACCAAATTGGGCTTGAATATAATGTAAGTTATAATGATTTGACGATTGCTGGCCGCATCGACGTTGATTTAAATAATATCTCAGCTAAAATTACTCTTGCTCTTGGTGATTTAAATGCAAATATAATATATCAAAATGGAACGCTCTACCTTGAAGCTTACAATATCTATGCTAAGTTTGATATTGGGCAGATTGGAGATGTTTTGACATTGGCTCAAAAATACTTTGACGTTGAGTTGCCTAATGAGCTGATTGCTAGCATTGTGTCTGCTATTGAAAGTGGTGATTTTAGCGGAATACTTGACAGTGTTGAGCTGCCTGAAATTGACCTTTCTTCTATCGACCTTTCAATACTTGAAAGCATTGTGAAGAATGGTGACACAACTTCTATTACAATCACTGATATTGGCAAAATTGACGTGACTTTAAGTGAAGGCAAAATAGCGTCTATTGGATTTGATGGTTTTGGCGCTATGGTTGATGTTAATGTTTCTAACTATAGCGGATTTACTCTAACTGCCCCTGCTGAAAGCTATATTGATATTGGATTGCTGCTTCCAACGCTTGATAACGTGCTTGCAATTCTTCAAAACAACACATTCTCTGGACAGGTAAATATTGTCTATGGTGAATATAGCTTTGTTGTTGATTACACAATTCACACTCGTGAAGAAAACAGCTTTATCACCCTTTCAACAAGTGTGTTTGGGCAAGATATTAAGGTAAATATATTAAATAACAAGGCATATCTTGAAATAAGTGAGACTAAGCTTGTTTGTGACCTTGATAACCTTGAAAATGTTATTGGTAATGTGCTTACAGCTTTTGGAATTGAATTTGATAGTTCTGCTTTGACGAGTGGGCTTAAAGATTTAATCAACAGCGAAATTAATCCACTTTTAATTACAGGTCTTATTGAAAATGAAAATGGTGTGACTATTGTTTTACTTGATAAACTGGCAATAACTTTAACAAATGGCTCTAGCGAGCTTAAGATTGACGCAAACTATCAAGACTTGAAGGTTAGCGGCAATGTTATAGGAAGCATACAAGAACTTACAGCCCCAACCATTGTTGAAAGTGAATACACACCTATTGAAGATATTGTTGACAGTGTGATAAATGTTTATAACTACATTTTAGCTAAGACTTTCTATCTAAGCTTTGACGCAAGTTATCAAGATATTGCTATAGTTGGTGCGTTAAACTATGATGAAAGCGGGCTTTCTCTTACTGCAACACTGAGCTATCAAAACTTAACTGCAAATGTTATGCTTTCTGAAAACAAAGTTTACATCACTGCAGAAAACATCAAGCTTGTGTTTGACTTAAATGACATTGATTATGTTAAATCCTTCTTAAATGACTACTTCGGTGTTGATGTTGAAGGCATGCTTGATGAAATTTTAGGCAAAGTTGGAATTAGTCTTGATAGTAGCAATGATTCTAGCAACTTAATTTCGGACATCTTAAGCGGAATTGACCTTGAGACTATCATAAGCGGTGCAAGCTTTAATATCTCATCTGACACAATCACTCTTTCTGCTCTTGATGGACTTAATGTCAATATTGCTCTTGAAGAAAATATGATTGACACAATTAGTGTTGAGTATATGCTTGTAAATGGAGAAAATAGCTCGCCTATCAGTGCAAATATTAAAGTTGAACAAAGCTCAAGTATCTTTAACCCTGTTGGAGATTATACTGATATTACGACTATATTAGACTACGTTGGACTGCTTTTAGATTATGTTAGCACAAAACAGATGCAATTTGGCATTGCGGCAAGTTATGGTGATATAAATGTTGAAGGTAAAATTCAACTTGATTTAACTTCTCAACTTCTTATGAGTGCTAGTCTAAACTCAAATGACATCGACAACTTTGATATTTCTGCAAATATTGAAGACGGAATGCTCTACTTTGATTATAGTGGGCTCTGCTTAAAGATTGATAACAACAACTTTAAAGAGCTTCTCGTTATTGTGCTTGAAGTTCTTGGAATTGATGCAAATAGCATACCTTTCCTTGAAGATATCGACCTTGACCTTGATTTCTCTCAAATTGAAACTGACATTGCTTCGCTTGAAATAAGCATTGACGACATAGTAAATATCTTGAAAATGGTGAAGAAAATTGACGTGACAGGAGACAGTCTTGATATTATTCTTGACGGAAAGGCAATCTATAACAATGAAAACGCAAGTGACCTTACAATCTCTCTTATTAAAGAAAATGGTGCTATTAAGTCTTTGACGCTTTCTAATATATATCTTGATGAAACGCTTGAAACAAAGATTGACGCTACCCTTACTTTTGAAACGCTAAGTGATTTTGCTTATGTTGATCAAACCAAAAATTATATTGATATTTCAGGCTCTAACGAGCTTATCAAGGCTCTTATCAATATGACAACTGATACTGACTTCCATGTTCAAGGTTCATTTGATATCTTGGGTTCGCTTGCTGGTATTGATATCTCTTGGAACGTTCCATTTGATATCAAAATCAACGTTGTGGGCAAAGGTGACATTGAACTTTATGGCGTGGTTGGAGAAATCCCGACTATGATTGGCGTTAATAACGACGTGCCTTATGAGTTTGGTGATACTGAAAGTGGCTCTGACAGATACCTATATATCTACTATAAGGATGGCTATATCTATCTTTATAGAAGTGAAAAAGTTGATATCATGTTTGGCGCTAGCTATAGAACTTATGAAAAGAGCACAAAAATTTCAATAGACACCTTCCTTGCTGACCCTATGTATTATATTCAATACTGCTTTGGTTTTACTGACACGATTATGAACGCAATTATTGAGTCTATGAATAATCCACGCACTGAACCGATGGACTTTGGCAACATTATTAAGTCTTTCACTGTTCAAGATAATAAGAACTTCACGATTGACCTTAATATGCATGAGCTTACAAACAACCCTGACCTTGACAGTCTTATTGTTTCACTTGGAATTGAACAGACTGCTGAGGGCAAGAATTATGTTGGAAAACTGCAACTTAGTCTTTACATGCCACTTGCTGATATATTCACACTTACCCTATCAACGAGCGATGCTCAAATTGTTGACTATGGAACAGAAGTTGATATGAGCCCACTTTATGACTTTATTAATAACTATCAATACGCAAGCGAGACAGAGTGGGAAGCAAGCAATGGCAACTGGCAGATGTCTGGGGAAATACTCTATCAAATAAATTTTGAAACAAATTGCGACGAGACGCTTGAGTCACAAAGTTATCATTATAAAGATAGTTTAGCTCTGCCAACACTTTCTGACTATGTTGTTGACGATGGGCTTACACATAAGAGTTATCACTTTGCGGGTTGGTTTGAAGATGAAACTTTCTTGACACAATTTACAAGTGATACAATGCCTAGAAAAGATATGACCTTATATGCTAAGTGGGAAGTCGTAACACAAAACTACTATACAATAACCTTCGTTACTAATAGTGATGATAAAATTGATAGCATAACTAAACTTGAAGGCGAAAGTATAGATATACCTAGCCTTACAACTAAAGAAATTACTGAAAGTAACTTCACTTCTTACTATGAATTTGGTGGCTGGTTTACAACTGAAGATTTTGAAGAAGGGTCGCAATTCAACTTAACCGCAATGCCTTCTCAAAATACCACCCTTTATGCTAAGTGGAACTTAATTAGAACTGAGTATACACGCTCAGTAAACGTCTATGATGGCGATGAACTTTTGGCTACGCTGCGTGTTAAAGTTGGAGATACAATAGACTTCTCGTCTATAGAAAAGGTCAATGAGACAACTAAGTTCTATCTTGACAAGTCTTTCACAGCAGAGATGACCGACTTTACAATGCCTAACAATGACCTTGATATCTATATCAGAAATATGTATACACTGACCTTTACAAGTGATTATGGAAACACTGAAACTGTTATAGTGCATCTCTATCAAGGCGAGCAAATAGAAGTTCCTGTTCAAAGTAGTTATGTTTTTGATGACGGGCAAACCGCTAGAATAACATATACTTTCAATGGCTATAATAGCGATATAGTTATGCCAAATCATGACACAACCTATAGTGCAGATTGGACCATTGACGAAAAACATTATTACACAGTTTCATTTGACCTGAGATGGTATCTTGTTATGGGTTGCACAGCTGGTAGCAAGATGAAAAATTCGCCTTCTCCTATTGATTCATTCAAGGTTTTAGAGGGAACAACTATTGACTTAACGCAGTATGCTCCAACCTGCACAGCATACTTGACTGCAATTCCAATAGACGCAAAGAACTTTAAAGCAACGTCTTGGGGAACAAGTGCATGGGGTGACTACACTTCTGGTGGAAGCGGTTTCACAACAATTACTATCACAGGTGACACAACCTTATATGCTTGCTGGGAAAGAGTTTAATTAATTTAAATAACAAAAAAATAACAGAGAATTATCTCTGTTATTTTTTTAAAATGGTATGTAGCCATAGGGTTTTATGCGTTCGGCAGAGAACTCTATGAAAAATATGTTCTTGTTTTTGTCTTTCTTAAACCGCACTTTTAGGTCGCTATTTAATTCTATATAGCTTTCAATAAGCGGTTTAAGCTCATCTTGCAGCACTTCGCATATGTGCTGCGGGTCTGGCATTTTATCATTTTTTAAGATATTATCTATTCTTTTTGCTATTCTATATTCCATTGTTTTCTCCTTTTATATTTATTTTTTAATAAATCCGCATGAAAAAACTTGAGCTTTAAAAAAGCAAACTTATCAGCCCTTAAATGGTGAACATGCAAGGTTACAGGTCTACGCATGCTTTCTTTTAAAAAATTAAATGAAATTTAATTTTTGCTTTTGTGCCGATTGCTGTTTGCCTATTCCATACCGATTGTTGTTTTCTTTATAAAGATAGTTTCAGCTTAATACAGTTTCAAATAATAAAAAATCTACAAATTAAAGATGAAAGATTTTATAAAAACACGATATTTTTTTAATGTGAGCTAAAAAAACTTTTTATACATGCTTTTTTATGTTTCGCTTTATATAGCCCATTAGTCCACGATACTTATATGTGCAATCAAAAATTTTCTTTGAGCCGTTGTGAATATTCTCACTTAGCAGTGTGAAAGCCCTTGCACTTTCTATTGATTGCACTCGTCCGCCAAGTGAGTTTGATGCCCCTATTGCGTCATCTTCTGGAATGACGCCAAGAAGTGGCAGGTTTAACGCCCTGACTATATTTTCAACGGTCATCATTTCGCCATTTAAAAGTAGGTCTCCCCGCACTCTATTTATAACTAAGCCTTTATATTCAATATCATACTCATCTAAAAGCCCTATAACCTTATCGGCATCTCTGATTGATGAAAGGTGCGGAGTTACCACAATTATAGCTTCATTCGCTGGAAACACCGCCCTATGAAAGCCCGCTTCAACACCTGCTGGGCAATCTATCAAGATATAGTCAAAACTTGTGTCAAGCTGGTCAATCACATTTTTGATATGCTCGCCCATTATATTTGTTTTGTTATAGGCATGAGCTGAAGGCAATATATAAAGTGATGAGATATTCTTGTCTTGAACAAGAGCCTGGCGTGGTCTGCATCTGCCCATAATCACATCTGTGATATCAAAAACAACTTGGTCTTCAACTCCCATGACAACGTCAAGATTATTAAGACCGATATCAACATCAAAAAGCACCACTCTGAAGCCAAGTTTTGCTAGATACATGCCTAGATTTGCACATATTGTTGTTTTACCTACACCGCCTTTGCCGCTTGTCAAAACAATCTTTCTTGCCATTTTTATCTCCTTGACTTTAATTTTAGCAAAGCATGGCAAATAAATAAAGTGAAGAAATGTCGTTTTTGCCTTGTTTTTGTCTTATTTTAGGCATTTATAAACTCTATTTTGTTTCAATGATTTTGGCTATTGATAATAACAAAAAAGATAGACTTATGTTGTCTATCTTTTAACTATGTGTTTTCATATATCTTTTGCAAAAGTTCTGGGTCGTCAAGCAGTTTGCCTGCACCTAAGATTGAAACATTTTCGCCATCTTCAACTATTCTAAATGGATAGCGGAAGTTTTGTCTTAAATATTTATCAAGCCCTGCAATTTGACTCATTCCCCCAACAAATAAAACGCCATTGTTTATGATATCGGTTGTTATTTCTGGCGGCAGAGATGTGATTGTAACGTCAAGTGACCTTATAATTTCGTCAAAGAATGGTTCAAGCACCACAAGCAAATCATTGGATGAAATTATGTATGAGCGTGGAACTTTGCTTTCTATATCAACTCCTGTGACTTCCATATTTAAGGTGTCATTTGGATAAAGGCTGCCAACTTCAATTTTTAGCCGCTCGCTTGTGCCTAAGCCGATGACTAGACCCTGATTATAGGCTATGGTGTCTGCAATAGCAACGTCTACAGCACGTCCACCCAGTCCTAGTGTTGCACCTTTTATTATAGAGTTCATATTTACAACGGCAATATCTGTGTTTGCTCCGCCAATATTTACTATCATATTTGTTTTTGTTGAGCTGATATTCTTGCCTGCTCCGATACATGAGCATATAACCGTTGGGATTAAGATGACTTCTTTAAAACCAAGTTCATAAAGGAGAGATAAGAAGGTGTCTTTATCTTTTTGAGATAGCCCGCAATTTATAAGCACCATTATTGAATCACGTTTCTTTTTGAAGTCTAGTTTTGCAAAGAAATATTCAAGGAGTGCTTTCAAATATTCATAATTTTTTATCTGTCCGTTTGAAATAGGGCTGAAAACTTCAACACTATCATTGGTCTTGCCCATCATCTTTTTAGCTTCGCTGCCAAGCCCTATAATTTGATAGCCTTGTGGCGTTGGCTCTGCCGCCACCAAAGTAGGTTCACAAAGGACAAAGCCATAGTCTTTAACATAGATTTTTGTGTTTGAACCGCCTATCTCAATCGCATACTTATATTTGTTCATATCTGTCTCTCCATTAAAAATTTTCTGTCATTTAAAATTTTACTAAAAAACTGCATTAAAACTTACTTATAAAGATAAAAAGGCATTCTTTTATAAATGCCCTATATTATCTGTAAACTTTTCTTGTATACCTTTCTGTAATCTTGGGCAACCTTCATCCCCTCAAGTATCTCATAAGTTGCATCGCCTTCAACAACTGTTTTCATGATAATTGAATCACCTAAGATATCGCAAACTATATCTTGAATTATTGGTTTTTGTGATGCGTTGAGTGCAACCGCAAGCTTGACAATTATTCCAAGTTTTCTTACAGCGTCTAGGTCTTCTTCTGTTAAGATATCTTTGTATTTAATCCAATCATTGAGTGAAAAGTCATCTAAGTTCTGGCATACGCAGATAAAGCCTGCAATAAGAAGCTCTCTATGAGTAACACCCGCTAATTCTGAATAAACTATCTTTTCAAAACCATATTTTGTGTAATTTTCGCTATTGATGCACTTGCCACAGTCATACATATATGATGCAATTCTAAGTGGTTTTACATAGAATCTTGGTAATTTGTGCATAACTTTGAGTTGTTTAAATAGTATTGTTGCCATGTTGTATACATGGCTGTTTATTGAAAACTCATCATTATTAAATTCATAGTAGCTTTCAAGTGAATTTGAAAGAAGGTCGTTGAATTTTTCTTGACTTGCATTTAAAATATTGATTTGAAGTAGTCCTGCCCTTAAATTTGCAGTTGAAATTGTGACTTCTTTGATTGACAAAAGCTCAAATATAGCCTTTATTATTGCAAAGCCCACAACAATTCTATCTGCACTATCATAGTCTATACCCTTGATTTTTTTAATCTTATCAAGGTCAAGTCCTTTTACAAACTGATATGTTTTTTCCATATTAGATGATGTGAGTTGGAAATTGTTGTCTACGTCTAGTGGATAGCGTTGAATCTTCTTTGCTATTCTTCCCATTGAAATAAAGCTGTCGCCAAGCCCTACAAACTTGCTATCTTCTTCTAAATCTTGTAAAACGCCGTCAAGTGCTATCTTCTTCTTTATTTCGTCAACAGTTTTATCAGCGTTTCCTTCTATCTTTGTGTTGTATGTGCCGATTGGCAATATACTGCTGCCGAGTATTGCACGCCTATTATATTTTACAATATAAGAAACATAAGCTCCAACATATACAAACACGCCTTTTGCACTATCTATGCTATTGACAACGGCATTGAATAGATTTTTGATATAATCTTCATCGCTGAGTATAACAAAGTTAAGACCTGTGTTATTATAGATTTCATCTAAAAATCCCCTATAATTTCTTGCCTTCAAAATAACATTTGTTGTCACTGCTATTATTTTGCCCACGCTGTAGCTTTCTATCATCTTTCGATAAACCTTAAGCACTTCCAAAAGTTCATTCTTTGTGTTAGGGTTTATTAGCTCGTCTTTATCAAGCTCTTCACCTAGTGCGACATTTTGATTTTTGCAAAGCGACAGCATACTCTTGCCATTGCTAACTTTATATATAGATAACTTGAGTGCCTTTTCATTAAGCTCAATTATTGCTACTTTTTCCATCTTTACCTCTACTTAAATCTATAGCTTCTACTGGGCAACTTGCCTGACATGCCCCGCATCTTATACACTTATTTGTGTCAATAACTGCTTTGCCATCGCTGTCAAAGCTTATTGCACCAACTGGGCAAATGGCAACGCAAGTTCCGCATCCGATACACTTTGTTTTGTCTACCACGTTATATTCCTCCGTCTGAGACATTTTAGCATATTTTCGCAAGAATGTAAACTAATTTTTAAACACTTTTATAACTTCAAATATAGATAATATACACAAAAAGACGCCAAAAGCAATTTTTAACACCTTGCTTGGCAAAAAACCAGCAAGAAGAGCTGATAAACATGAAAAAATAACGCCGCTTATGATGATATAAAATATACCTTTAGTCTGCAGGTAGCCATTTTTGTAGTGAATAATTAGTGCAAACACTGCCATAACTAAAAATGAGACCAAATTTATACCTTGACAGAGCTTCTGGTCAAGCCCTAAAAAAATTGTAAGCAAGGGTATCAAAATAGTTCCGCCACCCATGCCAAGACCGCCAAAGATGCCAGCTAAAAATCCAAAGAGAACATATAAAAAAATCGTTAAATAGATGCTCATAATATTAGTTTTATACCCCCTGCTAGCATAATTATTGCAAATATCAGTCTGATTGCTTTAGGCGGCAAAAACTTTAAAGCAAACGCACCGAGTAGCCCGCCTGCTACCACGCCAAGCCCAATGGTCAAAAGTGGAAAGGACTGAATATAGCCATTGATTACATAAATAAACGCAGAGATTAGGCTGAGTGGAAAGATAACAGCAATAGCTGTTGCATGAGACTGCTTTGCATCAAGTGAAAGCACCTTCTGCAAGATGGGCACGCAAATCATGCCGCCACCGCCGCCAAAAAATCCATTTAAAAAACCTATCGCTGCACCGCTTAGGAAAAGCAAAAGTTTTTCTTTTTTAGAAAATTTTTTGCCGATTTTTCGCGAATTTGCTTTATTTTCTTTTCTCTCCTTTTTATTCGGCAAATTTTGCACGACAAATCTATTTTTTCTAAAATTTTTTCTTATAATGTCTTTAGCTTTTGCACAATTTAAATTACGGCATATTTTCTTTATGCACTCGTTATTATTTATCATACAATTATTATGAATAAATATGTAAAAATTATTTGATTATAAAGAAAAAATGTTGTATACTACTAAGGTAAATGTCTACGGCATGATATATTTTTTTGTTTTATGCCAAGATTGCTTAACTATTTTTAAAAAGGTGGATTTATGATTAAAACTAGAAATAAACTTAAGTCAACTAAATCAAAACTTTTAAAGTTATGTGTCGCTTTTTTGTTTCCTTTTACACTCTTAGGCGGACTTGCTTCAATCTCTTCGGTAACTGATGCGGCAACTGCTGATTATGTGACCTATTATCAAGAAAGTGTTAGTGTGACAAACCCTTCCTTTGAAGAAGGCTCAACCCCTTACGCAACAGGCAACTCACTTTCTGGTTGGACGGCTATAGAATCATCTTCTACAGCTCAAGGTATGCTTATTGACGTTGGCTCTGGCACTTCAAGTGATGGTAGCACCAATACAACCTTTTCTAATTATCAAGACGTGTATATGCTTCAATCTAACCCTGGCTCTAGAGGTGACGACAACAGAATTTTGATGATCAACTCAAAGCATAACAGTTCTGACTCTAATGTCTACGCTTCAAAAGGTTACAGGTCTAGTTCAATCACGCTTGATGCAAACTCATACTATAGATTTACTGTTTCTGCTAAGACAATGACCAATGGTGATGACAGTGCTTATGCTTCAATCTATGTTTCAGGGCTTGTTGATAGTGACGGCAATTCTATTGAAGCTGGAGTTGAAAACATCACTTCTAATGTATGGAGCGAAAACTACATCTTTGTTGCTACAGGTGATGAAAGTCAAACAGTAACTATTGACCTTTATCTTGGTGGCAACGACTCTATGACAAGCACTGGCGTTGTTTTCTTTGATGAAGTCAACGTTAACAGATACTCTGAAAATGCTTTCTATGATTCTTGCTATGAGTTTAATTATGCAGGTGTTGATACCCTTGACGATTTAAATAATAGATGCTGCTTTGTTATTGACACGTTGCAAGATAACTCTGCTGTGATTGACACAACTGGTTATAATTTTGACTTTGAAGATAAAATAGCATCTGCAAACACACTTGGTGAGAGTTGGACAAGAGTTGGAAGCTCTAGTGGTCATGCAATTATCGCAGATGTCCGCAATATGCAACCTGCTGATTTTACAGCGTTGACTGGCGGCTATTCTTATGTTGGTGATGACCTAAGTTATGGAAACAGCCAAACTCTCATTCTTTACACTGGCGAAGATGGCGGTTATGTTGGCGTTGAATCAAAAGATTTTGACATAAAAGCACACGGAATTTATAAAATTTCAGTAAATATGAAAGTTTCTGACACTATGTCAAGCGGTGCTTTCTATGTTAAAGTTCAAGAAAATGACAGTATTTATAGTCTTTACCCTAACCTTTTGACTGACGATGAAGATGATAGCAACAGCTCACTTCAATATTACGCTCTTCAAAATGGGCAGACAAGTGGTTATTCTTCAAATGTTGATAATAATTTTGTCAACGACTATCAAACTATAGAAATTTACGTTAAAGGACATTCTCTATATGATAGTTCTATCAATATTCAGCTTTGGCTTGGCGATTCAACAACTTCGGCAAATGGCTGTGTTGTTGTTGACAATATCACAATCGAATATGCCACAAATGAAGAATATGCTGCAGCATCAAATAGTGTTGAGCTTGCTTCATTCTCGTCTACTCCTTCTAGTATTACAAACTCATATTTCAACGTTACAAACAATGATGAGCACGCTTTAAACTACCCTATCGCTGCATCTGATTGGACAACTGCGGTTGAAGATGAAAGATATAACGAAAGTGGCATTATCTACCTTTATAATGCTGAGCACTACAAAGAAACTTACGCTGGCAAGTATAGCTGGGCTGGAATATATCCAGGACATCCTAATAACACAACAGGCGTTGACCTGCCAAATAACGTTTATATGATGTATAACAATAGAAATAGCTATCAATCACTCACGTCGGCTAGCTACAACCTTGCAAGCAATTCATACTATAAACTTTCATTTGATTATTATAACCAAGACATATCAAATCTAAATCCTTCAGAGATAAAAGTTGAAGTGATTGACGGAAATGGCATCACGCTGTTCTCACAAGACGGTATTGCAAGCACTGGCAGATGGAACTCAATGAATATCTACTTCCACACTGCTGAGACCGTTTCTCATGATATTCAAGTTGTTGTTTCACTTGGAAGTGAAGATAATAAGGTGGCTGGAATTGTTTATCTTGACAATTTCATTGTTGAAAGTTCTAGTGAAGATGAGTTTAATTCAACTGATGCATATTACAAAGCAGACTTAACCGATTATTACCTTAACTTAACAGTAAACGGCGAAGTTTCAAATGAAATTCAAACTTCACCTGCATATAACCTTAGCATTGACCAGATTTATGATAGTAACCTGACAGATGCTGACGAGGCAAATTGTGCAGCAGCTGGTATTATAAGTGGAAGTGATAACCCATATGGTGAAGATTATAAACTTAACGATTCAAATTATCTTGCAATTCAAACAAAATATGCAAGTAGTGCAACTTTGACATCTGCCTATACACTTTCTTTGACTTCTGGTTCATACTACAAATTGACATTTGACCTTGCAACAATATTCAACGTGGGTGCTGATAACGCAAGCACTGACGAACATGAATGTGCTTATGGTGTTACTGTTACTATTGACGGCTATGACGCAATCACAGAAATCGTCAATGATGGGCAACTTCATGAGTATACAATTTATTTAAGTGCATCGGCTGACTCAACCCCTACTATCGCTTTTACTCTTGTTTCTGATTGCAATGAAACTCTTGGTCTTGCACTGATAACTCACATTGATTTCACTTCTGTTGAAGAAACAGAATACACAAATGCAAGCATTTCACCTGTTTATAATCAGCGTGTATTTGTTGCAGAAGCTAGTGCGACTGAAGATGACACAACTACTGACGACGATACTTCAGACGACACTACAACTGATGACACTACCCCAAGTAACACTGCTTGGTTTGCAATTCCTTCAATAATCTTTGCAGTGGCTATTCTTGTTGCGATTATTGGATTTGCATTAAGACATGTTAAACTTAAGAAGATTGAAAGAATTAGAAAGGAAAGCTATGATAGAAAATTATCTGCTAACCACGACGTAATTCTCGTTGAAGCCCAAAAGAGAAGAGACAAAGAAGTAGCGGACCTTATGCAAGCTAAGAAAGTTCTTGAAGGTGACAGAGCTAAGCTTGAACAAGAACACAAGGATTTTGTTAAAGAAAATCAACTTGCAAGCAAAGGCAAGATCTCTAGAGAACTTGAAAAAGAACTTAAAACTTATAACCTTAATATCATTAGAATTGACGAAAAAATCAATATAATTAAGGAAAAAATTGACACCGTTATGTCGGCTGACTACCTGCTCTCACTTGAGCGAAAGATAGTTGCTGAAGAAGATGACGCTTATAGAAAAGAGAAAAAAGCTTACAAAGCAAGTCTTAAAAATAAAGGCGTAAATAATAAGCCTAGTGATAACGGCGAAAATAAATAGGATTTAAGTTAAAAAAAGTGTGCCTTAAGTGCACACTTTTTTGTTTAATAATAAAAATAATAAAATATTTTTGTTTTTTATTTAAAATAATTAAATATTCATAATTAGACAAATTAAATAAA
>ERZ1090861.287-NODE-287-length-32333-cov-8.211413_pt1 | contig 32333 bp, 26 predicted proteins | sample MGYA00478482_ERZ1090861 | MGnify/ENA primary metagenome ERZ1090861 (study PRJEB33644, sample SAMEA5815744) | chicken gut metagenome | biome: Chicken; feature: Gastrointestinal Tract; material: Caecum | place: Ireland | collected 2019-01-01 | study: A study of the... | reverse complement strand
GCAAGTTGTTTTATTCTCGTACTCTGCTCGGGCGGGCGCAGAGACCCGCCCCTACAGGACTGTACGGATTTTTCGTTGCTTTTCACAGCCGAAAAAGTGTGCAATCTTTCGGTTTTCATAAAATCTTCCTGCACCGCTTCTGGCTTCTAATCTCTGTATTCTGAACTCTGTCCGCGGGCGGGCACTTAAGCCCCGCCCCTACAGGACTGTACGGATTTTTCGTTGCTTTTCACAGCCGAAAAAGTGTGCAATCTTTCGGTTTTCATGAAATCTTCCTGCGCCGCTTCTGACATCTAACCTCTGTATTCTGAATTCTGAAAGCGCCCGCCCCTACAAGATAAAACCTTCTCTTTTCTGTGCAGCCGCGGCTGCGCGGAAAACCAGCTTGCCGCACTTCTATCGTTTAGAATCTAATATCCAGCATCTAGAACCGCACAATCCATCGCCCCGACGCGCACGCACGAGGTCACGGGGCTTTCGTGTAAGCATTCGCGGGCAAAATGCCAATTTTCGTGCAGGTTGTAAACGATGTCGTGCTCGTTGCGGTTGGCGATGACCAAAACCGCGCCGTCCGTGCTTTCGCGCGTATAGGCGACGCAGCCGAGCACGGCGGAGACAAAGCGCATTTTGCCGTCGCGCAAGGCAGGCAGCGCGCGCCGCAGTGCGCCGAGCTTTTTGTAGAACGCCAAAAGCCCCTGATTTTCGCGCCCCCACGGGTAATACCCGCGGTTGAACGGGTCCTTATAGCCCTGCATGCCGGCCTCGTCGCCGTAGTAGACGCAGGGCACGCCGGGCAGGGTGTATTGCAGCACCGCCGCGAGCTTTAACAGCTGCACGCCTTTTTGATACGCTTCGTCGGAAAGCGTTTGCTGCGCCTGCCACGCGCGGTCGCGGAACCGAGCGCTCTCGCCGGCAAGGCGCGTAACGGCGCGCTCGGTGTCGTGCGTGCCGATGTGGTTCATCAAAACGTCGAGCACGGGTTTCGGATAATGCTCCAAAATCGGTGTGACCGCACGCTGAAAAGCCTCGGCTGCCCCGCCGCGCGCGAATTCGAGCACCGCCTCGGCAAAGGGATAGTTCATCACGCTGTCGAGCTGCCCGCCGAGCAGATACCGCCGCCGCACACCGTACGCCCATTTGGTCGTGGCGTCTTCCCAGACCTCGCCGAGCACGAGCGCATCCGGCTTTTCCGCCTTGGCGGCTTTTGCGAGCGCATCCAAAAAGGCGTCGGGCAGCTCGTCGGCGACATCCAGCCGCCAGCCCGCAGCGCCCGCGCGCAGCCAGCGGCGCACGATACCGTCCTTCCCTGTGATGAAATCGAGGTATGCGGGGCTTTCCTCGTTGACCTCGGGGAGCGTTTCAAAGCCCCACCAGCTTTTGTATTTGTCCGGGTATTCCGAAAAGGTATACCACGGATAATAGGGAGATGCCTTTGAATTGTAGGCGCCGAGCGTCGGATAGCGGTTCTCGCGGTTGAAATAGCGGCTGTCGGAGCCCGTGTGCGAGAACACGCCGTCAAGGATGATGCGGATATCATACTTCGCCGCTTCGGCGCAAAGGGATCTGAAATCCGCTTCGGTGCCCAAAAGCGGGTCGATCTTTTCGTAATCCGCCGTGTTGTAGCGGTGGTTGGAATGCGCTTCGAAAATGGGGTTCAGATACAGGCACGTCACCCCGAGGCTTTTCAGGTACGGCAGCTTTTCTCGGATCCCCGCAAGGTCACCGCCGAAATAATCGTTGTTGCGCACCTCGCCCGTTTCGTCGGGCTTCCAGTACGGCGGGTTTTCGGTGTCCGCGCGCAGGATGCGGTCGTCGGGCACGTTTTGCTTCCGTGTTCCCGAATTGTAAAACCGGTCGGGGAAGATCTGATAAAAGATGCCGCCCTTGAGCCAGTCGGGCGTGTGAAGATTTTTATCGTAGACGGTCAGCTGCCAGCTTTGGCGTGCGCCGGCGCTCGGAAGCGCCCCGATGCCGTCGCCGCTGTGGAACACAGACCCGCGCCCCCACGAGGAATCGTAGTCGAAGTGGTAAAAATACAGGCCCTTTTCCGGCACGGCAAGCTCGATGTCCCAGATCTCCTTGTCGTCGCCGTCCATGCCCGCCCAATACATTGGGTGGTCGACCGCCGCTTCGCCGTCGCGCTGCAGCAGGAAATGCGCCCCGGTCGCGCCGAACGCGCGCGGCAAAATCAGGCGCAGCCGAAACGGTCTGTCTGTTTCGACGGCGCCCGGCACGCTCTTATAAAACGCATCGGCGGGATTGTAAGGGATCCAATTCATAGGCGAAAATCATTCTTTCTGAAACGCGGGTTTTGGGGTAGGGCGGGAGAACCACGGTTTCGCGTGCAACACGCCGTTTACGGACAATGCGTTTTTACAACCCAAGTTCCGTGATTTTCTCCCGCAGGGCGCAGAAATCGGAAAGGGCGTCCGGCTTTTGCGCAGGGTTGCGCAGCAGCGCTGCGGGGTGGTAGGTGCCCATAAGCAGCGTGCCGTTCCGCTCGTAAAACACGCCGTGCTCTTTGGTCACGCGAAAATCGGGGCGGATGATGTACTGCGCCGCAATGCGCCCTAAACACACGATGATCTTCGGGCGCAGAAGCTTTACCTGTTCGCGCAGCCACGGCGTGCACGCCGTCTGTTCCTCCTCGCGCGGGTCGCGGTTTTTCGGCGGGCGGCACTTGACGATGTTCGCGATATAGATATTTTCGTCGCGCGAAAGGTCGATATGCGCAAGATATTTGTCCAGAAGCTGCCCGCCGCGCCCGACGAACGGCTCGCCCTGCAAGTCCTCGTTTTCTCCCGGCCCTTCGCCGATAAACATGACCTTCGCATCCGTTTTGCCCACGCCGAACACGACGTTGTGCCGCGTTTCGCACAGTTCGCAGTTGCGGCAGGCCAAGCATTCGGTTTTTAAGGTTTCCCAGGTGTATGGCATGGCGGTTCACCTTTTCAGAGTTCAGAGGTTAGATATTTGAGGTCAGATGTTGTGCAGGAAGGTTTTGCGTGAAGTCGAAAGCCTGTAAACTTTCGGCTACGCGAAAAAGCTAATATTCCTCATCTTGTAGGGGCGGCTTCCCGCAATTTCCCCCATCCCGCGTCCGGCATCTAGGAATCCAGCATCTCGTGCAGGAGCTTCTGCACCTCCTGCGCGGGCGCTTTGCCTTTGAGCGCGCGCATCGCCTGACCCATGATGTAGCCCATGGCCTGCGTTTTGCCGCCCTTATACTCCGAAACGCTCTTTTCGTTTGCGGCGATGACCTCTTCGAGCACCGGGCGCAGCGCGGACAGGTCGGTGATCTGCGCGAGGTTGTTTTCTTTGACGTACGTTTCGGGATCGACATCCTGTGAGAACACCTTTTCAAGCACGGTCTTGCCCGTGCCGCGGTTGATCTTGCCCGCCTTCACCATGTTGATGACCGCCGCGAGCTTTTCGGGCGAAAGAGTCATATCCTCAGGCAGCGTGCCGCTGTCGTTTAAGAGCTTCATGACCTCGCCCATGATCCAATTCGCCGCATCCTTGGGGCTTTGGCACAGCTCCACCGTCGCTTCAAACAGCCGCACGAACGCAAGGTCGCTCGTGAGGATGGACGTGTCGTATTCGGGAAGCCCCAATTCCTCGATGTAACGGCGCTTTTTCGCTTCGGGCAGTTCCGGCATTTCCGCTTTCACTTTTTCAATGAAGGCGTCCGAGATCTCGATAGGCGGCAGATCCGGCTCGGGGAAATATTTATAGTCCTGCGCATCCTCTTTCGAGCGCATGGCGTAGGACACCCCGCGGGTGTCGTCCCAGCGGCGCGTCTCCTGCACGACCTTGCCGCCGTCCTCTAAAATGTCGATCTGGCGGCGCGACTCGTATTCGATGGCGCGCGCGATGGCGCGGAAGGAGTTTAAGTTTTTCATTTCGGTGCGCGTGCCGAATTCCGCCTGCCCCTTGGGGCGGACGGAAAGATTCACGTCGGCGCGCAGCGACCCCTCCTGCATTTTGCAGTCGGAAACGCCCGTGAATTGCAGGATCGCGCGCAGCTTTTCGAGGTAGTCCACGACCTCCGAGGCTTCGCGGAAATCCGGCTCGGAGACGATCTCCAGAAGCGGCACGCCGCAACGGTTGTAGTCCACCAGCGTGCAGTCGGAAAATTCGTCGTGCACGAGCTTGCCCGCGTCCTCCTCCATATGAATTTCATGGATGCCGATCTTTTTCGTGCCGCCATCCGCCGCCTTGACCTCCACCCAGCCGTTGCGGCAAATGGGCAGGTACAGCTGCGAAATTTGATACGCTTTCGGCAGGTCGGGATAGAAATAGTTTTTGCGGTCAAATTTATTTTTGCGCGTGATCTCGCAGTTCGTCGCAAGACCCGTGCGCACGGCGTATTCCACGACGCGGCGGTTTAAAAGCGGGAGCGTGCCGGGCATGCCGGAGCAGATCTCGCAGACGTGCGTGTTCGGCTCGCCGCCGAATGCGGTGGAGCAGCCGCAGAAAATTTTGGTTTTGGTGGCAAGCTCGGTGTGCACCTCAAGCCCCATAACGATTTCCCATTCCATAGCGACGCCTCCTTAATCTTGCTGCGGGGACTGTTTGTGGAAGTCCGTCGCCTGCTGGAACGCCGCCGCAGCGGACAGGATCTCCGCCTCGCAGAACGGCTTTCCGATAAACTGCATCCCGACAGGCAGCCCCGCCTTGTCAAACCCGCAGGGCAGCGCCATGGAGGGCACGCCCGCGATGTTGATCATGACGGTGTAAATGTCGCCGAGGTACATTTTTAAGGGGTCTGAAAGGCTTTCGCCCATTTTCGGCGCCGTGGTGGGCGCGACGGGCCCCAAAAGCATATCGTATTTTTCAAACGCTTCGAAAAACGACTGCTGGATGAGCTTTTTCGCCTTGAGCGCCTTGTTGTAGTACGCATCGTAATAGCCGGAGCTCAGCACGAAGTTGCCGAGCATGATGCGGCGCTTGACCTCCATGCCGAAGCCCTCGGAGCGGGTCTTGACATAGGTCTCCATCAAATTTTCCGCGTGTTCGCTGCGGTAGCCGTACTTGATGCCGTCGTAGCGCGACAGGTTCGAGCACGCCTCGGCGCAGGCGATGATGTAGTAGGCGGGCACGGCGTATTTGACGATCGGCATGGGGAAGGTCTCGACCTTCGCGCCTAAAGCCTCGCAGGTTTTCGCCGCCGCTTCCACCGCCGCGCGCACTTCCGAAGAGAGCCCTTCGCCGAAATAGTCGGCGGGCAGGCCTATGGTTTTGCCGCGAAGTGTTCCGGCGGTTGCCGCTTCGAAATCAAATTTCGGATTTTCCATGGACGTGCCGTCCATTTTATCCTTGCCCTCGATCTCGGCAAACAGCGCGGCGCAGTCCGCCGCGTCGTGTCCGAGCGGGCCGATCTGATCGAGCGAGGACGCATATGCCACAAGCCCGTAGCGCGACACTGCGCCGTAGGTGGGTTTTAGCCCCGAAACGCCGCAGAACGACGCGGGCTGACGGATCGAGCCGCCCGTGTCCGAGCCCAAGGTGACGGGCGCCAAGCGTGCTGCGACCGCAGCCGCCGCCCCGCCCGAGGAGCCGCCGGGGACGCGGCTTACATCCCACGGGTTGTGCGTCGCGCCGGTAAAGGACGTTTCGGTGGTGCTGCCCATGGCGAACTCGTCCATGTTCAGCTTCCCTAAGGTCACGAGCCCCGCGTCGTGCAGCTTTTGCACGACGGTCGCATCATAGGTCGGTATAAAATTCGAAAGGATCATGGAAGAACAGGTCGTTTTCACGCCCTTGGTGCAGATATTGTCCTTAATGCCGACGGGCACACCCGCCAAAGGCGAGGTGTACACGCCCGCGTCGATGCCCTTTTGCACCTCGTCCGCGCGTTTCAGCGCTTCCTCGCGGCAGACGGTGTTGTAGCAGTGCAAATCGCCGTCGCGCGCTTCGATCGCGTCCAAATAGCTTTCAGCCGCCTCGCGCACGCCGATCTCCCGCCTGCGGATGGCGCTGCCGAGCGCAAGCGCGCCCATTTCAATGATTTCCATAGTTCCGGCGCCTCCTTATTCCACGGTTTTCGGCACGGCGAAGCAGCCCTCACGGCTGTCCGGCGCGTTTTGCAAGATCTCATCCGCGCGTGCAGTGTTCGTCACTTCGTCCTCGCGCACGACGTTCGCCACGGGGAACGAATGGGACGCGGGCTCGACGCCGTCGGTGTCCAATTCGTTGAGCGTGTCGATATAATCCAAAATGCTTTGCAAGTCCTTTTCCGTCTCGGCGCGCTGTTCCTCGGAAAGCGCAATGCGCCCGAGCGTTTCGAGGTAGGTCACAAGCTCTTTGTCTATCTGCATAACTGTCCTCCGCAGTCGGTCTTATTTTGCGAAATACGCCTTGATGCGCTCCACGGCTTTTTCGGTATTTTCCGCAGAGCCGAACGCAGTCAGGCGGAAATACCCCTCGCCCGAAGGCCCGAAGCCCTCGCCCGGGGTGCCCACGACCTGCATCTTTTCGAGCAAAAGGTCAAAGAATTCCCAGCTGCCCATGCCGTTCGGCGTTTTGAGCCACACATAGGGGGAATCCACCGCGCCGTACACGGTGAAGCCGCAGGCTTTAAGCCCTTCATAGATCGTTTTCGCATTGCGCCGGTAATAGGCAATGGTCTCGCGGATCTGCTGCCTGCCCTGGGATGAGTAGCAGGCCTCGGCGGCGCGCTGGGTGATGTAGGAAACGCCGTTGAACTTCGTCGCCTGGCGGCGCGCCCACATGGCGTTTAATTCCACACCGTCCGCCTTCAGGTCATGCGGCACGACCGTATAACCGCAGCGCACGCCGGTAAAGCCCGCCGTTTTCGAGAAGCTGCGAAATTCGATGGCGCAGGTCTTTGCGCCCTCGACCTCATAGATCGAGTGCGGCACACCGGGCGTCGTGATGAACGCCTCATACGCCGAATCAAACAAGATCACCGCGCCCTCGCGGTTCGCGTAATCGACCCATGCTTTGAGCTGTTCCTTTGTCGCCGCCATGCCGGTGGGGTTATTCGGGAAGCATAGATAAATTATATCTACATGGTCGTCGGGGATCTGCGGCAAAAAGCCGTTTTCTGCCGTACAGGGCATGTAGACGATGTTCGACCAGCCGTTTTCGGTCTTGTCGCCGGCGCGGCCGCTCATGACGTTCGTATCCACATACACGGGGTAAACGGGGTCGCACACCGCAACGACATTGTCGTTCGAAAAAATGTCGCCGATATTGCCGCAGTCGGATTTTGCGCCGTCGGAGACGAAAATTTCCGATTTGTCAAGCGCGATGCCGCGCGCCAGATAATCGTTTTGCAAAATGGCTTCCAGCAGGAAATCCTGACCGTACTCCGGCGGATAGCCGCGGAACGTTTCGGCGTTCGCCATTTCGTCCGCCGCCTTGTGCATGGCTTCGATGCATGCCGGTGCTAACGGGCGCGTCACGTCGCCGATGCCGAGGCTGATGACCGAATCCGCCTTATCGGGATTCGCCGCCTTGTATTCGCGCACCTTCTTGGCAATGCCGGAAAACAGGTAGCTGCTTTCGATCTTCTGGAAGTTTTTGTTGATCTGCATATATTTTACCTCCGCTGTTGTGCTGGATAATATACTCGATATTAGATATTAGACGCCGGATGTTAGATGTAGGGCGGGCGGCGTTTCGCGAAGCCGAAAATTCGTACAAGCCCGTAGGGACAGCCCTTGCGGCTGGCCGCTTTTAGATTTTAGATGTTAGATATTAGATGCCAGATGTGGGGCGGGCGGCGTTTGCACTTTCCCGCAGTTGCGCAGAAAATCGAATTTTCGCAGTCGTAGGGGCGGGTGATTCCCCTGTTAGGGGAAATGTCCGCGCAGCGGACAAAAGGGTTCCGGAATCCGGAGGGTCTCTGCGCCCGCCCGCGGACAGAGATCAGACTTCAGCAGTCAGAGGTCAGAAACAGTGTGGGAAAGTTTCATCAAAACCGTATGTTTACGCAGCCTTTCGGGTGCGAAACAACAAAAAATCTGCTTAAACCCGTAGGGGCGGGTCTCCGCGCCCGCCCGAGCAGAGTACGGAAAGAAAAGAAGCTATGTCTGTTATAAAAACCGTGATTCTGTTTTTCGCCAAAGCAAACCACAAAATCCAACTTTCATGCGGGCGGGCACTTAAGCCCCGCCCCTACAAGTGGTGCTCTTTTCATTTCCGCGAACCGCAAGCCCCCGCCCTACGGGCATGTGCAAACTTTCGGCGTTCCACAGGATTCCCCATCTTACATCTAGAATCTAATGTCCAGAATCTAAAATCTAAAATTCGATCTCCCCCGAAAAGACCTCTTCGGCGGGGCCGGTCATGTAAACGTCGCCGTTCCTATGCCAGCGGATCACAAGCTGCCCGCCGCGCAGGTTCACGCGGATGTCCCTGTCGCGCTCGGCGCGCCCGTTTAATATCGAGGCGACCGCCGCCGCGCACGCGCCCGTGCCGCAGGCGAGCGTTTCGCCCGAGCCGCGCTCCCACACGCGCATGTCAAATTCGGTGGGGCTTACGGTGCGGACAAACTCCGTATTGATGCGGTCGGGGAAGCATTCGTGACGCTCGAACTTCGGGCCGAGCCGTTCAAGGTCAAGCGCTTCCACGTCGTCCACGAACAGCACGCAGTGCGGGTTGCCCATGGAAACACAGGTCACGGCGCAGTCCGTTTCCCAGACAGTTAATTTCTGACTAACGACGCTTTCGCCGTCGAACGTAGTCGGAATTTCACGCGCGGCAAGGATCGGTGCGCCCATATTGACGCGCGCGGCCGTGACCCTGCCGTTTTCGGTGAATACCCGAATGGTCTTGACGCCGCTCAAAGTCTCGATCGCGATCTCCGTTTTGTCGGTCATTCCGCGGTCATACACATATTTCGCAACGCAGCGGATCGCATTGCCGCACATCTTGGCACGCGAGCCGTCGGCGTTGTAGATGTCCATAAAAAAGTCTGCCTTTTCAGAAGGGCAGATCAGCACCAGCCCGTCCGCGCCGATACCGAAGTGGCGGTCGCTGACGCGAATTGCCGTTTGCACAGGATCTTTCACCTGCTCTTTAAAGGCGTTTACATAAATATAATCGTTGCCCGCGCCCTGCATTTTGGTGAATTCCATTGCTGCCCTCCTGCGGTAGATAGTTTTTGACTATAGGTTGTTTGTGATTCCGTTCGCGGGAAGCTTTGTGCGAAACGGCAGTCAAGCTGAAAGCTTCAAGTTTCCTGTCGTAGGGGCGGGTCTCTGCGCCCGCCCGAGCAAAGCGTGGAAAGAAAACAACTTGTGTCTGTTACGAAAACCGTGATTCTGTTTTTCGCCAAAAGAAGCTACAAAAACCAACTTTCTTGCGGGCGGGCACAGAGACCCGCCCCTACAGGATTGTACAGATTTTTCGTTGCTTTCGCAGCCGAAAAATTATACGAACGCTTAGTTTTCAAAAAATCTTCCTGCGCCGCTTCTGACATCTGCATTCTGTATTCTGAACTCTGTCCGCGGGCGGGCGCTTAAGCCCCGCCCCTACAGCTGTAAACAAATTGTTTCTGCGAAGCCGCAGTTTTACATGAAACCCGCCTGTACCGCATCTAATCTCTAACGTCTAACATCTAATTTCTAATATCTGACATCTGATCGGAGCCCCGCCCCTACCACTACAGACTTTATTTCTTCTGCGCAGCCATACCTTTGCGTGAAGCCTGTTTCCTGTGATAGATGGTTTTTGACTACTCTTCTGAATCGGAAAGCATCTGCCGCGCCGCTTCGATAAGCTTCTGCCCCGTGCGCATGGCGCGGCGCTGCAATGCGCGGTGCGCCTCGCGTTCCGAAATGCCGTCTTTTTGCATCAGAATCTCTTTTGCCTTGTGCAAAAGCGCCTCCTCTTCGGGCGCGCGCGTCGCGCGCGGACGGCTCTGCTCGCGCGCGGAGGCGGCGAGCGTGCGCACCGTATCGAGCAGCTCGGCGCGGTCTACCGGCATTTGCAGCGGCACAAGATTGCTGCAAAACCCCGGCTGCGGCTCGCCTGACGGCAGCAGCCACACCACATCAAAGCCATTCGGCAAAAGGCGTGCAAGCTCCGTCGCAGGCATATCGGAAAGCCGCCCGCAGACCACGACCGCCTCCGGGCGGATGCTCGCGTAGGAAAGCACCTCCGCACCCGATGACAGTACGTTCTGCACAAAGATCTGCCCGCTTTGTAAAATCGCGCGCACGCGCTCGGCGGCACGGGGATTGTGGCTTGCAAGGATTACATCTCTCATGCGAAAGGCAGGCATCCTTTCCGGCGGCTTCCGCCTTTTTGCGGCAGCAGTCGCGCAAAATCGAAGCAGCTGCCCAAAACCGCCAATCCGACCGCAGGCGCGGTCGGATTCGACAGATTCAAATCAGATTACTCGTACAGCGGGTGCTTTTTGCAGATCGCGGTCACGCCCTCGCGGATCTTGTCGGCGTTCGCTTCGAAGTCCGTCGCGGCAAGCGCGATGTATTCGGCAACCTTATCCATATCGCCGGTATCCAAGCCCCGCGTGGTGACGGCGGGGGTGCCGAGCCTCACGCCGCTTGTGACGAACGGCTTTTCGGGGTCGTTGGGGATGGCGTTCTTGTTGACGGTGATATACACCTCGTCGAGCCGGTGCTCAAGTTCCTTGCCCGTGATGCCCGTCGAGCGCAGGTCCACAAGCAGCAGGTGGTTGTCGCTGCCGCCGGAAACCAGCTGGATGCCGCGCGACAGAAGCCCGGACGCTAATGCTTGGCAATTGTCGAGCACACGCTGCTGGTAAGCCTTGAATTCGGGTTTCAGCGCTTCGCCGAAGCAGACCGCCTTGCCCGCGATGACGTGCATGAGCGGGCCGCCCTGCGTGCCGGGGAAGATCGCCTTGTTCATTTTCTTGGCGAGCTCCTCGTCGTTCGTGAGGATGAGGCCGCCGCGCGGGCCGCGCAGGGTCTTATGCGTGGTGGTGGTCACCACGTCCGCATACGGCATGGGCGAGGGGTGCAGCCCTGCGGCGACAAGCCCCGCGATATGCGCCATATCTACCATAAGATATGCGCCGACCGACTTCGCGATCTCAGAGATCCGTTTGAAGTCAATCACGCGCGGATACGCCGACGCACCCGCGACGATGAGCTTCGGCTTGCATTCCTGCGCCTTTTTCTCGAATTCGTCGTAATCGATGAAGCCCTCGGCGTTCACGCCGTAGGGGACAAAATGAAAGTATTTGCCCGACATATTCACGGGCGAGCCGTGCGTCAAATGCCCGCCCTCGGCAAGGTTCATGCCCATGACCGTGTCGCCGGGCGTAAGGAGAGCAAAGTAGACCGCCATATTCGCCTGCGCGCCCGAGTGGGGCTGGACGTTGGCAAAGCCCGCGCCGAACAGCTCTTTTGCGCGCGCAATGGCGATGTCCTCGACCATATCCACGCATTCGCAGCCGCCGTAATAGCGCTTGCCCGAATAGCCCTCGGCGTACTTATTGGTCAGCACGCTGCCCATGGCCGCCATGACGGCGGGGGAAACGATGTTTTCGCTGGCGATGAGCTCTAAATTGCGCCGCTGGCGATTGAGCTCTGCCTGCATGGCGTCGCCGACCTCTTTGTCATGGGCGGCGACGAACCCGATGGTATCCATCAAATCTGCGTACATATCGTGTTGTGCTCCTTCTCTGTTTTTGCGCATTACTGCTTGACCGAATAGTTCGGCGCTTCCTTCGTGATCACGACGTCGTGCGGGTGGCTTTCTTTAAGCCCTGCGTTCGTGATGCGGATGAATTTCGTCTTGGTGCGCAGCTCGTCCAAATTATGGCAGCCGCAGTAGCCCATGCCGGCTTTCAAGCCGCCGATCATCTGATAGATCGTGTCGGACAGCTTGCCCTTATACGGCACGCGGCCCTCGATGCCCTCGGGCACGAGCTTTTTGTTGTTGGTCTGGAAATAGCGGTCTTTGGAACCGTGGTTCATGGCGGCGATGGAGCCCATGCCGCGGTAGGTCTTGAAGCTGCGGCCCTGATAAACTTCCGTCTCGCCGGGCGATTCCTCGCAGCCCGCGATGAGCGAACCGACCATGACCGCCGCCGCGCCCGCCGCAATCGCCTTGACGATCTCGCCGGAATATTTGATGCCGCCGTCGGCGATGACGCCGATGCCGTATTTCGCCGCTTCGTTGGCGGAGTCATAAACGGCGGTGATCTGCGGCACGCCGATGCCCGCGACCACGCGCGTGGTGCAGATGGAGCCGGGGCCGATGCCGACCTTGACGCAGTCCGCGCCCGCGTCGATAAGCGCCCTGGTGCCCTCGGCGGTGGCAACGTTGCCGGCAATGAGCGATACATCCGGGAACGCGGCCTTGACCTTTTCAACGGCTTTGAGGATATTTTTGCTGTGGCCGTGCGCCGAGTCAAGGGTGAGCACGTCCACGCCCGCTTCGTAAAGCGCCGCCGCACGTTCAAGCACATCGCCCGTCACGCCGATGGCCGCGCCGCACAAAAGCCGCCCCTGGCTGTCGCGTGCGGAATTGGGATACTGCACGGTTTTTTCAATGTCCTTGATCGTGATAAGCCCCTTTAAGAAGCCGTTGTCGTCCACGAGCGGGAGCTTTTCGATCTTATGGCGCATGAGGATGGCTTTTGCTTCGTCAAGCGTCGTCCCGATATGGGAGGTCACAAGATTTTCGTGCGTCATCACGTCGCCGATGCGCACGCTGTAATCGGTCATGAAGCGCATATCGCGGTTGGTGAGGATGCCCACAAGCCGCCCGTCGCCGTCACAGATGGGCACGCCCGAGATCTTGTAGCGGTGCATGAGCTCGTTGGCTTCTTCCACGGTGTTGTCGGGGTGCAGGAAAAAGGGGTTGACGATGACGCCGTTTTCACTGCGCTTGACCTTGTCCACCTCTTCGCGCTGCTCCTCGATGCTCATGTTCTTGTGGATGATGCCGACGCCGCCCTCGCGCGCAATGGCGATCGCCATTTTGGACTCGGTCACCGTGTCCATGGCGGCGGTCAGGATGGGCGTGTTGAGCGTGATGGTCTTGGTAAGCCGTGCCGAGACATCCACATCGCTCGGCAGGACGTCGCTTTCGGCGGGGATCAAAAGGACGTCGTCAAAGGTAAGGCCTTCTTTTGCAAACTTGTCACATGCCATAATTTACTATCCTCCCATTTTAATTATCCATTATTATACCATTCCCGCACGCGGGTTTTCAATAGATTTTTGCGAAAAACCGCCGCTTTGGGCAGTTCGCCCGCAGACACGACGGATTTTGACGGCTTTTGGGTGAAATAGACGGTAGATCTTAGCCGCCGGAGGTTAGATGCCGGACGCCGGGTGCCGGATTTTAGATATGGGGGCGGGGCAGTTTCTGCGCAACCGAAAATCAGCACACACCCGTAGGGACAGCCCTGTCCCATATCTAGAATCCAGCATCCAGTGTCCAGCATCTAAAAAGCCGAGGCGCGCGCCCCGGCTTTTCTCTCTTATTTTTTCGTCAGCTTTTCCTTGCCGCCCATATACATGCGCAAAGGCGCGGGGATGTTCACCGAGCCGTCGACGCACAGGTTGTTTTCAAGGAAGGCGATCAGCATACGCGGCGGGGCGACAACCGTGTTGTTGAGCGTGTGGGCAAAATAGTTGCCCTTTTCGCCCTTGACGCGGATGCCAAGCCTGCGCGCCTGCGCGTCGCCGAGATTCGAGCAGGAACCGACCTCGAAATACTTTTTCTGGCGCGGGCTCCATGCTTCGACGTCCAGGCTCTTGACTTTTAAGTCGGCCAAGTCGCCCGAGCAGCATTCGAGTGTGCGCACGGGGATGTCCAGCGAGCGGAAGAAATCGACCGTGTTGTGCCACAGCACGTCGTACCACTTGTCGCTCTCCTCGGGCTTGCAGACGACGACCATTTCCTGCTTCTCAAACTGGTGGATGCGGTACACGCCGCGCTCCTCGATGCCGTGCGCGCCGACCTCCTTGCGGAAGCACGGGGAATAGCTCGTGAGCGTCTGCGGCAGGTCGCTTTCGGGGAGGATGGTGTCGATGAACTTACCGATCATCGAGTGCTCGCTCGTACCGATCAAATACAGATCCTCGCCCTCGATCTTATACATCATGTTTTCCATTTCGGCGAAGCTCATCACGCCCGTCACAACGTCGCTGCGGATCATGAACGGCGGGACGTAATAGGTGAAGCCGCGGTCGATCATGAAGTCGCGCGCGTAGGAGAGGATCGCCGAATGCAGCCGCGCGATGTCGCCCTTGAGATAATAAAAGCCGTTGCCGCTTGTCTTGCGTGCGGAATCAAGGTCAATGCCGTCAAAGCTCTCCATGATGTCCACGTGGTAGGGGATCTCGAACTCCGGCACGGCCGGCTCGCCGAAGCGCTCGCGCTCGACGTTTTCGCTGTCGTCGCGGCCGATGGGCACGGACGGGTCGATGATGTTCGGGATAACGAGCATCCGCTCGCGAAGCGCCGCCGAAAGCTCGGCTTCTTTTTCTTCGAGCGATTTCAATTCGTCCGCCATCTCGGTGACCTGTTTCTTGGTCGCCTCCGCTTCCTCGCGCTGCCCCTTTGCCATGAGCGCGCCGATCTGCTTGCTGATGCGGTTGCGGTCGGCGCGAAGCTGATCCGCGCGGCCCTTGCATTCACGGTAGCGGCGGTCGAGGTCGATCGCTTCGTCTACCAGCGGCAGCTTTTCGTCCTGAAATTTCTTGCGGATGTTTTCTTTGACGATCTCCGGGTTCTCCCGTACAAATTTGATATCCAGCATATTTTCTTGCCTCCGAAAAACAGGTCGCCCTGTATTTTTCCCTTTCTGTCCTGCGTCTTACGCCTCGTCGAACGCGGCGGCGAGCTTTTTGAGGTCGTCCGTGCCGAAAAATTCGATCTCCAGCGTCCCTCTGCCGCCCTTGCCTACATACACCTTGACCGTTCTGCCGAGCGTTTCGCGCAGCGCGAGCTCGACCTCCGTATAAAAGCGGTCGCGCTTTTTCGCGCGGCGTTCGACCGGTTTTTTCTCGCGCCCCGCCGCTTTTACGAGCCGCTCGGTCTCGCGCACCGATGCGCCGCTTTGCACGATCTGCTCGGCAAGGCGGGACAGCTCGGTTTCGTCCTCGACCGCAAGCAGCGCGCGCGCATGCCCCATGGAGAGCTTGCCCTCGCGCACGAGCGCAGCCGTCTTTTCCGGCAGCTGCAAAAGGCGCAGGGCGTTCGTCACGGCGGTGCGGCTTTTGCCCACGCGCGAAGCCGCCTGCTCCTGCGTCAATCCGAAGCGCGTGATGAGCTGCTGCAAGCCCTCGGCTTCTTCAAGCGGATTCAAGTCCTCGCGCTGCAGGTTTTCGATGAGGGCGAATATGCTTTCCTCCTCGTCGGTCATCTCCCGCACGGTCACGGGGACAACGCTCAGCCCCGCCATGCGTGCGGCACGGTAGCGCCGTTCGCCCGCGACCAGCCGGTAGCCGCCCTCTGCGCGCGGCCGCACGAGCAGCGGCTGCAAAACGCCGTGCTCGGCGATGCTTGCCGAAAGCTCCGAAAGCGCCGCCTCGTCAAACGCCTTGCGCGGCTGCGCACGGTTGGGTTCGATCTCCGAAAGCGGCAGGGTCACGACGCCCTCTTCCACCGAATTGTCGAAGAAAAGCGCGTCAACGCCCTTGCCGAGTCCGCCTTTTTTTGCCATATCACATATCCCTTTCCCGCTTCTTCGCGTCAAGCGTCCGCCGCCGCGCGACGATAGGTCTCCGCTTCGTCGGGGTAGGCTTCTTCAAAATAATCCTCTTGCGTGTACGTTATGGCGTAGTCGTTTTCATCGATCTCGGAGAGCACCACATACACGTCATCGATGTGCCAGATGCAGTTGGGGTAATTGCCCTCGTATTCGACGTGCGCGCCGTAGCGGACGTCGAACAGCGCAACCGCATCTACGGTGTTCGCGCCGTCGGTCCCCGTCGCGCCGCGGAATTGGATCTGCTCCAGACGCGCACCGTCGGTGCTGAACATGAAGATCACGGATTTCGTCGTGGAATAATTGATAAACACGCCCGAAAATTCGTTGGAGAACTGCTGCCGTCCGTCGTCGGCGGTCGTCACATCCGTGACCTGCCCGACAGCCGCCTGCACCTCGGCGATGCTCATGCCCATGCGGATGTTCGCCGCGAACAGGAAGCCGTCCTCTTCCGCGGGGGCGGTGGTCGTCTCGGCAGTGGTGGTTTCCGCCGCAGTCGGCGCGGTATCGTCTTTCACAAACTCCCGCTGCCCGCAGGCGGTTAAGGCCGCCGCAAACAGTACAACGACGGCGCCAAGCGCAAAGATCCGTTGTTTCATAATCTGCTCCTTTCCGCCGCGTCAGCGCTTCTGCTTTTTCAGAAACTCCTCGGCGAACGCTTCATAGGCCTGCGCGCCCTTGGAGGCTTTGTCGTAATACAAAACAGGCTGCCCGAAGCTGGGCGCTTCCGAAAGGCGGACGTTGCGCGGGATCGTGGAACGGTAGACCTTCTGCGGGAAGAATTTTTTGACCTGCTCGACCACCTGTGCCGTCAGGTTCAGCCGCCCGTCGTACATCGTCAGCAGCACGCCCTCAAGCTCCAGCTGCGGGTTATAAAGCCTTTTTATTTGCCGCACCGTCGTCATAAGCTGCGCAAGCCCCTCAAGCGCGTAGTACTCGCACTGGATGGGCACCAAAAAGCTGTCGGACGCGCAAAGGGCGTTGATCGTAATGAGCCCCAGCGAGGGCGGGCAGTCCAAAAAGACAAAATCATACTGTTCCCATACGCTCGCGAGCGCCGTTTTCAGTCGGCTTTCGCGGCGGTCCAAGCCGATGAGCTCGACCTCGGCGCCTGCCAAATTGATGTCGGACGGCAAAATATCGACATTTTTAAACTTTGTGTTGATTATTCCCTGCGCTGTCGGCGCTTCGTTGATGAGCACATCGTAGGCGGAGGTTTGGATCGACCGCTTGTTCACGCCGTAGCCGCTGGTGGTGTTGCCCTGCGGATCCACGTCGCAAATGAGTACCTTTTTGCCGAGCGCCCCGACTGCCGCCGACAGGTTGACCGCCGTGGTGGTCTTGCCCACGCCGCCTTTTTGGTTGATTATGGAAATGGTTTTTGCCATAGGGTTTTTTCAGCTCCGAAAAATTGGACTTGTCCGAGCGCATACGCCGCGCATAAGCCGCGCGGGGGACGAACCGCGCCCCCGCAAACGGGTTTTCTTTTCATGTTTTTATAGTATAGCATAAACCCACATAAAAGAAAAGTCTTTTTTCCCGCAAAGTCCGGTTTTCGGGACAGGGTGGGGCGAAATGCCGCTTGCGCAGGGGGAAACGACGGGACGCGCCGGCAAGACACGGCGGGACGGCGTGTAGGCAGCGCGGTGGGCGGGGCAGGCAGCGCGGCAAACAGCGGGCGACGGCGCAAACGGAGGGCTTCGATGTTTCACGTGAAACATACGGTGCGGTGACGGAATTCGAACACACGGCGGGAGCAGAGCCCCGCCCTACACGATGTAACGGCTGTTTTCCAGTAAAAAATCCACACGAACCCCGTAGGCGCGGGAGCTTCCCCTGTTAGGGGAAATTGCCGCGTAGCGGACAAAAGGATGCCGGAATCCGGAGGATTTCCGTGCCCGTCCGCAAACAGAGATCAGAATATGGATGTTAGATGTCAGAGTTGGTGCGGGCAGATTTCACACGTTGCCGTGGCAACGTTAAAAACTACATGTTTTATCTTGTAGGGGCGGGTCTCTGCGCCCGCCCGTAAGAAAGTTGGATTTTGTAATCGGTTACGGCGAAAAACAGAATTATGGTTTTCATAACAGACGCAAGTTCTTTTCTTTCTGCACTCTGCTCGGGCGGGCACGGAGACCCGCCCCTACGGCATAAAACATCAAAATTCAGCATCGTCGTAGGGCGTTTGGGAAGCTGCACTTCCTTCGGGCAGGCGTGGAAATCCTCCGGATTCCGGAAACCCTTTGTCCGCTGCGCGGACATCTCCCTTAATAAGGGAGTCACCTGCCACTACGCGTAGTCGATATTTATTTGCGCAGCCGCGGCTGTGCGTAAAACCTGCCTGCACCGCGCCTGACTTCTATCCTCAGCATTCTGCCCTCTGTTCCGCCCGCCATACATCTAACGTCTAACATCTACAATCTAAAATCTAAAAGGCGAAACAGCGGCCGGGACATGCCCGAACCGCTGTTCCGCTGTGGATGTGGGGTGTGAAAGAGAAGGATATGGATATTTAAAACGGAACGGCGACAGGGGTGGGCCGCCGCCCACGTTTTACGAAGTTTACGCGCCGACAGGCGCAGGGCGGGCAGGATTCAGAGAGGAGCGGTGAGAGACGAGAAATCAGACGCGGAAAGGTAAGCCTTTGCAGCGCCGCCGCTGCGCGGAGAAATGTGCAGTGTGTAGGGCGGGGGCTTGCTCCCGCCGCACATCTGCCCTCTGATTTCTGAAATCCGACTTCTGAAAGCGGACAGCCGCAAGGGCTGTCCCTACGGGGTCGCTGATTTTCAGCTTCGGAGAACCTGTCCCGCCGCACTTCTGCCCTCTGATTTCTGAAATCCGACTTCTGAAAGCGGACAGCCGCAAGGGCTGCCCCTACGGGGTCGCTGATTTTCGGCTTCGGTGAACCTGTCCCTCCGCACTTCTGCCCTCTGATTTCTGAAATCTGACATCTGACTTCAGACCGCTTCATCTTCTGCCGAAAGCGGAAGCTTGAGCTGTTCTAATTTCGGGATGCGCACAATGTATTCGATGTATTCCGGCGTTTCACTCTTGGCGGCGTCCGCGTCCACGCCTGCGCGCCGAATGGCGTCTACGGCATGGTTCAAGGTGTTGATGAACACACGCACATCGCGCACGCCGCGGAAGTTCGTGCGGTTTTTGCCGGTTTTCGCGAGCATCTGCTCCACGAGCCGCTCGCTTTCCTGCACGGTCAAATGGCGGTCAAGCATGATGCCCAATGCACGCGCGCGCTGTTCGTCGTTGTCGAGCTGCAAAAGCGCCCGTGCATGGCGCTCCGAAAGTCCGCCGCGCGTGAGCCGGTAGCGCATGTCCTCCGGCAGGCGGAGAAGCCGCAGCTTGTTGGAGAGGGTAGACGGCGCTTTGCCGAGCTTGCGGCTTAATTCCTCGCGGCTCATGCCGTAGTCCGTCACAAGGCGGTCGATCGCCTCCGCCTCCTCGAAGCAGTCGAGATCCTGCCTTTGCAGGTTCTCAATGAGTGAAAACACGGCGGAATTTTTGTTGTCGAGCTCGGCAACGATGGCGGGGATCTTGGTAAGCCCCACAAGCCGTGCCGCGCGCAGCCGCCGTTCGCCCGAGATCAGCTCGAAACCTGTTTCGGTCTGGCGCACTGTGATCGGCTGTAAGATGCCGTTTTGCCGGATGCTTTGCGCCAGCCCCTCCAGCTCGTCATAATCGAACCGCTGACGCGGCTGGTTGGGATTCGGCGCTATGTTTTCCTGCGGGATCAGGAAGATCTGACCCGCGCTTTTGACCTTCGGTGTTTTCATTGCTTTGTCCGCGGGCGAAAGCCGCCCTTTCCTTTACACAGAATCCCGTCGGGGAAAGCGTCCCCGCCCGGCTTGTCCATAGGATAGCACGGGCGGGGCAGATTTGTAAAGAAAAAGCGTTCGTCCGAAAACGCGGCGATTCACGGCTTTTTCCCTTTATTTTAAGGGGCTTTTCGCGATTTTTGCGGATGCACGCGGGTATTTTGGCGGAGTTTGCGATATTTTCCGCACAAAAACGATGCGCCGCGGCGTATTTTCGACCAGATCAAATAAAAGATTTTGTTCCGTCTTCCCGCCGAGCTGCCGTACCGCGCCCGCCGCATTTTGAATTTCTTCCTCGGCGGCGGCGGATTTCATGGCGAGAAACAGCCCGCCTGCGCGGACAAAGGGCAGGCAGTATTCGACCAGCACCGCCATATCCGCCACGGCGCGCGCCGTCACGAAATCAAATTTTTCGCGGTATTTCGGCAGTTTTCCCGCTTCTTCGGCGCGCAGGTGCAGGGTTTCGCCGGCAAGCCCCGTTTCTTCGAGAACGGACGAAATAAAGCCCAGCTTTTTGCGCGTGCCGTCCAAAAAAGCAACTTGCAGGTCGGGGCGTGCAAGTTTCAGTGCAAGGCCCGGAAAGCCCGCCCCCGTACCGACATCCAAAAGCGACGCGCCCGCAGGGAACTCCGTTTTTCCCAGCAGCACCAGCGAATCCGCAAAGTGCTTGACCGTGACCTCGTCGGGGTCGGTCACAGCGGTCAAATTAAATTGGCGGTTGGTCTCGATCAGCCGTTCGGCATACAGGTCGAGCCGCATAAGGGCTTCCTTGTCGAGCGTCACGCCGTGCGCGGCGAGCGTGCGTTCCAGCAGCGGGAAATTGAGCATCAATACCCCTCCTTGGCAAGGTAAATGAGCAAAACGGAAATGTCGGCGGGGGAGACGCCGCTGATGCGCGACGCCTGCCCGACGTTCTGCGGGCGCGCCTTGCCGAGCTTTTCGCGCGCTTCGAGCCGTAACCCCTCAATCGTATCGTATCGGATACCGTCGGGGATGCGTTTGCCCTCCAGGCGGCGCATTTCACGCACCTGTGCCTCCTGGCGGCGGATGTAGCCCTCGTATTTGAGCGCGATCTCCACCTGCTCAAACACGGCTTGCGGCAGGTCGGGGCGCGTCGGGTCAAAGGGCGCGAGTACGTCGTAGTCAAGCTGCGGACGGCGCAAAAGCTCCGCCAGCTTCATGCCCGTTTTCATCGGCGATGTTTCACGTGAAACAAGCAGCGCCTGCAAGCCGTCGCTCGGCGGGATGGTCGTCTCCTCGGCGCGGCAGCGTTCGGCATCGATCTGCGCGGATTTTTTGAGGAAGCGATCATATTTTTCGTCCGAGACCAGCCCGATCTCGTGACCCATCGGCGTCAGGCGCAGATCGGCGTTGTCCTGCCGCAGCAAAAGGCGGTATTCCGAGCGCGAGGTCATCATGCGGTAGGGGTCGGCGCAGCCCTTGGTCACAAGGTCGTCGATAAGCGTACCGATATACGATGTGGCGCGGTCGAGCACGAAAGGGTCTTTCCCCTGCACCTTGCGCGCGGCGTTGATGCCGGCGATCATCCCCTGTGCCGCCGCCTCTTCATAGCCGGACGAGCCGTTGAACTGCCCCGCGCCGAACAAGCCTTCCAAATCTAAAAATTCCAGTGACGGCGAGAGCGCAAGCGGGTCTACGCAGTCGTATTCGATCGCGTAGGCGGTGCGCATGATCTCCACGTGCTCCAAGCCGGGGATCGTGCGCAAAAATTGCAGCTGCACGGCTTCGGGCAGGGAGGAGGACATCCCCTGCAAATACATTTCCTCGGTATCTAAGCCGCAGGGCTCTACAAACAGCTGGTGGCGTTCCTTGTCGGGGAAGCGCATGACCTTATCCTCAAAGCTGGGGCAGTAGCGCGGCCCCACGCCGTGGATCTTCCCGCCGTAGAGGGGAGACGAGTCGATATTTTCGAGAATGACCTGCTTGGTCGCGTCGTTCGTGTAAGTGATATAGCAATCCGCCTTATTTTCGGGCGGGGTCTCCGTATCGAAAGAAAACGGCACAGTCGCTTCGTCTCCCTTTTGCACCTCCATCACGGAAAAATCCACGCTGCGGCGGTTGACGCGCGCGGGCGTACCCGTTTTAAAGCGGCGCAGCGGGATGTGCAATCGCTTGAGCGCCGCGGAAAGCGCCGTCGCGGGGAACATACCGTCCGGGCCGCTCTCATAGGAAACATCGCCGATGTAGATGCGCCCGCCGAGGAACGTGCCCGTCGCGAGGACAACGCATTTCGCCGTGTAAATGGCTTCGAGCCGCGTTTTGAGCGTCCAAAGCCCGTCGTCGGCGCGGTACAGGTCGATCACTTCCGCCTGGCGCACGTCTAAGCATTCCTGGCGTTCAAGCGCGTGCTTCATGTATTTTGCATATTCGCGGCGGTCGATCTGCGCGCGCAGGGAGTGCACCGCCGGGCCCTTGCCGCGGTTGAGCATGCGCGACTGGATCTCGGTCCTGTCCGCCGCTTTGCCCATTTCGCCGCCGAGCGCGTCGATCTCGCGCACAAGATGGCCTTTCGACGTGCCGCCGATGGAGGGGTTGCAGGGCATGTTGCCGATCCAGTCGAGGTTGATGGTGAACACCCCGACCGTACAGCCGAGCCGCGCGGCGGCAAGGCCGGCTTCAATGCCTGCGTGCCCGGCGCCGATCACGGCAACGTCATATTGTTTTGCAAAATAGTCCATAGTTATGTTCCCTTATCAGAATACAGAATACAGAGGTTAGATGTCAGAGGCGATACAGGCGGTTTTCCGAGACGGTGCGGCTGTGCAGAAAAAATATAATCAGTAGTCGTCGGCGTGTGAGGAATCTCCCAATACCGCGTCTGATTTCTGATTTCTAACTTCTGAAATCTGAACGCAGCCCCGCCCCTACAAGTGGTGCTATTTTTATTTCAGCTCAGCCGCGGCGATGCGTGAACCCCAACTGCACCGCATCTGACTTCTGACAGCTGCCCTCTACTTGCCTACGCAGAACTGTGCAAAGACCGCATCCACAACGGATTCCGTAGCACGTTTGCCGGTGAGCGCGTCAAGATCCTCGATCGCCGCATCCATACACACCTGCACCGCGTCGCGTGTGACACCTGCGGTGAGCGCGTCGTGCGCTTCGTTTAAGTGTTCGAGCGCCGAACGGCAGCAGGCGTTCTGCCGCTCGTTCATCAAGGTAGGGGCGGCGGTGTCGAAATCAGCCGTCCCCAGCACCTCGGCAACGGCAGCTTCCAAATCGGCAAGGCCCGTTTGCGTTTTTGCGCTGACCGGCACAACTTTATTAAACACAGTGTTTAATATCTCACTGTCCAGCTGCTGCGGCAGATCGGTCTTGTTAATGACGGCAATGGCTTTTTTCCCTTTGCACAGCGCGAACAGCCGCTTATCCTCCTCCGTCAGCGGCTCGGCGCTGTCAAATACCGCCAAAACGAGCGTTGCGCGCTCCAATGCCGTGCGGGCGCGTTCCACGCCGATGCGCTCTACGGCGTCATCCGTATCGTGCAGTCCTGCCGTATCGGAAAGATGCAGCACCAGCCCGCCGAGCGTGACCGTTTCCTCCACCACATCGCGCGTTGTACCGGCTACGTCGGTGACGATCGAGCGTTCCGAGCCCGAAAGGAGGTTCATCAGCGTCGATTTGCCGACGTTCGGCCGGCCGACGATGACCGTATCCACGCCCTCGCGCACGGCGCGTCCCGAATCAAAGCGGGCAACAAGCGCCGAAAGCGAATGCCGTGCACCGTCAATGGCTTGCAGCAGCGCGCCGTCCGACAGGTCATCGATGTCCTCGTCGGGGTAATCCACCCATGCTGCGAGTGCGGCGGAGGTCGCTTTCAGGCGGTCGGAGATCGCGTCGATCTCCCCGGAAAGCCTGCCCTCCAGCGCGCCGAACGCCGCCTGTGCCGCCTGTTCGCCTTGGGCGGCGATGATCTGCATCACGCCCTCGGCGCGGGTCAGGTCCATTTTGCCGTTTAAAAACGCGCGGCGCGTAAATTCGCCCGCCTCGGCGGCGCGCGCGCCGTTCTGGAGGGCGGCGCGCAAAACCTGCCGCGTCACATACAGCCCGCCGTGGCAGGAGATCTCCACCACGTCCTCACCCGTATAGCTTTTCGGCGCACGGAACACAAGGGCGACCGCCTCATCCACGGGGACGTCGCCGCAAAGCACCGTGCCGAACGCGGCATGGTAGCCCGGCAGGGAAGATAAGGGTTTTTTTGAGACAGGGCGGAAAATGCGGTCGGCGACCGCCAGGGCATCTTCGCCCGAAATGCGGACAATGCCGATCCCGCCCGCCGCCTGGCCGGTGGAGATCGCGGCTATCGTGGACATAAGATCACCTCGTTTGCAGATGCTGGTGTGGGGGGCGCGGATTGTACGCAGCCGTAGAGCGCCGCAATCCGTAGGGACAGCCCTTGCGGCTGGCCGCTTCCAGAAGACGGAATTTAGATGGCAGAGATCAGATGTGGTGTGGGCATATTTTTCACAAACCGCGTGTATGTATAACCTTTCGACTGCGAAAACAAGTAAAATACTGCTGAACCCTGTAGGGGCGTAGGGCGGGGGAGATTCCCATGTCAGGGGAATCACCCGCGCCCTACGGGTTCGCGTTTTTTCGGCTTCTTGGAACCCACCCACGCCGTATCTGACATCTAACGTCTGTATTCTAAACTCTGGTTCGCACGTCTAACATCTACCATCTGCAATCTAAAATCTAAAAAGCGGCGGGAGTTCCCGCCGCTTTTCAAATCTGCTTATTCCGCCTCGGTCGAGTCGGGGGCGGCCTGCTCTTTTTTCACTTCGATCTTGCCGTAAAGCGAAGCCCCCGCCACGTCATTGCGCTTTTCGCGGTCGGCGGCGACGTCGGGCACATACGGCTCGCGGCGCGGTCGGTCACGGCGGTCGCGGCGGTCACGGCGATCATTGCGGTCGTGGCGATAGTCGCCGGAGCGTCCGCTGCGCGCGCCGCCCTTGGGCGCGTTTTCGGATGCGATGATCACGCGGCGGTCGAGATCCACGCCCGTGGAATACGAGGTCACGCCGTCGATCTCCTGAATGGTGGTGTGGATGATGCGCCGTTCATACGGGTTCATCGGCTCAAGCGTCAGGCTGCGCCCGGTGCGCAGCACTCTTGCGGCGTCCTTTTTCGCAAGGTCGGCAAGCGCCGCCTCGCGCTTTTCGCGGTAATCGCCGATGTTGATCCCCACGCGCTTATACCCTTGTCTGCCGCGGTTTTCCACCATGCGTGCAAGGTACTGGATCGCGTCGAGCGTTTCGCCGCGGCGGCCGATGACAATGCCGTAATCCTCCCCGCAGGAGAGCTCAAACAAAATTTCCTCATCATTTTCAAACGCTTCGACCTCGCATTCGGGCAGCCCCAGCCCGCGCACGAGCTCGGCAATGTAAGCCGCAGTCTTTTCATGCGCGTCGGTCGGGGTCAAACGCGCCTTGCGCTCCCGGAACGAAAGCGGCTTTTCGGCAGGCGCCTTTGCGCTTTCCGCCTTATCGCCCTTTTCCGCTTTTTCTGCGGGTTTCGCCGCCTTGGGCTTTTCGGCTGTCTCTTTTTTCTGCGGTTTTTCCGCCGGTTTTTTCTTCTTTTCGGGGCGCGGCGCCTTTTTCTCGGCGGGCGCGTCCGGGAGCTCCACGGTCACCTTGACCTCGGCGGGCGAACCGCCGAACAGCCCGAGGATCTTTTTCGACGGGAGCTTCAAAACCTCTACATGGTAATCGTCTTCATCCGTAAGCCCCAGCTCTGTAAGCGCCGCCGCAGTCGCTTCCTCAATGGTTGCGGCGGATTTTATGCATTCCTTGGTCATAACTGTCTCCTTCGTGTATCAGTCATCCTGCGAGCGTATCTCGAGGATGCGCTTGGTGTTCGCTTCTTTCGAGCGGCGGTAGATCGTTTCTTCCACCATCAACCGCGCGAGCACCTTTTTCGGACTGTAAATATGGTTGAGCGCCACCATCTGGATAAACGAGAGGATAGAAGAGAAGATGGTGTAAACGCCGACGTTGATCGGCAAAATAAAGGCGAACCAAACCTGCATAACGGGTGTAAAGAACATCATGCAGCCCATGCTGGCGTTATTTGCCATGCCGGGGTTCGTTTTTTTCTGGCGCAGGAAGGAGTACAGGCTCATCCCCAGCGCCAAAAGCCCGGAGACGATCGGGATCACCCAATAGATGTCGGGGTTCGAAATGCTCGGCGTGTGAGAAAGATCCAGACCGAAGAGGGTGTAGCGCTCGATGAATTGGTCGACGCTGGCGATCATCTCTGTGGTCAGCCCCTGGATCGAGGAGAGGTCGAGCTCATGGAAGTGCTCGAGCGCGTACAGCTCCATGCGGTAAGAGGCGCTTGCCGCCGAGCCTTCAAGCATCGGCTGCACAGCGTTTTCCAGCGCCGTTACGACCGCATCGGGCAGGCGCAGCACCATCGAGAACGGATGATAGTTGACCTGAAAAAGCCCCATCATGATGATAAGCTGGAGCAGCATCGGAAAGCAGCCCGCCGTCATGCCGGACGTACCCTCGCGCTGGTAGAGCGCCTGTGTCTCCTCCTGGATCTTGCGCTGGTTGCCCTCATACTTTTTCTGGATGCGCCGCAGCTTAGGCTGTAAGCGCGCCTGTTTCGCCATGCCCTTTTGCTGCTTGATCGAAGCGGGCAGCAGGCAGAGACGGATGATGATGGTCATGCACAAAAGCGAAAGCAGGTAGTTGCCCGTCAGCGCATAGAAAATGGAAATGACAAAGCCGAACGGGATACCCAGCCATTCGTAAAGTCGTTGCATAGAAAACCTCCATGCTGTTAGATACTGGATGTTAGATTCTGGATGCTAGATGTGGGGTGGGGAAGGTTGTGCGAACCGGAATTCAGAATACAGATGTTAGATGTCAGAAGTCAGATATCAGAAGTTGGAAATTAGACATTAGATGCGGTGCAGGCGGATTTCACACAAAGCAGCGATTGCGCTGAAACTTGATGCCCTATCTTGTAGGGGCGGGTCTCTGTGCCCGCCCGCAAGAAAGTCGGATTTTGGAATCGGTTACGGCGAATATCAGAATCGCAACTTTCATAACAGACACAAGTTGTTTTCTTTCCGCACTCTGCTCGGGCGGGCGCTTAAGCCCCGCCCCTACAAGTTTAAGCAGACTTTTTATGCTTTTCGAAGTCGAAAAGTTGTACGAACGCTCGGTTTTCATGAAATCTTCCTGCGCCGCTTCTGACTTCTAATCTCTGTATTCTGATCTCTGTCCGCGGGCGGGCACTTAAGACCCGCCCCTACAGGGTTAATCAAATTTTTAAATCTCTTCGCAGCCGAAAGGTCATACCGACGAACGGGAGTGATAAAACGTCCTGTTCTGATTCTGCCCTCTGTCTTCTGATTTCTGACTTCTGCGCCTCAGCGCAGCTTCGGCGGTCTTTGCGGCTTTTCGGGGACGGGGTCGTACCCGCCCGGGAACAGCGGGTTGCAGCGCAGCAGCCGCCACAGCCCCATAAGCCCCCCGCGCACAAGCCCGAAACGCTCGATCGCTGTCAACATATACGCCGAGCAGGTCGGGGTATACCGGCAGCGCGGCGGGAAATGCGGCGAGATCTTTTTTTGGTAGAAGCGGATGGCGCGCACAGCGGCGTCTTTCAGGCGCATAGCAACCCCGCCTTTTTAAGAAGCCCGCGCATGGCAGCCTGCACCTGCGTGCTTTTGAGATGCTTTGTGCGGCTGCGCGCCACGAACACAAAATCATAGCTGCCGGAAAGCTCGTCCTCCAGCGCGCGGTACGCGGCACGGATGACGCGCTTGCAGCGGTTGCGTTCCACGGCGTTGCCCAATTTTGTGCTGACGGTTATGCCGATACGACAAATTCCCGCACGGTTTTTACAGAAATAAACAACCAGTGCAGGATCTGCGTAGGATTTTCCGCGATGGTAAAGCCTGCGGAAATCCGTGTTTTTTTTCAGCGTAACCGTGGTATTCACCGTTTTGCGTCCTTAGTAGGTCAGCTGTTTTCTGCCCTTAGCTCTTCTGCGGGCAAGAACTTTTCTGCCGCCTCTGGTCGCCATTCTCTTGCGGAAGCCGTGTTCCATTTTACGATGCCGCTTTTTGGGCTGATACGTTCTTTTCATCGTTCGATCCTCCATTTCACGAAACCGGACCCATTCGCCGCGCGCCGTGTTCCGGCGCAACCGAGCATAACGGAAGCAGAACCGCGCACATGTGCGCTCCGCAAAGTAGAGCGGCGCAGTCCGGCTCAAAATAAATCTGCGAGTAGTAATTATATACTACAATTTGTTGATTTGTCAACGCCTTTGTCCGTTTTCGGCGGAAAAATTCCGGCCTGTGCCATACCTTGTGGCGTGCGGTTTTCTGGAAACAAGATATAGTTTTCAGATGGTAGATGCCGGACGCCGGATTCCCAAACCGGCGTTCAGAATTGTGATGGTAGATGTCAAAGGCGGCGCGGGCGGGTTTGCAGAAAACCGAAAGGAAACGCGCACCCGTAGGGACAGCCCTTGCGGCTGGCCGCTTTTAGATTTTAGACGTTAGATATTAGAAGTTAACCGTGGGGCAGGTGGTTTCACGCAAAGCCGCGGCTGCGCAGAAACCGAATTTTCGCAGTTGTAGGGGCGGGTCTCCGTGCCCGCCCGCAAGGAAGTCGGGTTTTGCAATCGGTTACGGCGAAAAACAGAATTACGGTTTCATAACAGACACAAGCTGTTTTCATTCCGCACCCTGCTCGGGCGGGCGCAGAGACCCGCCCCTACGGGGTTCAGCAAAATTTGAATTGCTTTCGCAGCCGAAAAGCGGGGGTAATTCCTCTGGCAGGGGAAATGTCGCGCAGCGACAAAGGGGTTCGGGATTCAGAGAATCTGCCCTCGCCGTGTATGCGGCTTCTGTATCGGCGCGAGCAAGCCCGCGCCCTACCGTTTTTATCTTCTGCTTTTATGCTGCGGTACAGAAATCGTCTTTACGGCATGACATATTCACGTTTTCGAAATTCCACGCCTTTCTGTTTTTTATACTATACTATATTATATAATATAAAAACCTTTATCTAAAACAGTTGCAATCTTTTTGAAAACATGATACTATATAAAGTGTAAATGTGAAAATTTCGCCTTAAAAGCCCGATTTTGCTGATTTTACCCTTTTCCGCACAGGGGACACGGGAACGGTATAAAACGGCAGAAACTGCTTTGTACGGCGCATTTTGAAAGATATGTAAAATCTATCTTGTTGAAGGGGAAGAATGTATGGACTCTCTTTCCGAATTGTGGGATGCCGTGTGCACCTATGTGCGCACCACGGGCGGGATCACGGATTCCGTCTTTACCTTATGGATCGAACCGCTGTTTATCGACAGCTTTGACGGGGAGACCGTCATTCTCGGCATCGAAAGCGAATTCAAGTTCGGGATCGTCGAAAAAAAATTCAATCCGCTTTTGGAGGATGCGTTTTTCTCTGTCTTGGGCTTCCCCGTTACGGTGGAGATCCGCCTGATCCAAAAAGAAGCGCCGGAAGAAGCGCCGCGCGCGGCAGCGGCAGCGGCAGAGGCGGGCGATGACCTGGTTATCAACAACCCGCACAACAGCTTTGAAAATTTCGTCGTCGGCAAGTCCAACAACTACGCTTACGCTGCGGCAAAAAAGGTCGCCGAAAATCCCGGCACCGCTTACAACCCACTGTTTATCTATGGCAAAAGCGGTCTTGGGAAAACGCACCTTTTAAAAGCGATCGAAAATTACATGCGCAGCAAAAACCCCGATGCTTCCATCATTTATGTCACCAGCGAGCATTTTACGAACGACATCATCGAGCATATCCGCAATTCCAATACCGTCGCCCTGCGGGAAAAATACCGCCGTGCGGACGCGCTTTTGGTGGACGACATCCAATTCATTGCCGGCAAAAATTCGATTGAAGAGGAATTTTTCCACACGTTCAATTCCTTAACGGAGGACGGCAAGCAGATCGTGCTTTCGTCCGATAACCCGCCCAACGAGATCCCGAAGCTCACCGAGCGGCTCAAGAACCGCTTTGAGTGGGGCCTCATGGCGGACATCCAGCCCCCGGATTTTGAAATGCGCGTCGCGATCATCAAAAATAAGGCCGAAGCGCTCCGCTTTGTTATCCCGGACAACGTCGCGGAATTCATTGCCGAGCAGGTCAGCCACAATGTGCGCCAGCTGGAAGGCGCCGTCAAAAAGCTGCAGGCGATCTGCGCGCTGCTGAACACCGCCCCGACCATTGAGATCACAAAAGACGCCATCAAGGAATTGATGAATACCACGCAGCCCGTCTCCGTCGTGCGCGAGCGCATCCTTGAAAACGTCGCCGCCGCCACGGGCGTGAGCGTGGAAAACATCGTCTCGGACAAGCGCGACAAAAATATCAAGGACGCGCGGCAGATCGCAATGTATATCATCCGCGAGATGACCGGCATGTCTTTAGAAGAGATCGGCAAGTGCTTTAACGGGAAGACCCATTCCACGGTCAAGCACTCCATCAGCAATGTTGCCGAGCGTATGGACCGCGAAAAAGACTTTAAGGCGCTCATTGAAAACCTCATCAAAAACGTGCAGGAATATTGATTTCAGAATTTTCCATTTTTCTTGATTTTAACCGTTTCTCCCGTCTTTAGCTGTTGCTTTCCCGTGGTGCAGGTAGATTTTACACAAAGCCGCGGCTGCACAGAAAAAATAAAATCTGTAGTTGTAGGGGCGGGTCTCTGCGCCCGCCCGAGCAGAGTGCGGAACGAAAAAACTCGCGTCTTTGATAAAACCGTAATTCTGTATTTCGCTGCAACAAACTACAAAATCTGACTTCCTTGCGGGCGGGCGCTTAAGCCCCGCCCCTACAACAGAAAACATCAAGTTTTCTGCACATCCATAGCAAAAGTCGGCAAAAAAAACGGTCAAATTCTTTCTCTGAGTTTTGAACAGGTTTTTGTTTTAAACATTCGGTTTTGAACATCGCATTTACAGTCAGTTTTTAACTGTTCAAAAGCAAACCCTTTTGCACACGTTTTCTTCCCCTCAAAAACCCATGCATTTCGCCCGGGGCGGGCGTCTCTGCGGTTTTCTACAATTTGCGCACCCCCTAATACGAATACTATATATATTTATGTACTTTATGTTTTTTAAGAAAGGAACCGGCGTATGAAGCTCATTTGCGAAACCCAAAAACTCTCGGAAATCTGTTCAAATGTGCAAAGAGCGGTTTCCACGAAATCCTCTATCCCCGCGATCGAAGGCATCCTTTTAGAAGCCGGGGAAAACGTGCTGACTTTAACGGGCTATGATCTGGAGGTCGGCATGATCACTTCCATGGAAGCGCGCGTCGAGGAAGCGGGCAGCATCATCTTAAACGCAAAGATCCTTTGCGATATTTTAAGAAGCCTGCCGAGCGATACGGTATCCATCGAGGCGGACGAACGGCTTACGTGCCGCATCAAAAGCGGCGATGCGGAATTCACGCTCATCGGCATCGCAGCCGCCGACTATCCGGAGCTGCCCTCTGTGGAAAGCGGCTTCCCCATCGTGCTCGACAGCGAAACGCTGCGCGATATGATCCGCAAGACGATTTTTGCCACGGCGGAAAACGATGTCAAGGTCGTGCATACGGGTGTTCGCTTTGAGATCGGCGCGAATCAGATCCGCCTGGTCGCCGTAGACGGCTTCCGCCTTGCCATGCGCAACGAAGAGATCGATTATGACGGGGAAGAAAAGATTTTCGTCGCACCGAAAAAGGCACTGAATGAAGTCGTGAAACTCACAGGCGGCGAAGAGACCATCGCTTTAAACGTCGGCAAGCGGTTCATCGTGTTCGAGATCGGCAGCTACCGTATCGTTTCACGCCTTTTGGAAGGTGAATTTTTGAATTACCGCGCGGCGATCTCCGGCAAGGTCACGGGGACGGTGCGCGTCAACACAAGGCTTCTTATCCAGAGCATCGAGCGAACGTCGCTGATCATCACCGACCGCACAAAAAGCCCGATCCGCTGCGTGTTCGATGAAGATATGATCCGCATTTCGAGCACCACGGCGCTCGGTACCGCGCACGACCGCGTACCCTGCAAGAGCGAGGGCGAGCACATGGAGATCGGCTTCAATAACCGCTATCTTTTAGACGCGCTGCGCGTGTGCGATGCGGACGAAGTGCTCGTGAAGATCGGAAGCCCCATTTTGCCGATCCTTATCGTGCCAACGGAGGGAGAGGACTTTTTGTTCTTAGTGCTGCCCGTGCGGCTGAAAACCGAATGACGCCGCGCAGGATTACGGCGCATATCGCCAAAAAAGAGACGCGCACTCTCCCGATCACAACGGAATTTATCCGCCTGGATGCGGCGCTGAAATTGGCGAACGCCGTTTCTACGGGCGGGCAGGCAAAGCTCATCATCACCGAAGGCGATGTGCGCGTCAACGGCGAGGTGTGTTTGTCCCGCGGGAAAAAGCTGCATGAAGGCGACCGGTTTTTATGTAACGGGATAGAATATGAAGTGCGCAAAGCAGAGGACAGAAAGTAGAATGCAGAAGTCAGAAGCGGCACGCGCTTACGGCATTCTAATTTCAGAGATTGAAAACGTGCGGGAATGTTTCATAAAAACTGCATGTTTGTATAACCTTTCGGCGGTGGAAATAATAAAAAGTCTGCTGAAATCCGTAGGGGCGGGGCTCCGATCAGATGTCAGAAATTAGAAGCCAGAGGTCAGAGGCGGTACAAACAGGTTTCACGCATTGCTGCGGCTTCGCAGTAAACCGAATGTCTTATCCCGTAGGGGCGGGTCTCTGCGCCCGCCCGAGCAGAGTACGAGAATAAA
>ERZ1090861.285-NODE-285-length-32606-cov-7.593530_pt1 | contig 32606 bp, 31 predicted proteins | sample MGYA00478482_ERZ1090861 | MGnify/ENA primary metagenome ERZ1090861 (study PRJEB33644, sample SAMEA5815744) | chicken gut metagenome | biome: Chicken; feature: Gastrointestinal Tract; material: Caecum | place: Ireland | collected 2019-01-01 | study: A study of the... | reverse complement strand
TTTTTATATTGATTATTTGGATGTATATAAAAAATACGAAGTGTCTTTCCAAGCATTATATAATATAATAAAAAATATTAAATTAATAAAATCATCTGTAATTAAAGAAAAGAAAAGTTATATAGAAAAAATATCTATTTTATATGATTCGGTTAGAAAAATATAGGTATATAAATAAGATTAATAGTGAAGTGAGTCTATAAGTTTAATACATTTTATGAAAAATTAATTGTATTTGAACATTTTAATATTGAATCCTTCCACCATCCGAGCTAACATATATTACAAGGATTGATTTATATCTAACTATTTTCAAGATAACATCCATCGCCCTGAATCCATAAAGGCGAACATCTTTTATAAAAAAGTGTTTCGCTATAAAAATATATAAGAACAAAAAGCTGAGATTTTTCTCTTCGGTTTAGAGAAAAAATCTCAGTTTTCTTTTGCTATTCTTGCATCATATGGGCGCATCTTAATATCTCCCAGTCAGCAGTCTCAAGAGCAATACCTAAATCTACTAAAGTATAAACAGTAGGGGAGCAGACGTCCCTTTCAATTCTGCCATAATGTTTCTCATCAATTTTCGCCTTTTCTGCAACTTGTGATTGAGTCAATTTTTTCTCCAATCGAATCTTTTTAAGATACCCACCTAGGTTAAATGTCAACCGCATAAATGTCCTATCCCTCCTTTGCTCGATATCATAGAATAAATTCTTAGAAAAAGCAAGGAAGTGGTAAAATATGGAAAAAGAAATCGACATAAGAGCCTTACTCGTAGACCATTTAGTATCCGAATATACAGCAGAAAATTGTTCGTCTTTTAATAATGATGTTTTTGGTGATCAAGTGATTATTCGTTCTTTTAACGAGCAACCAACATGGTCAAGAATCAAAAAGAGCAGTTTTATTGAAAGTATTTTCACTGGCTGCGAATTACCTCTCATCGTAGTATTTAAAATTCCTAACACCACCAAATATTTATTAATAGATGGTTTAAATCGTTTCTTAGCCATCAAAAGTTTTCTAAGAGATGAACTCCGCCTTAGCGCTCAAGGCATTGACAAAGCGACTTTCCTTGAAAATAAAGTGTTTTCAGAATTGGAAAAAGAAGCCCAAGAATATTTTTGTGATCGGGGCATTCAAGTATTAAAGTTTTCTTATGTCAACGGGAATTTAGAGGAACAAGAACTAGAAGCAATTGCAAAAGAGCTTTATATCCGCTATAACTCTGGAATTCAACTAAAAGCGGAAGAAATCCAAAAGGCAGATTATCAAGATGATTATGTAACACAACAAATAGATCAAAAAATAAAACAAGAGAAAGATTTTAAAGAGAAACTCACAAGAATTCAGTTCACACCACAGAAAAATAGCAAAACCTGGTTTGAGGCAACGTTAATGTATTGCCGTTTAGCTATTACTTCTTGTTATGCTCCTAACATTCCCTTTGCCAAATGCCGTTCAATCATGAAAAAAATTGATGACTTCTATTATGACTATACAGTAGAATTAAACAAAGATAAGATCGTCGAAGACTTTATATTAAATGTTAATTATTTATATCAATTAACAGAACAAGAAATTTGGGCAACCTATCCTAAACTTCATAACAAATATTTTACTATGGTGACATATTGGCTTATTTTCCATATCTACAAATATGAATTTATCTCTTTCCACGACTTTGATTGGTCCGACTATTTCCAGAAATGTGCGAAAAAAGAAGAAGAAAACAATTTTTTTTCCTCTTATCGAATCAATTGGGATCAAAAATATGAATTTGTCAAAAACTACATTTTAGAAAATTACAAAGTAAACTTATCAAATTATGAAATAGAAATAAAAGAAAGTCAGAAAAAGAAAATCGATAGCTTTCATAAACTACCAAAATACAATTTCCAACTTCCTCGCGATGGCATCACAATATCTACACTTTTAAATAAATTAGAAACCGAACGTTACATTTTAAGACCTTCTTATCAAAAAAAAGAAATTAATGATTATTATGCTTCTTCTGCTTTAATTGAATCTGTCCTTTTAAACGTAAACATTCCAGATATTTTAGTATATCGCCATGAAACCGAAGTAGGGAAGACCATTTTCGAGGTCGTGGACGGCCAACAAAGATGTTTTAGCCTGCTTGGATTCCTAAATAAACGCTATAAAAATATCTATCAAGAAGAAGTCACTTCTGAAAAAGAAGGCTTTGAACTAAGAGGTCTAACCATTTTATCCGAACTAAATGGACATAAAGTAAAATCCCATCGCAAGAATCTAAAATTAGACGAAAAAGAAGTAGAAAAAATTAAAAATGGTAAAATTCGAATTGTATATATTCCGAAAGAAAACAATCCCTATTTTTCTGTCAAAGATTATTTTACCCGCATTAATAAAACCATTGTTCCTTTAAAAAAGCGCTCTTGCCGTTACTGGAATGCTGCCTTTGATTCAAAATTTATGAATCTTGCCGAAGAAATTGTTAAAAAATACCAAGGAACTATTTTACCTCTTCCCAATAATGATTATACCGCCAAGCAATTCGTCATTCATTTGGCTTACTTGTTTTATCAAAAAGTTGACGATATTAAATCTTTTTCCACCCAACAAGTATATCAGTGGCTTTATCAATTTAAACGCAAAAAAGCGGAGTTATTAAACCATAATCAAGAAGAACAAATTCAAAAAATGAGGGAACCTTATGAAAAAGCTTTTGAAAAGGCCGAATTACTGCTAGGTAAAATAGAATTATTATTGAGACAAAATAAGAAAGCAATGGAAGAACTCCTAGGAATCAAAGGAACGAAAAAAACATTTACCAATTTCCTATGTTTATATTACTTATTAAAAAATATGGTAGATGGAGATATTGTCAATAATGCCAAGAAAATTTACAATATGCTTCACGAACTATTTTCTAAAGCCCAAATTAAAAGCCTAAAAACAGAAGAAGAAGTAGAACTCTTAAAAAATTGTTGCAATCAACTTAGCATTTTTGAAACTCGTTCTATCCGTCAAAAGCAGTTTAGCGAAAAATTAGAAGCCATGATGAGTATTTAATAAAGTAAAGCTTTGCTCTTTTTAAAAATTACCTTTTTCTTGTAGAAACTAAAAAAAACCATTATAATAAAAAAGAAAAAGGAGTCAAAAATGAAAGTACTAGAAGAAGTAAAATATTTTAGAAAAGAAGCACTTCATGAAAAGTATACAAAAATTGTGCATCATTGGAAGGATTATGATAAGATCACGCGGCAAAAAATGATGGAAGCAATTCTTGCAGTTTATAATGATTATCACAATATTATTGATATTTGTACAACAAGAGAATTGAAATTTTTAAAAATGTATTTAGAAAAGGATCCCCATTACAAAGCTCAAAAATATGAGTGGGAAAGAGAGACTTTAAAGAAAAAATTTTTAATTACGATCGACTATAAAGATTCTAGCGAGATTGAAATTTATGAAGAGTTATATGATAATATCCAACTGGCTATATCTAAAGTAAACTGGAAGGAAGTAAAAGAAAAAGATAGAATCAATGAATTCTTAGTAAGCTTTTGTAAAGTGCAAGGTTCGATCTTAGCTTATGCTTTGCTCCAAATTGGAGGTCAAGTATTAAATGTCGATGAAAATACGCTAACGGACCATATTTTCTCGAATCGAGTATTTCGTTATTATGTATGGATTTATGATGAGGAAATAGAAGGATTAGGAGAGCAAACTATCGCTAGCTATGATGATTATTGGGACGTGTTAGAAGAATTAGATGTAGCAAGAAAAGAGCAGGGAAGGGCCGCTTCCTTCAATCTGTCTCTGAAAGATTACCAAACCTTATTTTATCACGACTTTAATATGAATAATCCCAAAATCAAAACATTCTATCATTCTTTAACAAAATTACCTTGCTATTATCCTTCCATTATTCCTCATATCCAAAAATATGCTCTTTTAAACAGGGAAAGAAATAGTTTAAAAGATGCCATCAGAAACATTTACAGCTTAAGAAACTATGATTTAACAAATTTTTTTAGGGAATTAGATGAGGCGATGGATGAAATGCCATCAGGTGCCTTGAATGGAATGACTCCAAATGAATTAAAAGTTCACGAACAAGAAGAGCAAAGGATAAAAGAAGAAAAAGAAAAACAATATATTCCCCAACGAAATGCTTGCTTAAGTCAAAAGGATGCCAAATTATTTTATAAAATATATTTCGCTTTATTAGATTATACAAATCAACTTTATAAGATAGATTCTCTTGTGAAAATATATCAACAAACAGGCATTAATCCTTATCAAATAGCTGATATTGTTGAAAAATTCTGGGAAAAGAAAGAAGAAATCATACCGCAATTTGAAAAAGATAACCCTTATAAATTTAATCAAGAAGAATTGCAACTAGCGAAAGAATTTCAAAAAGGAATTAGAAACTTGTTTATGATAGCCCAATTTGAAAAGGAATATACTGCCTTCTTAGCAGAAGATAGAGTTTATATGGTAAAAGGAATTAATGCAAATTTAGATGAAATCATCTCTTACCAAGATTTACCATACCCTGTCATCACTTCTTTAGTTTCTTTTAAAGATACCTTAGTATATGATGGAATGCTTTATACTTATTCGATTAAATTAGGAGCAGGAATCATGAAACAAATTGAGAAAGACTATAACACCTCAATGAAATATTATCATTTATAATAAAAGGCAAACAGTTCTTAAAAAATAATTTACCTTGATTCATACTGAAATTATAAAAAAATATATAATGCATCATTGAGTATAAAATAGACTAGGAAGGAGAAAATTCATGGTAAAGTTTTTCGCTTGCTTTTTTATGATCGTAGACCATATAGGATGCTATTTCTTTCCTAGTGCCATATGGCTAAGAATACTAGGAAGAATATCAATGCCTTTCTTTGCATATGCCATTGCAAGAGGTTATTACTATTCAAAAAAGAAGGGGACTTTAAAAAGATATATCAAAAACCTTCTTCTTTTTGCTCTTATCTCTCAAATCCCATATTTCCTTCTTCATAATGAAGGAACTCTTAATATTGGCTTTACTTGGCTTCTATCCTTACTTTTACTAATAGAACTAGAATCAAAAGAGCCTTGGATAAAACGTCTTTTAACAATCACGATTATTTGTTGTTTGCCCCTTATCTTTCCTATCAGCTATGGTCTTTATGGCGTCTTATTTCCCATTCTTTTATATGTCACCATGATTAAGAAAAAAGATATTCTTGCTGCTTTCTACCTTTCCTTTTTTCTTTACTTGAGCTTTTTTTTACTTACAAACGGAAGCAATATCTACCAGATTTTTGCTACCCTCAGCATACCGCTCTTAGCACTCGCAATAAAGTATGATAATAAGATAAACTTACCAAAACGTTTCTTCTACATCTTTTATCCCGCTCATCTTATGCTTATCTATCTATTAAAACTTCTTCTTGCCTTGTAGAAAAAAGGAAAAAATACTATAATGAAAAAAGAGTAGGAGAGATAATATGATAACAATAAATTGTCAAAGTAGTATAAAAATAACAGGACAAAACACCCTTTATTTTGATCCATTACAAAGAGAAGAAAGTCACGATGCGGACTATATTTTCATCACTCATACCCATTGGGATCATTTCTCAGAAGAAGACATTTTAAAAGTAAAGAAAAACACCACCAAAATCATAGGCCCTCAAGACATCTTAGACCAAAGTCTTTCTTTAGGCTTTTCCCGTGACAATATTATTTTATTAAAGCCTTATGAAAAAAGGACCCTCGAGGGGATAGAAGTGAAAACGGTTCCCGCATACAACATCGGAAAAGATTTTCATCCGAAAGCTAAGGAATGGTTAGGCTATGTCATAACCGTAGAAGGGAAAACCTATTATATTGCGGGCGACACAGACGCTTTAGAAGAAAATAAAACCATTTCCTGCGATATTGCATTCCTTCCCATCGGTGGAACTTATACTATGACAGCCGAAGAAGCAGCAACTTTTGCTAACGCCCTAAAGCCGCAGACCGTAATTCCGATTCATTATGGACTTGTTGTAGGGGATGAATCCGATTTAAACCTTTTTGCTTCTTTATTAAATCCGGAAATAAACTTAGAAATAAAAATAGGACCGAACGATTATGACAAAAGATGAAAAAACGCAGTTTACCCAAAATCTTCTCGCATGGTATCAAAAGGAAAAACGAGATCTGCCATGGCGGAAAACCAAAGATGCCTACTGTATTTGGATCTCTGAAATTATGTTACAACAAACAAGAGTAGAAGCCGTCATCCCTTATTATGAGCGCTTCTTAAAAACATTTCCCACGTTAAAAGACCTTGCAGACGCCGAAGAAGATTTGGTTTTAAAATTATGGGAAGGTTTAGGCTATTACAGTAGAGCTCGAAATTTGCAAAAATGTGCCAAACAACTGATTTCTGAAGGAAAAACCACTCTTCCTAACGATGTAAACACCTTACAAAAGCTACCTGGAATTGGAGAATATACCGCTGGTGCCATTGCTTCGATTGCATATCAAGAAAAAACTCCGGCTATCGATGGGAATGTCTTACGAGTCATGACTAGAATCACCAAAGATGATAGTGACATTACGAAACAAGAAACCAAGAAAAAATGTAAGCAATTATTACAAGAAATGATGGGCGAAGATCCTTCCAGTTTTACACAAGGCTTAATGGAAGTAGGGGCTCTTGTTTGTCTTCCGAATGGAGCACCTTTATGTTCTAATTGTCCGTTTCAAACCCTTTGTGCCAGTCACCAAGATAATACTATGCTAAACTATCCCGTAAAAAAAGAAAAAAAGGAACGAAAAATCGAAGAGAAAACAATTTTTCTAGTGACGTTTGCCGATGAAATTTTAATTCAAAAACGTCCTGCCCAGGGTCTTTTAGCATCCCTTTATGAATATCCTAGTGAAATAGGACACTTAACCAAAGAGAAAGTCCACAAACTTTGGAATAGGCAGGGCTATCAAATAAAATCAATACAACTTCTTCCAATAGCCAAACATATTTTTTCCCACCTAGAATGGCATATGATCGGATATATGATAGAAGTAGCAGAGAAAAAAGAAGGACTATGGGTCAAAAAAGAAGAACTTTTTCAAAATTATTCCCTTCCAAGCGCCTTTCAAACATATAGCAATATTCTAAAAGAAAACGTAGATACAACAAACATGTAATCTACTTTTCTTTTTCCTTTTTTGTTGTAATAACATCTTTCTTAATATGTAATTGGGAATAAACACAATCAACTTACGAACAATTCTTAGCACTCATTCTTGACAACTGCTAACAAACGTGCTATTCTACTTTTTGTTAAGAGAATTTATAAATAGGAGAGTGATAATTGTGAAAAAGAAACAATTCAAAGCAGAATCAAAGAAATTATTGGATATGATGATTCATTCCATTTATACCAACCAAGAAATTTTCTTACGGGAATTAATCTCAAACGCCAGTGATGCTCTTGACAAATTATATTATCGTTCACTAACCGATAAGAAACTAAAAGTAAAAAAGGATGATTTGGAAATTAGAATCATTCCAGATAAAGAAAATAGAACCCTAACCATCCAAGATAATGGAATCGGAATGACCGAAGAAGAATTAGAAAACAATCTAGGAACAATTGCCAAAAGTGGTTCAGAACTCTTTAAAGAGAGTATGGATGAAAAAAAGAATATGTCAATCATCGGACAATTTGGAGTTGGATTTTATTCTGCCTTCATGGTAAGTGATAAAGTAACAGTAATCAGTAAATCCGTAGATAGTGACAAAGCATACTGCTGGGAATCTACTGGTGCTGATGGCTATTCGATCAAAGAAGTAGAAGATGCACCGCAAGGAACACAAGTAGTTTTACACCTTCGCACCAATACTGAAGACGATAACTACGATGAATTCTTAGAATCTTATAGCATCAAACGTCTTGTCAAAAAATATTCTGATTACATTCGTTACCCAATTAAAATGAAAGAAATTGAAATGAAGAAAAAAGAGGGTAGTGATGAAGAAGAAAAAATCGAAACCGATGAAACCTTAAATAGTATGGTTCCAATTTGGAAAAAAGCGAAAAAAGATGTCAAAGACGAAGAATACAATGACTTCTACACGGACAAGTTCTATGATTACGAAAAACCATTACGTGTCATCCGCAGTGAGGTAGAAGGAAGAGTCAGCTATCAAACATTACTCTTTATTCCATCTCATGCGCCATACAACTACTATTCCAAAGACTATGAAAAAGGCCTAGAACTATACTCGAAAGGCGTCCTTATCATGGATAAATGTAGTGAACTTTTACCAGACTACTTTAGCTTTGTCAAAGGACTAGTCGATAGTGAAGATGTTTCCTTAAATATTTCTCGGGAAACACTCCAAGAAAACTATCAAATTGAATCCATCGCCAAAAGCCTTGAAACGAAGATCAAAAAAGAACTCGAAAACATGCTTGAAAAAGATCGGGAAAACTATGAAAAATTCTATAAAGACTTTGGTATGCAACTAAAATTTGGTATTTATAGTACTTATGGTATGAAAAAAGATGTCTTACAAGACTTACTATTGTTCTACTCCTCAAAAGATCAAAAATATGTAACCTTAAAAGAATATGTAGACCGGATGAAAAAAGATCAAACCACAATCTACTATGCCTGTGGAGAATCGCTTGCTAAAATCGATCTACTTCCTCAAGTCGAAGCAGTGAAAGAAAAAGGCTTTGAAATTCTATACCTTACCGAATATATTGATGAATTTACTCTAAAAGCCATGATGAACTATGATGGTAAAAACTTCATGAATGTAGCGGATGAAAAACTAGACTTAGAAAGTGAAGAAGAAAAAGAAGCCTTAAAAGAAGTGAATGAAAAAGCCAAAGATATGTTCCAAGAAATGAAAGCGACACTAGGTGATGCTGTCACCGACATTTCCTTTACCCATCGTTTGAAAAATCACCCTGTATGCTTAACTAGCAAAGGAGAAGTTTCTCTTGAAATGCAAAAAGTATTACAATCCATGCCAAATGGCGAAAGCGTCAAAGCCGAAACCGTGCTTGAAATTAATGAAAACCATCCTATCGCTCTTAAAATGAAAGAACTCTATGAAAAGAAAGACAAAGAAAAATTAGAGGAATATACCAAAGTATTATATGCTCAAGCGAGATTAATTGAAGGACTATCCCTTGATAATCCAACAGAAATTAGTAACTTAGTTTGTGATTTGCTCGCTAAGTAAAAAGATTGAAAAGAAACGGAAGAAACGACAATTCTTTCGTTTCTTTTTTTGTATAGTGAATTTGGTGGTAACATGAAAATTTATATTGATGTTGTTTTCTTCATTAACTTTATGTTTGACTTACTTCTTTTGATTTCCGTTGGCTTAGAAAGAAAAATTGTTGCCAAACTCCGGCGCCTTTTCTTAGGAGCCTTGCTTGGATCCTTTAGTATTTTCTTTCTCTTTCTCCCTTTAAACTCCTTTACCTTATTTCTCTTAAAAGCCCTCATTAGTATATGTATGGTAATTGCTTCTTTTGGCCTTCCTAACAAACAATACTTATGGAATAATTTAAAAAGCCTCTATGGTAGCAGTATTATTCTAGGAGGTCTCATGTATGTTTTGAATATCCAATTTAGTTATAAACAAGAGGGCCTTCTTTTTTTTCACGATGGTACCAGTATCAACCTCATCATCATCATGATTGCTAGTCCCATCCTATTTTACCTTTATTTTAAACAACGGAAACGAAAAAAGAAAGAAGAAAACTATCTGCACAAAGTCGAAATCACTTATAACAATCAAACCACTTCCTTCCAAGGCTATTTGGATACCGGAAATACCATAACAGATCCCTACAAAAAAAGACCCATTATCATCATTCATGATCAAAAAAATACTCCACCCATCGAAAAATCGATCTTAGTTCCCTATGGAACCGTAGGCCACCGAGGACTTTTGCGTTGCATTATTCCCCAAACGTTGAAAATCGATGAAAAAGAAATGACTCAAAGAAAGTATCTGATTGGTTTCAGTGAAGAAGAAATTAATCTAAACGGTGCCAGTTGTATTTTACCTAGTTATTATTTAGAGGAGGAATAAAATGATATCTTTATTATATTTCATAAGTTTTTTACTAGAAAAAGGAAGTAATCTCTTTTATGTCGGTAGTAGTGACGTTTTACCTGAACCGCTTTCCAAAGAAGAAGAGGAAGCCTATTTAGTAATGGCCGAAGATGGAGACATTCATGCTCGCGATGTTTTGATTGAGCATAACTTACGGCTTGTCGTCTTTCTGGCCAAAAAATATGAAAACACCAAAGTGGATCTCGAAGATTTAGTCAGTATTGGTACCATTGGCTTAATCAAAGGAATCAACACCTTCAGTCGTGATAAAAATATCAAACTAGCGACCTATGCCTCACGTTGCATTGATAATGAAATCTTAATGTATCTTAGAAAAACAAAGAAAATGAAAACTGAAGTTAGTATTGATGCGTCCCTTAGTTTTGATGCCGATGGGAACGAACTACACTTAGAAGACATTTTAGGAACCGATAATGATATTGTCACCAAAGGAATTGAAACCGAAAATGATAAAAAACGCATGATGGAAGAAGTCATGAAACTTTCTCCCCGTGATCGTGACATTATCATTTTACGCTACGGTCTCATGGGCCATGAAGAACTAACCCAAAAGGAAGTCGCGGACTTGTTAGGAATTAGTCAATCCTATATCTCCAGAATCGAAAAAAAGGTCATCAAGAAACTAAAAAACGTCGTTCGTTACAGTTAGAAACTAGAAAAAGAAAGTCTTATTTTGTCAATTGGTAAAATTTTACAAATTCCCTCGTTCGTGCTATAATGAAGAAGATTCGCGAGAATTGTGGGAAGCAGTATTACCCAGAAAACTTCAAAGAAGGAGGGTAACTGGATGAAAAAGAACCAAACAGAATACCAAAGAAATAAGAAAAAGCAAAATGAACTTTTTTTGAATGTATTGCAAACAAATATTGATATTCTTACGTTAACAGGATTTAACCAAGACTTTGATCCAACAGAATATAGATATGAAAATACCTTTTTTTGGCATAAAACGTTCTTGTAAAAGCTTATTTTAAATAGGCTTTTTTATTTGCTTTCACTTTCATTTTCGTTTATACTAGGAGTAAGAACTAGGGGAGGGATAATATCATGAAGAAAATTGCTATTTTAGCATTACATTTGGGCTATGGAGGAGTAGAACGCTCCATTTCTACTTTAGCCAATATGTTAGCAGAAAAAAAAGACTACGAAATCTCCATCATTTCTATCTATCAATTATATGACAAACCCGTTTTTCCACTTCATGAAAAAATTAAAGTAACTTATTTATTACCGAAAAATCTAACTCCCAATCGAGAAGAATGGAAAGAAAGTTTAAGGAAAAAGAAATTCCTTACTTTTATCAAAGAATCAGCCAAAAGTGTTCATGTTCTCTATGCCAAAAAGAAAGAGATGGTTCGCTATATCAAAACAAGTGATGCCGATGTCATGATCTCAACGAGAAACTTCTTAAACGAATGGCTCGGTTTGTATGGGCCTAGGTCAGCTTTAAAAATTGGCTGGGAACACAATCATCATCATAACAATATGAAATATGCCACGGACGTTGTTCGTTCGGCCAAAGATTTAGACTACTTTGTCTTAGTTTCAAAAGACTTATACCGCTTTTACAAACGTAAAATGGCTCCTCACCATTGCAAATGCCTCTATATTCCGAATACCATTGATAACATTCCAAAACGAAGAAGCCCTTTGAATGCCAAAAAATTGATTAGTGTCGGTCGTCTATCTCCCGAAAAAGGATTCCTCGATTTATTAAAAATTTATCAACAAGTCGAAAAAAAATATCCAGATTGGACCTTAGAAATTATTGGCGATGGAAAAGAAAAAAAACAATTGCAAGAATTTATCAAACAAGCCAACTTAACGGACAAAGTAACTCTCTCAGGCTTTCAAGACAGTGACTATATAGCAGGAGCTATGCAGCACTCTTCCATCTACTTAATGACCAGTCACACCGAAAGCTTTGGAATCGTTTTATTAGAAGCGATGAGCCATGGACTTCCTTGCCTTGCCTTTGACTCTGCCGAAGGCGCAAGAGAAATCATTACCTCAGGACGTGACGGTTATTTAATTCGCCACCGCAACTTTGATGCCATGATTAAAAAAATAGAAGACTTAATCAAAGATGAAAACCGGAGAAAAGAACTTGGAAAAAATGGTCGGGAAAAGATCAAAGAATTTAGCAGTGACAAAATAAAAGAAAAATGGGTTGAGCTCATCGAAAAAGAAAAATAGGGGAAGAAAGATACTGGACAAAGAAAGGATTAAAACAATGAAACGAAATGTTATGTTTATCTCTAGTACTGGTGGGCACTTAGGAGAACTATTACAATTAAATAGTTTATTTAAAAAATACAATTATTCTTTAATTACAGAAAAAACCAAAGCCAATAAAAGCTTAAGAAAGAAATATCACAAACTATACTTTCTTTTCTATGGAACAAAAGATCACAAACTCTCTTATCCTTTTAAACTAATTGCGAACTCTTTTTTAAGCCTTTATTATTATTTAAAATTACATCCAGACTATATCATTACCACTGGGGCTCATACCGCTGGACCCATGTGTTGTATTGGCAGAATTTTTGGCTCTAAAATCATTTATATTGAAACATTCGCAAACATCACCACCAAAACCATTACCGGTTCTTTATTCTACAAATTAAAAATTGCCAATCTTTTCATTGTACAATGGAAAAGTATGTTAAAACTTTATCCCAAGGCCACTTATGGGGGGTGGATTTACTAATGATTTTAGTTACTTTAGGAACACAAGACAAAAGTTTTGCTCGTTTATTGCGAATGCTTGAAAAAGAAATCAAAAAAGGTACCATCAAAGATAAAGTGATTGTGCAAGCGGGATATACCAAATTTCAAAGTGATGTCATGGAAATCTTTGATAGTATTCCCAGTGAAGACTTAGAAGAATTAACCAAAAAAGCGGATTTAATTATTACCCATGGGGGAGTAGGGAGCATCTTAACGGCCTTAAAATACCAAAAACCAATTCTTGCCACTCCACGTCTTGCTCGCTATAAAGAGCATACCAATGATCATCAAAAACAAATTGTAGAGGAATTTGCCCAAACGGGTTATTTAATTCCCTTAAAAGACTTTTCGAAATTTGATAAAGTTTATGAAAAAGCGAAAAAATTTAAACCAAAAAAATATGTGAGTCATCAAGAAGAGTTTGTTCACATGATTGAAGAATATATGGAAAAAGAAGATCATATAAGTTGGTATAATCGTAGTGGCAAAGTAATTTTTGTAGCTCTTGTGAACTTTATCCTATTCCTCTTGCTTGCTAAGGTTTTATCCAATCCTTATTTAAATTTAAGTCTTTGCTATCTCCTTTCTAGTTTTCTTCTTTTCCTTCTAAAACCGCGTAAATTAAAAAGTCCGATCACTGCCTTTGTCTTCTTCTACATGCTAGATCTCTTATTATTTTTACTGTTTTATGATAGTCTTCATCTATCCCTTTGGCTTTCGATTGCCATCATTAATCTTATTTTAGTGCTTTTATACCACAATTTAGATAAAAAAAGTCAAATCCGTCAAGAAAAGTAAAATCAAGAAAGAGTTATTTTTTCCTCTTTCTTTTTATGTTAAAATGAAAAAAAGGAGTTCTTATGAAAAAAATAACCATAGAGAAAATCATTCAACTGTTTTTACTGAGTAATCCTATTTTAGATATGTTAACAGCTATCAGTAGTGAAGTATTTCATTTTGATATTACCATTGGGATTATCGTTCGGGTTCTTTTTCTTGTTTTTTCTTGCTTTTATCTTATTTTTCTCTATCATGGAGCAAGTCGGAAAAAAGTCCTGTTTGCCTTAGGGATTCTTTTCCTTTATCTTGTCTTTTTCTTTGGCCTTACCATAGCTTCCAAGGGAACCAGTGCCTTATTTATCGAAGCCCAGAATACGATCAAAGCCTTTTATTTTCCTATTCTGTTATTAACCTTTTTTGCGCTTAGGGAAGAAAAGAAAACGATCATTCCTCCAAATTTCATTTTTATTGTTTATAGTCTTTACCTGCTTGGTATTTTCTTACCAAACTTATTTGGTATTGGCTTTTCGAGTTATGACGTCACCAAAGAAGGAAACTTAGGCTTTTTCTTGACTGCCAATGAAGTAGGGGCCATCCTCTCGATTTTAATGCCTCTTTTCTTCTATCAGCTTTTAAAAAAGAAAAAATGGTATCTTACCCTCATCGTGACTGCTCTTTTACTCTACGTTCTAGTGACTATGGGGACGAAAGGACCGCTTCTTTCCTTTGGAATTCTCGCTCTTGTAGCGCTCATTTTGCTCCTTTGTCGTCTCATCAAACAAAAAGCCTATAAAAAGCTAGGACTCTTAATAGCAGGTGTTGCCGTTCTTCTATTCGCTTTCTTTCAAATTTTTCCTGCCACCACCTTCTATAAAAATATAAAAATCCATCTCGACTTCTTAGAAGTAGAGCATATCAGTGAAGTATTTCAAGATGAAAAATTATTAGATCACTTTGTTTTTAGCTCACGATTAAAATTCATGAAGGAAACTGGAGAACGTTATCAAGCTGCATCGACTCAAGAAAAATTACTGGGAATTGGCTATTCTATCGAGGAGCAAGACACTTATAAAGAAGAGAAAATGGTAGAAATGGACTATGTTGATTTATTCTATCGTCATGGAATCATTGGCTTTCTCCTTTACATGGCTCTTTTCCTTACCTTTGTTTTCCGAGCCATCAAGGACAACTTCCGAGAAAAAGACCAGGGAAAAAAGATAACCTTTTTCTTATCCTTAATCCTAAGTCTCCTCTTAGCGTTCCTAACAGGCCATGTTTTACTAGCACCGGCCGTAAGCATTTTTGTAGCCCTTCTTTTAACCGATAAAGAAAAGGAGATGATGAAAAATTGAAAAAAAGACCTCTTGTCTATGTCATTATTAATTATAATGACGCTAAAACAACCGAAAAATTATTAAATAATATCAAAGATTATAAAAGTATTTCCAAGATTATTGTCGTGGATAACCATTCAAGCGATGACTCTTATCAAGTTTTAAAAAAATGGGAGCAAGATCATATTAAAGTAATTCAAACCGAAAAAAATAAGGGTTTTTCTCATGGACTTAACATAGGATGCCAAGAAGCCATTGCCCTTTACCCAACCTGTGATATCATCTTATCCAATGCCGACATTACCATTTATAGCGACGAAAACTTAAAAGAATTACAAAAAGCGAGTAGTAAAAAAGACATTGGTGTTCTAGGACCTGTTGTTTGTCAAGGAAAAGAAATTAGTAGGGGCTGGAAAGTACCAACTCCTAAACAAAGCATTTTCATGAACTTACCCATCTTGGGTCGTAAATTCGAAAAGAAATACACCACTTATCCGGAAGAACATTACAAGGATGACCTTTCTTATGTCGATGCGGTATCCGGTTGCTTCTTTCTAATCAAAAGCGAAGTCATGAAAGAAATTGGTGATTTTGATGAACAAGTCTTTCTCTATTATGAAGAAAACATTTTAGCCCGAAAGCTCCAAAAAACGTCTTATAAAATGGCTATTTATAATAAAGTCGTCATTCTTCATGATCATTCGGTTAGTGTAGATAAGAATATGAGCTATATTAATAAATTTAAAACCTTAAAAGCAAGTCAGTATTATTTTGAAGAAAAATATAACCATGCCACCAAAATGCAATTGCGCTTTTTAAAATGGTTTGGTAAACTTACATTAGGGACTATTTATATAAGAGTCTTTTTGAAGGGTGGTTTGAAAAAATGAGATATTTCATTACAGGAGTAGGTGGCCAATTAGGCCATGATATCGTACAAGAATTAAAGGAAAGAGGCGAACAAGAAATATTCGCTCCCACAAGGGAAGAATTAAACATCAACAATCGTGAACAAGTTATGCTATATATGGCTAAAGTACAACCGGATGTGATTTTTCATTGTGCCGCTTATACCAAAGTAGATAAAGCAGAAGAAGAAAAAGAGGCTTGCTATCAAACCAATGTCATGGGGACGAAGAATTTGGTGGATGCTTCTCTTGCTCTAAATGCCAAATTTATCTATATTAGTACGGATTATGTCTTTGATGGCACCAAAGAAGGAGTATACCAAGAAGAAGATTTGACGAATCCCAAAAGTGTATATGGTATGACAAAATATTTGGGAGAAAAAATTGTAGAAACCAATCCGAACCATTATATCGCTAGAGTTTCTTGGGTCTTCGGAAAAAACGGAGGAAACTTTGTCAAAACGATGCTTCGTCTTTCAGAAACACATAAGGACTTAAATGTCGTATCGGATCAAATTGGTAGTCCGACTTATACAAAAGATTTAGCAGAAATACTTGTTACGATGAGTGATACGGACCAATATGGCACTTATCACATTACCAATTCGAATTATTGCAGCTGGGCTGACTTTGCAAAATATATTTTAAAAGAAGCCGGAACAACTACAGAAGTACATGAAGTATCAACCGAAGAATATTTGGCCTTAACGGGAACCAAACAAGCTTATCGTCCTAGAAATTCGAAATTGTCCAAGCAAAAATTAGAAACTGTTTTTGGGGAAGGGTTACCAACTTGGCAAGATGCTACCAAACGGTATTTAAAAGAAATTAAGATCAAAAAATAAAAGGCGAAGGACTCGCCTTTTATTGTGTAATTCTTCCAACCCGGATTTGATAAGGATATTCCTGATCGCTCCAAGATTTTAAACTAACTTCGATTCCTAAATATTGAAAAAACTCTGAAGTATAATTGCCATCTTCTTCCGTATTTTCTCTTGTCTCTATGATCTTATCATAAAGGAGAGAAGCATCCTCTTCACTCATATTCTCTTGATTCGCTAACATCAACAGCATAGCAAGCTCTTTTGTCTTTTCGGTTTCTTCTCTATAATTGATAGCACTAATTTCTACGTCGTCACCTTCTGTTTGAAAAACAAACTCTACCTCCGAAACCGTAATGCTTTTTCCCTGCTCGGTATCTTGGAGTGACTCTTGATCGATTCGATAAGAAGAAAGACCATGCTCTTCCAACAATTGATTATAGCGAGTAAGAAGATTCTCTAAAGTCATATCTTCGATCGTATCAACCTCGATCAAATCCGAAAAATCTACTTCTTGATCTTTATTTTGATAGTCTAAAACCGCTTTCGCTATCACCGTCCCAAGAAAATAAGCCAAAATACCAAGCACGATCGTCATAACTGTTAAAAATAAAATTCGCTTCTTCGTAAGAGGCTTTTTTTCTTTTTTCTCTTTCTTCTTCATAAAACATCACCATAAACATTATAACAAAAATCATCTCTTTTTGACATTTTCTTCAAAAAAACATATAGTTTTTGTCAAATATAGTTTATACTAACTATAGAGAAAAGATATTTTAAACAAGAAAGGATAAGGATAAAATGAAAATAATTGCAATAGGACATGCTTCCTATGATATTACTTTTCCCATTGAAAAGTATCCGGAAGAAAATACCAAAACAAGACTAAAAGAATCTTGTGCTTGTGGAGGAGGTCCTGCCAGTAATGCCGCGTATTTATTAGCGAAATGGAAGGAAGATGTCGCTTTCGCGGGCGTGGCTGGAAAAGACTATTATGGAGATAAAATAAAAGAAGAATTTGAAGAAATCGGTGTCAAAACAACTTATTTTGAACAGAGTAAGAAAATGGCTACCATGCTAAGTTTTGTCATGGCTAATATTAAGAATGGTTCGCGGACGATTTTAACAACGCAAGGAAAAAACAAAAAGCCCTTAAAAAAAGTCAGTAAAGAAAAATATGACGTGATCTTAGTAGATGGGGAAGAACCAGAAGCTAGTATGAAAATAATGACTAAAAATAAGCAGGCAATTAAAATTATTGATGCGGGAAGTGTAAAAGAAGGAACCAAAGTACTCTGTCCTTATGTGGATTATGTCGTATGTTCCCATGATTTTGCTGAAGGGATGGCGGGACTTATCTACGATCAAAAAAAAGAAACCTTAATCGAAATGCATCGTCGTTTGACGGAAATGTATCATAATACCGTAGTTATAACTCTAGAAGGTGATGGATGTTTCACGAAAATTGGGGAAGACTATAAGATAATTCCAAGCATTAAAGTAAAAACAGTAGATACCACCGGAGCAGGGGACATCTTTCATGGCGCTTTTACTTATTTTATTAGTCATGATTATTCTTTGGAACAAACTTGCTATCTAGCGAATATTACAGGCGCTCTTTCCGTCGAAAAAATTGGAGGTCGCTTTTCTATGCCTGACTTAAAAGAAGTATTAAAAATAGGAAAAGACCATGGTGTTATATAAAACCTATCCTTCTCTTGATTTACATGGCATGGATAAAGAATTTGCTTGTTTTAAAGTCAAAGAGTTTTTAGAAGATAGTAGTAAACTAGGTTATTCTTATGTCATTATCGTTCATGGAATTGGTCAAGGTATTTTAAGAGAGAGCGTACAAAAATATTTGAAAAAAGATAAACATGTGTTAGAATATAAGCTAGATTTTATGAATCCAGGTTGTACAATTGTACATCTCAAAGAAAACATTGACAAAAAAACAAAAAAGTAGTATAATAAGAAACCTAAGAAGAGGGGGGTATATGATATGTATACAGAAGAAGAAAATTATGGAAAAAAACCATTTCCATTTCGTGATTTTTTACTAAAACTAATTTTAGTAATCATCTTTGTCTTTCTACTTATTTGGTTATTGCCAAAATTCATCTCGCCATCAACAGAAAATACGGACGAAAAAACACAAAATAGTCAAGTGTTCAGTGACAACTTAGATCGTATGAAAGAAGCAGCAATTGGTTATTACACAACGGATCGTTTGCCACAAACAGTCGGGGAATCTCAAACGATGACGCTAAGAGAAATGATCAATAGTAATTTATTGATTCCTTTCGTAGATCAAGATGGAAAAGCTTGTGATGTAGACGATAGTTATGTCACTGTAACCAAAGAAGAAAATGAATATTTATTAAAAGTAAATTTAAAGTGTTCTGAAGAAGAAGACTATGTCTTAACACATTTAGGAAACTATAGCTATTGCACAGATACAGAAATTTGTGAAAAAGATAATTCCGTAACCATCAACAATAATTCAACGGAAACGACGACCACCAATGAATCTTCAAGCACATCAACACCGAAAGAAGAGGAAACCGAAAGTGTTGCTATAAATACAGGAGAAACTTCTACAGAAAATAGTGGCAATGCATCTGGAAGTAATAATTCTTCTTCCTCTCCATCAAAGCCAAGCAATCCTAGCACACCAAATAGTGGATCAGGAAGTGGTCAGGGTTCTAACAGTATTACGATTAACAATCCGAAAAAGACATTATATGAATATATCAAAGTAGTAAAACCAACCTTTACTGCTTGGAGTGATTGGTCTAGTTGGAAAGAAAATAAAGAAGGACTACAAGCTCTAGATTGTAACGATCAAGATGCTAGTTGTGTCAAGAAAATTATCTTATATTCTAGAAAAGAACAAATTGGTACTTATCATGGTGATAAAGTCGATGTACCAATTTATGCGACTGTAACTTACTATAGTGTCAAAACAAGAAGTTTAATCTCTCAAGGAAGTACAACCATAAAATGGAGTACTTATAATGATAGAACATTATTAAATGATGGTTATTCGTATACAGGTAATACGAAAACAAAATAAAAGAGGTGAAAGAAATGAAAAATAAAATATTAGGTTTTTATCAAGTTCAATTACCAAAAGAAGAAAAGAAAGAACAAGAGTATCTATACTGTATCATAGAAGATATAGATGGTGTAAAAGTACCACAATATACGGAAGATTATTCGCAAGCCAAAGAATGGGTACAACGTTATTATGATGAACACGAATATAAAGAGCGGAAAGAAAGTCTTAAGAATGATCCAAACTTTGTTCTTGCCATTCCAGAAGAAGATTTTCGTAAAGAGGTGAAAGACAAATATCAATTAGATGTTGAAAAAAGCTATCAAGATGCTTTCTATAATGAGAGAGGCTATCTAGAATATATTAAAGGAACTTCTGTCCCTCGCCCAAGAAATCGTAAAGTAGGAGAAACAGATAAGGAATATGAAACGTTCTTGGAAAACTATTATAAAAAAGCGCAAGAAGCAAATCTATTTAAAACAAAACCTATAACGAAAGAATCAAAAAAAGTTCTAAAGGAATCGAAGGAAGAAAAAACACCGGTACAAAAAAATCCAGCTCCGGTAAAAAGAAAACTTTTTTCAAAAGGCAAAAAGAAAGAAAAAATGCCAACGAAGAAATTAATTCAACGTATTGCCATTGCAGGTGCTGCTATCTTTGGAGCTACCATGGCCCTATATATTATAACAAAACCAAAATTAACATTACAAAGTAGGCTAGGAACAGCTTATTTCAATACAGAAAAAGACAAAGATAATACAACACCTACACCTACGCCAACCCAAACACCAACAGAAACTGTGACACCTACACCAACTGAAGCTCCAGTTGAAACCGTAACACAACCAGAAACTCAAGAAGTAGTAGAAACTTCATATACACAAACAAACTCTGGAAGCCAAGGTGGAAATAGCTACAGTGGTGGCAATAATGGATCTACTTCTAACAATCCAATTTATGCCGATCCTAGTAACCCATCTGGTGGTAATCAAGGAGGAACAACAGAACAACCATCTTTATCAGAAGAAGAACAAAATGAATTGGATCAAATATTAGATGAAATGAACAATACGGGTACCATCCCTGATAATCCGAAATTAGATATTGATGATGAACATGTTGTAACCGACGAAAATGGTAATCAACATTTAGATGGAAGTGTGTCTGGAGATATAACGACCGATCCAACCGATGGTGTTTCCAATGATGAACCACTTCCAGATCCAGGCGTTATTGCTGGAGAAGAAACACCAACCGAAGATGGAGATTACAATATTATTGCTGGAGAAGAAGAAAATTATAATCCTGATGAATGGGATGATGTGGAACTTGTGGGAAATACAGAAACCGATAGCCTAGATGAAGTTCCACCCGTACCAGAAGAAAACACCCAAGAAGAAACAACAGAAGTAATTGAAGAAGTACCAACCGAACAAGATACGGATACTATCAGCGAAGAAAATAATTATACTCAAGAAGAAGCGCTAACAGCTACCGATACTGTCGTAGAAGAAGTACCAACCGAACAAGTATCTAATGCTACAGATATTGAAAAAGCTGCAGAACAAGCAGTAGAAGCGATGGCGAATGGAGAAGATGGAAATATCGTCTTTAATAAAGAAACGGGAGAAATTTCCTTTACTCCAAGCGCAACTGTAGAACAAAGTACAACTATCACAAAATAAATCTTTCATAAGAGCAAGTCAAAAAACTTGTTCTTTTTTTGGTATTTCTATGTTATACTAAAGACAGAATAAAAAGTGTGGTGAACAAAGATGGGTATTTTATTGACAAAATTAAAAGAAATAGAAACAAAAGAAAATCGTTCTTTTCAAACAGAAGAAAGTAAGAACCAAAATAACGATCAAGAAATACTATCTCTTCTTACAAATAATGATCAAATATTAGAAAAAGAAGAAATAGAAGCTCTTACCACTAGAATGGAACAGGCTTTAGGACATTATAGTCAGGTAATCGTAAAAGTAGAGAACTGTTTTTCTCCCAAAGAATATCAACAATTACTTAGTCAAAAACAAACCTACGAACAACAACTCTCAGCGATTAAAAACTCTTCCGATCAAACGATGAAATTGACTCAATTAAAGGATCTCGAAAAGAAATGGCAGGAAAGTTATACCACGATGACGGTGAAAATAAAAAAGAGTGTAGCGAATCAAAAATTAGAACAAGAATTAAAACAAGAAATAGAAAAAGCCGAAGACTTGCTTCTTGCTCTTGACTCGCAAAGCACCTCCTTATCATCGGAATGGATGCAAAAAGTGAGTAACCTTTATCAACAAGCGCTTGACCAAGGGAAAAACGAACAAGCATTACAAACACGTAAGCATGCGTTACAATTACTAATCTCAGAACTAGAAGGGAAGTGGCAAGAATTACAACAAAATGGGGCCAAAACCAATCAAGATACTTTTGACTTATTCGCTTCTATCAAAGATCAAATTACAGGCAGTACTTTCTTAAACAAAGACGAGAAAATATATGCTAAATATCAATTGCAAGATGGAAGAAATTATTATGCCATGATTCCCTCTGCTCAAACTTTAAATCAAGCCCTTCCAGAATTTCAAAACTTAAAACAGTTGCAACTAACCAAAGAAGAAATTGAGAAAATGCTTCTTCAAATCATAAGAAATGCACAAGTATATTACGACTTAAAAGAATATATTACTTACTTAGAACAAATTTATAAGAAAAATAACGCCACCAATCAACTACAATCACTAAAACCATATGAAACGCAGATTTTAAATATGGAAAAAACGTTAACCAGCCAGCTCAAATTTGCTGAATCACTCGCTCCAGTCTTAAATGGGAAAACCAGTGAGGCTTTTCCAGGTATCGTTTATCAAGGACCGAAGCCGAAAGACTTCTATGGTGATATAATTAATTTGGTTCCAAAAACGAAAGAAGAATGGACGAAGGTATTGATAAGTCAAGTCTTAGGAAACGATCAAGCTCCTATCAAACTAACGACCCAAGATATGTTACATAGTTTATATGGTACAGAGGAAGTAGAAAATTTAAAGATGATATTTCAAGAACCATCTAAGCCTGTCCCTCCTATCACCAAAGACGAGCAAGTAAGTAATTATTTAAAAAAGAGACTAGCAACCTTAAAAAAATTAGAAGAAGAAAAACAAATCAAAGAAAACTTTGACCGGGAAGAAGAACCTGCTTATTTCGATATTAATACGGTATTAGATTTGCATACTGCCGCTGCCGTTTCCGATCAAATCTATCAAAAAGGACAAGGCCTATTCGCCATCTGCGAATTATTAAAAACACATGAAGTAAATCGTTTCACTTCCCAATATAAAGCAAGAGAACTAGCCATGAAAGTAAATCCTGATCATTATCTCACCTTATTATTGGAAAATATGATCAAATCCTTTGCCAATAGTGTAAAAAAATCCAAAGAAGATAGTACTTACTTAACTAAAATGGCACCTGTATTTCAAATTATCCAAGAAACAATAGCAAAAACAGACTTCTCAAAACAACAATTAATGCAAGCATTCTTAACAAAGGAAGAAGCCTTAAAAGCCGCTATTTCAAACTTTGATTATCAATTCTTGGATCCCTTATCAGAAGAAAATAAACTATTACAAAATGCTTTAAAAATAGGGAAAGAACGCCAAAATATGTCAGCGATAAAAATAGAAAATGCTCTTGCTAAAGTGCACGAATCTTAAAAAAGAAAAATTTACGAAAACTCGTACTTGTAACAAATCAAAAAATATTATATATTATTACTGGAAGCAATAAAAGCTTCCACAGAATACCATTTCAACACTCTTTACCACCTTGTTCTTATTAACATCGCCCTGTCAATAAAGCAAGCCGAGGTTGAGATGGTATTTTTATTTTATGAAAATAGACCATGTATGTTAAAATATAATGGTAGGGGGAATATTTATGAGTACGATAGACCAAATCAAAAAAGATATCGCCGATTTAATAAAACTATATTATAAGGCAAGAACCACAAATCAAAAGGCAATTATCTTTTTTTACTTGCAGAAATTGCATATCCTTTATGCAAATGCTTTAGGAGAAGAATATCCTGCTATTGTAACTTTAGAAAAAGAAAACCCCTATATGAAGAAGAAAACAACAGAACTATTAAAGCAAAAAAGTAAGCAACAAATTGATTCGTTTCGCAAAGAGAAGGAAATCCATCGCCTTATTACGGCTTATATCGAGGACGAACCCTTAGAAGAAATGGAACAAGAGCCTCGTTATACCTCTTTTTCCCAAGAAGAGGGAGATTTTCTTTTAGAAAAATATTTCTCTCAAAAGTTCCAACAAGGAAAAGACTATTTAAGAAAGTTAAAAGAAGAAAATAGATTGATCGATTTTAAAGAAATAGATTCTAGAACATATCAAACCGTAGCTGCCTTGTACCTTGTCTTTCCTTTAAATCGCTATTATCTGCTCGAACCAGAAGAAAGAAAAAATACGATCTTTTATTTATCTAGTATCGTCCATGAACTAGGCCATATAGAAGATCTAGAGCAAGAAAAAAATCGTGGCTTTTCCAGCAAGGCCAATTATGATTTAAGATCCATTTATCAAGAAGCCAATGCCCGTTATCGGGAAAAAGAATTTTTAAAATTCTATCAACAGGATCCAAAGTATCAACGAGATGTCTTAATCGCCCAACAAAATGAATATCAAAGTTTTTACTGGTTCACAGAAGACTTGTTTTGTCTTTCCCTTTATGATGATAGACATTTAAAATCAAATCGTTTTTTAAATCTTTCGAAAGAAAAGCAACAACAACTATTAAACAGAAAGCTCGATTGGGAAGATCAAAAATTTGTTCTTGAAATGAATATAGGAGATAACTTAAACTATTTTTATGGTGATGTCTTATCGGAACTATTTTTAGAAGATCCTACACTCCGGGAACAATTTTTTCAATTAAAATCGTCTTATTATGATCTAGATCTTTTAAAAGAGTTGCATTTTCATCCAAAACAAGCAGGGGAAGTCATTGGAAAACATATCAAACAACATATGAAAAGTTACAAAAAGATTGTCAAATAAACAAAAACAAGCTATAATATAACTATCTTCTATGCAAGAGGAGTATAGTAGAAAGCACAAGAGATATGTCTAGATCTTAAGCAAAGGCCTTAAGTGAGGTGAAAGGACATAACAACCTACTAGAAGACACTTGCTGATGCTATTAGGAAAAATAGAAGCGGTTACCCCCGTTAAGCGGTAAGAAAGAAACAATTAAGGTGGCACCACGGGGAAACTCGTCCTTTGGAAGGTGCTACCTTTTTCATTAAGGAGGAATAAAGATGATAACAAAACCAAAAGGAACGGTAGATATTACAGGAACAGATGCAAAGATTTGGAAATATGTTGAAGAAGTGATTGATTCGGTGATGGAAAAATATAATTATACTTATATTAGAACTCCTATTTTCGAATCCACCGAATTATTCCATCGGGGTATCGGAAATACCACGGACATTGTAACCAAAGAAACTTATGACTTTATCGATCGTGGTGATCGTAAAATGACTTTAAGACCAGAAGGAACCGCTGGAGTAGTGCGCAGTTTTATTGAAAACAAAATGTATGGAAATAGCGATCTACCCGTCAAAGTTTACTATAATGGCACCATGTATCGTTATGAAAGACCCCAAGCGGGAAGAAATCGGGAACTGAGTCAATATGGCGTAGAAGTTTTAGGAAGTGACGATCCTTTTATCGATGCCGAGGTCATTTCACTTGCCCTAAATATTAATTCCATGTTAGGACTAAAAGGCAATAAAGTACATATCAATAGTTTGGGAGATCAAGAATCAAGAGACAATTATCGTCGTGCTTTAACCGAATATTTAAAACCTCATATCGATGAACTATGCGAGGATTGTAAGGCTCGTTTTGAAAAAAATCCCCTTCGGATTTTAGATTGTAAAGTCGATGCGGAAAATGCAATTCTTAAAGAAGCCCCTAAAACCATTGATTATCTAAACGAAGAAAGCAAAAAACGCTTTGATACCGTCTGCGAATACCTTGACTTACTACAAGTAGAATATGTCATTGATCCGAAAATTGTAAGAGGTCTTGACTATTACGATCATACCGTCTTTGAAATTCATGCCGATATTCCTGGCTTTGGAAATGCCAATGTTTTAGGAGGCGGCGGTCGTTATAATAAGTTAGTCGAACAATTAGGAGGCCCAAGCACGCCTTGTGTCGGTTTCGCTTCCGGTCTTGACCGCTTAGTAATGGCCATCAAAGAGAGTAAGATCGACTTACCAATAAGAGATCATCTAGATGCTTATATCATGTATGTCAATGAAGAAGAAAAGAAATATGCCATTTACTTATCGCAAGAACTTCGCATGGCTGGCTTTGTTGTGGATACCGATTATGGGAATAAAAGTCTTAAAGCCCAATTTAAACAAGCCGATCGTATGAAGAGTACCTATTATATTCTTTTAAATAGCGAAGACTTAAAAGAAGGATTAATTACTATCCGTAATAGTAAAACCAAAGAAGAAGATAAAATTATGATGGAATATATGATTTACTACTTCGATGAACATTTCATTGATCAAGAAATCGAAGAAGATTCTTGTGAGTGTGGACACCATGAAGAAGGGGAATGCCACTGCCACAAGCATCATGAATAGAAGGTGAGAGAGTGAAAACAATACAAAATACAGAACTATCCCTAAAAAATAAAGGGGAAGAAGTAACACTATATGGCTGGGTTCAAAAAAAAAGAGATTTAGGAGGCGTGATCTTTCTTGACTTAAGAGATCGTAGTGGAATCATTCAAGTGGTGATTCGAGAAGGGAACCCTTCTTATGACCTCGCTTCTACTTTAAAAAGTGAAAGTGTTATTCAAGTGGAAGGAATCGTCGAAGAGCGGGAAAGCAAGAATGATAAACTAGAAACTGGTGAGATTGAAATCAATACCCAAAACCTAACCTTATTAAACCCGGCTTCTGATATTCCGTTTGAAATTAGTGATGATACAACCGCCTTAGAAGATACACGCTTAAAATATCGTTATTTAGATATTCGAAGAAATCCAATCAAAAATCGTTTGATTACAAGACATAAAATTGTCACTTCCATTCGAGAATATTTAAATTCTCAAGCTTTTATTGAAATGGAAACGCCGATTCTTTGTCTTTCTACTCCCGAAGGTGCTAGAGATTATTTAGTACCTAGTCGCGTCAATAAAGGCAACTTTTATGCGTTACCGCAAAGCCCCCAAATTCTAAAACAACTTTTAATGATTGGGGGAATGGAACGTTACTATCAAGTCGCTCGTTGTTTCCGGGATGAAGATTTAAGAGCCGATCGTCAACCAGAATTTACCCAAATCGATTTAGAAATGAGTTTTGTTGATGAACAAGACATCGAAACCATAGTCGAAGGCCTTATGAAAAAAGTCTTCCATGATGTCAAAGGAATAGAGATAGAAACGCCATTTCTTCGCATGCCTTACGACGAAGCGATGGAACGCTATGGTAGCGATAAACCCGATATGCGTTTTAAAATGACTCTATCGAATGTTACCGATCTTTTCCAAAATACGGAATTTAGTGTTTTTCAAAATACCATAAAAGAAAATGGCTACATCAATGCCATGGTAGTAAAAGGAAAAGCCTCAGAAATTTCTCGGAAAAAGATTGACGAATATACGGAATATGTGAAAACGTATCAAGCGAAAGGCTTAGCTTTTGTCAAACTGGAAGAACAAGAATTTACGGGAGGAATTAGTAAATTCTTAAGCGAACAAGAGAAAGAGTCTTTAACCAAAACGTTGCATTTGGAAGATCAAGATGTGGTATTCTTCCTTTCCGACAAAAAGAAAATTGCTCAAGTTGCCTTAGGAGAACTACGTTTAAAAATTGCCAAAGATTTTAATTTGATTCCCAAAGATTGTTATAAATTCTTATGGGTTACCGATTTCCCAGTCTTCGAATGGAGTGAGGAAGAAGGCCGTTATATGGCTTGTCATCATCCTTTTACAGCTCCGAAAGAAGAAGATGTGGATCGCTTATTAACCGATAAAGAACATGTCAAAGCCAAAGCTTATGATATTGTCTTAAATGGTTATGAAGTAGGTGGTGGCAGCATTCGTATTCACCGTAACGAAGTCCAAGAAAAGATGTTTGAAGCCTTAGGCTTTACGAAGGAACAAGCCGAAGAAAAATTTGGTTTCTTCCTCGAAGCCTTTAAATATGGAGCTCCTCCTCATGGGGGACTTGCTCTAGGTTTAGAACGTTTAGTGATGATTTTAACAGATACGACGAACATTCGTGATGTTATTGCTTTTCCAAAAACAGCCAGTGCCAGTGATTTAATGAGCTCCGCTCCGAATAAAGTAGCAGCCAAACAATTAGAAGAACTAGGCATTGCCATTACTAGTCAAGAAAATTAGATTGCCAAAACAGCAATCTTTTTTTTGACAAAGCAAGAGACTTCTGATAGAATAAAAACCATTCAGTGGGATTTGGAGTGAAATACATGAAGTTATTATCAAAAATAAAAGCAAAGAAAAAATACATTAAAAAAGGGAAGACCTATCTTTCCTTTCTCTTTCTCTTTAGTTATATTCTAGCGATCTTCTTTCTTTTCTTTTATAATAATTTTCACTTTTTTTCTGTGAAGTCCGATAAGAGCCTAGCCATACTAGAAGTCGAAGCCAAAGAGATTGAAAAAAGTACGACGGCGATTAGTGAAATACCAAAAAAGGTTTTAAACATGAATTTTTCTTTGGAAAAGAATCATAGTGCAATTGTGAATCCTGTTTGGCCTACCGATGGTTGTGGTTATATTAGTAATAATTACAGTGGTTATCATGATGGAATTGATATTGCCGGTTGCCCTTACAATGCCAATATCTATGCTGCAATGAGTGGAACTGTGGTAACCGTAAGTACCAAATATGACAATGGTCTTTATATTGTCATTCAACAGGACAATGGACAATATACCATGTATGCGCATCTTGCTAGTTCCTATGTCAGTGTAGGGCAACGAGTAGAAGCATCCCAAGTGATTGGTGGTATGGGAAGAAGTGGCAATGCCACCGGTGTCCATCTTCATTTCTCTTTATGGATGGCTTATCCTTATCTAGGCGCTTCCTTAAGCCCTTGGATTTTATACTAAACTTTTCTAACAAGATTCCTTTTTTAGGAATTTTTCTTTTTTTTAGGAAAAATGTCCATACCGCTTTTCGCCTACCGAATAGAATAAGGCGAAAGGAGAATTTTATGAATCAATATTACCAACCTCAAGTTCCATATTATCAATTGGGTAAAAATAATATGCGAACCCTTGGAACCAATCCAACCCTTTTCTCTTCTTCGGAAGGCTTTGCAAAAGGAAATATGTTTTCAAACACTTATACCCCCTATAAAAACTATCAACCTCAAGTATTAAGAGCGACGAGTGAACAAGAACAGCTTTTCTTACAAATGGCCGAGGCGGACTTTGCCGCTCATGACTTAAATCTTTATTTGGATCTCCATTCTCAAGATGGAAATATGCTTGACTTATTTAATCAATATCGTAGACAAACCAATCGGTTAATGATGGAATACGAGCAAAAATATGGACCTTTGACGACCAGCAGCGATACGTTGAATCAAAGTCCATTCATGTGGACGGCTCAAGCTTTCCCATGGAATACAGGAGGGATGTAAAATGTGGCAATATAAAAAGAGATTACAATATCCCATTAATATAAAAAAGAAAGATTTAAGAATGGCTAAGCTCTTAATTACGCAATATGGCGGCTCCAACGGAGAGCTAGCTGCAGCCCTTCGTTATTTGAATCAAAGATATACAATGCCAGATACCAAAGGACAAGCCTTGTTGACAGACATCGGCACCGAAGAACTCGCTCATGTAGAGATGATTTCCACGATGGTTTATCAGTTAATGAAAGATGCTACCATAGAAGAAATCAAAGAAGCCGGACTTGATCCGAATTATGCCGAACGGGCTAGAGCCCTTTATCCAACCGATGCCAATGGAGTTCCCTTTACGGTCGCTTATTTCGCTACCACCGGAGACCCGATCGCAGATTTATCAGAAGATATGGCCGCAGAACAAAAAGCTCGCGCAACTTATGAAAACTTAATAGACTTAACGGACGATCCCGATGTCATTGGTCCCCTTGTTTGGTTAAGACAAAGAGAAATTGTTCACTATAATGCCTTTGAAGAACTATTCCAAGATTACATGAAACGTTATGGAATACGTCAATAAATTATGTTAAAGCTACTTGTATTATGAATTTTTGAACGAAAAATGCATATCTTAAAATTGACAGATAATATTCATATATGTTATATTATCTGTACCGAAAGCTTACTGCTTTGTCAGGTCTATAACTGGTGTATGATTTCAAATTTAGTGCTAGGCACCTTCCCAGTTAGGGGAAAGAGAACAGAAGTTCTCTTTTTCTATGGAAGAAAAAGTTTAACCTCAATAAAGCGAATGGTTGGAGCGATATCTTTCCCATTTATCAAGTGTTGTTCATACTGACTATGCAAGTAATGAGACATAATATCTGCGCTTTGTATTCCAAAATGATGTCTAGAATCAAATTTTTTGATTTTTATTTCTAGACCTCCAGTCAAAATTGGATTATGTTTTTTCGAATAATCGTAATTGAGAATCCCGTTTACCAATTCTTCATAGATACTATCTTCTAAATTATAGTATCCATTACTTTTGGTTTTAGAATCATCAATTTTAATATAAAGATTTAATTTCATATTTGGATCTATTTTCTGATTTCGAATAGAATACAAAACAATTTCTTTAATAATTCTTTTTTGAGCGTAATCACAGAATCTTCCTCGCGATGATTTATCTGCTAATATCTCCTGATATATCTTATGATTGTTGATAAAAACACCATAATTTTTTTCTTTCTTTACAAGATTAAATATTCTTCGTTTATCAGAGGGCCTCATTTTTATTGTTCCTTTAATCTCCACACAATGATAATCACAAGTCTCTTTTTTCTTTGAGCAATATTTACATTTAATACTATTAATAATCATTTTGTACTTATTGATAAAATTTTGATAATCCATAGAAGAATAGAAAAATAGCCCTCCAAAAATACAAGAGTTTTCATTTTTATTCAATTTACCGGAATCATCCATTACGATAAAAATCTCATTTTTCATAGTATCTTTCCTCCTGATGTGTTTTGAACTGGTAGAGAACGTAATTGTAAAAAGAATAAACCAAGAAATTTTGATAATTCTAAAAAAGTATTTTCTCTTGCCTAACATAATATATTGTTTTAGATGAATACGCAACAACTTTTTGAAAAAAAAGAAAAATCCCTTGTGAGGATTTTATCGGCGCCAAAATGGTGGCCTTACATAGATAGGACCTCCCATCGGTGGACGAAATGGAGGCATCATGGGATAGCCCGGTGGAAATGGCATAGGGACAAAATAGGGTCTAGGTCGAAAAGAAGAACCGATTCCATAACCGATCGCACCTCCGACAAGAAAAGGTACCACACCCCGCTCATTATTGGAATAATAACCATTTCGATTTTGCATACTATAATTAGAATACATAAAAACACATCCTTTTGATGTTAGTTTATGTTATAATGAAAAAGTAAGAAAGGAAGATAGCCTATGGATGAAAGAATTCATAAACTAGCAGAAATGATCTGCACCAATTCATTAGATTTACAACCACAAGAAAAGCTTTATATCTCTTATGGTAGTACCGCTTGTCATGATCTTGTCAAAGAACTCATCACCATTGCCAGTCAAAAAGGAGCCTTTGTCTATACGGAATTAAATGATCTTGAATTAGAAGCATTAAGAAAAAGAGAAATCGATGAAAAAAATATTTCCAAGATTACGGAATTAGAAGAAGCCAAAATTGCTTATTTTGATGCTTTTATCTATCTAAAATATGCCCAAAATGACTATGAGTTAAAAACACTAGCAGAAGAGAAAAGGAAAAAACTAAACAAAGCAATTGAAAAATCGGTCCAAATAAGAGCCAATCAAAAGAAATGGGTATTATTAAATTATCCCAGTATTTTAGATGCTTATAAAAGTAAACGTAGTATCGAAGAATACTATAACTATGCACTTTCTGCCATGACGGTAGATTATCAAGAAATGGCTCATCAAATGGAACCATTAAAAGAGTGGATGGAAAAAACAAAACAAGTTCATATCGTCTCTCCTGGGACCGATTTGACATTCTCTATTGAAAATATGCCTGCCATACCATGTGCAGGAGAAAAAAACCTTCCGGATGGGGAACTTTATACCGCCCCTATTAAAAATAGTGTTAATGGAACCATCACTTATAATACGCCGAGTCCTTATCAAGGAAATGTCTATCACCATGTAAAATTAGTCTTTCAAAATGGTCAGATTATGGAAGCGACCAGTGAAGAAGGAGACTTATTAAACACTATCTTCGCCACCGATGAAGGGGCCAGATATGTAGGAGAATTTTCTCTTGGTTTTAACCCTATGATAACAGAACCCATGGAAGACATTCTATACGACGAGAAAATTTATGGAAGCCTTCACTTTACACCGGGCTCTTGTTATGAAGACTGTGATAATGGCAATCATTCTGCCATTCACTGGGATTTAGTTCTCATTCAAACCAAAGAATATGGTGGGGGAGAAGTCTATTTTGATGATGTCTTAATTCGTAAAGATGGAGAATTTATCCCCGAAAACTTACAAGGCCTAAACAAAAAAAGATAAGAAAAGCGTGTTCAAAGACAGGATGTTATGATACAAT
>ERZ1090861.283-NODE-283-length-32647-cov-6.792894_pt1 | contig 32647 bp, 24 predicted proteins | sample MGYA00478482_ERZ1090861 | MGnify/ENA primary metagenome ERZ1090861 (study PRJEB33644, sample SAMEA5815744) | chicken gut metagenome | biome: Chicken; feature: Gastrointestinal Tract; material: Caecum | place: Ireland | collected 2019-01-01 | study: A study of the... | reverse complement strand
GGCTCAACGAGGTGGCGCAGGGCGGTGACGCACGCCGCCGCGTGGACCGGCTCATCGACGACTCGCAGCAGACCGCCGAGCAGAAGGAACAGCTGCATGGGCGCGCCGACGAGATCTTCGCCACGCTGTTCGACTCCGGCGTCATCGAGACCGAGGACCGCGATGACGGCGGCAAGGACTACTTCACCACCGTGGACGTGCCCGAGGATTTCGCGCTCGACCAGCCGCTGAGCCCGTTCCTGCTCGCCGCGCTCGAACTGCTCGACCCCGAATCCGAAAGCTACGCGCTCGACGTGATCTCCATGGTGGAGGCCACGCTGGAGGACCCCAAGCAGGTGCTGCGCGCCCAGGAGCGCCAGGCGCGCGACGCGGCCATGGCCGCGATGAAGGACGAGGGACTGGACTACGACGAACGCATGGAGCGCCTGGTCGAGATCACCTACCCCAAGCCGCTCGAGGACCTGCTCGACGCCGCGTTCCGCCAGTACCGGCACGACGTGCCGTGGGCCAACGACTACTGGCTGAGCCCCAAGTCGGTGGTGCGCGACATGGTGGAGACCGCCTCCGACTTCACCGGATACATCGCCCGCTACAACATCGCCCGTTCCGAGGGCACGCTGCTGCGGTACCTGTCGGACGCATACCGCGCGTTGTCCCGCACCGTGCCGTTCGAGAAACGCGACGAGCAGCTGCGCGACATCATCGCCTGGCTGCGCGTGGTCGTCCGCTCGATCGACTCCAGTCTGGTGGACGAGTGGGAGAACGCGGGCGCCGCGGCCGATGCGGAGACCGCCGCACTCAATGCGGCCGCCCCGGGTGCCAGGGATGCCGTGGTGGAGGACCGCCGCGGACTGACCGTACTCGTGCGCAACGCGATGTTCCGCCGCGTGCAGCTCATGGACCTGGACCGACCCGAGGATCTCGGCGCGCTCGACAAGGACTGGGGCTACGGCGTGCACGAGTGGGAGGATGCGCTCGACGACTACTACGATGCGCACGAGTACGTGAACACCGACGCGCAGGCACGTTCCTCCGAGCTGTTCATGCTGGACGACTCGCATGAGCGCGACGAGCACACCTGGAAGGTGCGGCAGATCATCGACGACTCCGACGGCGACCACGATTGGGCCATCGAGGGCGTTGTGGACCTGGACGCCACGCAGGAATCCGGCGAGGTGGTCTTCCATGACTACCACGTGGGCGACTGACGCGCCGCCGACACGTATTCGACCAACAGTTCGAATGATGCGAGTACACTGATGGCTATGACCGATGACGCCGACCTGTTCGCCGCGACCGACGCGCCCGAGGATGTGACCCGCCCGCTCGCCGTGCGCATGCGTCCCGCCACGCTCGACGAGGTGGTGGGACAGGACCATGTGCTGGGGCCGGGGTCGCCGCTGCGCCGTCTGGCGAATCCCGCATCCAAGGGCTCGCTGACCGCGCCCAGCTCGATCATCCTGTTCGGCCCTCCCGGCGTGGGCAAGACCACGCTGGCTTACATCGTGGCCAAACAATCCGGTCGCGTCTTCGAGGAATTGTCGGCGGTGACCTCCGGCGTCAAGGATGTGCGCGCCGTGCTCGACCGCGCGCACCGGCGTCTCGTCGCCGAAGGCAAGGAGACCGTGCTGTTCATCGACGAGGTGCACCGCTTCTCCAAATCCCAGCAGGATGCGCTGCTGCCCAGCGTGGAGAACCGTGATGTCACCTTCATCGCCGCCACCACCGAGAACCCCAGCTTCTCCGTCATCAAACCGCTGCTCAGCCGGTCCGTGGTCGTCAAGCTCGAATCCCTCGAACCCGACGACCTCAAAACCCTCATCGAACGCGCACTCAACGATCCGCGCGGACTCAAGGGCGAGGTCAGGGCCACCGACGAGGCCGTCGACGAGATCGTGCGCATGGCCGGCGGCGACGCGCGCAAGACCCTGACCATCCTGGAGGCCGCCGCCGGGGCGATGACCGGCGATACGGCCCGCAAGAAGGGCGCGCGCCGGCCGATCATCACCCCCGAGATCGTCAGCCAGGTCATGGACGTGGCCACCGTGCGGTACGACAAGGGCGGCGACGACCACTACGACGTCATCTCCGCATTCATCAAATCGATGCGCGGCTCAGACGTCGACGCCGCACTGCACTACCTGGCCCGCATGATCCGCGCCGGCGAGGACCCGCGGTTCATCGCCCGGCGCATCATGATCGCCGCCGCCGAGGAGGTCGGCATGGCCGCCCCCCAGATCCTGGAGGTCACGGTTGCCGCCGCACAGGCCGTAGCCATGATCGGCATGCCCGAGGCGCGCATCATCCTGGCCGAAGCCACCGTGGCCGTGGCCACCGCGCCCAAATCCAACGCCAGCTACCTGGCCATCGACCAGGCGCTCGCCGACGTGGACGCCGGGCGCATCGGCGAGGTGCCGCTGCACCTCAGGAACGCGCCGACCAAACTGATGAAGGACTGGGGCAACCATGAGGGCTACCGGTACGCGCACGATTGGCCGGGCGCCGTGGCGCCGCAGCAGTACATGCCGGACGAGCTCGTGGGGCGCGAATACTACCACCCGAACGACCGGGGGTACGAGCATGAGGTGAAGCCGCGGCTGGACCGCATCCGTGCCATCCTGCATGCCGAACAGCCGAAACCTGGAACCGACAAGGAGCAATGATGAACGATCGACCGCTGATCGGCGTGGTGCCGTTGATGGACTACAAGCTGGAAAGCCTGTGGATGCTGCCGGGGTATATGGACGGCATCACGGAGGCGGGTGGCACGCCCGTCATGCTGCCGTTGACCGAGGATCCGGCCACAATCCGTCAGCTGGTCAGCCTGTGCGACGGCATCCTGGTCACAGGCGGGCAGGATGTGGCGCCGGAGATGTACGGCGAGACCGCGTCGCCCGAATACCTGGCGATGAATCCGGAACTGAGCCCGGAACTCGATCGCATGGAGGCGCTGCTGATCCCCGAAATCATCGCCACGGACACCCCGATGCTCGGCATCTGCCGCGGCGTCCAGATCCTGAACGCCGTGCTCGGCGGCACGATGTGGCACGACCTGCCCACCGAACTGCCCAGCGACGTGGAGCACCACATGCCGAACCCGCCGTACGACCTGCTCGGGCACGAGGTCGATCTGGTCCCCGGCACACCGCTCGCCGACCTGATGGAGGCTTCCGGAGAGGGCCGTCGCATCGCGGTGAACAGCTACCATCACCAGGCGGTACGCGAGGTTGCCGACGAACTGGCCGTGATGGCCAAGGCCGACGATGGCGTGATCGAGGCGCTGTATCGCCCCGAATCGCGGTTCTGCTGGGGTGTGCAATGGCATCCCGAATTCCTGCACAAGGTCGATGCGCGCAGCCGCATGATCTTCAAGGCGTTCGTGGATGCGGCGCGTTCCTGACCCTGCGGGGCCGCTCCGCTGATGGCTACGCCGGCAGCGTGACGTGGCTGCAAAGGGGCCGGCGGCGGGTACGATGAACGGGAACGCCGCCGATGGCGGGTTTGACCGCCGGGGCGGAACGATGGACGACATGTGACGAATGGCATGCATCGCCATGATAGGTGTGTCAGGGCATGCGTCATGAGACAAGGAGGAGCTATGGCATCGACAATCGAATTCTACGGTGCGGAATGGTGCGGTGATTGCCGTCGCGCCAAGCAGGTGCTGGACCGCTACCATGTGGTCTACAACCACCATGACATCGAATCCGAGGAGGGTGCGGCCGAGCGGGCCGAGCAGATCAGCGGCCAGAAGCACATCCCGGTGCTGCTGTTCGAGGATGGCACCGTGTTTGTGGAACCCACGAATCCGCAGCTGACCAATAAACTCAAGGAACTGGGCCTTATCGAATAGCATGCGATGCGGGTTGCCTGCTCGCCCGTGCCTTCCGTGAACATGTCCACGGGTATGAACCGTTTTTTGGACGGTGACGTTTTAGTTGTGCGGGTGCTGTGCATCCGTGTAGGCGGAAACGGACGGCTTGCCGGCCACGGCGGCCGTCCATTTCTATATTCCAGCATATGAAACATAGTCCTGCGGTCGATTACACTCATATGTCGGCCCGCCGGGAGCGGGAGACAAGATAAGAGGAGTGAAACCGTGGAGACGTGTGAGACAACAGCAGCGACCACCGCTGGGGGAGCGGCGGCCGACGAACGCATTCCGATGAAGCTGATCGGCGCCATCGTGGCGGTCGGATCGCTGGCCTTCATCGGCATCCTGACCGAAACCGTAATGACCGTGCTGTTCCCGCAGCTGATGCGGGAATTCAATGTGGACACCGCCACCGTGCAGTGGATCACCACCATCTACCTGCTGGCCGTGGCGGCCACCATGCCACTGTCGTCATTCATCAAACGACGGTTCAGGAACAAGACGATCTTCGTGGCCGCCGTGGTGCTGGCCGTGCTGGGCTCGCTGATCATGATCGTGGCGCAGGCGTTCCCGCTGATCCTCGCCGCGCGCGTGATCCAGGGTATCGGTTCGGGCATGGCCACGCCGCTGATGATGAACATCATCCTGGAACAGTCGCCGCGCTCCAAGGTGGGGCGACTGATGGGCGTCGGCTCGCTGGTGATCACCGTGGCGCCGGCTATCGGCCCGACCGTCGGCGGTGCGGTGACCAGCGTGCTGCCGTGGCGGGCGATCTTCGTGATCGTGATCCCGATCATCCTGCTGATCTCGCTGCCGGTTGGCCTCAAGTGCATCCAGCAGAAGCACCCGACCGAGGACGCCGTGCTCAACCCGCTGCAGTTCGTGTCGATCGTGCTGGCGCTGTGCGGTCTGATCATGTTCCTCAACCAGGCCGGCGTGGCGGTCGGCGCGGCCGTCAGCGGCGGCGAGGTGATGGCGCCCGCGCTGATCGCCGTGGCGAGCCTGGTGGTGGGCGTCGGCTCGCTGCTGTTCTTCGGCTGGTCGTCGCGGAAGTCGTTCTCGCCGCTGATCCGATTGGGATTCCTGCGCAACCGTATTGTGCTGCTGCACCTGCTGCCGTATGCGATCCTGCCGATGGTGGGCATCGGATTCGGCTATGTGATCACCAATCTGGCGCAGCTATCGCTGGGTACCGACGCGTTCGTGGCCGGCGCGCTGGTGCTGCCGGGCGCGTTGATCGGCGCCTTCTGCGCTCCGATCGGCGGCATGCTGTATGACAAATTCGGTCCGACCCGACCGATCCTGACCGCGTTCAGTGTGGCGACGATCGCCACGGTGCTGCTGCTCGTGTGCTCGATGCATCTGACGCCCGCGTTGCTGGCGGGACTGTATTTCATCTTCGGACTGAGCTACGCGCTCGAATTCTCGAATATCATGACCAGCGCGCTGCGCGAGGTGCCGCCGGCGTTCACCCCGGACGGCAACGCCGTGTTCCAGACCTCCATGCAGTTCGGCGGTGCGGCCGGCACCGCGTTGTTCTCCACCATCCTGTCGGTGGCGCAGGCCGGTGCCGGCGAAGAAGGGACGCCCGCGTTCATGCATGCCACCGCGGTCGGCGGCACCTGGACCTTCGCCGTCATGACCGTCATCTGCGCCCTGTCCGTGGTCTGCCTGGCCATGGCCTTCCGCCTGCGGGCGCGGGTGTCTCGCACCTCCCGCTGACATCATCGCATCCGTGACGCCGATGCCTCCGCATGACACGGCGGAGCCCGCGAAGTACGGGAGTCCGTGCGGTGGCTTTCCCTCCTGATTGGGGTGTCTGCGGTGGATATAGGCAAAGACGAAGTAAGGGCTGGTTTCCGATGCGCCATTGCATTGGAAACCAGCCCTCGTTTATCTCTCTGCTCTCTCAGCCCCTGGCGTTGAGATCAGTACTCGTTGGCGCCTTCGCCCTCCCACTTGACGTTGATGCCGCGCTGATAGTGCAGGAACATGTCGGCACCATAGCGGTCGACCGGACGGTGCGTGAAGAGCATACGGATCGCGAACGCGGTCTGCACGTCATACGGCAGATCCAGGAACGCCTGATGCGCATCCCAGTAGGGCACGGTGCAGATGGCGGCGTCCGGCACATAGGCGTAGCCATAGCCATCCTCGTTCACGTAGCCCATGAACGGCAGATCCCAGGCGTCATGCAGGGTGAGCTGCTGCTTGAAGTCCTCGACCTGAGCCAGGGCCTCGTCGCTGATGCCCAGCTCCTTGGCCACCTTGTTGGCGGCCGCGGTCTTGGCGGCGGCGTCCTGACCGAACATCGAGAGGTTGACGGTGATGACCTTCTTATCGTCTGCCATGGTTCTTGCCTTTCTGTCATCGCGTCGCCGCGATGACTGGTGTTGTGTTCGTTTCGTCGGGTGAAACGAACATTTTATGTTGTGAACTTCACAAGAAGTCTGTGGTGTCCGCCGTATGGCTTACGTGTTTAACAATAGCACCACTAAACGGCGTAAAAGCAAGTGAACATGCGATTATTCGCGTTACTGGGATTGTTTGGACGGTGTTTTCCGCGGAAAATCAAGCCGCAAAATTCATGTTAATTCCGGGAAAATAAAACACGGTTTCTGTTCACTTCGTGTCGTGTTTGAATCATGTGTTGTTTGCCTGGTGGATTTGTGAGTTGTGTGTGCTGTTTCGTGATGGAACGTGCGGATTCGGTCCGGCGGGACAGGAGGGAGCGATAGGGGGTACCCGTAATCCTTAAGGATGAGTGACGTGGCGGTACGTCAAGCCGGAATATGAAAGGTCATTCCGACGCATGAATGAGAATCGGCGCGATATGCGGGATGCTGAAGTCATACAACAACGATTCGGACTCATCGACGACCAGGAAAGGAACATGACCATGTTGGATCTCAATCTGTTCTCTCAAATGGGACTGCTGGTGTTGGGCGGTCCGATGCTGCTGATGGGGTTGGCGTCATTCGGCGTGGCCGGCATCGCCTATGGCGTGCGGACGCTCCGCCATCAGCAAGGCTGGTCGGAGGGGCCGGCCCGTCCGATGGTGTTCCTGGGCATGCTGCTGACGCTGGTTGGCGGCGTCATTGCCGGCCCGGCGCTGCTGGAATTGACGGCGTTGCTGTAGTTGCCGTGCGTCTGCGCGGTTATCTGCGTTAGCGGCGTCGCCAACCTCGTCTCAGCAGTTCCACCGCACCTTGACAGGGTGCGGCTCATTCTCAACGGCCGCATGCCGCAATGACGCGATGATCCGATCGAATTCCATATCCGCCAGACGCTCATACTCAGCCGAGTCGGCGGATAGCCCGGCCTGGTCGTACGCCGCGGCCGCCGCGCCATAGAAGGCGAAGCCAAGGGCATTCGTCGGCGTCTGAATCACACCGCAGGCCGTGCTGATGGCACGGGCGGCGGCCTGCGCCACCGGGTCGGCGTCACCTGTCTCGCGGGCGGCGGCCAGCGCCGCTCTCAATGCGGGCTTGGCGTCCTTCAGCGTGGCGTTGCCGTCGGCACAGGCGATCGCCTGCTTGATGGCCGTGGCGAACCGGTCGTCCACGGGTTGTCCCGAGCAGTGGCGGCTTAGTATCGGCAGATACCGTTCCTCGGCGTATGCGGCAGCCCAACGACCCAACGTGGAGGCGCTCTGCGTATCGATCAGCGCCATCAGCGCCTTGGCCCGCGGCCCGGTGGGATCGCCCAGCATCTTGCGCAGCTTGGCCATGTCATGCTCCTTCGCCGAATCATTGACGCCATGGTGGTATTTCCATCGTATCGTGCTGCATGTGTGAGGGCGGCGCTGCGGAGCATTCTCGCATTGGCAGACATTCCTACTCGTATCGTGCCGGATGCTTTCCCGGCGAGGACATCCTTGTGCTGACAGATATTTCAGCTCGTATCACGTCAGCTGTTTCCTGCCGAAGGCATCCTTGTATTATCGGGCATTCCCCACCGGCTGCTGTCGGACACTGAGGTCTTCAGTGGGCGGGTTCACGCTTCAGTGGGCGGGTGGTTGACGACATGCGCCGTCACCTAACCGGCGGAATGTCTTGATTGCTGAGCCTTCGGACTTTGGCCGTCCATGATGACCCGCCCACTGAACGCATAATCCGCCCACTGAGTCGTGTCCTGGCTGAGATTGGCGAACCTTATGATGGATTGATGATCTAATGTGTCCGTTAGATGGTGAACCGCTATGGAAATCAGAGAGATAACCGGTGATAGGAAGCGTTTCCTTCCATTGCTGCTGCTCGCCGATGAACAGGAGAGCATGGTGGGCCGATATCTTGAGCGTGGCGTCATGTATGTGCTTGACGATAATGGCGTGAAAGCCGAATGCGTGGTAACGGATGAGGGCGATGGCGTTCTGGAGATCAAAAACATCGCCGTCGTTCCGGAATGTCACGGGCTCGGATACGGGAGGGCCTTGCTCGATTTTGTGGCGCGAACGTATAAGGGGCGATATTCCGTACTGCAGGTCGGCACGGGCGACAGCCCTCTGACGATACCGTTCTATGAGAAGTGCGGTTTCGTTCGCTCCCATAGAATCGAGCATTTCTTCACGGATCATTACGATCATCCGATTATCGAATGCGGCGTTCGGCTGGTGGATATGATTGTTCTTCGACGAGAACTGTAATCTTCCGCACGAGGTCGGTCGTCGTGTGATGATTCCAGGGGAGGGAGCCTGCGTGCCGTCGAATGTTGTGCGTTTACGGACGATGAAGCGAGTCGACGCCGATGTGCTGGCCGATCTGTTGCGCCGTGTCTGGTATGCGGAGGGTGATCCCGGAACGCAGACCGTCGCCGCCCGCGCCGACCTTGAATTCTGCATGGCACGTGCCACCGCTGCCGTGGCCGTCGAATGCGACGGCCGGCCGGCGGGCGTATGCCTGGCCCGCATCGACGGCGGGGACACCAGGCCGTTGCCGATCAACCGGCACCACATTACGGCATGCCGGTCCATGCTGCGCCTGCTGCGCAGCGCCGAGGGGCGCCGAAGCGCATCGGAGCTCGTCAAGCTGGGCGTGGAGGGCATGATGCTGTCCGCGGACGCCCGCCGTCAGGGTCGGACGTATCAGGCCGAGGTGATCCTGCTCATCCTCGATCCGTCACTGCAGGGGACCGGCATCGGCGCACGGCTGCTCGGCCACATGGAACGGGAATTCCGCGCCGCCGACGTACGTCGGTATTTCCTCTACACCAATACGGACTGCAACGTGGGCTTCTATGAGCGTCGGGGGCTGAATCGCCGTATCACGCACGTCGCCCACGCCCATGGTCGATCCATGGCGTATTACCTGTACGACGCCTCCATGCGGCAGTGACATGCAATACCCGCGTGGTCGACCGGCACGGACGGACCATCGGACATGTGGATGAAGGGCTGTTCGGCGAGACGTGGTATCGCGGAAAGTCGATGTGACCGGGATCGCCTGATCTCGTGCGATGCATTGGGCGCGCCGGCTCGACATATCGATATATGTCGATATATAATGGCGATGTGTCATATCGACCGATATCGATCTGAGATCTGAGGTGGGCCATGCAGAAGATCGGCTCGTTCATCCTTGACCAGCTGCTGAAAATGCAGTGGCTGAGCGACCTCGTCGCCTCGGCGCTCGCGTGCTTCGGCATCGACCCCCAATCCTCCTGGGGCGGGACGCTCCATTTCTTCATCTATGACACGATCAAGATCGTCATCCTGCTGGTGACGATGATTTTCGTCATCAGCTACATCCAAAGCTATTTCCCTCCCGAACGCAGCCGGCGGATCCTCAGCCGTTTCCGCGGCATCCAGGGCAATGCGGTCGGGGCGTTGCTGGGCACGGTGACGCCGTTCTGCAGCTGCAGCTCCATTCCGCTGTTCATTGGATTCACCCGCGCCGGACTGCCGCTCGGCGTGACGTTCAGCTTCCTGATTTCCTCACCGATGGTCGACCTCGGCAGCCTGGTGCTGATCACGAGTGCGTTCGGGCCTGGCGTGGCCGTGCTTTACACGGTGTTCGGATTGGTGGTCGCGATTGCGGGCGGCGCGCTGATCCAACGGCTCGGCATGGATGATCAGGTCATGGATTTCGTACGAGGGGAATTGGCGGACGTCGAAGAGGACATGAGCCGCACACCCCGTGAACGTGCGCTCTACGCCGCCGGCGAGACCGCATCGACCTTCCGCAAGGTCTTCCCCTACATCCTCGTGGGCGTCGGCATCGGCAGCCTCGTGCACAACTGGATCCCCCAGGAGGTCATCGAACCGGTACTCGGCGACGGGAACCCCTTCGCCGTCATACTGGCAACAGTGGCGGGTGCACCCATCTACGCCGACGTCTTCGGCGTCATCCCGATCGCCGAATCACTGCTGGCGAAAGGCGCCGCGCTCGGCACCGTGCTGTCGTTCATGATGAGCGTGACGGTACTGTCCATACCAAGCCTCATCATGCTCACCCGCGTCGTCAAACCAAAACTGCTCGGTGTATTCGTCGGGATCTGCCTGATCGGCATCGTGGCGTGCGGGTATGCGTTCAACGTCCTGCAACCCATCCTGTAACGGAGGGTCACGGGCGTCGGCAGGAACAACCGAACACAACGAAAGGAGACACCATCATGGGACTGTTCGGAACATCCACAAAGAAGCGAGACACTGGCGGAAATGAAAACGCCCGCGTACAGGTGATGGGTACCGGCTGCCGGAAATGCCACGCGCTGTACGAGGCCGCGACCGAAGCCCTCGGCGCCGACCAGGTCGACTACGTGACCGATATGGCCCGGATCGCCGAAGCCGGAGTGATGACGACGCCGGCCCTCGTCATGGACGGCACGGTCGTCAGCGCGGGCAAGGTCCTCACGGCCGATGAGATACGCACCCTCATTGGGGAACGGTCGTGAACGCCGGCAAAGTGCGCGTCGCATTCATCTGCACGCATAACGCGTGCCGCAGCCAGATCGCGGAGGCCGTCGCGCGTATGCGTGCATCCGACGTCATCGAGCCGTACTCGGCGGGCACCGATCCACTCGCCGCGCCGAACCCGGACGCGCTACGGCTGCTGGCCAAACGCGGAATCGACGTCTCCATGCTGCGGAGCAAAGCGCTTGACGAGATCCCTAGACCCGACATCGTGGTGACGATGGGGTGCGGCGTGAGCTGCCCCGCGCTGCCATGCCAGCATCGCGAGGACTGGGGGCTCGATGACCCGACAGGCAAAGAGGACGCGGCATATGACGCCTGCATCGACGCCATTGCACGCAATGTCGACGACCTTGCGGACAGAATCCGCGCGGCGGACGAGCAGCGCCTCGACCGGCCCGACGTGTCCGCGTTGCGCGCGCTCGCCGACGAGACGCGGCTGACCGTCGTCCGTGCGCTCGCCCATGAGGAGGAACTGTGCGCGTGCAAGCTGCTCGACCGACTTCACGTCAGCCAAAGTACCCTCAGCCACCACATGAAGGTGTTGGTCGACGCCGGACTGGTTCATCAGCGACGGGACGGTCGTTGGATGCACTACCGGATCGACGCCGACCGGCTTGTGGCCTTGGGAGAGTCCGTTACCGCTTTGGGTCGGGGCGGACATGCAAGCAACGGCGACAACATATGATCTCCCCGAACATCGGTGATTCCCGGTCCGTGCACGCGATCGCGGTCACGGACCGGGAATCACTCGTCGTCGGGCTGCTGCCCGTCGTGCGCCCGCCACTGACATTCCATCATCCGCATGTCCGTGAACACCGCGGTGAAGGAGGAATCCTCCGGCGAACAGGCGTAGATGCCGAACCGGATGGTGTCGTCGCCCTTGGCCATATGGCAGATACGCATCTGCGAGAAGTTGACGCCGTCCTGCGAACATTCGATGCAGTAGTCGTCCTCGCGACGGCTGAACCGGTACCACATGGACTTGATGGTGGCGGGAATGGCCGTGGTCGCCCAGTCGGAGTAGCCGTTGTTCGTCACCACGCTGCCCAAGTGCTGGAACTCGTCATTCTCGTATTCGATGGAACCCTTCAGCCAGTTCTCGCTATCGAGATACATCACCACGCCGCACTGGTCGAAACGGTGATGGCTTCCGGAGAAATCGGTTTTCACCACAAAGCTGAAATACCGCTCAGCGGTCTCCATCTGCAGGACCGGGGCGTTGTCGTTGCGGAAATGGTAATAGGTGCGCTGCCACAGGTCCGTGTGCGGCGCGGTGGTGATCTCGATGCGATCGTTGCCGATGACGTAGTCCTTCGGCTCGCGTGTCCACGAGAATGCACTGGTATCCATGATGACCTCCGCTCGACGGCAAGCATGTATGTATATCAAGGATATACGTTTCCGCGGTTACGATCTGTGGATAGCGTTATATGGAGTTATTTACAGATATGGCGATGTGATTCGTATAGTGTTCGAACGGTTTTTTCTTGTGCTCTTATACGAGAAAGATGATTGAGAAATAAACAATATATGCAGATTCTTGTAAAAAAAGGTACTTTCTGTTACATTATAAGTGGCAGCAACGGAGGAGGATATGATGTTGATTGACTTCAGTTTTTCCAACTACAGAAGTTTCAAAGATGAGCAATCCTTCTCCATGAAGCGCGATTCTCGTTTTGATAATGGTTCGTTTCCGGGTATATCCACAATTGCCGCCATATATGGTGCGAACGCTTCGGGTAAGTCGAACTTCCTTCGTGCGTTCTCGGATATGTGCCATATGGTTCGCGGAAGCTACAGCCAAGGCAATGCTGATACGGGAGTGTCTCGGACGCCTTTTGCATTATGTGCGGGGGCCGAGCGGAGCGACTCCATGTTTTTCTCGGAGTTTTTAGCCGAAGATCGACAGAGGTACCAGTATTGGTTCCGTTTCAATGACCGTGAGATCTTGGAAGAGCATTTGACATTCTACAGGTGGATGGGTGATCGTCTTTCCACCCATGCAACGCTGCTTTTCGCACGTGAGGCGACGGATATTGATTTTGGAACAGCATTTAAGGGTCCTCGCGCTCAAGTGCGGAAAACCATCGAACTGCGTCCCAACGCCTTGGCGTTGTCCGCTGCTGCTGCTGCGGGGATTGCTAGCATTCAATCAGCATACTCGTTCTTCGCCAGCAACGTGGTTTTTTGTGATGCCCTGTCGTTTGAATCTGAGCAACCATTCATTCTTTCGCAGTTCAGTCAGGAGACTACTTTTGCGAAGCATCTGACTAAACTGATTCGGTACGCTGATTTTGGTATCGACAATGTGGTGAGTGCCCCCGCTGACATTCCGGAATCTTTGCTGGAATCGATTAAAAATCAGATGAGAGAGCAATTCGGCGCAGATGATGACAAAGTGGAGCAGATATTCGGTTCGGGACATCAGATGCAGCTACGATTCGAGCATGTGGGCGATGACAGGAAAGCGTTGCTGAGCATGGGGGACGAGTCGCGCGGCACACTTGCCGCTTTGTCGTTCTTCTCTCTGGTGCTGCGCCAGCTGACACGCGCTTCGGTAACGCTGGTTGATGAGATTGACACCAGCCTGCATCCCACGCTGGTGCAGGAATTGGTGGCGCTGTTCACTGATCCTGAGACGAATCCACATGGTGCGCAGTTGATTTTTACTACACACGATGCCTCGTTGATTATTGCTAGCGGTTCGGAAGAACGTCTCATCTGCCCAGATCAGATGTGGTTGGTGGAAAAGACCGCTGTAGGAGCCTCGGAGTTGTATCCGGTGACGGATTTGAAAGTACGACGAGAGGAGAACCTCGGTAGGAACTATCTGAATGGCGTGTATGGGGCAATACCGAAACCGAGTTTTCATGCCATGTTCGCGCAAATTGTCAATGAAGAGGACACAGATGGCCAAGAAGAATCCTAAAGCACCTGCTCATGGTCGGAATGTTCGGCGATCTGCACGGCATCGGCACTGTCGGTATCTCATCGTATGCGGCGGCGAAGTGACGGAACGGGAATATTTTCAACGTATAGGGCAGCATGGAGAAATGCGTTTCAACGTTATTTCGAAGACTCTCGACCCGGAGGGCCTTGCAAAGCATGCGGCTAAATTGAAGCAAGAGGATCTTCGTAATGCAGAAAATGGCGTAGACCCCTATGCGGGTGTTTGGGTTGTTGTAGACGTTGACGAGTACAAGAATCATGCGCAGGCGCAGCGGATTTGCCGGGATAATGGCATGGAGTTGATTGTTTCAAATCCGTGCTTTGAGGTATGGCTTATTAACCATGTGCGAGCGTGTCCGGATAGCTATACTCAGACTTCTTCTGTTGAACGTTACGCCGCCGATCTCGGCGTCACTACAGGTCATCGAAACAAGTACGTTGATTTTCAGATAATTGATGGGCGCATGGCCGAAGCTGCTGTGAATGCTGGAAGACATAACACTGATGCACGTGCGAAGGGCCGCAGGCGGCTTATCCCTGGTCAAGAGCAAACGTATGCTCCATGGACGGATATGGTGCTCATTGAACAACTTATCTCACGGTCGAGCTGAATTTGAGTTATGAAACAGTGCGGTATGGGGCGGCCATTCGTTTCCTGGAGTAGAATGAAATATTCTTCTGTCGTTGAAGGAAGGAAAACTCGGCATGGCGTCATACGGTTGCGAGGCGGTGGACGGTGGCCGATACCGGTTGTCCTTTACCGTCGGCGGTTTGTTGGCTGAGCAGGGGCGAACTGTGGCCGGTCTGATGGTAGATGATACCGCCGTAGCTGCTGCTGTCGATACATTGCCGTCCGCAGACCGCGATGATGATGCGTTCGCGCCTGCCGAGCTGCTGGAATCCGCCCGTCGGTACGCGGTAGCGGAGAATGTGCTTCAGATTCGCACGCATGCCGCCGGGGTGCGTATCGTCAGCGAGGTCGTTAAGAGACTGAGCGCGTTGACGATGGGTGAGTTGCGCTGCATCGCCGATGCGGACACGCTGCAATCCGATCGTCGGGCGTTGATGTGGGTGGCGATGTGCCGGTATTACGCCTTGGTCGGGGAGTTCGCCCAGGAAGTGCTGCACGAACATTTTCTGATTGGCGCGCCCGCGATCACCTATGACGATTACGATCATTTCATGTTGGGCAAGGCCATGTGGCATCCGGAGATAGATGACTTGAGTACCTCGACGAGTGCGAAGCTGCGCTCTAACGTGTTTAAGGCCATGGTTGAGGCAGGGTTAGTGAACAGGTCCGACGACACCATCATCCCTTCACTGCTCAGCAGGGAGGTTACCGGTATTCTTATGAGAAGACCGGAATCATTCGGGTTTTTTCCGATGCGAGGACAGATTTCGGCATGACGCGTGGTTGGCGCGTTGGAGAGGAGCGGAATCCGATGAGCGGAACAGCGACCGAGGCTGTGACTTCCGGCGAGCGTCGGGATATCGATGCTGATTTCGACAAGCTTCGCCGGATCATGGAGTCGTTGTCGTTCCGACGCAGCACGGGTATGGCAGGGGAGCAGGCGTTCTATATCTATGACTATCCGCCAATACAGGAATTGGATGTGGCCGAGCATATCCCTCAACTGGTCAAACAGCTGCAGACCATGACGCCCAAGGCCGACGATGACTATGCGCCGCGGGTGCTGGTCATCGACCTGTATGATGTGGCCATCGAAGCGCTGAGGAATCGCGGTGTACTTGAGAAAGTGCTGGGCATCGAGGAAAAGCGTCATCAGGTAGTGTCCTCCAATGTTCGCGAGGATAGGTTCTTGAGCTTGCTGAACAATATGCTGGGCGCCGATGCCCAGCAGGTGCCTGATCTGATTGCGAAGCGCTATGAGGATGCTCGGGAAGGGAATAACGCCGATATCGTGTTCCTGACCGGTGTGGGCAAGGTCTATCCGTATATTCGTGCCCACACGTTGCTGAACACGTTGCAGGGGCGTATCGATGATTGTCCTCTAGTGCTGTTCTATCCGGGAACATACGCCAGCAAATCGGCTTCCGGTTCCACGCTTACGCTGTTTGGGTGTCTGCCGGAAGACAACTATTACCGCGCCCGGGACCTTATGGAGATGAGCGACCGGATGGATTCCGAATAGGCGTAGTCGCAGGAAACACCTCAACCAGAACACCACAACAAGCAAGAAGGGTCTTGACATGGAATCGCAGCAGTCGAAGGTGACATTCGCGGATTTGTTCGCCAGGGACATTGACAAGAAGATCAACGGCGTTATCAAAGCCAATGATGAGAAGGAATTGGCCGATGAGGTCGATGAGTATGTACTGACCGGGGAGATCCAGCAGAACCTGGAGACGTTCCTTGAGGAGTACAACGATCCCGCGAACCATACGCAGAACGGTGCGTGGATTTCGGGCTTCTTCGGTTCCGGTAAGTCACACCTGCTCAAGATGCTCTCGCATATTCTGGGCGATGTACCGCGTGGCCTGGTCGACAGCGAGGCGCAATCGCAGCCGTTGAACAGGGAATCCATCGTCCGTTCGTTCATCGCCAAGGCGAACGAGCAAACCAATTCCATGCTTGCCGGCGAATTGGAGCGTGCTCTGACCATTCCGGCCACGTCGATTTTGTTCAATATTGATCAGAAGTCCGATAAGGGCAGTGTCACGGCGCTGCTGTACGCGTTCATCCGCGTCTTCGATGAGGCCCGTGGATACTACGGCAGAACGCCGTACGTTGCGAAATTCGAAAAGGATCTGGACAACAATGGCCAGTTCGAGGCGTTCAAAGAGGCATTTGCCGAAGAAGCGGGCAAACCGTGGTCCGAAGGTCGTTCTGAATTCATTCTGTGGGACGACGAGATCGGCAAAGCTTACGGCAAAGTGACCGGCAAGTCTGATCAGAATGTTATTGCCGAACGCTACGAGAACAGCTACCGTGCCACGGTGGAGGATTTCGCCAACGACGTGAAGCAGTGGCTTGACCGGCAGCCGGACCGTAACCACCGCATCATCTTCCTGGTGGACGAGGTTGGCCAGTTCATCGGTCAGAACACCGAACTGATGCTCCAATTGCAATCCGTCGCCGAAGATCTTGCAGTGAAGACCAACGGCCGCGCATGGGTGGTCGTCACATCGCAGGAGGATATGGACACCATCGTCGGAGACCGTACCAAGCAGCAAGGCTACGATTTCTCCAAAATCCAAGCACGATTCGCCATCAAACTCAAGCTCAACAGTGCGGACGTGATCGAGGTGATCCAGAAGCGACTGCTTGCCAAAAAGCCCGAGTACGAGGCGCTGATGCAGGATCTGTGGGTCGAACAGGGGGCGAACCTGCGCACGATGTTCGAATTCTCCCGGGACAGTCGGAAATTCAGCACCTCAAAAGCTTTCACCGAAGAGGATTTCGAGGCCAGCTATCCATTGGTGAACTACGAGTTCGAACTGTTCCAAACCGCATTGCGCTGTATGAGCCAGTACAACATGTTCGACGGGCGCCACGCCTCCGTGGGTGAACGTTCCATGCTGGCCGTTGTCGGGTCCACGCTGCAGCAATCCAAGGATTCGACCGTGGGCAATCTCATTCCGTTCGACAGGCTGTACGACGGCATCCACGATGCTATCCAGAGCACGGCAAACTACCGTATTCTTCAGGCCGAACGTGTACTGGACCCCGATATCAAGGACCTCGCCGTTCGTCTACTCAAGGTGTTGCTGCTGGTCAAGCATGTGGAAGGTTTCATCGCCAACACGCATAACCTGCGCATCCTGCTCACCGATGGTTTCGATACCGATCTTATCGACCTGGAACGGCGCATCGGCGAGGCGCTGCGGGTACTGGAGCATGAGACGTACGTACAGCGAGTGGGGGAGAGCTACGAATATCTCACCAATGAGGAGCAGGATATCGAGCAGGAGATCAAGAACATCGATATCGACCACACCAGCGTCATTGGTGAGTTCAAGGATATCCTGCTCAATGATGTGATCGGACGTCTCAAGGTCCAGTACGGTCCACAGAAGAAGGATTTCGATTTCGGACTGCGTATCGACCAGGTGCAGCAGGGCGTACAACGGCCAATCTGGCTGGACGTGTCGACGGCTTTGGATACCGATGGTCGTGAGGACGCCCGACGTGTCGGTATGGGTGCCCGTGACACTATTACGTTGCTGCTAGGTCTGGATGATTCAACGCTGCTCGAAGACATCCGGATGTATGTGAAAACCAATACCTATCTGCGGCGCACGGATAGTGGTAATCAGTCCGAAACGCGTCAGCGCATCATCGCCGGTAAACGCACGGCTCAGGAACGGCTGCGTCGGGAACTGCGAACCCGCGTGGGCAATGCCATCAAAACCGGCACGTTCGTGTACAACGGCGAGACCGTGGACGTGAAGTCCTCCGAACCACAGGCGCGCATCATCGAAGGATTGCAAGCGCTGATCGGACGGTACTACACCAACTTCCCGATGTTGGGCGGCGTCCGTTATGAGGAATCAGGACTTGCCACAATCATCGCCGATGCCGCGGCGTCCGGACCTGAATCCTTGCCTGGCACCGATGCCGCGCGTAATCAGTTGGATGGTCCGGCCGATGACGTGCTGTCTTTTATTACCCGCGAGCAGAAGAATAATGTCACTCCGACGGTCAAGACGATCATGGCCCGATACGATGCGCCGCCATATGGCTGGCCGTTCGCAGCGATTCTTGCCTGCATCGGTTACCTGTATGGTTCCGAACGCATCGAATTAAGCATCGACGGCAGGCCGGTGCAACGGACCGAGGCCGCCCAACTGCTGCGCAACACCAAGAAGCAGGAATCCATAGTGGTGTCCGTTCCGCGAGTTTACGATTCCGGGAAGGTCGCCAAACTGCGTGACTTTGCCAAGGAATTTCTTGATATGAAGAACGCGGATCTGTCCGCCCCTGCGATGGAATTGGCCGAGAAGGTCAGAAGCGGACTGTACAGCAAAGTGGAGGAGCTTCATGAGTTGCAGGTGCGGTATGCAACCCTGCCGTTTATCGACCAGCTTGTTCGACCCATGGAGTCCATACGTTATGCGGCCGATAAGAGGGAGGCGTGGCTGCTGGATCATTTCACCGATGCCGATGCGGAACCTGGTACCGAAGCTCTGCTTGATGCCAAGGATGACGTTATCGATCCGATCAGGGGATTCGTCAACGGCAATCAGCGCGTCATCTTCGACGATTGCCGCTCATGGCTGAACGCCAACAAGGCCAATATGCCACTGGTGTCCAAAGAGACCCAGGAACTGTACGGGCAGGCATCCGCGCTGGCGGCAAGCCCGACGCTGTATCGTGGCGGCGCAGTGACCGAGCTCAAGGGGCTCATCGAGTCGTTGAAACGATCGGTCGATGCTGATGTGGAGAGGGAACGTGCGGCTGCGGCAGAATCGTTGGACGCGATTCTCGACGCCGTCCATGGTTCTGACGTATGGGGGAACGCTGCGGATAACGCACGTGCTGCAGTGGAATCGACCATACATGATATCCGGAACAGTGTCGATGCGACATCGGTGATCGCCAACATCCGCCAGATCGTGAATCGGACGCAGGAGATGGTGTATCCCCAGCTGATGGACAGGCTGTCCGCTTCCGTGCCGCAATCTCAGCCACAGCCGGTAACACCTTTGGCCACCCCCAGCAATCCCGGCGACGTGGCGGAGCCTCCCGCACCTATTCCGGCGGTGCCGGTGAAACGAAACGTGCACATCAAATCCATCCCGCTTCCTCACACCGCAACCATGCTGGAATCCGAAACCGATATCGACGCATTCCTTGAGGCATACCGTAGCAAGCTTGTTGCCGCACTGGAACAGGGAGAAAGGATCCTGCTGTGAACACCTCGGCATTGCAGAACTTCGCGTCGGATGCCCGTCGCCGTCTGATGGAGGCGGTGTCCGCAAAACTGGACGCCGCCTTGGCTCCGGGATCCTCGGCGCGAGTAGATGCTCCCTCCGCGGTCGAACGACTGGAACAGGAGATCAAGGAGCATGGCGGCGATAAGCAAGGCAGACAACATGTAGTGGAACGGTATGCCTACCGGTGGTTCAACAGGATCATCGCCTTTCGGTACATGGATGTGCACGAGTTCACCGCTGTACCGGTGGTGTCGGCCGTCGAATTGACGGATGTCAACGGTCTGCCGGGGGTGCTGGCTGCGGCCAAGCGTGGTGAATACGACGAGGATGTGTTCGGTGGCTCCTCCACCATGGGCAACGCCAAACTGCGTGATACGGTTGAAGCCCTGTTCAATGGCTCGTTGCAGTCCGATGACCCGCAAGGGCAGGCGTATGGTCTGCTGTTGCAGGCGGAATGCCGGTATTGGAGCCAATTCATGCCGTTCATGTTCGAGCGGGTCGATTCGACACAAAGCAAGGTTGACGAGCTGCTGATGCCCGCCGATCTGCTGGCGGAAGGATCCGTGCTGCGTCAGGCTGTCGCCACCATGACTCCGGATGACTGTGAGGACGTGGAGATCATTGGCTGGCTGTACCAGTTCTACATCGCGGAACGTAAAACCGAGGTGATGAACGGCTTCAGCAAGTCGAAGAAAGCCGGTGCCGATGAGATTCCCGCCGCTACGCAGCTGTTCACGCCCGACTGGATTGTGCGCTACTTGGTGCAGAATACGGTGGGACGTCTCTGGATGCAGAATCATCCCGACAGCCAGCTGTATCGTGATTGGGAATACTATATCCAGCCTGAGCCTGAGCAGAATGATCAATCGGAGTTCCTTCATATCGATGGTCCGGAGGAGTTGACTGTCTGCGATCCCGCATGTGGTTCCGGACACATGCTCACCTACGCATTCGATTTGCTGTACGGCATCTACGAGGAACAAGGGTATTCCCAGAGCGAAATCCCCGGATTGATTCTTGCCAACAATTTGTATGGTATGGAGATCGACGAGCGGGCGGCTAATCTTGCGGCCTTTGCCCTGACCATGAAGGCGCGCGCCAAAGCCCGGCGCTTCTTCCGCGATGGGCGTCGAGTGGAACCCCATATCCGGCTCATCTCCGAGGAGCGGTTCACCTCGGACGAGGTGCGGGAACTCAATGAGCTGTACAAGGTTTCGTTGGACGACGAAGTGTGGAACACATACGCCAATGCGGACATCGTCGGTTCGCTGATTCAACCGCCGCAGGAACTTGTGGCATTGGCTGAATCGCAGATGAATGATTCCGCTAATGATGAAGCCGTGACTGAACGGCGGCAATCGACTTGGCGTGAAGTAGGTCTCCACGAAGGACAGTCCGATGATGCGGTTACGTTATTCAGAACCAGTCTCGCCGAACGAGCCACAACCGTATTCAAACACACCCGGTATCTTGCGCGGCAGTATGAGGCCGTGGTTGCCAACCCGCCCTATATGGGGTCCAAGAACATGGGCGATGAGTTAAAGCGGTTCGTGCAGGATCGCTTTGAAGATGGCAAAGCTGATTTGTTCGCTGCGTTCATGTATAGGTGTTTTAATTTTGTTCCCAGAGCAGGACGACTGGGTTTCATGTCACCATACGTATGGATGTTTATTGCTTCGTATGAAGCTTTGCGTAAACGTTTTATTCAGCAGGAGCATATTTCATCACTGATTCAACTTGAATATTCAGGTTTTGAAGGTGCAACAGTTCCGATTTGTACTTTCGTGTTGCAGCATTCTGAGGTTGCGCGTAAGAGTATGTTTGTTAGATTGAGTGATTTTGTTGGTGCAAAACAGCAGGCGCCTCGTGCTCTTGAAATCATCGCTGCGCATAACGCCGAAGTTACTGGATCCACATATGACTATTCCGATATGGTCAAACATTTTTATGCTATTGATCAACGTGACTTCGCGCAGATTCCCGGTTCGCCGATTGTGTATTGGTTGAGCGGAAAAATGTTAAATGTATTTCAATTCGAAAAAAAACTTAAAGATGTTGCTCAACTAAAGAATGGTATGTCGACTGGTAACAATGATTCGTTGTTGCGTGAATGGTATGAGGTGAATTTTGCTGACATCGATTTTCGATGCAAAGATAGATTAGAAGTGGATAGTCATGGCGGTAAATGGTTTCCATACAATAAAGGAGGTCATTTCCGTAAGTGGTTTGGCAATGCGTCCAGCATTATTCGATATGATCAAACTGGTCGTGCTCGAATGGAATCGCTAAAAGGGTCTCGGCATAATAGTCCTCATTTATATTTTAAAAAATGTGTATCATGGTCGAAAATTTCCTCAGGTTTTCCAGCGTTTCGATATTATCCAACAGGTTTTGTATTTGATGTTGCGGGATGTTCTATTTTTACTTATGATGACTGTGATATTCTTCCGGTTTTAGCGTTGTCAAATTCTTCGTTTATGCAATGTCTTCTGAATGCTATTAGTCCGACTTTGAATTTCGAGGCTGGTCAATTGGGGAACATTCCTTTTGGGATTAATTGCTCTGAAGAGAATCGTTTGCTGACAAGAACATTAATTGACCAATCAAAAAATGATTGGAACTCTTGTGAGACATCGTGGGATTATCAACAGTCGGCGTTGTTGAGCGAATCTCATGATGGCATCATGGGACATGCCATCGCTTTGCTGTTGCAACAGTGGCAGACGCTCTCCGAAGAACAGCGGCAGCGCGAGATTCGCAATAACGAACTGGTTGCCGATGCGTATGGCGTACGTGATGACGTGCCGTGTGATGTGCCGTTGGAACGGGTGTCGCTCAAGCGCAACTCGGCGTTCGTCTACCCTGATAAGACGCCGTCTGAACGTGACGAGCTATTCGCACGGGATGTGGTCAAGGAGTTCATCTCCTATGCGGTTGGCTGCATGTTCGGACGTTACTCCATCGATAAGCCGGGACTCATTCTCGCCTCCCAGGGCGAGACCGTGGATGATTTCCATGAACGTGTGCCGAATACACGTTTCGAGCCTGATAGGGACAATGTGATTCCCGTCACCGAGGTTGACTGCTTCGAGGATGACATCGTCTCCCGGTTCCGTCGGTTCCTGGAGGTCACATTCGGTTCGGAGCATCTGGCGGGGAATCTGGCGTACATCGAACGGACGCTTGGCAAACCGCTGCGCAAGTATTTCGTGAACGATTTCTACAACGACCATGTGTCCATGTACAAGAACCGTCCGATCTACTGGCAGTACTCCAGCCGTACCGACAACAAGGGCACGTTCAAGGCGTTGATCTACATGCACCGCTATACGCCGGCGACCACGCATACGGTGCTGGAGTATCTGCGCGACTTCGCCGCAAAGATCGCGGATCAAGCCAATCAGCTGGAACGTTCCGACCGCGCGAGGGACAAACGCGAAGCCGAGAAGCTGCACAAGGCCGTCACCGAGTGCAAAGCCTATGAGGACAACATCCTCTACCCGCTGGCCACCCGCAACCTCGAAATCGACCTCGACGACGGCGTACTCGTCAACTACCTGCGCATGGGACAAGCCCTCCGCACCATTCCCGCCATCGAAAAGAAGCGTAAGGACGTCGCCACCTGGACTTGGCCCGTTCACCCGTTGAAGGAAGGCGAATAATGAAAAAAAATCGAATCAACGTTTTTTTAATTAAAGAAGGTATTGCTCTTGAATGTATTTTGAACGACTTAGAGGATTCGGGAGCTGAATTTGTGTCATTATCTGATGAATATGAAAATTATTTTTTTGGTGTCCGTCCGCAAAATATTCACATCCCGGAATGGGTTTCAAGTTTCTTTGAGGATTCCTTGTCACCAAAAAGTGTTGGTGAGGTTGCAAGTGTTGGTGCAGTGTTGATTGTGCCTGTCCAGGTTATGAAAAATGCTGAGAGGCAATCAGTCAAAGTTATCGCAAATGTTGCTGCGAATGAAGAAGATTGGGAGATGACTCGGTATTTCGCGTTAACATTTGGCTATGGTCGTTCATTGCTGAATCCTTCGATGATTGAGGAACGGTTTGGGTTAAAATGTGTTCTTAATACCGTAAGAGATAATTCTTTGAGAATGATTCAATCTGTCGACGTCTCTGGAAGTTCAAGGCGCTTGAATGAACAACTTCCGCGTGAAGGTCGAATCGAGGCTTTTGATTTGGATATCGAGCGAAATCTTCTGAATAAGGTAACTGCTAAGAGTGAAACGAACTCTTTGTTGCCGGGGATGATTACAGGAGGCGATTCTTTAACCGTAGCCGTAAATGTATCAATTAAGAATCTTGCTTCTTTTCTACGAGATATTTATATGCTATATCGGCGTGATGATTATAAAGAACATTTCGATTGGGTTGATAATATTGCAGCAGTTAAAGACCCTGACTTGAAGGATAAGCTTTGGAATACCGCTATACAAGAGATACGCTCTTATGATGATGAAGAAGATGATGTTTGGCATAGATTGTGGATGACTGTCCCTGAGGTTTTAAACTGGGATGGGATTGATGGTTTTCAGATAGGACAACAGCAAGATTCGCAGGGAAGACCTCTTCTGCACAAGGATATAGTGCTAAGGGATGTTGTCCAGTCATTTCGCAGACAGCCACTTACGTCTTTGAGTCAATTACAGAATAAGAAGATTTATGCTGTCAAATTGGATGGCGATGACTATTTTGCGCCGTATGGGTGGTCTGCGGACAGATGTCTCGTCGGTGACGTGACTTTTGATGACAGAACATATTGTATTAGCGACGGAAAATGGTATGAAATTGAGGCTGACTATTTGAAGCGAATTAATACTGATTTTGAAAATACTGCTCCATCTTCAGTGCCTTTTATACCTTATTTAAACATGTATGATAAAGATGAATGCTTCGTGCCCGAAGGCATTGAAGGAAAAGAAATTTCCGTCAAAGGTGAAGGTCGATATAATTTCGAGATTCAACATCAACTAAATAAGGAGGAGACTGATCATTATTTGTTAATGGATAGAAAGAATATTGGTTATGGTGGAGGAAGAAGTCAGGAGGAGTTCTGTGATGTACTCACAGATTGTGGTCAACGTATTCATGTAAAAAGATGTTCTGGTTCGGCTGCAATGAGCCATCTGTTTAACCAGGGCCTTGTATCGGCATCGCTTGAGAAAGATGCAGATGAATTTGTTCGATTAGTTGATGATAAAATTATGCAGATTGCAAAGGGACGAAATGTGTCTCTTGATCAGTTTTTATTAACAGAAAATAAAATTCGAGAAGTTATATTTGCTGTTGTTCCTGAAAGACGTTACGACCATCCTGATCTTCCCTTTTTTAGTAAGGTGGCGTTTGCATCTGTGAAGAAGCAACTAAAACGTATGGGGATTGAGACTTATTTTAATTGGATTCCTCGTGAGAAGGCAGAATCTGATGAATGATAAGTTTTTATTGACACTCATGAAGGTTGTTCCTGATTTCGGTTTGTCTTTGACTGGTTGTGCCGAGAACAAGGGAGATGAGCTGTGAACGCTGAACAGTATTTGGCGGGGGAATCGAAGCATGTGGAATACAAGCTGACGATTCCCAAGCAGAGCATCAACTACACCAAGACGGTGGTGGCATTTGCCAACTGCCAGGGCGGCCACATCATCTTCGGTGTGGAGAACAATACGTGGCAGGTGAAGGGCATTCCCGAGGATCAGGTGTTCGTTATCAAGGACGCCATCGCCAATGCCATAACCGACAGTTGCGAGCCGATGATCCTGCCGGACATCTCACTGCGTGACTATCAAGGCAGGACCATCATTGATGTGGCGATACAGCCGGGTATGCAACGCCCGTATCACATCAAGTCACTGGGCCGTGACCAAGGCACGTTCGTGCGCATCGCCGGCACCACCCGGCTGGCGGATGAAGCCACGATCAAGGAACTGATGTTCGAGGGCAGTAATCGCAGCTTCGATAAGGCACCATGCCTTGGCCTGGCCATTACGGATGAGGACATCGATCGACTCTGCGAACGGATGACCGACATCGCCAAAGGCAACGCCAACAGTGGTGAGAGCGTCAAACCCGTCACACGCAGACAACTGCTGTCTTGGGGAGTGCTGATCGAGCGAGACGGCGAGCTGCTGCCGACCAACGCCTACGCAATCCTGACCGGTAATGAAGCGGTACGTTCCGTAGTGCAGTGCGGGGTATTCAAGGGGAACACCAAGGCGGTGTTCGTGGATCGGCGCCAGTTCGCCGGACCTGCATGGGAGCTCATCGAACAGGCCTACCAGTATGTGCTGCGCAACATCCATCTGGGAGCTCGGTTCGATGGCGTGTACCGGCATGATGTGTATGAGATTCCTCCGGATGCCATCCGCGAGCTCATCGTGAACGCCATCGTGCATCGCAGCTATATCGACCATTCCAGTATTCAGGTGGCGGTGTACGATAATCGTCTTGAGATCACCTCTCCGGGGCGTTTGCCGATGGGGCAGACCATCGAGCGCATGAAGGAAGGCTACTCGAAGATCCGCAACGAGGCCTTGGCTTCGGCGTTCGAGTATATGGGGTATATCGAGCACTGGGGCAGTGGCATCCCGCGCATTATCGAGGAGGTAACGGCAGCGGGGCTGGAGGAACCGGAGTTCCTCGGCGGTGATACCGATCTGCGTATCAATATCTATCGGAATATCCATAACGTTGGACCTGATGAAGGTTCGGACGTCGCGAAAAGTGTAGTTTCGCGACAGGGGAATGGGTCTGGTGTCGCGAAAGCCGATGTTTCGCGACAGGAAAGCGCGACAGATGTCGCGAAAAGTGTAGTTTCGCGACAGGGGAATGGGTCTGGTGTCGCGAAAGCCGATGTTTCGCGACATGGAGCACAGTCGGATGCAGAGAACGTATCGGACGAACCAGTGGCGAACCAGCAGAAAACTCTTGTCCTGAATGAATTGCAGTTACGCCATGAACTTGATGTGACAGATGTTGTTGAGCTTTTGGGCATTCATAAACGTCAAGCACAACGTTTAATGAAGAGTCTGGTCGATTCTGGGTTAATTCAGCGAAAAGGTGCCAGTCGAAGCACCCGTTACGTGCTTCCCGACGGAATGGAGATGAACGGCAATGAGTGATTTTGACCAGATTTCCAAACTGCTGGCAGCACGGTTCAACCGTGCCGGTGAACATGGGCGCATCGTTTTTTGGAAAGACGAGAAGAATGAATACGTCAACGATGTCGAGGGGCTGGTCGGTCCATCTGCAACCTTGCCTGAGCTGCAGGACGTCGAATTGATTCCGCTGAACCATAACCCGTTCTCCGCGCGATACCGCATGTTTGTGGAACGCCCGGACGGGAAATTCCTAGTGTACCTGGCTCAAGAGGAAATCAAGGACGCCAAGGATGATTGGTTGCTGGACCTTGAACTGGCATATGGTCCGGCGTTCACATCCGACAGGTCTGCCATGATTGCCACACAGCTGGTGCCTGATGCATCTTCGGATACTCGTGCCGCGTGGCTCAGCGTGATACGCCGTTGCCCGTTGTTCTTCGAGGCCAAATCCCGCACGGACGCCCTTGCCGCTCGGCTGACGGTAGCCGATGATGCGCAGGTGTTCCGAGCCAAGATGATCGCCGTGCTGCTTAAGCTCAAGAATGACCGGCATAGTCTGCAGGATATCTGGCGCGAACTGCTGACCCAATATGCCGATGGCGATACCTCGGGAATTGAAACCATTGAACGGATGGGACTTGATGAATTCCACTGGACCGGCACAAGCCGTATCTATCATTACGAGACGGTGCCGGGTGTCTCTCCTTCGGTGAAGGACTTCGTGCTCTGGTTGTTCCGGTTGGCTTGGAAAGGCTTCGTATCCGACACCTCCGGAACGGATACCTATGCGAATATCCGCAGGGATTTCGAATCCTGGCGCAACGAACGCAACTTCGAGCAGACATTCAAGGAACTGTCCGGTATAGCGGCTGATGAACTGGACATCGGTGACGAGATCATGCACATGGACATCGATGAGTTGCAGGATCGTGATGTATTCCGCGCGGTGGATGAGGCTCTGGTTCACCGGATGTATGAGCGGTTAAGCACATGTTCGCTCAGCGTGGAGCAGACGGAACGGATCATCGCCGTGCGTCGTACCAGCCTGTGGTATGAGGAGTATCGGAAGGAATATCAGGCCATCAAGGCCGCCTGCAGACTGCGCTATGAACTGAGTGAAGCGTCGGAAACAATCGATGCAATCGCCACTCCGGAACAGGGCTTCGAGCTGTACCGAGACCGCCTGTACCGCGTGGACCAGGCATATCGGCATGTTGTGGCTGCCTGGCGGCAGACGGAGTATGACGTGCCGGCGATTAAGGATGATTTGGAACGTGCCTACACGGTGTTCCAGCGGTCTTTGGGTCAGGCATGGCAGAAACAGCTTGACTCCATGGAATCCTGGCCGGTTCCGGATGTTCCCGCACAGACGGAGTTCTACCATCGCCAGGTCGAACCACGTATTGTGAACGGGAAGAAACTGGCCGTCATCGTTTCCGACGCCTTGCGCTACGAAGTGGCCGAGGAATTCTCCAGGACGATGGCTGCGGAGAATCGATACAGCACCGAACTGTCGGCGCAGTGCGGCGTCCTGCCGTCGTACACCCAACTCGGCATGGCCGCTTTGCTGCCGCACAGTACATTGTCATTCGATCCTGCAAACCACTACGGCATCTTGGCTGACGGTCGCAGTACATCGGGTACCGATAACCGTAACGCCATATTGTCAGAGCATGACGGTCGGGCGATCCTGTACCGGGATTTCATGGAACTCGATCGCAATCAGGCGCGAGACCTCGTTAAATCATGCAGCGTGCTGTACATCTACCACAACAGCATCGACGAAACCGGCGACGCGGCCGTATCGGAACGCAACACCTTCGACGCTTGCCAATCCGCCATCGCGGATCTGGTCAAGGCAGTCAAGAAACTCGCCAACGCCAACGTCAGCAACATGATCGTTACCGCGGATCACGGTTTCCTCTACCAAGACCATGCCGTCGACAATACGGAATGGCTGAGCGAACAACCGCAAGGCGACGCCGTGTGGGAACTGCACAATAGATTCGTCATCGGCAGTAATCTGCAACCGAAGCCGGCATTCCTCACCCTGTCCACGGAACAGCTCGGCATGACGCCAACCGGCAAACAGGACGCAGGTCTCACCGTACAGTTCCCCAATTCCATCCTGCGGTTACGCAAACCAGGATCCGGCGTGCGGTACGTCCACGGCGGAGCGGCATTGCAGGAGATCGTGGTCCCCGTCGTGCATATCAACAAGGGGCGTTCCTCGGAAGGCGACGCCCGCCCGGTGACGTTCAGTCTTCCGCAGAAAACAGATCGCATCACCACCGGCCAGCTCACCGTCGAACTCGTGCAGGATGAACCGGTGGAAGGACGCGTACTTCCACGGACCGTATTCGTCGGTCTGTGGAGCGGTGACACCTTGATCTCGAACGAAACACCGGTCGCGTTGAATATGACCAGCCATCAGATCACGGAACGGCATGTATCCGCCACGCTGGTACTTACCAGTGAAGCGGACGCATACAACGGATCCACGGTGGAACTGCGCGTACGCGAACGGATCAAAGGCACCGGGCAGATGAAAACGCTAGGCAAGAAGTCCGCGTACACGCTTCGGCGTGGGCTGAGTTTCGATGACGGCTTTGATTTTCTGTGAGAGAGGACAATCATGGATGCTATGACGGATATGGGAACGCTGGACCGCAGCATTACAGATGTATGCCCGGAATACACGGTACGTAAGGATCTGGTCGGTGCCGTTAAAGGGAACGCGCTGGTGCCGACGTACGTGCTGGAATACCTGCTGAGCAAGTACGCTACAACCACGGATCAGGTCAGCATCGACGCGGGCGTGGATCGTGTCCGCACCATTCTTGCGGACAATTACGTGCACCGCGAGGAAGCGAACCTCATCCAGTCAAAGATCCGGGAAAAGGGTCGGTACCAGGTCATCGACAAGGTGCAGGTCGCATTGAACGAGAAAACCGACCAGTATGAGGCCACGTTCGAGAACCTGGGCATCAGCCGGGTGATCGTGGACCCCGAAACGGTGCGGAAGAACCCGAAACTGCTGGTTACCGGCATCTGGTGTTTGTGCATGCTGGTGTACGCATATTCCGGGGAGAAGAACGAGGTTCCCTGGCGGCTGCACCGCCTCATGCCGGTGCAGATGTCGCACGACGACCGCGAACACTACCTTGCCGTACGCGAACGGTTCACGGCTGGGGAGTGGATCGACTTGCTCATGCAGTCGGTCGGATTCAACCCGTCCCTGTTCTCCGACCGTGCCAAATTGCTGCACTTGGTGCGCATGATTCCGTTTGTGGAGCGCAACTACAATCTGATCGAGCTCGGGCCGAAAGGCACCGGCAAATCACATATCTATTCGGAATTCTCCCCGCACGGCATGTTGATCTCCGGCGGAGAAGTGACGGTGGCCAAACTGTTCGTCAACAACACCACCGGGCGTCCGGGGCTTGTAGGTTTCTGGGATGTCGTGGCCTTCGACGAGTTCGCGGGGCGCGCGAAGAAGGCCGGCAAGGATCTGGTCGACATCATGAAGAACTACATGGCCAACAAGTCGTTCTCCCGCGGCGTGAGTGTCATGCAGGCCGAGGCGAGCATGGTATTCGTGGGTAATACGTCACACAACGTGCCGTACATGCTCAAGAATTCGGACCTGTTCGAGGAACTGCCGGCGCAGTACCATGATCCGGCATTCCTGGACCGTATTCACTACTACCTGCCGGGGTGGGAGTTCGAACAGATCCGATCCGAGATGTTCACGCATGGCTATGGGTTTGTGGTCGATTATCTGGCGGAGATTCTGCACAATCAGCGCGACGTGGATTATGGGGCGGCTTTTGAGCGGTACTTTACGTTGTCGTCCACCCTGTCCACGCGTGATAAGGATGCCATACGGAAGACCTTCTCCGGATTGATGAAGCTCATCTATCCTTCCGGGAATGCGACTCCGGAACAGATGGAGCCGTTGCTGCGCTGCGCCATTGAAGGGCGCAAACGCGTAAAGGACCAGCTGTGCCGCATCGATTCCACCATGGCCGAGGTCGACTTCAGCTATACGCGAGCAGGGTCTGCTGATCCGATTGCGGTGCGGACGTTGGAGGAGACCGACTATCCGGATTTGTATTGGCGTGATAGGCCTGATGCTGCCGCGTCCATTGCTGCGGAGGATGCGATGTTGTTTGCTCCGTTGCTGATGTCGGGCGATACTGGCGCGGGCACCGGTGCGGACATAGGCGTTGGTACGGGTACGGGTGCAGGTGACGGTGGAACTGTGTCCATTGAAACGGCGCAATCTGGCGATATGGAACAATCGAATGGTGTGGCACAGTCTGAAGCCCCGATGGCGGAACCTGCGGAATCTGTACCGACGACAGATGGAGGAACAGCTCGGCTGTCAACAGTCGAATCGGGAGAACGGAAACTCACTCCAATCGAACGTTGGGCGGCACAAGCCAAGGAAGGGCATTTCGAGTTTCGGGAGGACCAGCGTGGCGTTACGTATGCCAAGCTCTTTGGCCCGTATATTGCCAGTGCGCAGGAGATCACCATCAAAGATCCGTATATCCGAAAGCCGCATCAAGTGCGTAATTGTGCGGAATTTCTGGAAACAGTGTTCAACTACACCGATCGTTCCGATGAGGTGCACGTACATCTGATTACCGGGTACACAGATTCACAGTACATCGATGAACAGGTCGACGGGCTCAATACGCTGCAGACCGTCTTCGGACAGCTCGGTATCGTGTTCACCTACGAGTTCGATGAATCCGGCCATGATCGATCAATCGTCACCGACACGGGTTGGCGAGTTATTCTTGGTCGCGGATTGGACATCTACCAGCCCTTCGACAGCAACTGGCTCAACCCGCTAGTCCGCCAACAGCGCCTCCGCCGCGTGCGCGCGTTTGAGGTTACTTATCAATATATTTGATTGCTGACTGAGCCCTAGTGTTTCTAGGATATAAATGCAAGTTATCAGTGAGGAATGAGATTCATGAATGATAAATGGATAAATTTTTTTGAAACGGAGTTCGATGTATTTGTTATTAAACCATGGTGTATGATTGTATATCTTTTAATTGGAGTGTTCTGTTTTTGCTTTATTCGTATCGCTGGGCCGAAGGTTTTACTTGGTGGATATCATACAAATCTTGAACAATATTCTAATGATGAAATCAGTGTGTTGAATATTATTTATAGAATAATCTCTCCCGTAGTATTTTCGTATTTTATAATTATTGTTTTATCTATTGTATTCAGCATAATTGGTGTTCGGTGGGAATTTGAAATATACTGGATGCCGGTATTGTTCTATTGGGTTATTCAAATCGTAGTTGTTGCTTCAACGAAAATTGGCATATATCCACTATGGACTTTATTTGTTCAGGCTTTTGTCTCATTGTGTGTTTCTATTTATTTCGATTGGGTTGTGATTCAGCAATTTCCTAATAGAGGAATTGAATCTTTAGACCAATCAAATATTGGGTGGCAAGTGCTAACGGGATTCTTTCTTGCAGCTAGTTATTTAGTTTTATATGGGATTATTTATTCAAGTAAAAAATATAAACAAAAGTTGTATAAGCACAATAATGTATTTCAGTATTCTATTGATGTTCGTACAGAAGAACGTCTATATAAGTACTTACGTAAATACGACAATCTTCTTTCTACGCGTTATCAGTCAGATCTGTTGTTAAAAGCCTTCTTCTACACTGTTTTGACAATAGAAGATTCAAATCGCCCATCATGGTTTAGGCGACTTGAACGTCTCTTCTTTTGGACTGGCAAAGTTAAAACGACTGGAATTATGCAAGTAAAGGAAAACAGAAAGCTAACCGACGAAGAAAGTGTACATCTTGGAGCCTGTCTCTTATACACATCTCCGAGCCCACGAGACACTGAGCGATCTCGT
>ERZ1090861.282-NODE-282-length-32769-cov-22.752766_pt1 | contig 32769 bp, 42 predicted proteins | sample MGYA00478482_ERZ1090861 | MGnify/ENA primary metagenome ERZ1090861 (study PRJEB33644, sample SAMEA5815744) | chicken gut metagenome | biome: Chicken; feature: Gastrointestinal Tract; material: Caecum | place: Ireland | collected 2019-01-01 | study: A study of the... | reverse complement strand
GTGCATTCAATTTACGATCCTCCTTCCTCAATCTTCCTCAATCCTAAAGAGCTTGTCCAAAAGCTTTTGCAGCTTTGGATGCCTTGGCAGAATGTCATCTATAAGCCACGCTCCGGCGCAGAAAAGCAGCCACGTGCCGACAGCCAAAGGAAACCAAGCTATAAGCTCATTAAGCATCTTTGGCAGCTCCTTTTGCATCAGGGTTTGCCGCCTTGCAGGCGGTGCTGTCATCGTTAAGCCGCTTGAGTGCTCGCGCAAGCTCATGTGACAAGCGCTCGACTATAGTCTTTGCGGTCAGTACCGCCATCTCAGGGCGATAATCCTTTGGCGACAACCGAAAGTAGTCGAAGTAATCTTGAATATGTATCTTTCCCTTCTTGCCAAGTCTGTCGCCCTGTCTACGCTTAATGGTCGTGAGCAGAGTCGAGGCGGTACTTTCATCTATATCATAAAGCGCCACTAAATCCCTTGTTGATATATACTCTTTGGCAAATATTCTTTCACGGTCTTCGTAAGTCATATTTTCTCCTCATTTTATAAGCACTCCTATCAAAATTGCTTAGTCTCATAAACTCAAGACTACTCCGTACAAGGCTTCCAACAGTTAATTTTGAGAAAGCATCTCCCATCGAAAAGGTTTATCCCCGGGAAGCAGTCCGCCGTCTTCCGCCTTAAAACGCATCTCATAATCGTGCAAGGTTCGTCCGTTTGGCTTATACGGCACATCGCTTTCTTTATCCCACGCGAGCATCATTTGCCATAAATCCGGGTATTCTTTTCTCAAACGTCGCAGGCTCTGCAAGTTTTGTTTTGGGCAAAACCAGCACCCCCCTCGCGTCGATGATGTGTATATCGGAGACAGCAGCCCATTCTCTTCACACTTTTTAAAACAGTCTGCTTCAGTCCAACCAAGCTCTACGAGCGGGCTTATGACTTTGTTGTTAAAGTTATGAAATCTTTTTGGCTCGTCCGCCGCAATACCTATGTATTGAATGCAATCATTCGTGCCTATCTTTTTTATTGCTTCGAGCTTTAGTTTATCGACGCACCACGAAGAAGCTATGGTCGGCGGCCACCCATAATTCTTGCCGGGGTTCTTTGTTCTGCCTCCGGTGGCTCCCCGTATACGGTGAAACACACTGTCGAACGTTGCTCCTGCGCTATAATGCTCAACCTCTATTCCCCATCGCCCTTTTATAATTGCATCTGCTTTCTTCTTGAACTCGACCATTTCAGGGAGGTCTGCAGGGACTGTATCCGTTGCCCAAATTTCTGCATGAACGATTCTATCTAATTTCCAACCAAGCTCTTCTATTGCAAACAAGCATGCCATGCTATCTTTGCCGTAGCTTAAACTCAAAACGTGTTCCATTTTTCACTTCCTCTTTTATCTTCTAAGTTCACAAGTTTTTGTCCTCCTTATTTGGTTCAATGTCTTTTAGCATTACCGAGGCAGAGGAAACTGCGTCTATGAAACTCAAAACATATTCGTATGTGGTCTCTTTCTCATAAGAGATGAGATCTTCTCGCCCTCTGATGTAGAGCATATATGCTACCATAGTTCTGAGGAAACTTTCATTTATCACTACATCGCAAGGCGCTGTACTATTATTTTCCATTTTCTTATTCTCCTTTTCTCTTTTGCCTGCGCCGGACTGCGAGCAAAAGCACTAAGGCTTTGCTCGGCAGTTCATTCGCTACGTTTATCACACTATGAAATCTTTTCGGCGTACTGATTATCTGATGCAAGGCAGACGCCGAGAACCTCATCGTAGTGAGGAGTGAAGTTCAGAATATATCTTCCAAACTTCACTATTATGTTTTCGTACTCCTGCAAGGCTTCAATCTGAGGCAAGACTTCGTCCTTGTCGTATCCGGTATAAATAATTACCGTATCGTTGCAATGATACTTTATCCTAAGGGCAGAGATGATATTGAGCATCTCCAAGATCTGCTCCATCGGTTCGAGCCCTGCAAAGCATATACCCTTGGTTATATCGTTACTTAGGTATCGCCTGACGATATCCTCGTCATTAATTATTTTGTCGGGGACTCTCCGCCACGCATCATTTTGGCACATTGACGGCGGCAGTCCCGCCTCTTTGAAACATTTACCGTCGCACACAGCCGTTCCTATGTACATCACAGGTTCCTTGTAGTTTACGAAATCCTCGTCCACTATCGTTTTTAATCTCACTCGTTCATCATCTCCGCATATTCATACCACTGTCTTGTATTAAACTCTTTTCTTCTGTCGCTGGAATATGAGCGCGTCGGGACTAAATAACCGACAATTCTTTGGTATGTATCAAACACAGGTTCTCCGCAAGTGGGGCATGTGTTTGTTCCGACAAAGCCGTGGTGGTTTTTGCACTCGTTTATCCTTGTATTGAATGCGAAATAAATTACACCCGACTTAGCTATTCTGTTCAACATATCCCACGCGACGTCTGTATTAGGAAAGTTAGATTCGAGGTTTACGTGAGCTATACTGCCACCGCTGCATTTTTCATCGAGGACGGCGCTGAGTCTAAGCTTTTCCTTGACGGTACATTTCTCAGAGAGCGGAATCCATTGATTCGAGTAGATGAACTTTTCCTTTTTGTCATAAAGGAGATTATCCTTTTGACACAGGATTACCGCCGCTCTCTCTGCCGGTACGCTTTCTATATTGAATGAGTACTCATCGGTAAAGTTATCCTTTACATCGTTTAAAACCTCGAAAATTTTGCTTGCAAACTCCATGCCCTTATCGGTGTAACTTATATAACCGAACTCGTCTTTTTCGGTATATCCGAACGACTCTATCACCTCGTAAAGTCCTGTTATGCCCATCGTGCAATACTGCTTGTCAAGCTCTACGCCGCCGTCGCAATAATTAGGCAGGAGACCTTTTTCTATGTTGCGTTTGATTATATGACGGACTGTATCCAAGACTACGCAGCAAAGCTGTGCGCGTTCTCTTAATAGCTCCAGATACTTTTGCTCATCGCAGTTTGTCTCATACGCTATCCGCATGAGGTTAATTGTATTTACCTTGACAGAGCCGATTGAAAGAGCCGTTCCGCCTATGGAGTTAATAAAACCTTTCAGCTTTGTAGTATCGGACAGAAGTCGGCAGCAATTGCTCAGCGTCGTTACGTCAGAGCTTACGAAGAAGTTGCTGTCGTTCCACTTGGTGTTGTGGTCGGAGCACCAGCGGGCAAAATCTTCATCAACAAACTTTCCGTCACGATACAGCAGGCTATAAGTTAATCCTTTGTGTTCGCATCGGGTCGCTAATCCGATGCCGTTCTCTTATGAACTGCTATACATCACTGTATAGAGCAGACTATATCACATTCTCTGGCACTGTTACCGCACCAGAGAACCCCAGCACTTCCACTCGCTTGGGTGTACTCTACTCGCCACTACCATAAGTGTTTCTCTTGTGGCGTGTTTTTGATAGTCGTTGCACTTTCCCATCTATATGGGCTTAGTTCATGGTTATCTGTATAATGTAGTTCCCAATGGCAGTCGTGGCATAAGACCACCATGTTATTTTCGTCTATGAAATCTGGATATGACATGAGTTGCTGATAAAGATTCTCGATTTTCCCGTCGTAGACATTTTTCAAAAACTCGCTCAAGATAATATTGAACGGCTTAATGTGGTGCGTTTCCAAATCACCGCCACGCTTCTTACAGTGTTTGCAGGTGTAGTCGTTTTCTCTGATAAGACGCTTGGAAAAAGTCTTGAAAATTCCACGGGCGATTGTTTTCTCGTCTGTGTATCCCTTATAGTTCGGGTTTTTCTCTCCGACATATCTACCAATCAAGAACTCGCTTATCTTATTTCTGAGTTTAACATTCTCAGCTTTTGATTTTCTGTCTGTATACCCCATACGGTTCAAATATATTGTCACATTTGAACGGGTGCAGCCAAGAGCATCTGCGATTTCTGCATCAGACAATCCTTTTTCGTGTAGTCGCCGCATTTCGTTCTTATCAACGCGCTCATTTTTAATGCCCATATCGATAAGATGCTTTGTTACCGTACTGACACCGTAGCCAAGTTCTTTCGCAATTTCCCTGTGGAGCATACCCTTTTGATACAATTCGTAGATTTTTGCATCATCAATAATTTTTACAGCCATGTCATCTCCTCCTTTCTTGCCAAGATTATAATACAGATTTTCCATGAGTTCACTGGGTTTTTCCATAACGAATCGCTTCGTCAGGCCGCTATAACTTTAACGGGGAACGTGAACATATTTTCGGATCTTATATCGGAGACCACCCGCATAAAAATCTTCTGATGTTCAATTATCTCGTCAATGCAATCGACGACAAATGTTCCGTCGGGGTACTGCATGCCGCCGAACAAAGACTCGATATAATTTCTGTCGAATATCGACACATTTACGAATGCCGTTTGGTCAATCCTCATAAACGGCTGATTTAATCTGTAGATAAACTTTTGGAAGCATTGACGTATGTAATAGTCGTTATCCTTTATGAAATAACCCGTCTCGCAATCTTTTTTCCAAAAGTAATATGTCCAGATAAGAATATTAGGGACGCCAACTGCACCCGACGAGCGGTTGCTCATGAAACTTATAAATTCAATCACATCATCTATAAATGTTGTTAGGTGCTTGGGAGGTTTATTATTGTAGTTCTTTAAAAAGAACAGTCCCTCGGTTGCAAGCCTTGTTAAGTCGTATGCGTAGCAATAAGGCACATACGTTGTCGTCGGAGCATCATGGAGATAAAACCCTCCGTTATACTCTGTCTCAAGCCACTTTCTCGCCGTTTTCAGGTTATACTTCTTTTTAAGCTCGTAGAAAATCTTGCTGAATGCGAAGAGCTTATCAAGAGGTTTTCCTTTTTCGTTCATCAGGCTGCGTATATCTTTATTCGAGGCGTTGGCGTTGGCGTCTATTGTGACGTCGGCTACCCTCTTATCTACAAACGCATCAATGAAATCCGAAAAATTAAGCTGCGAGTCATGAAAGCCGTTGAGTATCTCAAAATCCTCACCGTATTTTGCAGAGAGGCCGAGCATTGTTTTTTCAAAATCTCTGTCTGTCTTAATTGGAATGTTCATCTTTTGTCCTCCTTGATAACTGTAATAAACGCCTTTTATACATCCTTTATCTCCGTGGGATGATTACTGAGAATTTATCCAGTCAACAGCTTCAGAGAAATTCTTCAGTTCGTCCTGAACCTGCAAGACGGGGACTTCTTGTATTCCGAGTTCTTTCATGCGAGAAACATCGCTGCATACCCGATAATTTATCGACTTTGCGTCGAGTTTCTTTTTCAAAACATCGCACTTAGGACACCCCGTCGAGTACATCACTATCTGCATTTCATCACCTCCTTAAATGAAAAATTATATATGAAATAAGCTATACGCTTATATTCACATTACGACTGCCTGAGAAAATTCTGAGTCCATTCAAACATTTTTTCTCGCAGCACATCCAAGTTAGCAGAATTAATTATCGTGTCATTTGGGACGATGTCGTCAAGAGAAGTCTCCGAGCTGTGGTTTTGTTGTTCCTGTGTAAGCTTGCTGTTAATCGACGGTCTTTCAACTTTTAAATGAGTCGGAGTAAATCCCTCTTGTATCAGTCTGTCTATTTCATTTGGGAATCTACAGTCAGGGATTATCACATAGTCCCATTCGTCGCCGAAAAACTTCAGCATATCACAAACGAAATTTGCCCAGTAGTCCGGAGCTTGTGCTCTGACAATATCCGTTCCGACTTTCTGCAAAAGAGTTCTGCCGCCCTCATCCTTCTCTCCGTTCCAATCGAAAAAAGTTCTGCAAATAAACTTTAACAAGTCCGCATAATGGATTATCAAAACCCTGTACCCGTCGAGTTCTAAGCGCTCGGTTATAAACTTAGCGCAAGTATCTTTTCCGGCTCCCGCCTTTCCCGATATGACTATTACCTGCAAAATTATCACCCCTGTTGATTACTGAAATCATTTCTGTTGCACGGATCTTTTTCGGGACAATATCCAAGGTAGTTACACTTGGGAACGAAATATGTTTTGACTATCATATCCCACTCCGGAGAGTATTCCGACAGCGCATTGCACAGGTCTTTAAAAAGGTTCCTATACTCGTGATAAGCACGGGTACACAATCTTTGATGCGACATGTCTATGAGGTTTCTCAGATTATGCTTGCAAACTATCTTTGTCCGCATTCCGAGCGGCAACAGCAGAGAGGCGTCTTCTCGCGGAACTCCGCTATTCTCAAGCTTGGCAACGGCTTGATTTATATATTCCATTACTTTAACGTAAATGTCGTTAGTATCCGTATTTTTTCTTATTGACTTTGGACAAACATAATCGAACGCCTTGACATAATCAACATACCTCGTACTTTCCTGTAGTCTCGTAGGAAGTCCGCCGACATGCGTATACCATTCTCTTATTACTTTAGCCGAATATCCGTCTAAAATCATATAGACATCGGGGAACTCGAATGTTCGTCCGTGGCCTGATTCAAGGCAGGCGACGCCTCTTTTGAAATTCTTTTTATCATCGGACACGTCTGAGTTCCAGCACACGCCTGCTTCTTTTCCTATCATGGTTATCGGCTTTTTCGTCGTGTACTCTTGTATAATGACGCGCGGGCGGCAAAACTTTTCGGTCTGCTTGTCAAAAGTATCGTTGCCGCTTTTATCATTTGCGTTGTACGTAAATATAACCCTCCGTATATTTTTTAAATTTAATATGCCATACTGTATATTTTTTTATATTGACTGAGTTTAAAATAAATTCCCTCACGTTCATACGAGATGCAATATATTATATCGTCTTTGCGTATGGGGTCTGTATTGTACACTGAGTTCAGCAAGGTAAACCTGCTTTCTTTCCCCGAGCCGATTGACTGGGTATATACGCTGTAGCCGAACTGTTTGCCATCAGATTTTCTTTTCAATGGGCGTATGTCTTTGACGTACAATTTTCGCCTATCTGTCTCTTTGTGAGAAACATATCCATAATACCCCATGATATCGTAAAAGTTTTTTATCTTAACATTGTCCTCAATGTCCGGCATTTGAGCGAGGCGCACCGATTTTTCTACCTCAAGCAAAATAGAATGAACGTCAAAGAGCGTATAGCTTTTTGATATTCCGCCCGACTTGGTTTCACCGATGGCGTATTTTTTGACGATTTCTTCGAGCGGCGTTCCGGCTATTGCACTGCGTCTTATTTGTTTTGCCTCGCCCTTTTTAAACATTCCGCTGTACATATCGGTCATGAACAAAAGTTCTCTTTGATTCCCAAACTCAGAAAAATAATCGAGCTTTATAAGTGTGTCTATCTGTCTTGCGTCTATTGATGTCTTTTTGTCCATATCGTCGAGGACATCCATGAAGCTCTCATACTTTTTGGATTGCGAAAGATTATACAGTTCGTCGGCTATATTTGAATTCATATATTTGATTGAGCCTATGCCCTTTGCGATTATTTTCTTTTCGGCATTGAAGAAATAATCTCCTCTCGAATAGCCCCATTTGGGGGTTTCGATTTTTATTCCGTGTCTCTTAGCATACTTTGTTATCTCCGCTGTTTTAACAGGCTTGTCCTTGAAGGTATTTAGGGCGGCGGTTAAAAATTCGAGCGGATGATAGTATCTGAGATAGCCACATATATATCCGATGATTGAGTACGCATCGGAGTGGTTCCACGAAAAGCCGTATGACGAGGCATCCAAAATAATTTTGATAAAAGGCTTTATTACTTCTTCACATCGCCGGGGCGTTATGTCGTAATGCGCGGAGCTATATTCTACAAACCGCTGCTCTATTTCGGGCAAAAGCGTTTCTGTTCCCTTTTTCTTTGCTATCGCGCGGCGCACATTATCCGACTCGGCGTCTGAGTAGCCGCAAAACTGAACCAAAAATTTCATTATGGTCTCCTGCATTGCTATTCGCCCCGCCTCGGGCGCTAAAAAATCGTTCAGCTCTGCAAATCCATTATCGTAAAACTCACCGTTTGCAACGTTATCGCGGAAACTTGCGCATGCAGGTCTTATCAAACCGTTGCCGAAAGACAGCCATTTTATCATAGAAAAATTCGGGATTTTACTTTTGGCTATTTCTATCGTTTTATCCGACATGAACTTTCTCAGAAATCTCTGTGCGCTTTCGCTTTCCCATTGAAAGATCAGTGTTCCGTCGTCTCTAATACTTCTCCAAACGTTATCGTCGTTTAGGTCTATATTATCCGGACTGAGTCTGTCCACGCCCAAAATTTTGCAAGCGCTATTTATGACTCCTATTGCATCAAGTCCGAGCACATCGAGTTTTACATACATCAGGTCATCAAGCTCTTTCATATTGAGCATTGAAACGGGGTAATCGGAGCCTGAGACGGAGCACAAGCCGACGGTCTTTTCGATATCCATATCACTTATCAGGACTCCGCTCGGATGTGTGCCCACAGAAACAATTGTTCCGGCGACGATATCTACATACTTAAAAACTTCGGGGTAGTTACTTCTTGCGGTTTCTTCTTCGCCTGCGTCTATTTGCTTAGAAATTTTATCAGACAGTTCTTTATAATTTAAGTCAACCCTGTCTTTATAAAGTGCTCTGCAAATATCGCGTACAGCGCCCTTTGTCACTATGGTATTAAAGGTTATTATCTCTGAGGTTTTTATATTGGGCAATCCGAGTTTATCTTTCAGGAGAAACTGCTTTACCCTGTCTCTGTCTTCGCCGGAGTAGTCGGTATCTATATCGGCGTTTGTCACTCGGGACGGGTTTATGAATCTGAAAAAATTAAGCCCGAACCGCAAGCTGTCCATTTGAGTTATGCCTAAGAGATAAGCGACCATACTTCCTGAAACCGAACCGCGCCCATATCCGCACTCAACACCATTTTTCTTCTCCCACTCTCTCAAATAAGTTTGCAGGAGCATAAAGTCTATGGCATTTGCTTTTTTATAAACTTCAAATTCTTTTTCTGCGGTCGCTCTGAGTTCATCCTCGGTATGATTTTTACGAGCGTAAGGATGAGTTTGTATTGCGGTTTCGATTTTATTTTTAAAAGTTTCTTCGGGGTTGTCGTATATGTGCGGGTACTTTGCGCTGCAATCGATTTGAAACGGCTCAATCATGTCGGCAAAAAGGTTTGTGTTTTCGATAGCCTCCATAAAAACTTTTTCAGGCAGGGCTGCTTGTCTTCGATATGCGGCTACAAGCTCGTCATATGTCTTGAATTTTAAGTCCCAGCCGTCCTCGCCGTCGAAATGAATATTCTTTGCCTTTTGCAAAATACTTCTGCCCTCTTCGTGAGAAGAATTCAGAACGTGAGTATCTGTTCCTGCTATCAAGAGCAAGCCAGTCTTTTTGCTGTATTCATTTAAGTATTGATTATATTCTTTTTGTCGTTGGTCTGGATGATGACCGATTTCTAAGAAGCATCTGTCTTTATTACTCGCCAAAAAATTCAAAAATCTTTGCACTGCGTTTGTATTATATTCATTTGGATTTTCAAAAGACTTTCCCAGCACGCCTCCTATACAAGCAGTGGTAACTAAAATATTTTTTGAGGTATTAAAAAGTTCTTCAAAAGAAATTCTCGGGACGTAATAGAAATGATTATCGCCGTCGGCTCTCGAAAAACTTTTTGATATCAAACTGTTCAGCTCAAGAAAACCATCGTAGTTTTTTGCCGCAAGTACGCAGTGAAAATTATCTCTGACCTTTTCGTCAAGAGTGGCTGTCAAATAAACTTCGGCCGCGTGTATGTATTTCATTCCGGCTGCTTCGACTGATTTTTTCTTGTGATACCACTCGAAAACTGAACCGTGTTCGGAAAATCCCAAGGATGTCATTCCGCATTCTTTGGCGGCGTCTATGTATTCCTGATACTTTGTGACGCTGTCTATGTTCGTAACTCCGTTGCTTAAATCAGAGTGCAGATGATAAATTGTGTATTGCCCCATCAGTGCCACACCCTCCTTTCATTATATAGCTGTTGCCACGTATCAAAACCTTCGTCCACAGGGGAGTCCTTTTCTTTAAGGAGGTTATTTTTGTCATATATATATTCCACCGTAGCAAATTGTCTGAGCTTAGATATGTTATAGTCTTTGCGAATATTTACATCTTTATCGAGTGCAAAAACTACTCTGCATCCTAAAGAGATTAGAAGTTTCAACTGGTTTGGATTTAAATGTGATGTGAGTATTGCTCCGGTGTTTCGGACTCCCCATGTGTCGGCGATTAACACTGATTTGCAGCCCTCAAACAAAATAATTTCGCGCTTTTCCTTTATATACTCCATATTATCGGACAAGCCGTATATCACGTTGAGTTCGCCCCACTGCATAAAGTAAGTATATTTTCTCAGTTTCTTTTCTTTATAGTTTTCATCTAAGGTTCTGCCGCCAATGTTGACGATTTTCCCTTCGATATTTTTTATCGGATAGACAAGGCGGTTAGAATATCTATCGTAGTAGACCTGAAATCTTTCCAGCGACGAATCGGAAATTCCCTCTTTGCGCCAAACGTCGAGCTTGTCTGATTTCTTTTCGTACCTTTGCATGTAGTCGTCCGGCAAAACAACTTTCGGTTTGCTCGGCTGTGAGTTATGAGTACAAGTTTTTGCGGAATACTTTTTCGCCACCTCGGCAGCCGAAAGTCTTTTGCATACCTTGACGCCTTCTGCACAGCCGCTATCGCCGAGATATTTCTTCAGTATTTCTACGGCATCTTTGTAGCCGACCTTGTCGTGATATCTTATGAATGTTATGACGTTTCCGCCTATACCGGAGGAAAAATCATAGAACGAATTAGTTTCTTTTCTGACGGAGAAGGACGGCGTGTTTTCTTTTTTAAGCGGGGACAAAGCCCAATACTCTTCGCCACGCTTTTCAAAGTCGGTATACTGAGATATGTATTCCAAAATATCGACAGAGTTTATCAGGTCTTGTGCGCCATAGATCATGTCGTCCTCTCCTTTATAAAAAATTTATATAACCCCTTAAAAATTAATATGGGGATTGCGGAATGTGCTGCTTTGCCTGCTCGTATAAAATGTGATTTCCGTCGAATTGCAGGTCGATGTATTCTCCCTGTGCCATCTGCATGCCATTCCTATTGACTGTGACCCTGAGCTTTTTATTCCCGCATTCTGCCCCGTCGGCCTCTATTTCTTCCGGAGATTTATCGGATATCATGGCGATTGTAGAACAGTTGCGGGCAATCTTTGCGCTGTCTGCCAATCTTCCCGAAGTGGTGGCTTGTGCTGCGCCTATGCCCGCAATATTCATATCGCCGCAGATCTGATTTTTTACCATATCGACAAAGCGTCCGAGTTCCTGATAGCTGTCGAAGGCATCGCCCTCTCCCCTTCCTTTAAAATAATCCACTATCAGCACATCGAGTCCTTGTGTGTGATTCACTTTTTTTACTGCGGTGTATATACTGCTCTGGTCAAATGTAGGGATATAGATATGAGTAAATTTTCTTGTTTTTAACCACTTTATGGCGTCAATTATTTTTCCCTCCTCGTCTGCGCCATACGTGCCGGATGTAAGCCGGCGGTATTCCACGCCGGACAGATGCGACAATATTCTCGCTGTGAAAAGTCTTGTGCTGAGTTCGCTGTCGAGGTATAAAACAGCGTAACCTTTTTTGAGCAAATCGACTGCGCAGTTTAAGAGCATCATGCTCTTTCCTTGTTTTTGCTCGCCGCCGAATATAAAAAGTTCCCCTCTCTCTATTGTGGCATATTCATTGAGTGCGGGAAACTTAAACGGTATTCCCGCATAGCCTGAACCCTGCCTGTTTTTTATTTCGTCCCAGCAATCGTCTATTACGTCTTTATATTCGGGGATGTCTGTGGCATTTGAGAATTCTACCATCACATCGTCCAGCGCCCTGTAAACTTCCTGCTCAACATTTTTAATATTCTCGTTATAGCACATCGCCTCGCAACGTTTCAGTGCGCACAGCGTATCTCTTCTGAACGCAGCGTTCATAACGTTGCCGACGCATATCTTATATTCCTCCAATGTCTGTCTGGCTATGCTTGCGCTGTTTTCGATGAAGTCGTTTAGTTGCGTCGGAGAAAGTTTTTCTGCAAACGGCGCTGTCATATCATTTGAGCGCAGTGATTCCATTATGCTGTAAGCGTCAATATTTTTTACTCCATGTTGAGCGAGATTGCATATAGCTATGTATATATATCTGTTGTCGTCATTAGTAAAATGATTGGGCAAAAGGTTTTCGGAGTAGAAAGAAAATTCCGGATGGCCGACAAGTGTTGCAAGCACTCCTGCTTCGCTCTCTACTCGTGTTATATCTCTTGCATCCATTCCTTATTTTCCCCCAAACATTTCTGTATAATAATCGCACTCGTTATGCATTGGGCATATGTAAGTACATTTGAAAAAATCAATATAAGGCTTGAACTCACGTTCATTTTTTATGCGTTCGATACCCACCGCAAACCACTCGACTGCTTCAAGCTGAGATGATTTAGAAAACTTTTCGGTGATGACGGCGTTGTTTCTAAAACAAGTCAGGGTAAGCTTATCGGGCGGACGCTGATTTTCTTCCTCTATCGGCACCGAGTACAGATAGAGCTGACGAAAATAACTATTCAGCTCGTCGTCTTTTTTGGTATGTTTTTCCCTTTTTCCTCTGCTCAGTTGTCTTGACTTATAGTCGTTAATTGTGATTTCCCCGTTTGAAAAAATTAGGGCGTCTATATATCCGACAAAATCATAGCCGGAAATTTTTGTTCTTATTTTTCTCTCGACTTCGATTTTTTCAGCACTAAGCGGAGTAAAGCTTAAAAAATATCTTAGACCATCGGAAAAATATTTCTTAAAGATATTTTCGTTCGGCAGGGCTAAGGGTTTTATGCGTTCTGAAAAGCGGGAAACATACTCAGACACGAGGCTGTCTTTTGCTACGGCGCCGTTATAAAAATCTCGTATAAGTTCGTGCACCAAAGTTCCGTAAGAGGCGAAGAACATATTATTGTCGGGTTCGGCACGATATAAATATTTCAAATACCATGCGTATGGACAATCGTAAAACTGTTTGACTCTTGAATAGCTCCAAGTCATCGAGCCTATTATCTCCGCTTGGAGCGGGTTGAGTGTTTGTTCTGACACATCCGGTCGCCTCCTTATTTATAAAAAAAATTTTGCTCAGAACGGCAGGTTGCTGTTTGAATCTATATCGTCCGGTTCTCCGTCATCGGGAGAAGGAGGTGAAGTTTTTTCTTGGGCAGGAGCGCTGTTCTCCTGTGCATCTCTCTCGACCAAATCAAAATTAAAAACTTTATAGTTGGTATACATGATATTCTTTTCTTTATCGTACCTATTTGACACGTCGCAACTGCCGAGTTTTATTATCTGACCGCGCTGTAGCTTAAGCGCCGACGCCGCCACTGCGGTTCCGACGAAAAGAACCGCCGAAGAAAAATCTTTATCATACTCGCCTGTTGTTTTATTTTTTACCGAAATTGAAATCTTCGCTTTGGTTGCCGTCGGCGAAAGCGTGGACACTTCCCAAACTTTTGCGTATGCGCCGTTATGAAATCCCATTTTTATTCCTCCTTAAAATTATCCTTAAATTCCTTTAAAAGTTTTGCAGCCGCATCGGGGTCTTTTATCGCAAAGTAATCGCCGCCCTTCGCATATTTACTGCACAGTTCTTTTATATCTGTAGCCTTATCGGAATGTTCAGACAAGTACGCCCTCACGAGCGTATCAAACTCCTTGATTACCTGAGCGGCAATCATTTTATCTTCGGCCTTTTCGGCGTCCTTTTGCTTGCTGCGCCAATTGTCGGGGTCATCCTCGGGGGTTGCAATGTTAAAGAACTTTAAGAGAAAATACCTCATTGAGTATGTAAGCCCTGAGCCGAATGACTGGGATGCATCGCTATGCTGTCCGATGACAGCCCAATCGACAGACAGGCGATTTTCCGGTGTCGGGTTATTTATATCTATCCATTCATAAGTCATGTCGGCTTCCGTGATAATTTCGTTATATTTCTTTAAATACATGTTGCCCATCCTATCAGCTTTTTGCGATTCATAGGAATAAGGTGTTGCCTTAAAAGTTCCGGAGCGAATCTTGGGTATCAAAATAAGTCCGTACTTATCCATAAAGGTTGATACCTTTGCAAGAATTTCATCCTCGGTTACATATCTAAAGTCCTTTGTTCCTTGGGCATTCTTTTGTATTACCTCAACTTGTTTTCGGATTTTAGAAATCTTTTGGAAAATGTTCATATTACCATCGTCGTTTCGTTCTGCCATTAAATCTGCCTCCTTTTAAAATATCAATACGAAAATCAATCTTAATTTGCTAATGAGTTTACTTTTATTTTATTGTTTTTTGCACTTTTACATATTGACTTTAGCTCAAATAATTGCGGGCACAACGGGCGTGCCCGCAAATTGAATATGATTATTTCACGTGTTGTGAAATTTCCCATTATAATAGCATCCGATTAAGGTGTTATTGTCTGTTGGGTCTGGAAATCTGCTGTATACATCGCTTATGACGTCGTCTAAGCACTCAATTCCATCGAGCGCGTACATAGCCCTCATAGCTCCGAAGCCTTTCTTTTGTGAAACTCCTATGTTATATTTCTCTCGATCATTCTCCATATTATATTTGTTATACATCGACCATCCGCGAGTATCATAACAGTCATATCCTACTCTTGCAGCATACTTAAAGCCAACTCTATCCTTTCCAATAGTATCAGCGGAGAGCTCTTCTAATTCCCTACCATCGTTCGCATGCTTTAGTTTAATAAACTTTGAGCCAAGCCAAGTCCTTTTCTTTTTATACTTCCACAACAGATACGGATTGTTTCTGTATTGCACCTCTAAGCATTTCCATTGAACATTTAGGGGCTTGAGTTTTTCGTTTATATCCCACCAGTTCTTACTGTTGACCTCGTCTCCTTCCAAACGCTCATACCAATCAGCATCACTCCCTTGAAACTCAACGAATGACACCCCCATGATGATCTTTGTATAATCTGTATAACCTGAATATTCCTTTCCATATTTCTTGCTTGTTTTGGAATAGATGTATTTTTTAAACTCCCCTATTTTATTTATGTTTTCTGACAATCTTTTTTGCAAGCGCACCGCCTTAGTACGAACTGCTTGCTCTCGCGTGTAGTCCTTACGGACTGGCTTGCCTTCTCCGATGTCTTTACTCATAAAAAATCCGGCTGCTGTGAAAATTAAATCAGAAAATTCACCCATTATTTTCCCTCCTTCCAAAGGTCAAATGCATCTTTCCAGCTGATATAATCGCTGTACATATTCTGCTTGTACACAGCATCAGCTCTTTTTGCCTTGTTTCCTGTGATAATATCTTTACCATACAGGTTTACAATAGTCATGAGTTTACCTATGCGTTCGTTCCTATAAATCCTATAAAACATTCCGGACATGTATGTTCTATAATAGCTTAAATTTTTAACTTTCTTGCCCCTCTCTTCCGCAGCAAGTATTTTGTGCGCTATTGCCGTGGACGCTGTTTTTGGATTAAAATCAGATTTGATTCCTCGCATGATATTATCGGAATCGTATCTATCTCGTTCCATTACGCGCGCATACTTTGGATGATGATAGACGAACTGATTTAGCGTTACTATGTTATTCAGAGCGGGAAGCTCCTCTTTATAGATTGGATACTCAGTATCATCTATAACAATAATCTTATGTGTAAAATCTACATTACTCGCCTTTATGTCCTTAATAAGCGCTTGAGGCATTCCGCTATAAGCGAACCAGAAAAAACACCTATAAACATTATCCATAGTAAACTGTGCTTCGGGATCAAGAAACTCATTTAAAACTTTCTGCAATTCGGCAGGGCTTGCGACCATCTGAGACCTTATCTTATCTTCGCCCGTTCTGCCTCTGAGTGAGTCTATGACATTAGCATCTACACCGGAAACACCGGCATCTATGCAAAAATTAATATAAGACTTTATCAACAGCAACGTTGTGCGTCGAGTTGTTGAGCTCAGCGGCAAAACCTTATCGAGCGCAGCATTCAGTTCATCTGCCGACATAGTACACATATCTTTACCTGCCATGTATTCATACTTTGAAATCGCCCTGAAAAAACTTACGATATTCCTTATCGTAAATTCGTTGTTACTGTACTGACGAATAAATGCGTTTTTCAAAGTAGAATTGTACATCTCTCTCGACTGTCCATTTTTCTTCTTAGTCAATCTGAACTCACTCCCACCGTTATATTTACATGTGACATCCGCCCCGCCTGAAGAGGCGGGCTTCCCGACTCTGGCAGGTTTGGTTCTCGTTCGATAGCACCAATGTGCTAAGCATAAGCGAGCTATCCCCGTGTGCCCCACGGTTCTTATTTTAAGCTATGCAGAAACGATTCACATACCCTCTTTCTTCGTCTATCTATACCTTGATTTTCAATGTATTTGCGTATCACCTCTATGGGTGCTCCGCCTTAGGATAAAGTATATCATACATTACTCGCCATGTCAATAAGTCAATAAGAGAAAATACATATTTTTTTATATTGACTTTGCGTCAAAAAAAAATCAGTTTAATAACATTATAAGCTTTAATATCTTCCTCTCCTTTTTAAACCGCTTCGGTCTGTACTCGCTGACTACATTTACAATTAAAATCTTTGGGTTATACGTATTATCTACAAGTACCTTTTTAACCGCTCCGATTTCCAACATAGAGTAGTCTCCGGATTGTTTATCCGACGTTCTAAGGGAAATCACATGCTGGTTCGGAGGCGTCAGAGAAACCTCTATAAGATTAAATCTCAAGATGTATCCGTATGGATACCAGTTCGTATAATCTTGATTGCCGCTCGATACGAATACGCTCCTGATGCTCAATCCTTCACAGTAATCTCTGAAGCCTCTTAACGTAAATTCCTCCATAAATCTCACTATCCCCTCTTGACATAAAAAAATTTGCGTGTTATAATAACCGATAAGATGAGAGACAATATGCGTGTAAAACACATCGCCTGTTTTTAAAACATTTTACAAGGTAAACATGCCAAATTACCTGAGCGATGAATCGCATGCAAATACTTGTACCATCTTTCTCTGACAAAACAGTTCCATTGCTTAAGGTAGAATCTGTTTGTCCAACGATGAGTGTGACCCCGCCAAAGTCACACTCATTTCTTTATGACTATGATATCATCTTTATCGTGCTTTGTCAACACAAATATGTAATTTAATTGCACGAAAAGTCTCGACTGCTGCAACTTTTTGTACTATTTTTTGGACTTGAATGAAGACCAAAATGGTTGGCACATTTATTCGTCGTCTTTTGTCATCTCCTCATATCTCCTCATATCTCTGTTCACAGCCGCCACTGCTCCTGCACATGAAATTTCAATATAGATTTTTACTATCAGCAAGGTAATAAGATATGTAATTACAACAAAGGCTACTCCGCCGCCAAATCCATATTCTTCGCCCCAAATAGCCGCATATATAATCAACAAGATTGGTGAAAGTATAAAATAGAGACCATTTGCTATGGTCACTGAAACAGGGAGCCTGCCTTCATCGGGGTTGGATGGTTTTTGTTCTACCTCTCCTGCGGCTGCATCCATCAAAGCGCAAAACGTATCCAGTCCTTGTCTTGGTATGTAAGTAAAGTCGGGGGTATTTGTTTCACGGGCGATACGTTCGAGATAAAAACTTTTCAGTTTCTCGTCCTGAGGCTCAACATCCATAGGCGATATACCTTGCTTTGGGATATTAATAAAAGTTATCTCTACCGGGCGCTGATAGTTAAAGGCTAAAATATTATTACTCCTTTTATACATAGAGCAAGCCAAGACGAACGATAACGCCTCATCATCGTCAGGGTCATACTCATAGCCCGAAGAGTACACTATCATATCTCTTTCTTCCCCTCTGGCTCGTGAGATATATTCTTTTAGCTGCATTGTCTCCGGGGACTCCCAATACCAGCCTTCTCCGCAGTCGCGCTCTTTACCGTATTCATGTCCTTGCAGAAACTCATAATCCCAATCTATTACCACTTTTTGAGGCTCACCCAGTGCGGCATTGATCAGTTTCTTGTGATAGACCTCCTCATCTTTATAATTGTTTCTCTCCATGTCAATCCAAGACAAATCTTTTTCGTCCGCCATGATTATACCTCCCTTACCGTCTTATTTCTTATGCCATATATCCTTAACTATAAATTCAGTATGTACGATGCTTGGAGTTCCGCCGTTCTCTAAGCGCTCGTTATTTCCTTCCTCGCACCAAAAATATATTTTGTCGGCGGACTCCAACACGACTGCGGTTTTCAGCATATCTTTCGGGTCTCCGATGTCATACTCTATTGCCTCGAAAAGCATTGTTGCGGTATTGCTGTCTGTGTCAAGTTTAAATTTTAACGCAGGTTCGACTACCCAAAATGTATCGGAGTCGTTGATTTGCTTAAACGCCATGCACATGCGAACAAATTTTGCGAAGTTGTTTGTGTTTATTTTCTTGTCTTCGCCCGTCAGTTCGTTCGCCACTGTAAAAATATGCTTAATATCATTAACAACCTTAGTCATTTTTATCCTCCTTATTTGTTATTTCGATCTCGTCTGTCAAGCTGCCAATCATCACTTTAATGCCGACTTTATCTATGTATTCACATATGTCCAATTCGCCGCCTAACAATATTAAATCAAGCAGGATTTTAGGGTTGTTTATAGTCAAAGTTTTTGCCCGAATACCCACGTCTCCGTATATATGTCCAAGAAATCCTCTTTCCCCCTTCAAGCCGTCTTTATCCTCAACAAAGACAGTCCCCGAATTATCATCAGCAATCTTTTTGAGGATATCTTTAATCTCGTTATACCTTTTCATTTTTTCTTTATTAGGTATGCGGATAAATTTCCTGCCCTCTAAGCTTTTAAGATACAGCCTATTAAGCTCTTGCATAGCCTTATGCCAGCCCCACATGGCTATATCGTCTTCGGTGCTCGCAGTATATTCGCCCGGGGTTATGGTTCCGTTTTCTTCAAGCTCTCTTACAGACTCATCGTACCAATCCGGATTATCCTCTTCGTATTTTTCTTGAGCCTGTGCGAGCAGGTACAAAAACGGATCCGGAGTTCCGCCGCATGCTTTCGCAGTTTCAATGGCTTCTTTGTAGATTTCATCCCCTGTTTTGCCTGTCGCCTCTTTCATGAGATCGTCATTAGAAAAAATATCGTACAGCGGATTTTCGTTATTTATCTTCATCTAACTTCTCCTTCCTTACATTGCGGTTTCTACGTTCTCTATGCCACTTAGCAATGTGCTTACGCAGTAGTCCACGTTGTCCTTCAGGCGATACATTTCATCTAAGAGCGCCTCCGCATCTGCCCATCTGTCCGTCATTTTAAAATTGTCGGGCATAGAGTCTATGACGTCCTGCTCCTTAAAAATAATCTCCTGCATCGCATACGACTGTTCTTTTAGAGAATCAACCACTAAATTGATTTTAGAAATCGTTCTCCTTAGGGATTCTTTCCTCTCCTTGTTCAAAGCTAATACCTCCTATATTTTTCTTTACTGAGGCGTGCTTATCTGAGAACGTGTATCATACATATATTATATATTGCTACGCGCAAATAAGCAAGCCATTACGACATTTTTAAGCAATATTACTATTGCTTTCGCAAAGATTACTATCTACGAGATAGTTGCATGTAGAGCTGCCGAGATTTAGTTTCTTGTACGCATCATCAATTTCTTCACTCGTTATTCCTATGTAGTCAAGCGTCTGTGCGCTTGTGGAGTGACCAAACATTTTTTGGAGCAACAAAAGCTTTCTCGGGTCGTTGCCCGACATAACCATCTGATGATAGGCAAAGGTTTTTCTCAGTGTGTGTGTTGACATCTTATTGCTCAGTCCCAGATCGTCTGCTATGCCCTTTAAGATTCTGTCAATTGACTTTGCGCTTAATGGGCTGTTTTGGTTCCTGCCATTATTGCTTTCGCTGCGGAACATATAGTCACTTAGTTTGACACCTTCGGTATTTTTCAGATATAAAGTTACCGCTTCAATCACAGCTTTATTTATGGAAATGTAACGATTCTTTTTGTGCTTACGAGTATTTCGCGTCTTCTTTTCAAGAATGGCGAAACGGTCTTTAAAAACAAAATTGTCGGCTATGATGTTGCTAAACTTAAGCAGACGCAAATCACTAACTCTCAGTCCAAAATTTATTCCAACGATAAAAAGCATATTGTCGCGATATCTCTGATTACTTATCAAAAATCTTGATACTTTTATGATGTCCGACATATCTTTTATGGGCTCAGCTGCATGCTCAGGGGCAAGGGGACAGCTTGTTTCTTCGTCTCCGGCGCTTATAAGCCCCGCATCGAGTTTATTGCCCACGCTTAGAGATTCATTCTTAATCGATTTTAAAAGATTGATATCTATTATATTCGGCATTTTATCAGCTCCTATCCGTCTTTATAATATTTTCATTTTTCCTCCGCACAATTTCAAAAAAAAATTAATAATCTATTGCACTTTGCTTATTAACAAAAAAGTGGATTCCATGCGAGCACTCGTTCCATCTGTTGTCGTCGTAGCTATCAGGGCAGACTCTTTCGCCGACTCTGTATGTAATAGTTGGAAAGTAACTCATATTTTCCACCAACTGCACAGCCTGATTCGTTTCGATGTTTGTAATTTCCAACACGTCAGCGAACTCGCAACGACATTTGTTTGTTGTCGCCGAGCTACGTTTTGCATCGGCAGGAATGAGCAACTTTACTAAAAACTCTGTGCCGTTTTCACCAACCACTTTCTTCCACGCTTCAAAGCTTCCAGTTTCTGGGCACGCTAACGGAAAGTCGATTTTTGCGTTGCTCAAGTTGGCGTGGGACAAATCAGCATCGCTCAAATAGGCATAGGACAAGTCGGCATCGCTCAAATTGGCATAGAACAAATTGGCACGGTACAAGTTAGCATGGGACAAATCAGCATCGCTCAAGTTGGCATGGTATAAATTAGCGTGACACAAGGCGGCACCGCTCAAGTCGGCGCCGCTCAAGTCGGCGCCGCACAAGTTGGCACGGTACAAGAATGCATTGTTCAAGTCGGCATGGGATAGGTTTGCTCTTTTACCGTCTGCTTCGCCGTTTAGCCATTTTGTGTGCAGTTCAAGTATTTTATTAAGTTCATTCTGCGTCATCATTTTCATCTCCTTTTAATTTTAAAACTCTTTCCTGCGTGGTTTAGTATCCTGCGTGGTTTAGAGCGTCCTGTTTGTTTATAAAAAACTGTATATCAGTCAAACGGTTAGGCTCTCGCCACCTATCATCATCGTAACTAACCGAATAGCACCTCTCTCCGGCCTTATAGTAAATGCCTCTCAGAAGCCCGCCTGCACTTAACTTCCTGTCTGTACGCTGCATAGTTTTTAGATTTACTATGTCGAGCACATCTGCAAACTCACAGCGGCACTTAGTAGTTGTTGCGGAACATCGCCTTGCCTCAGCGGGAATTGATAAATGTACTAAAAAACCGTCAATCACGCTCCATCCCTCGAATGCACCCGAGTCGGGACAGGCAAGCGGAACAAAAATCTTTGTATCCTTCAAATTAGCTCTATGCAGGTGTGCACCGTCTAAGCGTGCTTGATGTAAATTTGCGCACGATAAATCGGCGTCACGTAATATAGCATAATGCAAGTCGGCATAGGTTAAGTTAGACCGGTGCAAATTTGTCGCTATAAGCTTTGCGTTTTCTAAGTTCGATAGTGTCATATTAGCACCCGACAGATTAGCCTTGGTCAAATCGGCTCCGCAAAGATTGGTTCTGTACGGATACGCTCCACTTAAATTAACTCCACTTAAAGTGGCGCCCGATAAATCCGCGCCGCTCAAATCGACTCCTTCAAGGTTAGTCCCCGGCTTTAGGCGAGCGCGAATGCCGTCAGGCTCTCTGACCAACCACCGCTTATGTAGTAAAACTATATTATCTATATTGTCCTGTGTCAAAGCCATCATCCTTTCTAAAATATATATTGATTTAATTAAACCATTTCACTTGTGGCGAACCGGTGAAACCTTTTATCCAGACAAACCACGCATAGGCGACTGCGCTACTTGAGTTCGCGTTAAAATCACCGTTTATTCCGCATTTCAGTCTACCGGACGAAACATATATTATTTTTGGGGGCGATTCATCAAAAAACTTCCTGCGGCTTTGCGATTCTAAGAATGTAAGTTTTAAAAACATTGCCACTTTATTTCCGGCGGGTACTAAATCGAGCGCATGTTTGACAAAATTAATAGCTAAATTATACGGCGGATTAGTTATTATATCCCCGTCAAAGTACTCTGTACATTGCAGAAAATCAACATTAGCGGTTCCATATCCTCTATCAACGAGGTCGGTTGACACCACATTGTAGCCTCGCGCCTCAAGGACTCTTGAAAGATGTCCCTGACCACATGCGCACTCCCAAATGTTTTTATTAAATGTCTCTAAATCGAGCAACATCTCCAATGCTTTTGGATCAGTCGCATAAAAATCGTGTGGAGCTCTCGCTTTGTTAGAGTGAGAAGATGCTCCTATGACAGTAAAAACATTGGTATTAGCCATTGGTTCGTTCATTTTATCACTTCACTTCTCTCTTTTTATAAAAAATTACAAATACATTTTACAAAGCAGCCGCCCACGAGGGGCGGCTCTTTAAGCGTCAGGCTGAAAATGACAAAAAGACTTGACGCATGACACAATCTTTTTTGGGCTTGTCTATTATTTTCTTTGTCGTGACTTGGTGAAAGAAAATAATACTTATGTTTTTTATTTCCCTATAAAAATGTTACTTCTACTTTAGGCGAGAAGCTATCTGTCGTACTATCGCCTCCAGATAAATCTACACAAGCCGGATAAAAAACTTACGCCGCAGACTTAATGTCTGATGCGATTATACTCAGAACATTTACGCCGTGTTTCTGATTAAAATGACTTATTATTCCGTCTATATTTTCGGGCTCAACCATGTGATAATAGCTATATAATCCATGCAAAACTTTTACGTCGTGGTATGACCACGGAGCTCCGTTTGTTTTGTCAACGACGTAGTTGTGGAGCATAGATTGAAATTGTCTCTTTCTTTTATATCCAATGGTTATTTCATTTTTATTATTGAGCATCACACCTAAGTTCCAGTTAGAACCGTTAGATGAACCGTACCTCGTTTTCTTTTCATTGATGTTGAACGGAGCGTTGACTTTCTTCAAAACACCTACAACAATGTTTTCAATCTTTTTAAAATCAAAATCGTATTTAGATGAAATCAAAAAATCATCTGCGTACCTTGTGTACACATAGTGTTGCTTCTCAAAGTCGTCGAGGTCGCGGCTTAAAATAAAGTCCACGGGAATCATCATTATGTTTGTTATTGTAGGGGAAAGCGGAGTCCCTTGGGGAAGACCGCCGTTTAAAAACGCGAGATCTAAAGCCTTTCTTAATTCTTTGTTTCCCTGCTCATCCGATATTACCCAATTGAACGGATAGATATAGGAAAGCATCTTGATTACAAAATCAAGTGTAGTGCTACCGAAAAAATCATGCAGGTCGAGCTTCAAAAACCACTTGCTGCCGTTTTGCTGATGCTTTTTCACTGCGTCTACATTACATCTTCCTTTAACATAAGCAAAAGCAGACGTATGGTACAAAGCCCCGAAATCTCTTTCAAATATTTCTTTGAGGTCTCTCAGCGCCAACTTTAAATCGTCGCAAGGCGCATCTATCCTTCTTAAACCTCCGCTTTTTTTGGGAACATAAAAAGTACTATACAGACTTTGTCTTTCGACTTGCCTCAGATACTCTTTCTTTTCGTTAAAACTCTTGAGAACGTTTACTAAGTATTCTACATTCGCATCACACGGCGTATAGTCTGAATACGTTCTTGCAATCGTATCGTATGTTCTCGGTATAATCGGAGCGCTTGAAAGCTTTCCAGCAAAAATTTCTTCGGGCGTAATCTTTCTATGGTAAGGACTTTGCCTGCAAACACGATAAAACACTACTTATACCTCCTTAAAAACTTACTGTGCTAAAGTTAAAAGCGTTTATTAATATGACGTTTTTTATCTTTCCGTTTGTCCAAAAATTCATGAAGTTCGCGACTCCATAGGCGCAGATAATTCTGATAGTTGGGCAGACAGACAGTGTAACATTACAAGCCGAAACCGGAGTGGCCTCTTTTGCTTCGTCATTTGAAAAGTTCATTGACTTGATAAAATTATCTTTCTGCTCAATATCAGACCAGTCCGCCGCATAGTGCTGCGCATCTTCAAGTCTTGTCCTAAAATCAAACATTGCTTTGACATACAGATTGTTCTTATTTGCTGTTGCGATTTTCTTTCTCAGCTCTATATCATCAACACAAAGAAAAATATAACCCGACAGCGTTTGCCCGTCCCAGCCTTTTGGCATTACCTTTGCGGTTTTTCGTATCTCTGGATTTATCTCAGATAAAATATCTACGAGGGCTTCGACCTTGGGTTTCCCTATGTCGCACTGCCTGAACATTTGATTTGCAACGTTATGCGGTTCGACATAGTCGAAGTCCCAAAGATTAAATTTTGTGATCCCGCATCTTGCAAGATTTTCGGCAACAGTGGATCCGACAGAGCCGCAGCCTACTATGTGAATTTGCGCAGAGTATTTACTCGGGTTAAAATATTCTTCGCTTTTAGACAAATCCATAATCGAGCTCATGCCCACAAAAAATCTCCTCCTTTTTTACGCAAGCCTCTGCCTCTTGCAGAACATCATCTTTATATTTTTTTATTTTTTGATTGTCGCACTCTTCTTTGGCGACAAAAACTTGTGTACAGTTTGAACCGTAGTAAATTCCGTTGCCTGCATCATAAATTGCCGAGTAAACATCGTCGAAGAATTTATTCACGATAATGAACACGTAAAAACCCCGTTCATTAACGACGTTATTTACTATATCAAACTGGTGTTTTATGTCTGTGCCTGATGGGGTAACGGGCATCCTGACATGCGAGTGTCCTTGAAAGTTTAAACCGACATAATTTTCGTTGCCTGCATTTTTCATGAGCCACAATGCATATTCGCTTTCGTTCATGTCAACGGTAGCCCCTGTGACCGTTTGCGGGTAAACGACTATGTCCTTAACAATGAAAATGTTTTTGTGCCTCTCGACTTTGCCTTGCCACGCTACTTCGCTCTCGTAATTCTTTACAAGTGCATAGATTTTTGTAAAAGCCTTTTTCGAGAATATTATTGTTGCAGGCTCGTCTGTACCTTGCTCTGCCATGCGAAAACTTTTGCCGAGCTCAAAATTATTCATTGCGTCCACCTTCAATTTTCCTCCTTTCTTTCAGCCACGCTATTGCATCTTTAATATCGACGTATCTATCTTCGCTTATAATATGTATCACCTCTCCGTATGAGCGCAACCAGTCTAACAAGTATCCAAATACAATTGAGTCCGATATATTTAATGATAACGTAGAGGCAACAACCTGCTCTAATAACATGAACAGATTATTTTTTGATATTGCGTCGGCAAAAAGACGAGCGTAACCACCGAAGCAAAGGAACTTCATTGTGTGTGGGTTGGGCGCATAACAGACGTCGCCGATATAATTTGTCTGTGGCTCGCCCATGGTTACGCGCTCTTCAATCATTAAACCATTAGTTAATGTCAATTTGAAACTTGCGTATACATTAAGCTCTATCTCCGGCGATTCAGACACAAATAATTCGTTCAGCAACATCTTAAACTCGCTTACATTACGATGTGGGCGGTTATAAATATAAGAGTTCTCGTTATTTATAAGCCGCTCTGCTACATCTCGGTCAAAATATTTTATGTGACCAAAAACATCAAACGTAAAAGCGCCGTCGTTTGCTTCAAAGTTGGTTATAGAGTTCGAGCTTAATATGTAATCAGCTAAATCCTCGGCTTGTTTTTTATTCGCTAAAGAATCTCTCTGCACAAGTAACATCTCTTTAAGTTCCTCGGCCTTTGCAGAGGCATCCGATAAATCTTTCAGCAGTCTTTTTATCCTATCCTCCTGCAAACTTATAGCATTTTCAATTCCTGAAATTTTACTCTCAGTAATCTTATCAAAGACGTTCATAATACTTGCGCGGACTCCTCTTTCATACACTCTTTCATACAGCGGTTTATTCCTCTCCTCTAATATCCCAAGGGCATCGCTTACAGTATTACTGTCGTTCTTCATCAAAGCAGCAATCAGTGTCTTTTCTTCTTCGTCTAATGGATGCTGAACGAATAAATCGGAATAAATAATACTGATTGCAGTTGGGATTAGATTAAATAGAGAAGATATGAAACTCCGCCCTTTTACTTTACATATTATGCTCATAACACCACTGCAATTTGGTGGCACAACATTTATACTACCTCGCAAGTTCGGATTCTTCTCCAAGAGAGCCTTGAGCAAATCAAGTCCATTTGGCGGTAAACACACCTTGTCCATACGAATCAACGACTGCTGATTGTCAGCAGTTATTAGTATCTTTCGCACCTCTCCGTCAAAGCGAGGTGTCAGCAGGGCATTAAATATTCTTAACGCTTTTTTATATGGTAGCTTATACTCTGCGAGTAATTTAGCTACGTCCCCATTTCCATGTATTTGTACACAGTCCATTAAGTCGATTGTCTCCTCCTTTCTTTTGCCTATATAACCGAAATCTAATTAATGTATGCCTTCTATGAGAGCGTCGAAGGAATGCTGGAAAGCAGATCCTGTCTCAAGTGTTGAAAATTTGGTGGTCTCTTATTGACTGGATTCGAAAATTAACACTGTCATGTGACCGGCTACCGGCTGTGTTGCTTCGAGTTGTGTTACTTTACTGCCAATGTGCCTCGTGCAATACCAATTGTTCATACCCTTACTCTTATTATCTTTCTGTTGAAAGGGGTTCGTATGTGATAGCTGTGCGCATCTGACACGACATTCCTGAGTACGGGGTTGGTCGTGCTATCTAATTGTTACTTTTGCCTTTGGCGAAAAGCTTTCTTTTTGTTATGAGAATCAAAAAGAAAAATTGCATTTCAGTTATATAAAACTTAGTAAGCTAACAACGCGATTAAGCGTTGTTAGCCTTTATAACGTTAAACAAAAAACACTTTCCGGATGTAATGTTGTAGTCGGAAAAGGTTAGGGAAACATCATCAATTGGAACGCCATTAAGATGAACAACACCGACGTTATAATCGATATTATTGTCCTTTAGACACTGCTCAATCGTCATATTCTCATTGACCACGAGCGCATCTCCTCTCAGACCCATATTATCGCCAAGAACTACTTGTATCATTTTAATCTCCTTTTCTTCAAAACTATTCTTAAGCCAAAATCTCTATGTCCAACATTGCGCTCTCTATTTCTTCTTTAACGTGAACGACAGCCTCAGATACTTGCTGTTCGAGAACTCTAAGCTTATTGAGGATTCCGCCAAAATTCTCAGCGAGAGTTGAAATAACATTCTCGTTATCCGAGAAAAGTCCAGACAAGCGAACCGTAACCATTGCTCTTCCGCTGTCGTCGCCGGACGTCTTGTCATCAAAAATTACGCACTCATCATTGACGCGACCGCCTCCCGGCTTCGCAATGTCGATGTAGAACGTAACCTTTCCGTTATCGTCATAGAAAAACAATTTCTTTGGAGAATTGTTTTTTATGAGTTTTATGTCATCATATCTCAACTCAGACATGACGACGATTGTCCCATTGCTTCCAAATACTTTGATCTTCGCCATTTAAAAAAATCCTCCTTATAATTAACTCATTGCGTCGTAGATTATTTGTACGGCCTTCTCACAATCAGTCTTGTCTAAAGCGTTTACTTCTTTGACGCTCTCCATTCTGATAAGAGGCAAGCCTTCCTCGTTGCTTAAATAAGCTTTGACACTGTCTCCTTTCGCTATTACTATGGGCTCACCGATTAAATCCTCAAAATTATCGACGAAAAAGTCCCATACTTCGTTGGGTTGCAAATAAATGTTCATTTGAAGTCTCTCCTTTTTCACAAATAAATATTTTCTTGATGGATGCTCTAAACAAAGCTCCCTGTAAACTATGATAACATGCGCTGACCTCAAAGTCAATAAGAAATAATTATAATTTTTTCGTATTGACTTGACACATATTATTTTACTGACACACTTGCGCTCGGTATCACTCCTTTCCGATAAATTTAATCTCTTTTAGATTCTTTTCGATCTTCTCTTCGGGGTCGTCACAGTTGCGTAGACAGTCCCTCGTAAACTCCTTAAGCGCAAAAATTACATCGTCATCAGATTCTCCTCCAATCCAAATTCTTTCTGCGTCTATGTCCTTATTGTTTTTGCCCGGCTTTTCCTCGCTCCACTCGATATCGATCCTCTTTCCGAAATAATATCTTAGTGTCATGCTCGGCTCTTGACTAAAATCTGTAGGCTGTCTGTTTTCATAGGTTAGAACAGAATCACCTGCGTCTCCGACGGCCGCACTTATCTTCGACTGGCGGCTGTCATAATCCCTAAACACCAGCAGATATCTTTCGTGGGGTTCATCGCTGTCTTCGCCGATAAAGCTAAACGAGTAAAGCTTGGCGTACACAAGATACTCTGCATCGTTCGCTTTAAGCTGTTTGTAAAACTCTTCAGCGGTCTTCCTTTCTTTTTCCTTCTCGTCATCGTCGAGCATGTTGTAATCGCTGTCAGGGTCGCTGAAGTAGTCATCTCCGTAATAACCCACATAGTTTTCGTAAGTGTCCTTTTCAATCAGTTCGTCTAAAAACCTTATTACCATTTTGCACACGCCTTTCTTTGATAAATAATAAAACAGGACTAAGTTAATCTTAATCCTGTTGCCGATATTATTAAACTTAGGGGAGGCACTGCTTTAAGCAGTGCCTTAGTCGCAAAGGAGAATGTGAGGAGTAAACAACGAAAGAACCTCACTAAGCTTAACGACCTTTCCCCTTATATAATTATACTCTTGACAGCTAAAAAGTCAAGAGATATAACTAACTTAGTCGGCTCTGCCTTTATGCGAAAGATATCTTGCTTGACATAGCTGCGATTTTACCCTTATACTTATCTTGGAGCTTAATACCACACACCATGGCATCAGGGGCATCTTCTGATCTGTATTTAAAGAATCCAGTAGAATGGCTATTTAAATATATCGAGTCTTGAGGGTATATTGCTTTGGCTACGTCGATATAGTGCTTATTAAACGCCACCCACGTGGTGTCTGAGGAAAAAATTATACTGTCCACGGGCTTTCCGAACATAGAGGGTTCCTCTAACGGAATTGTTATGGTGAACGGGGACGCAGCCGTCAACGCTTCGTTGCCTACAATGCTCTGCGTAGTATTACTATTGACCCTGTATATACTTGTACAGACGTCTCTTAGCCCCAAGAGGTTAAGGATATTTTCGTCGGAATCGAAATATGGCTCGAACTGCTCCGGAATTCTGACAAGAACAAAGCTGGTGCCTATGTACTTAACTTTTTTGTCATCATGGTCAATCTCGCCGTAGCAAAGCCGATTTGCTTTAAAATAATCTTTGTTATATGTCTTTTTTAAATCAGACACAAAGCTGCTCAACGTAAGACACTTTTTTGTGGCCATTAAAAAACCTCCCTTAAAAAATTACGCAATCAACGTCTCAATATCTTTTGCACTAATGTTGTACCTTCTCATTGCATTCGCTATGTCTTGTACTACTGCGGAGCGTTCAATTTCGTAAAGATTAATGCGACAAACGGGTCTAACTCCTACATTCCCGTCCTCAACGCGAACCGGACGGACTGCGCCGTCAGGAAAAACTACCTGAACAATTCCGCCATTTTGCGTCGATGGAGTCATAGTCCACCACGGCTCACTCAATGGCGGTATATTCTTAGAAAACTTTTTGTATTCCTCGCACGTCAGTAAACCTATGCGGCAATGCGCCGTTCTGAAATGCCCTGCATCATATGCGCATTCCGTGCTAATTTTAAGGCATCTAAAAGCCTTTTCGGTTGCTTCACATCCAATTATCTCTTTAAAAAACTCATTGTTCAAGTAACTTCTTAATTCAGAGCGCGAAAAAATATTCACCTGTGCCCTGTCAAATGGGCGCTTTTCTAAAGATTCCGCCGCAATGCATTGTACCAGTGCGCCTCGTGGTGCGGCATATACTATCCAGTCAATGCCGCCTATACGGAGCGTATCTCCCTCTTTTATCGGCGTATTCTTTTTAAAATTATACACGTTTTATCATCCTTTCTTAGCTTAAAAGCCTAATGTCTATTTATCATTTTGTACAATGTAATAAGCGGGATAGTATCCCGTCTTGTTAGATTAGGGGAACTATTCAGTAATTCTTTTCTTGTGATTCTGAACGTCATTGAGTACCTCCTAAAAATTCTTTTAGATTTACGAAAAATCTACTCCAAATGTATCAAGAGCATACGATAAAACTTTATCGGAATATTCTCTGCTGCCCGGTGAGCCGGTATTGTAGCAACTCAAAGCATCTTCAATTGAGCCGTTATTTTCCTCGATATATTCCGATAAAATCATACAGCCAACTCTAAAATTAGATTCGGGGTCTGCTAAACTTTCTACTCTAAGCGCTTTCATTCGCTTATAGTGCCATTTAGGTTGAATCTGCATGTATCCTATGCTATCGCCATTATCGCCCACATCGTTTTTATATCGCGTTTCACAATAAATTACCGACAATGCAAGCTCATAAGGGCAATCAAACTCTTCGCACGCTTTCCACAAAATTTTTTGCAACTCAGGCTCAAACTCGATATCGTAAATTACAGGGGTTTTTATCTTGTTTTCATTCTGAGAAAAAATCACTGGTAACATGGGCTTTACGTGTTTTTCAAAATAGCTCGCGCTATTTTGAAAAACTCTTTCGTCTCGGGTTGAAAAAATCTGCGGATTATTTGCGCTCAGAGAAGTTTCTTCGCTGTTATACTCGTGGCGTTCAGTGATAAGCGCGACAATAAACACAGCGGCGAAAAGGCTTACAACGATTTTCTTAAAAATTATTTATCATCCCCTTTGTAAAAAATCATTCCGAATGCGACCGGCAGAGAAAAAATCAAGGCGGTGCAATCCCTCTGTTCTATAGTCTCGCCGTTAATGGCGTTCATGAGAAAAATCACGCTGAAAATCAGCAAAACAATTCCGCCTATAACGACTTTACCCCGCCTACTTAAACGATACTTCCTTTTGTCAATATTCATGTCGTGTCCAAGATGTTCTGTAATTTTGTACGTTTTAACAACCTCCATTCAATCTACAAAATTCTTGCAACAGCTTTTCGACCCGTTCTCGCTTTTCCTCGTGCGGGATTTTATTTTCCAAAAGAATGTCACAGGCTTTTTGTTCATATTCTACGATACCCTTTAAGCGTTCTCCCGGCATTCCTCTATAGCCCGTGCAGATGGTCACGCCGTACACCTCATAAACATCAAAATTCCAACCGTACACCCCGCAAGTATAAGCAATGGGAGAATGATTATATAACAAATTGGATAAATCACAATAACCAGCGGAACGAACATTTACAGAGCCGTTTACAATGGCTTTTCTTGTGGTTTTGTATTTCATTTTCTTTGCCCCTCCTTTGGACGCAAAAATTTTTTGGAGAACTGTCCGCCTTATGAGGACTTCAATAAGGGCTATAAAGAGCCTTAAGCCCCTCATAGCCCTTTTACTCAGGATTAAGCCTCGAAACCGTCAAGGGTGTAACTCAGGTTGTTGACCAGTCTATGGCATATTCTTGCAATCGAGTTGCAAAGCCCTGTGTTATTAGAGCATGCCACTGATAACGCCCTCTTACCCTTTTTAGCATAAACCATCACGAGATAGTTGACGTCAGTAGCAGTGGCCACATACTTATCGCCTATCATAGTGTGAATTACGGTGTTAAGGGTTGCGAGAAGGTTAGTCTTAGATGTGGGATTTTTACCCAAATCTACCGCCTCAGCGATCTTACTCATCTGATAGTTGTTCTTAACTTTAGTCGGACTGATAGATAGGTCAACCGCCTTTTGAGCGGTCATCAGATAGTTAAACTTGTCGATGTAGTCGATCCACTTGTCAGTGCGTCCGATTCCTCCACACAGTTGATGAAGTTTATAGAGGTTGACATAACGCTCCTTATCGGCTATAGAGCGCACCATAAGTCCGGTTAATTTATCCTCCTTATCGCGCACAGCCTTACCGGTGTAGACAAGCCGCCTGACAGCGTCAAGCATAGGATCGGCTGTCGCGGCTGATTTAAGCATAAACTCAAGCTCAGCTACGGCGTTGTACAACTCAAGGGCGTTATTGATATCAGCGTTTGCGGATACGGCGTCCGCAATATTGTCCGCCTGATTAGCCTCATTATAGGCTGAAACAGCCGCCTCAAGTCGTGCTTGTGTGCGTGCAAGCACCTCTTTTGCTTTAGAAGTCTGTGCGGACAAGTCGCCACTCTTTCTAATCATTGCTATTGTGTCCTTTACAACTTTGTTTTCTGCCATTTTCTTCTGTCTCCTTTAGATAAAATTTAACAGCCACTTAAGGGCTGTTATAAACACTACTTTTTTTGCCCGCCGGAGCGGAACGGTCGAAGTCTTTTGCCTCTGCCCGCTCAAAGTGCACCGCTTTGGTGTACTTGTTTTTTTTGCCCGCCGGAGCGGAACGGTCGAAGTCTTTTGCCTCTGCCCGCTCAAA
>ERZ1090861.280-NODE-280-length-32905-cov-15.850350_pt1 | contig 32905 bp, 23 predicted proteins | sample MGYA00478482_ERZ1090861 | MGnify/ENA primary metagenome ERZ1090861 (study PRJEB33644, sample SAMEA5815744) | chicken gut metagenome | biome: Chicken; feature: Gastrointestinal Tract; material: Caecum | place: Ireland | collected 2019-01-01 | study: A study of the... | reverse complement strand
AGAAAACACTCCTCTGATACAGGGAACAGGAGTGGAAGATACTACCATAACAGAGGGTACCGTTACTTTTGACATCCGCTTTACAGCGGCGGTGTCTTCAGCCAGAGAAAAAATAGGATTGATCCTTAACGTAGAGGCACAGAATCAGTTCCATCCCGGATATCCTCTGATAAAAAGAGGAATCTATTATTGTTGCCGGATGGTATCCAGCCAGTATGGGACGGTATTTACGAAAAGCCATTACGAGAAGATCAAGAAGGTGTATTCCATCTGGATCTGTACGAATCCGCCGGAATATCGGAAAAATACCATTACCGGATATGCCATAACAGAGAAAAACTATGTAGGGCAGGTGAAGGAAGACCGGAAAGATTATGATCTTCTGTCTGCGCTGATGCTCTGCCTGGGAGACCCGGAAGAAGATGAAGACCAGGGAATTTTGAGACTGCTCTCAGTACTGCTTTCCATAGAGATAAAAGCAGGGCAGAAAAAGGAAATCCTGGAGAAAGAATACCATATAGAGATGAGCCAGAAGTTTGAAGAGGAGGTGTCACAGATGTGCAACTTAAGCGAAGGAGTAGAGCAAAAGGGAATTCAGAAAGGAATTCTTGAATCAATCAGCAATCTGATGGATACCATGAACTGGACAGCCAAAGAAGCCATGGATGCACTGAAGATAAAGGAAGAGGAGCGTTCTCTGTATGAGAAGTTGCTGAAAGATAAGAAAGCAGACTAGCCAGTGTGAAAATTTTAGAGGCTGCGGTTTCTAAAACTGAATAAAGTAACAGGAAAAGGGGTTATCTGCTAATGCGGATTTTTCCCTCTGATGAATATGAAAGAGACTATCCCGTAAAATCCAGGCTTTTATAAAACTTCGGTTCTTTACGGAATAGTCTTTTTTGGCCTGCTTTATTTTGGAATGCAAACATTCCTTTCACCCTTCATATTTTTCAACTTCATGCTGTAAGAACCATTGATACTGCCGGATACCTTATTGCTCAAAACAAATGTTCGAAAACTCTTGCAGTGGAAATCACTATCCTGTATACTCAACTTTATAAACAACAGAACGCAGAAGCATAATATTTAGGAACAAAAGAGAAAGGAAATAGGAATATGAATATGAGGGTACGTGGGGCTTATATGTCTGTTGAGGAGTTTTTGTACACCTATAAAAAGGGAATGATTTACACAGGGGAAAATGATATTCCAGGAAACACATGGTGTCTGGAGGCTGGACGAAGACTAATTATACCGGATTATCAGCGGGAATACAGATGGGAAGAAAAGCAACTGACAGAATTGTTTGAAGATATTGATAAAGGGAACTGCTATCTGGGACAGATTGCAGCTGCCCGTAATTATACGGATCCGTTGAATTACTTTTTAGTGGACGGACAGCAGAGAATTACTTCTATTGTTATACTGCTGACGGTTTTAAACCGAGAATTTTATCTTCAAAAAGACACGGCCAATATACGTAAATATGAATTGCATAATAAAGAAAATAATAATGACGCAGATATGCCGAGACTGAATTTTCAGACCAATTGCTTCAGCAACTTCCAGGGATTTCTGAAACAGATCTATCAAATGGATGACACAGAATTAGAGACCGGCAGTTTTGAAAAGCCTTTGAGAGATGATTACAGACAGACCAAGAGATATATTGAAGCATGCGTATCTTTCCACAGCCAGCTGGAAAATCATATGAATCTATACAACAGTGTTCCTAAGAAGCTCCAATATGTAAAGGAACTTATCGGGAAAATACTAAATACGCAGATTTCGGTGGCTATTTTTGAAGGGAACAATTCTTTTGAAAGTGAAAGAGTGTTTTTGGACATCAATGAAAAGGGACTGAGGCTGGATAATGAGGATATATTGAAGGCATATTATTTTCAAAGCGCTTCCGGCATAAACGGAATGGAAGCTCTGGAGACCTGGAAAAAGCTGAAAGAGAATTATTTTTCTCTGAAGGAATGTATTGGTGCAAAAGGAATTCCTATAGAAACTTATGTAAACTATTCCCTTCAGATACAGCTGCTGACCACAAATGAGGAATTAAACTATAAAAATTTTGACAGTGATTTAAGATATAAAGAAAAGAACGGGAAGAAACATATCTGCCTTCTTTTTACGGATACAGAACTCCATGATTCCATGAAAAAAATCGTAGAGTTTTTCTCAGACTTTATCGGACTATTAGAGAATGAATGCCATTCCAGATTTTATAAAGAGTATGTTCAGACCCGTGACTCTACGAACCGGGCTGTTTTTAAAATGCTTTTTAAATCTATAGGTAAATCAGATATGAATATTGTTTATATGGCCTTTATGAAATTCTGGTGGCTGCGTAAATCAGAGGATCAAGCCCTGATAATGGAAGATATCATAGAACTATTTGCCTTTTATGTGATCTGCAATCTGAGCGGACTAAAGAAAGAAAAGACAATTCTGACACAGAGTTTTATTTCTGCTCAGAATATGAAAGACCTTTACGAAGTACTTCATGGAATAGAAATCCAGATGTTCAAAACAGCTCAGAAAAGACTGACAGTTTTGAAATCAGATCAGGATAAAGCGGAGTATCTTTCTTTCAATATTCAAATGTTTTATAACGAATTCGTTTTTGATAAAAGAGCCGGACACTGGAAGCTGTCTGTCTCCAACCAGGACTTTTTGGATAAATATGATTCCAATAGGAAGAAATTTGTTAAAGATCACTTTTTGATCCAGAATGGAAAGGAGATACAGCTGCTGGACGGCAGTACATTTAAGATAGACAGGGGTATGGCCCAGCGGCGCCGGGGTGCATTTAATTTTATTTATCATTATGATGACTTTAAAAATAAAGATTTTGTGGGAAGACTGAAAGAAATCAGACATTCCGGTAATCCGGCCAGAGCATATGGAAAATATGAAAATGCGTATTTTGATTTCATAGAGAAACAGATGGAAAACTATTTTGAAACCGATATGCATAAGACCAAAGAAGAAAAATGGGATGAAATTGAGAAAAGATATCTGGAAGGCCTTCCGGAGGTTTTTCCTAAACTGGTTTATTATATTTTAGAACAAAACATTTCTGTCTGGAATCTTACTATCTGTAAAGAAATCCAGAACAGATTTCCGGAAGAGCTGCTGCAAAAATATGAACCGGATCTTTGAGCTGGCGATGCATCACTAATCGCTGGAAGAAATCCCGAAAATGTGTTATGATAACCTAATGTGCGTAACGAATACCCTATTTAAAACAGAAAGTGCTGAGGACAGAGATGGAAAAAAACAGCTATTTTAATGAAAATACATTAGAGGATCTGATTGAAGAGATAAAACAAGTATATATTTCTGACCAACGTCCCTGGATCATCGGGTACAGCGGGGGGAAAGATTCCACTACAGTGGTAGAACTGGTCTATAAGATGCTTCAGACACTGACGCCTTTTGATCCCAGAAAAACGGTTTATATCGTATCTTCAGATACAATGGTGGAAAACCCTCTGATCAAAACATATCTGGGCAAAATGAATCACATGATCGGGGAGGCGGCAGGTAAAGAAGGACTTCCCATGGAGACCTGTATCGTAAAACCTTCCCCCGGCAATACTTTTTGGGCCAATATTATCGGAAGAGGATTTCCAACGCCAAATCTTACCGGGAAGTTCCGGTGGTGTACAGACCGTCTGAAGATCCGCCCCAGCAGTGAATTTATAAAAAAGATCATCTCATCCCAAAAGACAGAAGTGGTGGTTCTTTTAGGAGTGAGAAAAGCGGAAAGTATTGTGCGGAAGCGGAGAATCGAGGGCAGAGAACTGGCAAACCGTCTTTTAAACCGCCATGAAGTGATCAAAGAAGCTTATGTCTATAATCCCATTGTAGAGCTTACCACAGAGGATGTATGGGATATTCTGATGAAATACGACGGAGGCAGGACACCCTGGGGGACAGACAACAATGAACTGATCCAGCTCTATTCCGGAGCAGACGGAGGAGAATGTCCATTTGCATGGACCAATAATAAAGGGGAGCAGACCCAGAGCTGCGGCCAGTCACGGTTTGGCTGCTGGGTGTGTACTGTGGTAAAAGAGGACAAATCCTTAAACGGCTTTATAAAGACCGGCCACAGAGAACTGATTCCGCTGGCAGAATTCAGGAAGTGGCTGATCAGCATTCGAAATATGGAGCAATACAGAGAAAAGAAGCGCCGGGATGGAACGGTGTACCACCTGAAGTCCGGCGAGATCGGATATGGCCCCTTTACCTGGGAAGCCAGACAGATGATCCTGGAGCGTTTATTAAGGCTGCAGAAGCAGATAGGGTACGAACTGATCACAGTGGAAGAACTGAAAGCCATTGATGAAATCTGGGATACGGAACTGGATCTGTCCAGACGGACCCTGGTAGAACTATATTACAGAGTAACGGGAGAAAAACTTCCCTGGCATGACTATAAAAAACCGTTGATCGACGAAGACTCCCAGAAAATACTGGAGAACCTTTCCGGGGAGGAAGAAGTGCCCTATGAACTGGTGCGGGATCTGATCCTTACTGCAGATAACACCAGGAACGAGTCTGACACGAAAACAAAGAGAGAGGCCCTGGAAAAGGTCCTTGGCAGGCAGTGGCTCCACTATGACGTCTTGAAGGAGATTTCAGATGAAGATTGAAAGGCTGATCCTACATAATTTTAGCTCTTTTGAAGGAAATACAGAATTTGACTTCAGAGTGAAGGAAGAAAAAAATATCATATTAATAGGCGGAAAAAACGGCGCAGGCAAAACCTCTCTGTTTACAGCCGTGAAACTGGGACTGTACGGTCCCGGGGCATTTGGCTACAGCGGACCAAACCCCCGCTATGTGCAAAAGGTAAAGGAACTGATCAACTACAAAGCCTTTCAGAAACATGAGGTAGAAGCCGGTGTATCCATTACACTAAAACTGAGAAGGAACCGTTCGGTAGAAACCTATACGCTGAACAGAACATGGGACTACAGCAATAAGCGTCTGGAAGAACATTTCGCCGTGTACAAAGAGGGGGTGCCCCTTGATCAGAAAGAACAGGAATATTTTGAAAATTATTTTCTTACAGTAGTCCCCCCGGGGATTTTCGACCTGTTTCTTTTTGACGGAGAAGAGATTGGAACCATCTTTTCCGAGAGCAGCTACAATACCTATGTGAAAAACGCCATATTTACCATGTGCAATCTGGATATCTTCGAGAACATCCGGAAGTTTTCCAGAAAATATGTGGCGAAAGATAAGGGGATTTCCAATCAGGACGAGAAGGCGTACGAACAGGTTCTTAAAGAGATAGAAGATCAGGAAGAGAAAAATGCGCGGCTGGAGGCTGAGGAGAAAGAGACAGAAGAGGCTGCGCAACTGCTGAGAGAAGAAAGAGCAGAGCTGAAAGCCCGGTTTTACCGGGAAGGAGGAATGGACCAGGCCAGGAGAGAAGAGCTTCTGAAAGAACAGGCAGAGGCAGAAAAGATCAAAGCGGAGACCAATGGAAAAATCAAGGCTTTTGTAGAAGGATACATGCCCTTTTATCTGGTAAAAGAGTTTACCCATAAGATTGAAAAACAGATCCTCTTTGAAGAGGAAAACTCCCGGTACGCTTATGTGGCAGACCTCCTGCCAAAAGAAAAACTGGAGGAACTGTTAAAGTCCCATCATATTTCGGACAGGGAGCTGGCAGGACAGCTTGCCCGGGAGATCCGAAACCTGCTGGTGCCGGATATAGGGGAGGGCAGTCTGATATTGGACCTGTCCGGTGAACAAAGGAGAAAAGTAGAACATCTTGCCTCCCAGATCGCCAATTTCCCTGAAGAGGAAGTCCTTAAATACATAGAAGATCATCAGGAAGCTTCCGAGAAAGTCTCTCAGATCAACCGGACCCTGCGCAATGCCATGGGAGAGGAAGAAAGAGAAGCCTACGAAAGGAAAGAAAAAGAAGCAGACCAAAAAATTTCTCAGGCAGAACAGAAACTCTCAGAACTGAAGATCCGGCGGGAGATCGGAGCAGAACGTCTGGCCGAACTGGATAAGGAACGGGAAAAATATTTCTCCGCCATCCTTTTAAAGGCTCAGAGTGCCAATGCCTATGAGTTAAGCAGAAAAGTAGAGCGTACCATGGAGCGCTTCCTGGCCCTGAAGACCAGAGAGCTTGCAGAAAAGCTGGAGACACAGACGATTGAAAACCTCCAGAGTATTCTGCGGAAAAACAACCTGATCACCCATATGGAAATCGATGAAAAATGGCAGTTCCAGCTTTACCAGAATCAGACTTACACAGAGAATGATCTGACTACGCTGCTTAGGAATCTGGGAACAGAAGAGTTTAAGAAGCAGATCGGAAATAAAGGGATCCGGATGCTTTACGAGAAATATCATGTGGACAGCCTGTCTGATATCCGGAAATATCTGTCAGAAAACTGGAATGGAGAAGAGATTGAATTATATAAGAAGATAGACATGGGAAGACTGTCCAAAGGAGAGCGGCAGATCTTTATCCTGTCCTTATACTGGGCCATCATTAAGATTTCGGGCCAGCAGATCCCCTTCATTATCGATACCCCCTATGCAAGGATCGACGCCAGACACAGAAAACAGATTTCAAAGAAATTTTTCCCCAATATCAGCGAGCAGGTGATTATATTGTCAACAGATGAAGAGATAAACCGGGAATACTACAAAATCCTGAAGCCTTTTATTGCCAATGAATATCTTCTGGTCAATGATCAGAGCGAAAATAAGACAACAGTGGAACATCAGTATTTTTACCAGATAGAGGAAGAAGTATGATTTTCAGATTAAAAACATCAAAGAAAACAGCGGAAATCTTTGAAGAATTAGAAAAAAGAACAGGGTTTAAGCCCTATACTCTGGTGAAGCATGCCATTGCCTGGTCTGTAAAAGAAAATACTTCCGTAGAAGGAATGGAGACAGATTCCGACGGCCTTGACCTGAACAGGCAGACGATCACAGGGGACTATGATGAGTACTTTAAAGTATTGATCGAACTGGTGGAAGGCCGTCATCTGACAGAGGAAGAATACTTTCCAAAATATATAAAAGGCCATATAGACAGAGGAAGCAAACTGCTTCTGGATATGTATAATCATGCAGGATCTGTAGATAAGTATATACAGCAGAGTATGGGAGTTGGTGATACCTTATGATCTATTTTGACAACAGCGCAACCTCGCCGGTAGACCCTGAGGTCCTTGAGGCAATGCTGCCCTATTTAAAAGAAGAATACGGAAATCCTTCCAGCAAATACTATCTCCAGGCGGTTCATGCCCGGCAGGCGGTAGAAGAGGCCAGAGAAAAGGTGGCTGCACTTTTGGGAAAACACCCGGAAGAAATCGTCTTTACTGCAGGGGCAACGGAAAGCACAAACTTTATTATCAAGGGCTTTCTGGACTATCAGAGATATTACGGCAATGGAAAGACACGGGTGGTCACCTCTAAGGCAGAGCACAAAGCCACACTTAATGTGTGCAGATTCCTGAACGGGGAGATTTATTCTAACCAGGACGCCACCATGTCCTTTTTCGGAGAAAATCCCAGAGTGGACAGAGGCTATCAGGCCGCCTTTGTGGATGTTCATGAAGACGGAAGTCTGAATCTGGAGGAATTTCAAAAGGCGGTAGATGACAGGACGGCTCTGGCCTCTGTTATTTTTGTGAATAATGAAAGCGGAGCGGTGAACCATATACAGGAAATTTCCAGGATCTGCCGGGAAAGAGGCGCTGCCCTTCATGTAGACGTCACCCAGGCCCTGGGAAAGCTTCCCATCCATAAGATGAACCTGGACTGTGACTTCATGTCCCTGTCCGCCCATAAGATCTACGGGCCAAAAGGGGTGGGTGCGGCATATCTGAAAGAAGACGATTACGGGATTCCTCCTATCTCAGCCCTTTTACACGGCGGAGAACAGGAAAACGGCCTTCGGGCAGGAACCCTGTGTGTCCATAACATTGTAGGATTCGGAAAAGCTGCTCAGATCGCCCTGCGGGACTTTGAAGAAAACAGCCGCCGGATACAGGAAGCAGATGAATATTTCGTCAGCAGGATCCGGGAAATTCCGGAGCTCTCCCTGGCTAATTCCAATCCGGATCGGTGTCCGGGCATTATCAGTCTGAAAGTAGACAAAAAAGATTTCCATAATGAAAGATTTATTAAATCCGTCAGTCAGGAAATTGCCATATCTACAGGTTCCGCCTGCAGCGCAGGGGAGCCTTCCCATGTAATCCGGGCCATGGGACTGGGAGATTATGTAAACAAGATCCTGCGGATCTCTATTGGGAAAAATATCACGAAAAAGAATATAGACGATCTGGTTAGAATCTTAAAAGAGAGTATCTAGTGTACTGGCAAGCTGAAATTCCACAGTATAATGATAAGAAACCTTGTTCCTCCCTTCCGGGTGTAGTAAAATGTAACTACATCGAGAAGGGAGGTTTTTCTATGGCATGGATACCGCTGCCTATCGGCGTAGAAAATTTTGAAGACTTAATGACTCATGGTTATTATTACGTGGATAAAACCCTTTTTATTAAAGAACTGCTGGATATGAAGGGAAAAGTGAATCTTTTCACCCGTCCCAGACGTTTTGGCAAGACTCTGAATATGAGTATGCTTCGGTATTTTTTCGAGAAGGGAGAGAAGGATCCGGAAGAATTGTTTCAGGGGCTGAAGATCATGGAGACGGGAGAAAGATACCTGGCGCAGATGGGAAGGTACCCGGTGATCAGTGTTTCTTTGAAATCTATGAAACAGCATTCCTATGAACTTGCTTTTGAAATGCTGAAAAAAGCGGTTGAGAGCGAGTATTCCAGACACTGGAAACAGATAGAAAAAAGTGGGAAACTGACAGGGATAAAAAGAGAGCGTTATATCCGTATCCGGGATCTGCAAGGCACAGAAGCAGATTACGCAGATTCTCTGAAATTCCTGTCCGAATGTCTGTATATCTGTACCGGCCGAAAATCAGTTATTCTTATTGATGAATACGACGTTCCCCTGGAAAACGCTTACTTCAGCGGCTTTTATGACGGGATGGTGGGCCTGATCCGGTCTCTGTTCGAGTCTGCCCTGAAGACCAACGATTATCTGGAGTTTGCAGTGGTCACCGGCTGCCTGCGGATCAGCAAGGAATCTATCTTTACCGGGCTGAATAACCTGAATGTAGTCTCTATTACAAACGACACCTTTGCGGAACATTTCGGTTTCACCCAGAAAGAGGTGGAGAAGATGCTGGGGGACTACGGGTTGGAGGAAAATCTGGAGACAGTGCAGAAATGGTACGATGGCTACCGCTTTGGGGAGACGGAGGTTTACAATCCCTGGAGTGTGATCAATTATGTATATTCCTGCTATAAGAATAAGCAGGCCTTTGCCAAGCCCTACTGGTCCAACACCAGTTCAAACAGCATTGTGAGAGATCTGGTGGAGCATGCAGACATCTCTGTGAAGCAGGAGATTGAGGGGCTGATCGAAGGTGGAACCATAGAGAAGCCCATCCATGAGGATATTACTTATGACGACATGCACTCTACCCAGGATAATCTGTGGAATTTCCTGTTCTTTACCGGATATTTAAAGAAGATATCCCAGAGACAGGAGGGAGAGACCATCTATATGGAAATGGCGATCCCCAACAGCGAGGTGCGGTATATATATAAGAACGCTGTACTCCGGTGGTTTGAAGAGAAGATTGACAAGAAGACAGAAAAGAAAGAACTGACGCCCCTGTATGAGAGTTTGTTAAAAGGGGATACAGAGAAGATGGCGGAGATCCTTTCGGAGAATCTCATGGAAACCATCAGCTTTTATGATTATCAGGAGAGCTATTACCATGGATTCCTGGCAGGGCTGCTGCGGCCTATGGGAAATTATATCGTACAGTCCAACCGTGAATCGGGAAAGGGGAGGCCGGACATCCTGGTAAGATACCCCAGCGTCCGGGGAAAAGCAGTGATCCTGGAGCTCAAAGTGGCGAAGACCTATCAGGAACTGGAGAAAAAATGTGACGAGGCCCTCCGGCAGATCGAAGAGCAGAAGTATGAGGAAGGACTCCGCCGGGAAGGGTATCAGGATATTTTGAAGTACGGAGTGGCATTTTATCGGAAGGAATGTGTGGTGAAGGCAGGGAAATGATGAGAAGCAGTATTTAAAATTTTCAAATCCATATAAAATTTTACAGAACATTTCGAACGCCGCAGTCTGCAGAAGACAGATATTTTTGCAGACTGCGGTATCTTTATCATTTAGATAACCGATTGCAAATCAATACCCTCAAGGTAAGAAAGAAGATATTGCAAAGTTCTAACGGAAAAATCCGCCAAAAAACCCCATACATGGATAAATAAACCAATATTCAGAAGAAAAATTCATATGTATAAGAAATTTCTTAAGAATTTATTACAAAATTCATTACAAAACCTGAAGTATGGATTGAATAAAAATGGAATATGTGCTATATTTTGGAGTATAGTCTTTAAATAATTTATGACAGGAAAGGTAAGAAAATACCAGAAATTATGATAAGGCGATAAAAGACCTGAAGATAGGACAGAAAAAGCCGACAAAAGTCGGCTTTTTTTGAGAAGAGGCACAAAAATGAGAGTAATTGATATGCACTGTCACATACTTCCCGGTCTGGACGACGGCTCTAAATCTGAGAAGGAAAGTGTCCAGATGCTGAAACTGGCAAAAAAGCAGGGGATACGGGGATTGATCGCTACCCCTCACTATTCCCCCTCTTACAGACAGAGTACTCCCGGGCAGATCGGGGAATTATGCAAAAAAATGGAAGAAAAGGCACAGAAGCTGGTAGATCCCGGATTCCGGATCTATCCGGGGCAGGAGATTTTTTATTCAGAAGATGTGCCGGAAAAGCTGGAGAAAAAAGAAATCCTGACTATGGCAGGAAGCCAGTATGTACTGACAGAGTTTCTTCCTGGAACCCCCTATTCCGCCATAGAGCGGGCGGTGAGGGAACTGACCCATGCCCAGTACACTCCCATATTGGCCCATATTGAGCGATACCAGGCCCTGCGGGAAGTAGAGCGGGTAGAGGAACTGGCGGAATTCGGCGCCTGTATGCAGATGAATTACCGTCCCATAGGGGGGAAATGGTATTCGGAAACTACCAGATGGTGCAGGGCTGTACTGAAAGAAGGACTCATCGACTTCCTGGGGACAGATATGCACAACACCGGGACACGGCAGCCGGAGACAGACAAAGCTATGGTATGGATGGAAAAACACCTGGACAAAGGATACATTCAGGATATCACATACAGAAATCCAGGAAAGATCCTGAAAAACGAAAAATTATAGAAAAGGAAAAAGACCAATGGAAAACACACAAAACGAAGAAATGGAAATTGATCTGTGGGAGATATTCAGAGCTCTGAAAAAAAGAGGGCTTGTGGTCCTGGCAGCGGCTCTGCTGTGCGCCTGCCTGACCTGCGCTTATACGCTGCTCCTGGTTACTCCCATGTACACCTCTTCAGCAGCTATGCTGGTGCTGAGCAAAGAAGAAGCTACCGTATCCACTGCGGATCTGCAGGTGGGATCACAGCTGACCAACGATTATTCTGTACTGATCACAAGCCGTCCTGTACTCCAGGAAGTGATCGACACTCTGTCTCTGGATATGGATTATGAGCACCTGGAAAGAAATATTACAGTGACCAATCCGGAGGAGACCAGGATCCTGCAGCTCTCTGTAGAAAATCCGGATCCGGAAAGGGCTAAGGAGATCGTAGATACTCTGTCAAACGTTTCCTCTCAGTACATAGGAGAGCAGATGGAAGTAGATCCTCCCAAAATCATAGAAGAAGGAGAGATTCCCACACAGAGGACCAGCCCCAGCATGAGCAGAAATGTACTTCTGGGATTTATGGCCGGTCTGGTGGTGAGTGCAGGGATTATCGTACTCCGTACTGTGCTGGACGATACCATTAAGACGGAGGACGACATTACAAAATATCTGGGACTTTATACATTAAGCAGCGTGCCGGACAGAAAAGACTACATCAGCGGGAAAAAAGCCGGCAAGAAGAAAAAAACAAAGTCCAGGAAAGGAAAGAAGAAATAAATGGAACAGAGAGTAACCCTGACAGATCCCAGAAAACTGGATTACTTCTATGAAGAGGCCATCAAGACTCTGCGTACCAACATCCAGTTCAGCGGAAGAGATATTAAAACCATTATGTTTACCAGCTGCTTCCCAAATGAAGGAAAAAGCGATACCCTGATCCAGCTTGCCAAAGAAATCGGAAAAGCAGGAAAAAAAGTCCTTCTTATCGACGCGGATATCCGAAAATCCACTTTCATCCGCCGGTATCGGGTACGACTGACGGTAAAGGGACTTTCCCAGTACTTAAGCGGCCAGGCGGAACAGCCGGCCATCTATTACAGCACAAACTTCGAAAATATGGATATGATCTTTGCCGGGCCTATGGCACCAAATCCTTCTGAACTGCTTGAGGAGAAGGCTTTCGATGAACTGCTGGCAACTGCCAGACAGATTTATGATTATGTCCTCATCGATACGCCGCCGATCCTGAGTCTTACGGATGCGGCTATTGTGGCGCGGAAATGCGACGGGGCTGTGCTGGTGGTAGAGAGCGGCAGGGTGAAATACAGAGACGCCCAGAAGGCCCAGGAACAGCTGGAAAAATGCGGCTGCAGTATTTTAGGGGCTGTGTTGAACAAAGTACAGGTTAGGAAAGACAAATATTATTCTTCCTACTACGGATACGGAAAATAATCAGGAAAAAGAAAAGAGAGAAAGCAGGAGAAAAAGATGGATAGACATCCGAAAATTATGAATTTTTTATTGGCAGTGATATGTATCGGGCTGCTTCTGCTGCTGGGCTTTTTCCTGGTACTTAATCACAGAAACCAGGCCAGCGAGACGGCCAGACTGGAAGATCTGGCTGCGGCCGCTGTGCAGGAAGAAAAGACGGATACAGGTCAAAGCCCGGAAGATGTTTCCCAGGCTCAGGAAACCACGGAAAATGCAGAAGCCGAACAAAACACCGGTGAGGGGACTGGAGAGGAAGAAAACAGTGAGGACCCGGCGGCTGAGGCCCAGGATACACAGATAGAGGCAGCAGGTATCTCCTGCTGGGGAGATGAGTTCTTCTCCCAGGAGGACGCCCAGTACTCTTACAAGAATGTTCTCCAGCAGCTTCTTACAGACAATGGATATGAGCTGCAGGTGGCAGATAAGACTCTGGCGGGAGCCAGCACCTTGTCTCTGATGAAGATGGCGGGGGTGTCCCAGGCAGATCTGGATCAGTATATCGCAGAACATACTGAGGCGGCAGCAGGAGCAAATATCCCTATAACAGAAACAGGAATCCGGGATCTGACTGCAGAACAGACAGACAGAAGCGATGCAGACTACATACCGGTGATCTTTATGGGATATTATGGGGGCTGGAACTATGATCCTAACGAACTGGCAGAACAGGAGCAGAAGATCCTGGATACTTTCGGAGCAAACAAAAATAACTATGTGATCGTAGGGCTGGCGCCTGCAGATGGAAGTGTAGACCAGGCTACCTATGACAGTACAATGAAAGAAAAATGGGGGGAACATTACATCAGCGCCGCTGAAGTGACAACTGTGCCGGTGGCATCCCAGCAGGGGCAGAGTGAGATTGCCCAGGCGGTGTTCCAGAAGCTGGAGGAGCTGGGGTATATAAAGAAATAATATGACAAAGAGTCAATGGAGGGAGGCAGGGTTTTATGAAAACACTGCCTCCCAATGGGATTCGAGGAATGTAAAATCTGAGTAAAAAGGAAGAGAAACAGGCGGAGAATATATGGAGAATCGTTTAAAAGAACTTTATGTGAAATATTCAAAACAATTTAAAGTAATAGGTTTAGGAATCTGTGACATCATCATTTTGAATTTAGTCAGCATCCTGGCTTTGTGGATGCGGTTTGATTTCCACTGGAACAGTATTCCTGAAGAATTTCTGGATAAGGCTCTGGCATATGCACCTTTTTATACCATTATAACCTTGATCATATTTGCTGTATTTGGACTTTATACAAGCCTCTGGAGATATGCAGGAATCTATGAAATGGTGATGCTGGAATGTGCCATGATCCTGACAACAGTTGTACAGATCATAGGTATGAAGATCATTGGCTTTACAATGCCTATGGCCTATTTCGTTTTCAGCTTTATATTGAATGTATTATTCTTCTCCGCAGAAAGATGCTCTTCCAGATTTTTTGGGCTTCTCCACAGTCATTTCCTTCCCAGAGGAGATGTAGAAGAAAGGGCTATGATCGTCGGGGCGGGAGAAGCCGGAAATGTAATATTAAAAGAGATATTAAACAGTCAGTACCTGAATGGGCAGGTAGGCTGTCTGATCGATGACGATATAGAAAAACAGGGAAAGAGAATACACGGCGTGCCTGTTGTGGGCGGCAGAGAGAAAATTCCCTGGGCTGTAGAAAAATATGGTATCACTCATATCATCATTGCCATGCCTTCAGCAGATGCCCAGAGCCGACATGAAGTTTTAAACATCTGTCAGAAAACAGGCTGTAAACTGAGAACCCTGCCGGGAATCTATCAGATGGTAAACGGACAGGTAAGCCTCAGCAGATTAAGAGAAGTGGCTATTGAAGACCTTCTTGAACGTGAGCCGGTGAAAGTAGATATGGACAGCATCGCCGGGTATGTGAAAGGAAAAGTAGTAATGGTCACCGGCGGGGGCGGCTCCATAGGAAGTGAGCTTTGCCGTCAGATCGCTAATTATGAACCGAAGCAGCTGATCATTGTAGATATCTATGAAAACAATGCCTACGATATCCAGCAGGATCTGGTTATCAAACACCCGGAGCTGAACCTGAAAGTTCTTATTGGTTCAGTGCGGAACACTAACCGAATGGACTGGATCTTTAAAACATATCATCCGGAACTGGTATATCATGCGGCGGCACATAAACATGTACCTCTTATGGAAGAAAGTCCTAATGAGGCAATTAAGAATAATGTAATCGGTACATATAAAATCGCCAAGATGTCTGTAAAGTACGGGGTGAAAAAATTTGTACAGATTTCTACAGACAAGGCGGTAAATCCCACCAACATTATGGGAGCTTCTAAGAGACTGTGTGAGATGATCATACAGTGTATGGACAGAAGAAGTCCCCATACAGATTTCGCAGCTGTCCGCTTCGGAAATGTATTGGGAAGTAACGGAAGCGTGATTCCGCTGTTTAAAAAGCAGATCGCAGAAGGGGGACCTGTAACAGTTACTCATCCGGATATTATCCGATACTTCATGACGATCCCGGAGGCTGTGGCATTAGTACTTCAGGCAGGGGGATATGCCAAAGGCGGTGAGATCTTTGTACTGGATATGGGAGAGCCCGTAAAAATCATGGATCTGGCAACGAATCTGATCAAATTGTCCGGCTATACACCGGGAGTGGACATGCAGATTAAGATCACAGGTCTGAGGCCAGGAGAGAAGCTCTACGAAGAAATGCTGATGAAAGAAGAAGGCATGCAGGAGACGGAAAATCATCGGATCCATATTGGAAAACCAATTCCCATGGATGATGAATGGTTTCTGGAGGAGCTGAAAATCCTGGATGAAGAGTCTAAGGCAGAATGTATGAATATCCGGGAATTAGTGAAGAAGGTAGTACCAGAGTATAAAGACGCTAATGAAGTAAATGAAAAGGCAAGCGCGTAAGCGATTGCATAGAGTTAGTTAGATATAAGACATTAAAATAAGTCATGAGGGCAATCGGATGGATTATAAAATTAATGAGTCATTTATCAGAAAAATTCAGGCACCGATTCTATGCAAAATAGGCAATAACTTGAAAGAGTTCGCCAATGGGACTGAGCTGGCTGAGACGGCATTGGAAAAACCGTATGAGATAGTGGACATCAGAGTTCTGGACAATAAAATAGTACTTTCATTAAAAGAAAAAAAAGAGACATTTCCTTTTATGGTGATGAATTGGGTAGGAGAAGAAGCAATCTGGCAAATGCCACAATATGATCCAGATTCTGAATTAGAAAAGCAGTATCAAGAAATAAGTTGTAGAAAAAAGGATTTTTCTATTAAGAACAATTTATTAATAATTGGTGCAGGCGGACATGGAAGAGTTGTTAAGGAAGTTGCGGAAGCATTGGAAAGTTATCAGAAGATTGATTTCGTAGATGATAATAGCCCGGAAGCTGTTGGCAAAGTATCAGATTTGGAAAAATTGCGGAAAGAATACGGCTCAGCTTTTGTCAGCATTGGCAATAATCATTTAAGAAATGAACTACTGCAGAAGTTAAAGAATATGGGATATGAGATTCCTGTATTAATACATCCATCTGCATATGTCAGTAAAACATGCAAAATTGAGAATGGAACGGTGATCGGGCCAAAAGCAATAGTTAGCACCAATACATATATTGGAGCCGGCAGTATAATTTCTGCCGGGGCAATTATAGACCATGATGTGATTCTGGAGACTTGTGTACATATAGATGTAGGCGCAATCGTAAAAGCTGGCAGAAAAGTAAAGGAGGAGACAAAGCTGAAAGCTGGAGAGGTGCTATTTTGACCTTGAAAATATTGATGGAGCTGAAGGGGATTAAAATATGATCAGTATTAAGAAAATTAAAAAAGTAATAGATATATTGCTTGCGGTACTTGGAATTGTATTTATTGTTATGAATATAGTTGCAAAAAAAAGAAAAGGAGATTCTGTTTATGACAACGCTCCAGAACAGAAAAATCCACTGGCTGGAAAAAAGGTGATATTTGTAGAAGACGAAAATGACGAGGAAAATGCTGATGGTGTACGTGGGCACTTAGAGGTTATAGGGACTAGTGAATGCAAATCGGACTTTTACGATAAATATATAAAACGCATTATTGATATAGTTCTTTCATTTGCAGGGCTTGTGGTTCTTTCACCTGTCTATCTTGCAATTACAATCGCAATCATGATTGATGATCCGGGTCCTATTTTGTTTACACAGAAGCGTGTAGGAAAAAATAAAGAGTATTTTAAACTTCATAAATTCAGATCAATGAAGATGTCCACTCCCCATGATGTTCCTACACATATGTTAGAAAATCCAGAACAATACATAACCAGAGTCGGAAAATTCTTGCGGGCACACAGCCTGGATGAACTGCCGCAAATCTGGGATATTTTTATAGGAAATATGTCTATTATAGGCCCCCGGCCCGGATTGTGGAATCAAGATGTGCTAACTGCAGAGAGAGACAAATACGGTGCTAACGATGTGAGGCCAGGATTGACTGGATGGGCACAGATTAACGGCAGGGATGAGTTGGAAATATCAGAGAAAGCTAAACTGGATGGTGAGTATGTAAACAAGATTGGACTGTTGATGGATATCAAGTGTTTTCTTGGCAGTGTACATGTATTTGGTAAAGACGAGAGTGTGGTTGAAGGTGGAACTGGAGAGATAAAAAAGCCACCTATTGGTCGTCATTACACGGATGGAAAAAGTGATAAGGAGCTAATAGGGCATATCGGTTTTGGTGAGGCTGTTCAGGTTGATACCGATGCCTACAAGCGTGTGCTTATTACTGGTGCCGGTTCTTATATAGGAGAGACTTTTCGCTCTTATGTTACAGAGCATTATCCTAATAGCTTTTCTATCGATGTCTTAAATATGCTGAATCCTGCCTGGAAGGAATATGATTTTTCGTCCTACGATATTGTTTATCACGTAGCAGGGATTGCTCATGCGGATGTTGGAAATGTATCTGACGAGACAAGGGAGAAGTATTATGCCGTCAACACTGATTTAGCAATAGAAGTTGCTAAGAAATCGAAAGAAGAGGGAGTTAAAGAGTTTGTATTTATGTCCTCCATGATTATATATGGGGAATCAGCACCGTATGGTGTTAAGAGAATTGTGGATGAACGTACCGTGCCAGACCCGACGAACTTTTATGGTGATAGTAAATTGCAGGCTGATGTAGGGGTTAGAGATCTAGCGGGGGATAAATTCAAAGTGCTGGTGTTAAGACCGCCGATGATTTACGGAAGAGGCAGTAAGGGAAATTATCCGATCCTTGCGAAGCTTGCTAAGAAACTTCCGGTATTTCCAGATGTCGATAATAAGCGTTCAATGCTTTATATTGAAAATCTCTGCGAGTTTCTATGTCAGATTATGTTGGTGAAGGGCTTTCCTCAGAATGATGTTGTATTGATTCCCCAGAATGGAGAATGGACAAAGACCAGCGAGATGGTAAGGGAGATTGCAAAGGTTTCCGGAAGAAAGATTGAGGTAATTAAAGCTTTTAATCCTGCTGTTTTTATAGCAAGCAAGATGCCGGGGAAGATTGGTGAACTTGTGAATAAGGCTTTTGGAAATAGCTGTTATGCGCATGAAGTGAGTATGTATGAAGGAATTAATTATCAGAAAATATCTTTAGGCAGGTCTATAGAAATAACGGAAACTACAAGATCCAATGAATCTAAAGAGGAAACAGAGAATGAGGCAAACGGTCAGAAAAAAGTTCTAGTATTGGCTTCTGTCGCATCCATGATAGATCAGTTTAATATGTCGAATATTACGATACTTCAGGAACTTGGTTATAAGGTGGAAGTTGCTTGCAATTTTGAAAAGGGAAATACCTGTTCACAAAAACGTGTCGCTGAATTAAAGAAGAGACTTGAAAGTTTAGGCGTTGACTATTATCAAATTGATTTTACGAGAAATGTTACCAATTTACTGCAGGATTTTAAATCTTACGAGCAGGTAAAGAAGCTAGTGATGAAACGTCAGTACAGTTTTGTACACTGTCATTCTCCGATTGGAGGTTTCATAGGAAGACTTGTTTGTCATGAAACAGGTACAAAGGTGATTTACACTGCACATGGATTTCATTTTTACGATGGCGCTCCAAGAAAAAACTGGCTGATCTATTACCCGATAGAGAAATTTCTGAGCAGATATACGGATGTCCTCATAACGATAAACAAGGAGGATTATCACAGAGCAAAAGAAAAATTTTATGCCAGACGTACGGTTTATATTCCGGGAGTAGGTGTGGACACAGCAAAGTTTGCGGTTTGTAAGATAGATAAGGCTCAGAAACGAAACTCTCTCGGGGTATGTGGGAATGATTTCCTGTTACTTTCTGTTGGTGAATTATCGGAAAGGAAAAACCAGAAAGTAATAATTGATGCCTTGGGTGTAATGAGGAAAGAAAAAACTATTGGAAATATTGTATATCTTGCTGTCGGCCAGGGAGATATGCAAGAAGAATTTAAATGCTTAGTCAAGAAATATGGATTGGAAGACCACGTAAAATTTTTGGGGTTCCGTACAGATATAGACGAGTTGTGTGAGGTGGCAGATTGCTTTGTACATCCGTCAATTCGCGAAGGACTTGGTATTGCTCCTTTGGAGGCAATGGCAGCAGGACTGCCTCTTATTTCATCATCGGTCAATGGCATAAAAGATTATACTAGAGATGGCGTTTCTGGATGCTGTATTGATCCGACCAGTGTTGACCAGATGGTTGCCGCCATAAAAAAGATGAGAGATGATGAAGAATTCCGATTTAAATGCGGCGCAAATAATATCCTAACTGCAAAGAATTTTGATATACAGAATACAGATAAGATTATGCGGAGTCTGTATAGTGAAATTTTTAGGGGGGTATAGCCATATGAAAAGATCCTGCTTCGCCAGAAAATAAGAAAAGAGCTTGGCATTAATACAGACGATTTTTAATGATTTCCGTCGTGGAATTGAATGAGAATAAGAATCACTAGGTAATTATGTACGCAATGTCTATTATAGATGATCCTTATATTCATCATTGTCTGTTTGGGATAGGCGATAGAGAGTAGGAACTAAGAAATCTTGCATCAGAATTAAAATTGACAGACAGAGCGCATTTCTTGGGTTTCCGACAGGATGTGGATAAGTTGTTATGGGCGGCGGATTTATTTTGTTTTTCATCAAAAAGAGAAGGCGTTGGGTTTGCTATCCTTGAGGCGATGGATGCGATGCAGGGCTGCCGATTGTTACTTCCAATATTCATGGAATCAATGATTATTCTAGAAATAGGGTAAGTGGTTATTCTTGCACACCGGACAGCCTGCAAGAGTTCACAAAAGTCATTCGGAAACTTGGCGATGACATGTATAGACGGATTGAAATGCGGAGAAACAATATTGAAATAGTTAAGAAGTTTGATACGGCACAGGTGATTCCATGCATGAAAGATATATATTGGAGTGGAATGACATGTGAGAGAGTTATTTGTAGGTGAGAATAATGACAAATGTACTTCAAGTGGTCTGGGGACTACATATCGGGGGAGCAGAAACATTCCTTTATAATGTTTTGTCCAAACTGGATGCGAAAGAATATCATATAGATTTCGTGATTCAGGATCCGAAAATTACAAATAAAAAGCTATACAAACTATGCAAAAAGAATAAATGGAAGATATATAAGGTTCCCCCGTTTAATAAAAATTTATTTGCATATGTAAAAGCAATGCGAATGATTCTACAGAAGCCTTATGATGTTGTACATATCCATATGAATGCCCTTATTAATATTATTCCTGTGTTGCTTGCCTACAGGAACAGCAAAAAAGTCATCATCCATTCTCATAACTCTAGCAATAATCTAGGTGGTAAAATTGGTAGGGTTGTGCATTTAATAAACCGAAAAATTCTCAATCCTATGAAAATATCAAATGTTGCTTGCAGTGATCTGGCGGGTAAATGGATGTTTGGGACTCAAGAGTATTTATTGTTGGAGAATGCGATAGATATAGATGAGTATAAATTCAGTGAGGAAAAAAAGAATAAGGTAAGAAAGGAATATGGGATTGGAGCACAAATTTTGATAGGCCATGTTGGACGATTTGTGGAAGCGAAGAATCATAAATATATTCTTCGGATATTCGAAAGCTATGTACACAAAAATGATGCTGCTGTTTTAATGTTGGTTGGGGATGGCCCGTTAAAGGACTCTATGGTTGAATTAGCTGAAAATCTGAATATCAGTGACAAGGTAATCTTTGTCGGCGAGCAACAAGATACGAAGGATTATTACAGTGCTTTTGATTGCCTACTGTTTCCTTCTCTGTATGAAGGGTTGCCTTTTACTTTGGTTGAAGCCCAGTCGAGCGGTCTTCCAGTTGTTGCTTCAGATAATGTTACGAAAGAGATAGATTTAACAGGAAATATACAGTTTCTATCGCTGAGTGCCAGGATGGATGATTGGATTTCAGCGCTGGATACGATGATTGGACCAGTGCAACGGGAGAAATGTGCGGAGATAATGAAGCAAACGAAATATAATATTGAATCCACTGTTGTTGCTGTGAAGAGATTGTACTCTGTACAGTAACAATCATAATAAAAAAATATATTGTAAGGGTAGTAACAGATGAATATTTATACGATAACCTGTAGCAATGCCTATAACTACGGCGCAGTATTGCAGGCATATGCGTTGCAGAAATATCTTGAGAAGCTAGGACATAAGGCAGTTTTAATTGATTATCATCCTCCATATTTGAGGAAAATATCAGATAAATATAAAAATAAGATAGCTTTCAAAGCAATAAGGGCTGTTTTGTATGCTCCTGATTATATTAAATCCAAAAAGGTATTTGGTGATTTTAAGGAAAAAATAAAAAGTACAGAAAAAACATATTATTTCTTGGAAGAATTGAAAGATCTACCAAAAGCAGATATATATATTGCCGGAAGTGACCAGATATGGAATCCATTCATGAAAAATGGATATGATCCTGCATATTATCTGGAATTTGCATCAGGTAAAAAAGTTGCTTTTGCTGCCAGCATCGGTTGCTCTCTATCGGTTGAAAAATATGGTGAGTATTATCGGCAGAGATTAAGTGGATTTAGTGCTGTTACGGTGAGGGAAAATGAAACGAAATCATTTCTGAATAAGCTGGGAATTAAAGCTGAATGTGTGTTAGACCCGGTATATTTATTGGATAAGACCGAATGGGAATCCATATGCGATAATCCAGAAAAGACAAGATATATTGTAGTATATGCATTGCATCATATCCAGGCGATTTATGATTATGCTAGAAAATTGGCGGATTCCTGTAATGCAAAGATGTATGTGATCAGTGTAGAATTAAAGGAAATAAGAAGAGGAAATGATAAGTTTTTTTGGAACCCTAAAGTTGAAAAGTTCCTTTCCCTCATAAAAAATGCTGAAGCAGTCGTTACAAACAGTTTCCACGGAGTTTCTTTTGGCTTGATTTTTAATAGGCCTCTCCATATTTTTGATACTGAGAATAATGATTTAAGGATTAGGAATATTATTGAAATTTTTGGATTGAAGGATCGGCTCTGCAATGTAGGAGTTACAGAACTTCTTGATAACAGCAGGCCTGTCCATGTATATACGCGAATGAAAGAAGAAACTCAAATGACAAAAGTAAAGCTAAAGGAAATTCTGGAGGATTAGTCTGATGTCAAATGTACTGATGCTATGGCCGGATATTACAGAAGATATCCCATCCTTAATTAAAAAAAATTATCCTGATTGTGTAGATGTCAGAAATCTTTATAAAAAAACAAATAAATTTCGGAGGGTGATTCGCAGGATACGATCAGAGTTACATCTATCTACAGCACAATACTTTGATGATTGGATTGATGATATAGGTAAGTACTCAAAAATTATCATTCATGCCAACCCAATTAACCAGAGTGTTCCCGCAGTATTGCGCAAAAAAGGATATGATCAAAGGATTATATACTGGTATTGGAATCCCGTATGTAATTGTGTTTCCCCAAAGAAAATAGATAGAAATAATTGTGAACTATGGAGTTTTTCCAAGGATGACTGCGAGCAGTATAATCTTAGATATAACAGTACATATTATTTTATGAAACCTGATTTTTGTACTGGAGATACAGACAGAGATTTATTTTTCATAGGCGCAGATAAAGGCAGATACCAACATTTAATGAAACTAAAATCTGCTGCTGAAGCTGCTGGTCTGACAACTGATTTCAGGATAATAAAAGATAAAACGAGTTCTGAGGAAGGGATATATGCTGAAAGACTTAATTATACTCAGGTAGTGGAACTGGTAAAAAAAACAAAGGCGGTCGTCGAATTGCTCCAGAAGGGACAAAACGGTTTTTCTTTAAGAGTGATGGAAGGACTGTTTTTTGGGAAAAAACTAATTTCAGATAATATGGCTCTGACTGAAGATGATTATCCGAAAGACGCATTATTTTCAATTGAGCCATCTGATTATGAAAAGGATGACCAACAGCTTGGCCGGGAATTGAAGGATTTTGTAAGTAGAAAACAGATACCTATAAAACGACAAATAGTAGATTATTATGACTTTAGAAATTGGCTTAGTAGATTTGATGAGGGGTAAAAAGAAGTATGTGTTTATTTTTTCTGCTTGTGTTGCTATTCTTTTTAACAATATTTTCAATAGTATTATGTAATGGGGATATGTTGGAGCCGGCTGCACTTTCAGTGGAGTCGTTTACACTAGTTACTCTGATTGGCTTTTGCTATAATGGCTTCACAAAATGTGATATTTCCATAGGCACTGTCTTTATCATTGTTACGGCGCTGGTCATATATATGATTGGTTATTTTGGAGCGAAGGGTCTTTTGCAGGCAGGTGGATATATAAAGTTTTCTAAGAAAATAAGAATATTTCATATGCCGGATAAGCGCTTATCATTTATTTTATTCGCTGTTGAGATGCTGTCATTTTACCGTACATTTCAGGCTACATATTCAATTGCCCGTACAATAAATCCAGGGGCGAATCTGTTAAATATGCTTGAATATACCAGAAATGCATATCTCTTTACAGATGCTTCTATGGGCCTGTTAACATCAGTATTATCGTTTTATACAATTAGTATCAGCTATTTCTATACATATGCGCTGATACGTTATTTCCTTAAAGATTGTAAATTTAATCCTAAGAAGTTATCGGAATGTAAATTGGAATTATTAATGGTATTCGTTTCCTTGGTCTCCGGTATGTTTGGAACAGGAAGAACATTCCTGATCAAGTACATAGTTTTTCTGTTTGCAACATTCTATTATCTTCGATTTTTCAAGGAGCGGGTTAAGCGTTTTTCCATAAAGAAGATGGCCGGAACATTAAAAAAAATGATTATTGCAGTTGTAGTATTTTTTGCATTGTTTCAGTTAATGGGAATTACGACAAACAAAACGGGCAGGGTTTCTGCAGTAGATATGTTATATGAGTACTCAGGATCTTCCGTTTTGGCTTTTGACCGTTCCATTGAATCATATGAGTACGATGGCAGATTCTTCGGAGAAGAGTCCTTTTATGGGCTATATGGATTCCTCAATTCATTTGGTGCTGATATCCCAAATGATATTTTACATCTTCCCTTTGTTGATGTGGGTGAAGGGGTAAGAACTAATATTTATACATCCCTCAGGACTTATCTCTATGATTTTGGCTTTGCCGGGATGTATATAGTACAATTTTTTCTAGGTATCATATCAGCTGTTATGTATGTTTTATTATACAGAATGGACGGTCAACCTATTTACATGTTGATATATGGAATATTATTGTATGGTACAGTAATGCAGGGAATAGAAGAAATCACATTGCGTAACTTTATGAGCATAACAAATGTGTTTGTTGTTATCTTTTTTACTATGCTATATATATTAACACAGAAAAAAATCAGGATAAGGATTTGTGAATACTAATGGAAAAGAAATCTTTGATCAGTAACTTAATGACGGCAATGCTGGCACAGGGTATTTCTTTGGGGCTTAGTTTTTTGACGTCATTTATAGTACCTAGGGTTCTGAACGTGGAGATGTTTTCGTTTTGGCAACTCTTCACGTTTTATGTCACCTATGTTGGTTTTTTCCATTTCGGAGTCAATGATGGAGTATATCTGAAATATGGTGGAATTGATATTGGAGATATGGATAAAGAACTCGTGTCTGGTCAGTTTAAGTGTTTATTTTTGATACAGGTAGTAATTGCTTCCATTCTCGGATGTATTGTATTTTTAGTAGATATAGAACCGGAGAGAAAATTTGTCCTGGTATTTACGTTGCTCTATATGATAGTTTTTAACCTTTCAAATTATCTTTCCTATATTTTTCAGGCGGCTAACCTTACAAAAATTTATTCGTATTCTGTAATTATTGATAAAATTTTCTTTATGCTGGCAGTGATTATTCTTGTCCTGTCGGGGAATGAGTTCTTTCAACAGTATGTCCTCTTTTATTTAGTGGGTAAAATCGCAAGCCTTATTTATTGTATTTATAAAGGAAAGACGGTTATATCCTGTAAGATCAAGGATCGAGTGCGAGTAATTCATGAATTAGAAGATAGTATAAGGGTTGGAATTAAACTTACTATTTCTTCCATGTCGAGCATGATGATTCTTGGAGTTGGAAGATTTCTGATTGACTCACATTGGGGCGTTGTTGTTTTTGGAAAAATATCGTTTGCATTATCTTTAACTACTTTTGTATTGGCATTTGTTCAGCAGGTCAGTATGGTATTTTTTCCAGCCTTGAGGAGAGTAGATGAAACAGAACAGATTCATGTGTATCAAGCAATGAGAAGGTTTTGTTTCTTTGTGATGCCTCTTATATATTTTTTAATGATACCGGGAAAATGGATTATCTCCCTTTGGCTTCCAAAGTATACAGATAGCTTGTACTACCTTGGAATCTTACTTCCAATCTGTATTTTTGATGCAAAGATGAATATGATATTCAACACATATTTTAAGGTGCTCCGCAAAGAAAAAACGCTACTACAGATGAATGTTGTTTCTCTGGCTTTGAGTTGTTTTTTGAGTGTTATTGGTACTTTTGTTTTGGAGTCATATTGGTTTGTTATTGTAAGTATGGTTATTTCCGTAGTGTTTCGAAGTGTGTATTCTGAGTTTAACGTTAATCGTATGATGGGAATAAAGTCAACAGGTAAACCTGTTTTTGAAATTCTTTTTGCAATAGTATATATGCTTATTTCTTATTTCAGTGTAGAGTACTTGCAGACATTTATTGCACTGACAGTTTTATACTTTATTAGTATTATTGTTTACAAAAAAGAACTTAAAAGTTTCTGTGTGCAGGCAAAACATATTTTATCAAGATAAGGAAGGGCATTGATTTAAACTAAATGACAACAGGAAAGAGGGCGCATTATGTATAATGAAGCCATATTAAGAATATTTGAAAAATTGTATCCAAGGGGTTATGACAATCAGGACAAGCTTTAGAGTGCCAGGAGATGTGAAGGTCAGTTTAGTGCCCGGATAAGATACTCTTTTGATACTGAGGGATATATATAGTGATTGTGATATAAGCACCGTTTTATCCCGGCGTTTATATAAATTTATTTTTTAAGCAGGAGAATTAAAACTTTTGCTAGGGAAGTTATTTTAGAACTGGCATTGACTTCTGGAATAGATTCTGTACCATTCGACAGTGTTGCGTTGTTGCCAGACGGTGCTATTTCCTATTCGGTAAGCTGTACAGGAGACTGTTTTCAAAGAAAAATTTTGAACATAGAAGTCTCAGCCCGAGTGTCCAGTAATATTGATTCTATAGTTAACGCAAAAATGAGAAAATATAAATAAAGGAACAGAATTTAATGTTTAAAGCTTACTCATACCAAAATAAAAAAGAAATATTGTTGAAATCTTCCTTCGTCGGGGCGTTTTCTGCCATAATGTCAATATGTTTCCAGAATTTTTTGAGGGGGATACTGTAGTTTATGGTGCAGCATTTACGAGAAATTGAATGTAAGACACATGCGTTTGAACAGTCTGATAGAGTGCAATATCTTTAATAGATCAAAGTATGTCCCAATCTGACATAGGTGGCTGTTTTTTATCTATAGAGAATGATCTGAAAAATAGGTAGCAGGTTATCTTTTCCGGTACTCCTTGCCAGGTCAATGCACTGAAAGCCTTCCAGGGGAAAAAGAATTGTCCGGCTGATAACTTACTTACCATAGACATTCTGTGTCATGGCACGCCAGGGGCCAGACTATGGACAAATTATCGGTTTTGGTTAGAAGAAAAGTATAATTCTAGACTTGTTGAATTTTCTTTTCGATACAAAGGTGACGGAAGTAAAAAACGCATGCAGTATTCTATGTATGCCAGATTTGAAAACGGAAAAGTACTGGAAGATTCATTCCTTTTGAGGCTTTATATGACTTTATATTTCACAGGACTAGTTTACAGAGATTCGTTTTCATCTGCGAAACGGTGTAGAGATATCACCATTGGAGATTTTTGGAAGTACGAAGAAGCTATAGGAAAGAAAATGGATACAGACTATGGCATATCGCTCATGCTTGTCAATACGGATAAAGGGATGTGTGTAGTCGAGAAGATGGCTGAAGATAATGTTTACATGGAAGAGTGTGACGTAGACACCCTCCTTCGTGTACAGAGCGTATTTGGAGCCACAGACAGAAAAACCGACGAAGTGGTTGCATTTCGTGAAGATTATAAGAATCATAATATAGAGTATGTATTAAAGAAATATGCAGGATATAATTCGAAAGGACGAATAAAACATATTGAGAAGAAAACCTTTCCCATACTCGGGCTCATGCCAGTGGTGATTTCTTTAAAAAGAAAATAAGCTCTGACTGCCTGTGCTGGGTTACCAGGTGCGGATAATAGGCATCTGGAAAAATAGTTATTCTCTTTCGTGATGATATCCTGCCATACAAGGATTATGGGAGGATGTCAAAGATGATTTTATATGAAAGAAAAGACGTCTGCTGTGGATGTGGTGCGTGTGCACAGATATGCCCACGGCTGGCGATATCCATGGAAGAGGACGAGTATGGATTTATATATCCTGTAATAGATGAGAAGCTGTGCGTAGAGTGTGGAAGGTGTAAATCGGTCTGTGGTTATCAGAATGAAGCCGTGCTACACGAACCTATAAAGACATATGCTGTGGCGGATAAAGATGAAGAGCGATTAAAGAAATCTGCTTCCGGTGGAGCATTTGCCACTATTGCTACGGAGGTACTGAAGGATGGTGGTGTGGTATTTGGAGCCGAGATGGCCGCAGAGAATGACAAAATTAGTATCAGGCACGTGATGATCGAGAGGGAGTCAGATCTTCCACGATTACAGAGCTCCAAATACGTACAGAGTAAGATTGGAGATGTGTACAAAAAAGTTGCGGACCTACTTAAGTCAGGAAGAAGAGTGCTATTTTCCGGAACACCATGTCAGGTAGCTGGCCTAAAGCAGTTCCTGAAAGAAATGCGCAATACAGCAGAAAATCTATATTTAGTTGATATAATATGTCACGGCGTGCCGAACCAGAGGATGTTTGATGATTATCTGGATGTGTTATCAAAAGGGATAGGTGCCAGAGTAGAGAAATTTAATTTTCGTCCAAAGGACAACGGCTGGGGACTGGAAGGAAAATATTATTATAAAGAAGGCGGGATGGCAAGAACGAAGATATTGAATTATCACCTTTTTTCTTATTATGTATTTTTTTTGAACTCTGACATCTATCGGGAGAACTGTTACAGTTGCCGATATGCCAAAGGAGAAAGAGTCTCTGATATTACCCTAGGGGATTACTGGGGGATTGAGAAGGAACAGCCAGAAGCGTTGACTCAGAACGGCGGGATCATTGACATGGATAAGGGTGTCTCCTGTCTTATGATAAACACTGAAAAAGGTGCAGAACTGTATGACAGAGTAAAAGGACGTATGATTGCAGTAGAGTCTGATTTTGTAAAAGTCCAGAAGAACAATGGTCAGCTCAGAGAACCGTCTCACAAAGGAAAGAATCGGGATATGGTATTTCATCTTTATAGGAAAGGCGATTATAGTAGAGTAGAGAAATGGTTTCAGAAAGAGCTTGGGATGAAAAAGTATTATTACAAGATAGTGTCTATGTTGCCGAAAGGATTTAAGAAAGTTGTGATAAAAGTTGTTACGGCTTATAAAAAGTAGGAATTCTGTGTTCTGGTATGCACACTGTTAGAGAACCAGAAGCCATAATATATGGAGAACTACCTGTTGGCTGGGCGATGCTCTATCTAACTATGTTGCAGAAAATATTGCCCAGTTCTATGCGGTAGGGTAGAAAAGTGGAAAAATCTCCTGTTTCACGATACTGTGAAAGTTACCTGGGTCAGTTCCATCATTTACAGTCTAGTAGAAACTACAAAATTCAACAGCCTGAACATCTACGTATATCTAGAGACAGTATTATTTTTATACTGGACTACAAAAATGAGTCCGAAGGTATAGAAAAGACAATGCCTTGGCTTGATACGATACAATAGAGATGCCGGATTAATTCTAAAAGTTGAAGTTGGAGTATTTTGTTTCAACGATACCGGAATATCCAGTAAAAAGGTAGCCATTATTTTATTGAGCACTTACAAATGGGTTGACTAGAAGTTATATATGGAGCAAGTTAATAAATGGTAGCTAAGGGATTTCATAAAGAATATGCTGTTTATATGCCGTGGTTGGTTCCATGTAGAAACGGTAATCTCTGCAGATAAGATGGTTTCCCGGACAGAGAGCATATGAAAAATTTTCCTCCTGGACTGGAAAAACGTTCAGTTTTACTGCCTGCAGCCTGGGTGAAAAAATGGTAGCTGGGTATACAGTAAAACTGTGTACTGACTGATGTTTTACTGTGTATGTTTAAAGGAAAAGTTTGTAGAAAAATAGGAGGAGCTTGTGACTATAGAAACAAAATGGCTGGTTAAATTATTAGATGCCTATATAAATGAAGCAGGTGTAGATTTGCCTGCTTCATTCTCGTATGAAAAACTATATGAAGCGGCCAGAGAACACAGTGTGATTCCCATTATTTTTCAGGAATTATACCGGCTGGATCATGGCTGGGAAAAAGGTTCCCGGGAGTCTTTGGAATCATTTAAGAAATCCTATATCTCTGCGGTTTATCTTAGCAGCCTTCAGGATTTCGGTGTAGAAGAACTGGAGGAAAAACTGGCGGAGCAGGGAATAGAATACATACCGGTAAAAGGATATGTCATTAATGAATATTACGGTGCGGCGGGGTTCTTCCGCATATTTTGGTATAAAGTATGGATTTTGAGCCTCATACCTGATAAAATTAATATAATTAAAATGAAAGAAGGAATCTTGAAATGCCTACAAATTCTTCACTTGATTTACAACGATTTTATCCAGATGAGCTTGAAATAGTTTCAATTGAAGAAGATTCTGATGAAATAAGACTACATATGCTCTCCAGATCAAAATCTTTTTGCTGTCCAAAATGTGGTGAAGAACTGTGTAAGCTGCATGCTACCCATCACCGGACAGTTCAGGACCTGCCGATTCTCGGGAAGCGTGTTTTTTTGGATATAAGAGTACATGATTTTCAGTGCCAAAATCCCATCTGTGAAATCGGTGCATTTTCCGAAACATTTCATGGTTTCTTAAACCATTATAGCCGAATGACAGAGCGGCTTATAGATTTCGTTACAATACTTGCTCTCGAAACCAGTTGTGAAGCAAGTGCTCGTATTATGCAGGCTATGCATGTTAAGATTAGTGGTGACACAGTGATCCGTATGCTTTTGAAAAGATACCAGACGCAATCCCATATACCTTGTGGAAGCCATATTGGTGTAGATGATTTCGCTTTTAAAAAACGACATACTTATGGGACGATTATTGTTGATGAAAATTCCCATATTCCTGTTGCTGTTCTGGAAGGACGGGATGGATCTGCCCTAAAAGCATGGCTGACTCAGAATAAGCAGGTAACAACAGTGACTCGTGACCGCGCATCTGCGTATGCAAAGGCAGTGGAAGAAATCCTGCCGGATTGTATGCAGATCGCAGACCGGTTCCACTTGCATCAAAATCTCCTGGAGGCAGTAAAGAGTGTAATAAATTCAACAGTGCCAGTGGACATAAAAATTCCTAAAGATGCTGCTTCACCTTATGCAGAAACAGCAGTTTCGGACCCTCTCGTGGAGAGCAGTAAAAAAAATGTCTGAGGCTGTGGATAATTCAATAGAATACAATCCTAAAAGTGTACAACTATATAATAACATTCGAGAATACGCCGCTGCCGGATACAGCAAAAGAGAAATCGCTAAAGTTTTGCATTGTGGACGTAATACAGTCACCAAGTATCTTAATGGCGACTATGAATCTCTATGCAAAAGAGATTATCGGAGCGGCATGGATCAATTTTATGATGATATTATAAAAGAGCTAAATGCAGGTGTGAGCAGAAAAGATGTCTATTGTCATCTGCTCAAAAAAGGTTATATGGGTAAGCATTCGGCTGCCTATGATTATATGAATAAAATCATAAAACGAGAGCATATTGATATAGCTGTTTATAAAAGTTCTTCTGCAGAGGTTATTCAAAAGCGAAAGAAACTGCAACAATATGACCATGTTTCACGAGCAGGCATTTTTCGTTTCCTGTGGATGAACTCTGACTTGAGCAAGGCACATTGTACTTATATTATGGAGCATTATCCTAAAATCCGTCAGTTAGATATATGTATCCGTGAATTCCGGAATATCTACGATCAAAAAAATATGGTGCTGCTTTATTTATTCATTGAAAAGTATAAACTATCAGAAATACAGGAATTATCCCGCTTTGCAGAGGGGCTTGAAAAAGATATTGAAGCAGTCGAAAATTCGGTTGCAAGCCCGCTATCTAATGGATTTGTTGAAGGGACAAATAATAAGTTAAAAATGGTAAAGCGTACAATGTATGGCCGATGCAGCCGTCAGTTATTAGAAGCAAAACTTATGTATCGCCCTAATGTATAAATACCAAAATATGCGGAAGAACCAAAGAGCCCCGGAATAATCAATTAAAAATCTTTATCCGGAACCGGAGCTCCGCACCATGAGTGATATTGATATTCTGATACAGGAAAAGGATCGGTTAAGAGCAGACGAAATTCTCAAAAATCTGGGATATGAGCGTCAAGGCTTAGGAAGTAATGTATGGACATACAAGAGAGGTATGGTAACTTTTGAGATTCATGTCAATCTCGCAGGAAAAAAATATTGGAATGACGTAGACTATATCGGATATTTTTCTGGACTTTTTCAAAAGTCCCATCCCATAGAAGATAAAACAGAACGACGCCTGACTTTAGAAGATCATTTTCTGTTTTTGTGCTTTCACCTGGCAAAGCACCTTTGTTCTACTGGCGCCGGTATACGGATGATCCTGGATATTGCCCTTTATATAAAACATTATGACAAACAAATGGACTGGCAGTATATATGGGAAGAAGCTGATAAATTGCAGCTGAGGGATTTCATAGAGAATATGCTGTCTATATGCCGGAGCTGGTTCCATGTGGAAACGACAGTCTCTGCGGAAAAGATGGATTCCCGGACCCAGGCAATCTTTGAAGAGTATGTCCTTTCCGGAGGAGTCTTTGGCTTTGAGAGAGAAGATAGTATCCGAAGACTGCGAAAGGGAATCCGGGAAGAAGGAAGCAACCGAAGTCTGTGGGTGAAGTTAAGGCCCTTCTGTATCTGGCCTTTCCGGACAGAGAGCATATGAAGGATTTCCTTCCTGAACTGGAAGACCATCCGGCTTTGCTGCCTGCAGCCTGGGTGAAAAGATGGTATCTGGGGCTCCGGAATAAGGAGAGAGTGAAGAAAAGTCTGGAAAATTTCAGTGGAAATGTAGAAGAGGCCAAGAGTCAGTGGGAGCTGCTGAAAAAAATCGGACTGTAAATAAAGCATTACCCAGCACCTTCTATATCAATTATTTACAAAGGAGAAAATATCATGAAATCACATCTGGCAGGTAAGATTATTGTATTTATTCAGA
>ERZ1090861.279-NODE-279-length-32913-cov-11.345365_pt1 | contig 32913 bp, 48 predicted proteins | sample MGYA00478482_ERZ1090861 | MGnify/ENA primary metagenome ERZ1090861 (study PRJEB33644, sample SAMEA5815744) | chicken gut metagenome | biome: Chicken; feature: Gastrointestinal Tract; material: Caecum | place: Ireland | collected 2019-01-01 | study: A study of the... | reverse complement strand
GAGGAGGTGACAGAATGAGCCTGACAAAACGGGAAAAATTGAGAAAAGAAATAAAAGCCGATCTGCTGGATCAGTTAATCCGAAATGGAACTGCCGGAAAATATTATATTGACCTAGTGGATAAATATATGGACTTCTGGGATATGGAAAATGCCTTGATTGATGATATTCGGGAACGAGGCGTAGTTACGACTTACGATAACGGCGGCGGGCAGCGCGGTACAAAGAAAAACGATTCGATTGATCAGAGAATCAAGGTAAATGCTCAGATGCTTAAGATCCTGGATAGTCTTGGAATCAAACCCACAGGAAATTATATGGGCGGTGATGATGATGAGCTGTAAGATCAACCCTCATATCCAGGAATGGATCGATATTGTAGAAAATAAAACGTATGCGGTTTGCGAGGAACAGGAACTCCTGGTCGCATATGTGCAGCACTGTTTTGAGACAGAAGATATCTATACGGACGATGATCAGCTGGAAAAATACATCAGCCTGGCGAGATATTTTCCGTTTGAAACACTATTTCCCTGGCAGAAGTTTGTGGTTGGCCTGCACGATTGTACTTATTGGAGGAGAACTGGACTTCCCAGATGGCCGGATCTGTTTTGCGAACTGGGGCGCGGTGCTGGAAAGGACGGGACGATCGCATGGGAATCTATTTGCCTGATGTCCCCGTACAATGGAATCCGGGAGTATGACGTGGACATTTGCGCCAACAATGAGGATCAGGCTATGCGTCCGGTCCGGGATGTAATAGCAGCGTTTGAGCGCCCGGCCGTGATGAAAAAACTGCAGAGATTCTTTTATTGGACAAAAGAACAGGTGGTGTCTTTAAAGACGCAGTCGCTGATGAAGGGAAGAACGAACAGCCCCAAAGGAAAGGATGGTCTGCGTTCGGGAATCTGCATTTTTAATGAGATCCATCAGTATGAAGATTACGCGAATATCAATGTATTCACGACGGGCCTGGGAAAGAAAAAGCATCCCAGGCGATCGTATTATACGACGAATGGTGATGTCCGGGAGGGACCATTGGATGATCTTTTGGAAACGGCGGAAGGAATATTAAGGGGCGGAGAGCCGGACAATGGCTTGCTGCCTTTTATTTGTAAGCTGAATAAAAAAGAGGATGTGGACCAGGAGGAGAACTGGCCCATGGCAAATCCTTCTTTGCCGTATCTGCCGGATTTGCTGGAGGAAATCCGGAAAGAATATCGGGATTGGAAGAAAAATCCAGCGAGGCTGCCGGCATTTATGACAAAGCGCATGAATATTCCAGATGGTACCAGTGAAGTAAAGGTTACGGATTGGGAGAATATTCTGTCAACAAAACAGGAGCTGCCGGATCTGAAGGGATGGAGCTGCACATGCGGCATTGATTATTCAAAAATATCTGATTTTGCGTCGGTGAATCTGCATTTCCGCGACGGGGACCGGCGATATGATATCAATCATTCCTGGCTTTGTTTAAGATCCAAGGATATTCCCAGGCTGAAATGCCCTTGGAAGGAATGGGCGAATAACCGGCTTTTGACCCTGGTGGATGACGTCGAGATCCATCCTGCATATTTGACCGATTATATTTCTGAAATGAAAAAGAAATACAGTTTTCAGATGGTGGCACTGGATGATTTCCGGTATGCGCTGCTAAGCGATGCGCTCCGCGGAATTGGGTTTGACGCAAAGACTATGAAGAATGTAAAGCTGGTACGACCTTCCGATATTATGAAAGTGACAACGGTGATTGATAGCTGCTTTGTCAATCAATGGTTTATCTGGGGAGATAATCCCGTGCTTCGCTGGGCGGCCAATAATACGAAGATGATACGTTCTGGAAGAAAAGCCGGCGGGGATGATGCGGATCTGGGAAATTTTATCTATGGGAAAATTGAAGCGAAAAGCCGGAAGACAGATCCGTTTATGGCACTGGTCGCCAGTATGACGGTGGAAGACGCTCTTCCTGCAGCCAGGAGGAAGAAACCGAAATTCCAGGTGTTTACTTTTTGACGAGAGGGGTGATAACAGATGGGACTTAATTTCAAAAAGTGGCTGTCGGAGAAGCTGTCGAACGGTACAGAGAAGAGAAGCCTGGTTTCTGTTGACTGGACAGAATTTTTCGGCCTTATGGATCAGGTATATATCCGGGAGCTGGCTTTTTGGACTTGTGTGAACAAAATCGCCAATGCCCTCAGTAAATGCGAATTTCGGACCTATTACCACCATGAGCCGGTCAAAAAGGGAGAATATTATCTTTGGAATATTGAACCGAATCGGAATCAGAATGCTTCGGCGTTCCTGACAAAACTTATAGGGAAACTATATTTAAACAATGAAGCCCTGGTGGTTGAATCTTCAGGGCAGCTGTATGTGGCCGATGATTTTCAAAAAACAGTGTACGCGCTGTATGATTATCAGTTTACCGGCGTGACGGTTGATGATTTTACATTCGGGAAAACTTTTTACCAGAATGAGGTTCTGTATTTTCAGCTCAATTCTCTGGATATGCGTCAGCTGGTAAATTTGCTTTATTCCAGCTATAACGAATTGCTTCAGTATGCGGCCAATGCCTACCGAAAATCAAGAGGGAGCCGAGGGATCCTGGATATCGATGCACAGGCTCAGGCAGAGGATGATTTTTCAGATACGCTGCAGGAGCTTATGACGAACTATTTTAAAAAATTCTTTGAAAGTGAAAATGCAGTTTTGCCTCTGTATGATGGCTATAAATATACCGAGCTTCAATCGAAAACCTATTCCAGTGAATCCACGCGGGATATTAAAGCTTTGGCTGATGATATTTTTGATTTCACAGCCAGGGCTTTTTCTTTTCCTCCATCGCTGGCAAAGGGAGATGTGCAGGATACGGAAAAGGCTACGGATGAGCTGCTGACGTTTTGCATGGATCCACTGGCGCGGATGCTGGAGAAGGAGATTAACCGGAAACGAAATGGTATGGCGGGTTTTCTGGCTGGCAATTATTTGTGGATTGATACGACTGCAGTGAAGCATATCGATATTTTTGATATTGCCGCACCGGTGGACAAGCTGATTTCCTCAGGAATTTATTCAATTAATGATATCCGGCGGGTGATTGGTGAGGCGCCGATTGATGAGGAGTGGGCGAAAACGCACTTTATAACAAGGAACTATGGAGTGGTTACAGAAATTTTGGATGGCCTGATAACTCAATGAATGAGAAAGAAAGGGGAGTGATACGATGCCGTTGAAAGGAACTAATTGGCGTATGGAGACGGTCCAGGCGGAAAATAAAACGCTGCTGTACATTTACGACGATGTTTCAGAGTATGGAGAGTTTAACTGGAATACCTGGGAGTATGAGCAGTCAGAGACATCCGCGAAATATTTCGCCCAGAAGCTGGGAGAAATTCCGGAGGGACAGACGATTGAGCTGCATATTAATTCGGACGGCGGGTCAGTAAAAGAGGGGGTGGCAATTTATAATCAGCTAAGACAGAAGAGTAACCGCAAGGTGGGGATTGTAGACGGGGTGGCGCACAGCGTCGCCTTTTTAATTTTACAGGCATGTGATGAAAGAAAAATGTGCCTGGGTACCACGGCACTGATTCATAACATGTGGATGTATTGCTGTGGGAATGCGAACCAGCTTCGCAAGTACGCGGATGATCTGGATGACATGATGGAAGCGAACCGGCAGGTGTTTTTGGAGCGCGCTAAGATTTCAGAGGAAGAGTTAAAGAGCCTGATGGAGGCGGAGACATATCTGACGCCGGATAAGGCGCTGGAATATGGTTTGATTGATGTAATCGAGGGAAAAAGCGCAGCGCCGCCGGATCCGGAGGAGCTGATGCAGAAGCTGTCCCAGATGCAGCGCGCATTAAACAGCCAGCAAAGCTTCCGGGAGCAACTGGCGCTTATGAAAAAAGGACAGAGAAAGCCTCCGGAAGAGAAAAAGAATCTTATGAATATGTTTCAGGGCATTGCCCGGAAAGGAGATTGAAATGAAAAATAAGGATGTATTGATGCAGGAGAAGGCGAAAATCCTCCAGCAGATGAATGACGCGATTGTGGGAAATGATCCAGACGCTTTTGCGGAGGCGTTTGAAAAGCTGTCGATGAATATTCAAGAAAATATTTTGAATGAGGTTGAAATGCAGAGGCAGTCCGCGGATGCGGTGGCTCTGGCAGCCCGCGGCGTCCATCCGCTTACCAGCGAGGAAACAAAATACTATCAGGCGGTTATCGAAGCAATGAAGTCTTCCAATCCTCAGCAGGCGCTGACGGATCTGGAGGTAGTAATGCCGAAAACCGTAATTGACCGAGTGTTTGAGGACCTGGTTGCCCGGCATCCGCTTTTGGATGCAATTAATTTCCAGAATACCTCCGGATTGATCGAAATGTATTTGAACACGGACGAGGGACAGCTGGCCTCCTGGGGAAAGCTGTGCGATGAGATTGCGAAGGAGCTGTCTTCTGGTTTTAAAATGGTCAATATGGGCCTTAAGAAGCTGTCGGCGTTCTTACCGGTCTGCAAAGCAATGCTGGATCTGGGGCCGACATGGCTGGACCGGTATGTGCGGGATATCCTGACGGAAGCGATTTATAATGGTCTTGAGGAAGGAATTATCGCGGGTACCGGAAAGGATCAGCCGATCGGCATGATGAAGCAGGTGGGCGACGATGTGGAAGTGTCCGGCGGGGTTTATCCGGATAAGCAGGCGATTGCCGTGACAAGCCTGGACGCGGTTACATATGGAAGCCTTCTGGCAAAGCTTGCGACAACGCCGAAGGGAAAGAACCGGGTGGTTCAGAATGTCATTCTGGTCGTAAATCCGACAGACTATTTTACAAAAATCATGCCGGGAACCACGATCATGACTCCGTCTGGTACGTTTGTTAATAACGTACTGCCGTATCCCACCACGATCATCCAGTCCATTCGGGTGCCGGCAAACAAAGCGATCCTTGGCTTGGGACGGAAATACTTTATGGGAATCGGCACGGCGAAATCTGGAAAAATCGAATATTCGGATCAGTATCGCTTCCTGGAGGATGAGCGGGTTTACCTGACGAAGCTTTACGGCCACGGCGAGCCGCTGGATAACAATGCGTTCCAGGTCCTTGATATTACGAATCTGAAGCCGGCGATTTTAAAAGTAGAGGTGCAGACATCGGGGGAATAACTCCCCCGTCCAATAGCCTGGTTGGAACGGGGGAAGTTGGCAGCGCGGTTGTAGCTGTTGATACAGGAGAAGAGTAAAAAAAGGAGGACGATCCTATGGCATATACACCGACAGAGTGGCAAACGGGCGATGTGATCACCGCTGAAAAATTGAATAAGCTGGAGCAAGGAGTACAGAACGAGCAGATCGGCCCCCAGGGACCGCAGGGAGAAAAAGGAGATCCCGGAGAACAGGGCCCAGCCGGTCCCGCCGGTGCCGGACTTACCGGGGAAGCGGCGTCAATTTCCAAGCTGGCTGGGACAGAGGAAGCTGCGGAAATTGCGGCGAAGGTCAACGAGGTGATTGAGCAGCTGGCGGCGCGAGGAATCTGTACATTGTCAGAATAATGGCAGAGGACTGAGGTGAAAGGATGGCATTGCTAGATGAGGTAAAAAGCTACCTGGATATTACCTGGGAGATGACGCCGGAGGAGAATCAGAAGCTGATCAGCATGGTGGAGCGGGCAAAGGCTGCTTTGGCTGGAAAGATTGGAGACTGTGATTTTGAAGGGGATTCGCAGGAAAAGACATTGCTGTTGAATCATGTGATGTATGAGCGGGCTGGGGCGGTGGATGAGTTCTGGAGGAACTACCGGGGAGAAGTGATTTCGCTCCGGCTCCGCAAGCGGGTGAAACGGTATGAGATTGAAAAACAGGAAATTCGAGACGTTTAATGACGGAATTCTGACGGTCTGCGAGGCTTCGGGAAGAGCGATTAAACGAACAAAATTTGAAAACGTCCGGTTCGGCAATAAAACCGTAGGAGCCAAGCGGTTCTGGGATGCGAAGGTACTGGATACGGTGATCAGCCGGATGGTGTCTGTCTTAAGGCTTCCCGGAATCGAGCGGGAGGATGTGGTGATCATTGAAGGTTGTCAATACCGGATTGCTCAGGTTCAGGAAAAGTTTGACGCTTCACCTCCGTGCCTTTATCTGTCTCTGGAAAGCGTGCAAATGCCTTATCGGGATGAAAGGGAGGGAAGCCTTGACGAAAAGGATTAAGATTGACGGGCTGGCGGACGCTGTATCCGATGCGTTAAACGAGTATTCCGGCTATGTTTCCGCAGAAACCAAGGAGATCATCCGAAACGCCGGAAAAACGGCGGCGAAGGAGCTGCGCCGGACATCTCCAAAGGATACAGGCGAGTATGCGAAGAGCTGGAAGTCTAAGGTGACATCGGAAACAGCAAGGACGATTCACGTTTCCGTTTATGCGGATCATCATCAGTACAGTCTGACGCATTTGCTGGAAAACGGACACGCAAAGCGCGGGGGCGGCCGTGTGGCGGCGATTCCTCATATTGAGCCGGTCAATGATGAGATTTTAGATCAGATAGAAAAGGAGATCGATCGAGCGCTATGATGGAAAAAACCGAAATAGAAAAAATGCTGGAGCAGATTGGGCTCCCCAGCCGTTATTTTTATTTTGAGGAAAAAGAGGCGGTTGCTCCGCCATTCCTGGTCTGGTATTTTCCTGGGAGCGACAATTTCTCCGCGGATGGTCAGGTTTTTTACCGAGTTGACCGGCTGAACCTGGAATTATACACGGATCAGAAGAATTTTTTGTTGGAGCAAAAGGTGGAGGCAGTTTTGGATATGGCCGGGATTTTTTGGGAAAAGACAGAAGCGTTTCTCGATGATGAACAGATGTATGAAGTATTATACGAAATGGAGGTTTAAATAATGCCGGAAGGAAAAGCGAATAAGGTTAAATTTAATATTAAGAATGTGCATTATGCGCTGCTGACGGAAACAGATGGGACAGTAACCTGGGGGACACCGAAGGCGATTCCCGGCGCCGTATCGATTTCTCTTGAGGCCAGTGGGGAGATTACTCCATTCTATGCGGATGGGATTGTGTACTACCAGACAAGCTCTAATTCCGGATATGAGGGAGACTTGGAGATGGCTTTGATTCCAGATGATTTCCGGATGGATGTTCTGAAGGAGGAAAAGGATGATAAAGGGGTTCTGATTGAAAACGCCAATGTGGAAACGGCCAAATTTGCGCTTTTGTTTGAGTTTGACGGAGACCAGAAGTCTGTTCGGCATGTCCTTTATAACTGCACGGCAACCCGGCCGTCGTTGACAGGAGAAACAACAGAAGCGACGAAAACACCATCTACAGAGACGTTATCCGTCAGCGCGGCACCTTTAGCGGATGGAAGAGTAAAGGTTAAAACGGGAGCTGATACGGATGAAGCAACGTATAACAGCTGGTATCAGAAGGTGTATGAGACGGCAGCGGAATCTGCGTAAGGAGGGACTATGTTAAAAAAAGAGATTATAATTGATGGACGGCCGGTTCTATTTAAGGCATCGGCCGCGATTCCCAGGATCTACCGTTTGAAATTCCATCGGGATATTTTTAAGGATTTGGCTAAGTTAGCGAACCACCTTCAGAAAAATCAGAAATCAAGGGCTCAGGAGGCGACCGGGGATCAAGAGACGCCCGGAAGTGATATCCCGATCGAGGATCTGGAATTATTTGAAAATGCCGCTTATGTGATGGCAAAACACGCGGATCCTTCGGTACCGGACAGTATCGAGGAATGGCTGGATGAGTTTAACACGTTTTCCATTTACCAGGTTCTGCCGGAAATTCTGACCTTGTGGAATTTAAATACGGCAACAGAGGTGGAAAATAAAAAAAAATTAAGCCGACTGTCCGGGAGATAACGACACCGTTATTCCTTTTGCGGTGTGTGCAGATGGGCCTCGCTATCCGGGATCTGGAGCTTTTGAGTGTTGGCCTGGTACTGGATATGTTCGCGGAACAGGCCAACGATGGGGTTTCTTATCCGTATCAAGCGACGCAGGAGGATTTTGATAAGTTCTGATTGAGCGAGCGGCCTTCTTATGCTATGATAATGAGTAAGGAGGGTGCTTATGGATTGGAGAACGGGAAGCAGATGTGAGAATGATATTACCTTTAGCTGGAAATTTTTGTTTTATATGCTGCTTCTTTTCTGGCCAGTGTCGGTGTGGAAATACTGCAGCATTGCGAGAAAGATGCAGGCATACGGCATTAAGCAATGGGGCGGACTGATCCGCGGTTATTATATTGGCTTGGCGGTGTTCTGGATCCCGATTGTGACGGTCATTTTATCAATCTTTATTTTGGCAGTTTTGTAAAAGGGTGCTTTTGGCGCCCTTTTTTGACACCTAGCGGTGGAGCTGAAAGCTCTGCCGCTTTTTTCGTGGGGTGAGAGGATGGGCGCAAACCGGATTAAAGGGATTACCATTGAAATTGATGGGGAAACCAAAGGCTTAGATAAAGCATTAAAACAGACAAACAGCACAATTAAGGATACTCAGAGCCAGCTGAAGGATGTGGAGCGCCTTCTGAAACTGGATCCCACGAATACAGTGCTGCTTCAGCAAAAGCAGGAACTTTTGGCCCGCAGCGTCGAGGAAACGGAGAAAAAGCTGGAAACGCTGAAAACAGCAAATGAGCAGGCTTTAAAAAGTGCGGATCGGTATGATGAATGGAAAGAAAAATACGATCCGATCCAGCAAGAGATCGATGAGACACGGAAAAAGCTTAAGGAGCTTGAAACCGCCCAGAGAAAGCTGCAAAAGACCGGGAAAACGGATACGGCTCAATATGCGTCTCTGCAGACAGAAATTAAGGAAACCAGCAGCCGCCTGGAAGATTTAAGGCAGGAGGCCCAAAAAGTCAATGATGAGTTTGGAAATCCCATTAGCCATGATGAGTATAATGCGCTTCAACGGGAAATTGCTGAGACAGAAGCAAGCCTTAAAAGTTTAAGAGGTGCGGCGGATCAGACGGAAGGCGCTCTGAAGGGGGTGGCGTCGGTTTCTCAAAGCACAGGAAGCAGGCTGTCCGGAATGTGCGACGTCATAAAAGGCGGAGCACTTTTAGAAGCGGCTGACCAATTGTCTGTAGTAGGAGATAAAATCCAGGAAATCGGAAGCGCGGCGACAGAGGCGTTTGGAGAATCCCAGAATGCCTCCATTAAGGCTGCGGCCTATTTCGGGGAGACTGGGGAGGCCGCAGAGGAAACCGCTGATCTAATCGAAAATATTTTTGCGAATGGCGTCGGCGAAAGTATGGATCGTGTAGCCGACGCAGTGATTACGGTCAAAAAGAACCTCCAGGATCTGGATGCGGAAGAACTTTCAAATTTAACGCAGCAGGCGATCACGCTGGAAGATCTATATGGCGTTGATATGAACGAAACCATGCGCGGTGTAAACGCTCTGATGAATCAGTTTGGTTTATCTGCGCAGGAAGCTATGGATTATATCGTGACCGGGACACAAAACGGTCTGGATAAGACGAACGAGCTGGGGGATAACTTAAGCGAATATTCTGGTAAGTTTGCGCAGGCCGGCTATTCTGCGCAGGAATATTTTCAGCTTTTGCAAAATGGTTTGGAGGGCGGCGCGTATAACCTGGACAAGGTAAATGACGCTATTAATGAGGTGACGACCCGCCTGGCAGACGGAACGATTGAGGACGCGATATCTTCCTACAGCGAACAGACACAGGGGCTTTTTGAAGCATGGAAGAACGGAGAGGCGAGCCAGAAGGACGTAATCGATTCTATTATTAAGGATATTGCCAGCTGTACGAACCAGCAGGAGGCGCTTAACCTGGCGGCGACGGCTTTTGGTACGATGGCAGAGGATGGGAATCAAAAATTTATTGAATCGCTTACTTCGGTGGGGGACGCGTATCGCTCTGTCAGTGGATCGGCTGCGAATTTGTTCGATCAGACGACAACACCGATGCAGGAAATGGAAGCGAATACAAGAAAGCTGCAGCAATCGCTGATTCCTTTGGGAGAAATTATTTTGAACCTCGCAAATCAAATCCTTCCCCCGCTGGTTTCCGGGATCCAGACAGTATCGGATTTCTTTGCATCGCTTCCGGAACCGATCCAGAATTTCGTTATTATCCTTGGCGCGCTGATCGCAGCGTTTACGGCATTGGCTCCGGCGATCGCAGCGGTCGCAATGGCAGTTACAACTTTAAGTGTTCCGATTCTTCCGCTCATTGCCGCGATTGCAGGAATTGCAGCCGCAATTACCGGCGTCATCGCAATCTTTCAAAACTGGGGCAGTATCGTTGCGTGGTTTGAAGATGTTTGGGGAAATTTTTCAAATTTAATCCAGGGAATTCCGGATTGGTGGTCCGGGATATGGCAGCAGGTATCGGATTTCTTTAGTGGTATCTGGGCGGATATGATGGGAAATCCAGTGATTTCTCAGACCGTGGATTTGATTTTGGATGTTTGGACTGCCTGCAAGGAGGAGCTTTCTTCTATTTGGGATACAATCAAGACGGTAGCGGAGGCGGCATGGACACTGATCAAGAATGTAGTCCTGGGCCCGGTTCTCCTTCTTTGCGATTTGATAACCGGGGATTTCGACAAGCTGAGAGCCGACGCGGAAAAGATCTGGAACAATATCAAAACGGCAGCGGTCACGATATGGACAGCCATTGTAAAACAGGGCCTGGAGACGTTTAACCGGCTTCGGGAGGGTATCGCGGAGATTCTTCCCAGGATTGCTAAAATCGTGATTGACGGGCTCCAGGAGGCGGTTGACTTTATCACAAGCCTTCCGGGTAAGGCATTTGAGTGGGGCGCAGACTTTATTAATGGCCTGGCAGATGGAATTAAAAATACGATCGGCAAAGTAGTGGATGCGGCCAGGAGCGTAGGCGACACGATATCTGAGTATCTGCACTTCTCCAGGCCGGATAAAGGACCGCTGCGCGACTATGAATCTTGGATGCCGGATTTTATCCAGGGGCTGGCAGCAGGTCTCCGTGATAATACTTGGCGTTTAGAAAAGCAGGTTCAGCTGGTGGCACATACGATGAGTGGGAGTTCTCCGGAACGTGCGGACTTTTCGGGGGTTGAAACCATACTGAGGCAGTGGCTTCCATTCCTAGGACAGCAGCCTTCAAACCAGCCGGTATATTTGGTATTGGACAGCGGCGCTTTGGTTGGACAAATTGCTCCGAAGATGGATCAGGCTTTGGGAGGTATTCAGCTTAGGAACCAGAGAGGAGGATGATATGCTATTCCCGAGCGTAAAGATTAATGATGTTGATATGCTTAAGACGTATCGAATGGCATTAAAAGACCGGCATTGTGTACAGCCGCCGGTTCCCAAGACCTCTTATTTGGATATTCCTGGAGCAGACGGCTCCATGGATCTTTCAACGGTGAATTCCGGACATGTTGTTTATGAGAGACGGGAAATCACTTTAAATTTTGGCTGCGGGTACCCGGCGAATCAATGGCCTTCCGTGTTTTCTGAAATATTGAGAAAATTCCATGGGCAGGAAGGAAAGCTGATTTTTGATGATGATCCGGGATATTACTATATTGGAAGAATGACCGTGTCGGATTATCAGAGGGTAAGAAATCTAGGGACATTTACAATCACAGTGCAGGCGGATCCTTATAAATACGAGATATTAAGCAGCGAGGATGCTTGGCTTTGGGATCCGTTTAGTTTTGTGGACGGAATAATCCGGGAATATAAAAATATCGAAGTAAATGGAACGCGAAGCCTTATGATCCCTGGGACGGAGAAGTGGATCATACCGGAAATCGTGGTCTCGGCAGCCATGAAGGTGACGTTTGAGTCGAAGGAATATTCTTTGAAAGAAGGCGCCAATAAAATTTATGATCTGGTAATTAAGGAGGGAGAGAACGAGTTAGTATTTAAGGGATACGGGACAGTTACGGTAAGATATAGGGGAGCGATTTTATGATGTATCATGTACGCGTGAAACAGAATGGGGAAGAATATCCTTTATATGAACCTCTGGATGAGGAGATGAGAATCTTTGAGCCTGTGCTGACGGAAGAAATGGGAAGCGCGGGTTCTTTTTCTTTCCGGATTCATAAGGGGCATCCCAATTTTATTCATTTGCAGCCATTTCAGTCAGAAATTATTGTTTACGAGGATACGGAGCCTTGTTTCTACGGGAGAATGTTAAAACCAGAAACGGATTTTCAGAATATGGTTTCCATTGTCTGCGAAGGAGAACTGACCTATTTGCTGGACAGCATTCAAAGGCCGTTTTCCTATTCCGGGACAATAGAGGGATACATAGAAACACTTTTGGATACTCACAACAGCCAGGTAGAGGCCCAAAAGCAGATTCAAAAAGGGACCATCCGTGTGACTGGCCCCAGTATTTCGCAGGAGCTTAAAAGCTATACGGATACGCTGACGGGTTTAAGGAAATTAGCGGAAGAGTCTGGAGGATACTTTCGGATCCGGCATTCGGGAGAAAAGCGGTACTTGGATTATTTATGGGATTATGGCGGGGAGAACCTTCAGCCTATCCGCTTCGGAGAAAACTTGCTGGATCTTACAAAGTACGTGGATCCGTCCGGGATTATTACCTGTCTGATTGTCCAGGGCGGGGAGGTTGAATATCAGGACGAGCTGGGGGAAACGCAGACTCGTACCGTGGATATATCGTCCATAAATAGTGGAAAAGACTATTTGGAGGCTACGGAGGCGATTGCGCGTTATGGGCGGATTTGGGGCTATCAGAAGTTCGAGGATGTGACGGTTCCGGCAGACCTTTTAGAGAAAGGAAAAGCTTATTTGTCGGAGGCATCCGCGCTTCCAGAAACGATTGAGCTTAAGGCGGTAGACTTATCTTTGATTGATACTTCGGTTTCAGCTTTTCGTTTGGGGTATTGGACGCAAGTTGAGAGCATTCCGCATGATATCCAGCAGAAATTTTTGCTTTCAAGGCGGGAAGTCAACCTTTTGGACGCTTCACAAGGTTCGATCACATTGGGGCGGCAGGCAGCAACTTTGACCGGAAATATGAATAAAAGCCAGAGCGAAGTTTCCGATCGGGTGGAGCAGACGGCTAAGGAGACATCCGAAGAAATCAACCGGAAAATAGAAAATGCTACCAATTTAATCACTGGAGGACTGGGAGGCTATGTAATATTGGATAACATTGATCCGGAAACCGGAAAGAAGATGCATCCCTGGCGAATCCTGATCATGAATACTCCAGATAAGGCAACTGCAAAGAACGTGATCCAGATCAATCAGAATGGCATTGGCTTCTCTACAACGGGAATTAATGGCCCTTATCGGAATGCCTGGACGATCGATGGAAATCTGGTGGCGGATTTTATCACAACAGGGACCATGTTGGCCGAGCGAATCCGCGGAGGTACCTTGGAAGTGGGAGGTACCGGCCTTGGCAAGGACGGAGTTATTGTGATCCGAGACTCGAAGGGAACCATAATCGGACAATTGGATAAGAGCGGAATCCGGATCAATAATGGATATTTTTCCGGTCATATTGAGGTTGGAGGTACTGGTACCGGGAAAGATGGTTCGATTCTTATTCGAGATTCAAAGGGGGCTATAATTGGGCAACTGGATAAGAATGGAATCCGGATCAGCAGCGGGAATTTCTCTGGCCAAGTTGATGTGGGAGGAAACACAGATGGCAAGATCACGGTTAAAAATGCAGCAGGAGCCGTGATTGGATATTGGGATAAAACCGGTCTTCATGTGGAACAGGGAACGATATCGGGAACTGATATTACAGGCGGGACGATTAATATAGGGAAAGGAACCTTTGTAGTTAATGAAGACGGTTCCGTTTCCATTATGTCGGGTGAGATTGATATTGCAAATCTTTTTTATGCCGGCGAAGATCATGTTACGTTGGGAGATTTTGAAATTAGCAATGATGGAACCAATGTGTTTCAGTCAATTGACGGTTCGGTGGTTTTGCAGTCCGGCAACAGCGGGCCGCTAGGAGATTTCCCGATTTTGGTTATGCAGGAATCGATTGGGAGCAAAATGGAGCTTTCTTCCCATCATTTGGATGTGACAGCGGTATATACGAATGTCTTGCTGCTTTCGGGTACCAGTGAATGGAATGATCCGCCATACAACGGGAATGTTGGGATGATTCTTGATTATATCTGGAACAATGACAGCTATGGCTTAGCCTATTTGGGGCATGAGGTAAGGAGCCTGCAGTCACAGGTAGACGATTTGTATGATCAGATATCCAGCCTTGGATAAGGAGGTGGAATATGGCCGATATCAATAAAGAGATTCAAGATTTCAAGAATGCCGTTTACGGCGAGGAGGTCCGCGGCAGTATGATTTCCTTGGCTCAGAAATTGAATCAGGAAATTGAAGGAAATACGGCGGATGCGGCAGCCGCGGCAAAAAATGCGAATAATGCAGCTTCAACGGCTACGCATGCAGCAGGCGAGGCGGGAAATGCCGCGCAGACGGCTACGAAAGCAGCGGGATCAGCTAATACGGCGGCAGAGAATGCAGAGGCGATCCGGGCAGATCTCTTGGGCCGATTAGAAAGAGGGGAGTTTAACGGACCACCGGGACCCCAGGGAGAGCAAGGGCCTCAGGGAGCTTCCGGAGTTACGGCGCCGGCAGCAGGAATGTTTTCTTTGTATTTGGATCCTTCGACAGGAGATCTGTATGCGGAATACCCGGATGGAAGTACGCCGCCTGTGTTCGAGTATGAAGCGGATTCCGGAAACCTGTATTATGTGACGGATTAGAGGTGAATGCAGATGCTGGAAGCAAGATTTGGAGAAGGATGGGAAAGGACAACCGCTTATGGACTGACCCAGTGGGACTACGGACAAAGTATTCGGATCAGAGCCGAGATCGATATTCCGGATGGTACAGAGATTCAGTTTTATCAAAATGAAAGGGCTGGGACAGAATTTATCCAAGATCAAATAGCTCGGATTCCGGATGCGATGCTCCAGTCGTCTGAAATGATTACAGCGTATATATATGTCCGGTCTACGGAAGCGGGCGAAACCATTTTAACGATTTGCTTACCTGTAACAGCCAGACAGCGTCCAGAGAATTATGTTCTACCCGGCTATACATCTTATAAACGATTACTTCCAGAGGGCGGAGAACCGGGGCAAGTTCCGCGAAGAACCGATATAGGAGTGATGTGGGGAGAGGCGGCGGATGATCTGGAACTTACAGATGGTGTTTTGCAGCTTGTATCCAGCGGTAATCCGATCGGCAAACGGATTCGCCTGCCGGGGGGATCCGGACGGGAAATTGAAATGCGCAATAGCGGAGTATCAATCCAATGGCGGTACACGGATGAAAACGAGTGGCATGATTTGATACAGCTGGAAGAAATCCGCGGTCCGGAAGGACCAGCTGGTGAAGTACCGGAATTTGAGATTCGGGATGGTCATTTATATGCAATTTATCAGGAAGGAGAATAGCGATGGCAAGAGAAGTAGATTTGGGAAGTATTATTGGACCACAGGGACCGCAAGGTAAGCAAGGGCCGCAAGGTGAAACTGGACCCGCTGGAGCGGCCGGGCCGCAAGGAGAGCCTGGAGTTACGCCTACCATTGGCTCCAATGGAAACTGGTTTTTAGGCGAAGAAGATACCGGAAAGCCGTCCAGAGGGGCAACCGGCGCGCAAGGGCCGCAGGGGAAACAAGGAGAAGTTGGACCGACTGGCCCTCAAGGAGAGCAAGGCCCTCAGGGACTACAAGGGGAAACCGGACCCGCCGGAGCAACTGGGCCTCAGGGAGAAAAAGGAGAAACTGGTGCGCAAGGTCCCAAAGGCGATCCAGGAGAGACCCCTGAATTTGAGATTCGGGATGGTCATTTATATGCAATTTATCAGGAAGGAGAATAGCGATGGCAAGAGAAGTAGATTTGGGAAGTATTATTGGACCACAGGGACCGCAAGGTAAGCAAGGGCCGCAAGGTGAAACTGGACCCGCTGGAGCGGCCGGGCCGCAAGGAGAGCCTGGAGTTACGCCTACCATTGGCTCCAATGGAAACTGGTTTTTAGGCGAAGAAGATACCGGAAAGCCGTCCAGAGGGGCAACCGGCGCGCAAGGGCCGCAGGGGAAACAAGGAGAAGTTGGACCGACTGGCCCTCAAGGAGAGCAAGGCCCTCAGGGACTACAAGGGGAAACCGGACCCGCCGGAGCAACTGGGCCTCAGGGAGAAAAAGGAGAAACTGGTGCGCAAGGTCCCAAAGGCGATCCAGGAGAGACCCCTGAATTTGAGATTCGGGATGGTCATTTATATGCAATTTATCAGGAATAGGAGGTGCTTTTATGGCTCGGGAAGTGGATTTGGGTTCTGTTGTAGGCCCGCAAGGTCCCCAGGGACCAGCCGGGCCTAAAGGGGATCCGGGAATGACAATTTTTCAGCTCCAGGTGGATCAGGATGGGAATTTATATGCAATTTATCCTGATGGCAGCGTGCCTCCGGAATTTGATTATGATACGACCACTGGAGATCTATACTTGGTTATCAACGATACCTGATGGAAAGGAGTAAGGAAATATGGCGAGAATTTTAATTGGAAATATAAAAGGACCAAAAGGGGATACTGGACCGCAAGGGAAGCAAGGGCCAACAGGACCTCAGGGGCCTAAAGGAGATACTGGTCCTATGCCGGCATTGATTAATAATGCGGCGACAACGTCTGCAGGTGTGGGTGCATTGGATGCTGCGATGGGAAAGACACTTAGCGACCAGATTGCTGTGCTCAACAGCGAGTTGATAAATGGATCCGGCCTCGGACTAACAGAAGGCATGTATTCAATATATGCACCAAACACTGCGGATGATATGGTATATCCCGGTTTATATAGATGCAATGGAATAACGATTGGAAACATGCCTGATTTTTACGGGTATGCTATCGTAATGAGTAATTCAGACCATACGATCATAAAGCAATTAATTTATCATAATGCTTCTAGCCAATCGCTTTTGCGGTACAGGTTTAACAACCAATGGACGGATGCCAGAGAATTTGCCCTGAAGGACGATTTACCTGTGTTTACATCAATAACAATTGATCCAGAAGGAAACGACTATGTTGATATCCCTATATCTGGAATTACTACATCTTGGGCGCCCATTGTCTTAAATGCGGATACCCGATACTGGACAGGGTACGTAAAAGGATGCGTAGTCACGAGCGAAACAATCCATGTTCTTCTGTCTGAGCAACGGTCCGGAAGTATTAGGTTGAATATCGCATATATGAAACCATCAAATTAAGATTAAGACTGGTTTGCAACAGTCCCTGTGTATTTATACCAGCTGTCAGTTTCAAGGCCGGTGCGAGTCAAGGCCAGTTTTCATACTTTGCGCCGTTTATGCTTCCGCTTATTAATCCTTGTTTATATATTACATTTTCCCAATAATTTGCGTCAAAACCCATGTTCCAGCGCTTTCTCCTATCAGCCTTATCCTAAAGTTAGGCAAATTTGGAATTATATTTATGGTGGCATATACATTGTGCCCGTTTACATGATAGGGCATATTGGTTTCAGTGTTGAAAAAATAATGGTCAATTATGATGCTGGCTGTAACATTATTTGAACCGTTTTTAACAATAACGATAATCTGGTTATAGTTTGCTGCAGAGGAAATATTAGTGTTCTGGTTTTCCTCCGACAATTCCAGCGATCCATTCCAGAGAGTCGCTCGGTCTGCTAAATCGCTGTTGTGCGCAAATAGAGCCAAAAATTCTGGCCTGTAAAAGGGCTTTTACATACATAAATATTCAAAAAATAATCGAAAGGAGAAAAGAGAAAAATGGAAAAAATCAGATATGGAGGGACCATCTTCGAGCTGGTCCCTGGGGGCTTTGACGCTTTTTCGGAGGACAAGTTGACCATTCGCCACCAGAAAGGGGACAAGACTCTGGGGAATATGGGAAACAGCCGCTTTACATATATGACATTGCTTATAAACCCTAAAAAGGGTTATTTTTATGCCTATAAAGGCGGAAAGGAGTCTAAATGAAAGACAAAATGATTTTAAAGAATGGCAGCGAGATTGAACTGGAGGCAGGCGCTAGTATTAATGCTCTGCAGGTGCGTACAGCGAACCCACCGGCGATGGCTGAAATCTGGTCAAAGCTCACAGAAGAGAATTTAAAAGAGGTTCAGATTCAGACTGGAGAAGGACTAATTGTTGGAAATTATATGGATCTGCTCCTCGTGTCAGAAGCCTCTGTGATCCTTGAAAACGGCGTCGTGCTAACAACTTATCACTTACGGGAGAAAACGGCCGTAGAGAAGCGTTTGGAGGCCTTAGAAGTCAGCCAGGAGATCCAGGATGGAGCAATCAGTGATCTCGGCAGCGCAACTAGCGCATTGGCAGAGCAGATGGGAGGCGAACAGTAATGGGACAGTTTTATGGCATAAAAATTTTGAATAAGGAAATGGAATTAGCTGATGTACCGAAGCTTTGGAAAGCAGCTACAGAAAAGTGGCTGTCTGAGAATATAAAGGAAGGATGAGGAAAATATGATGCAGAAATATCTGGAATTGATTATGCGAAATGAATTTGTCCGGCTGGTTCTGATCTGGATTGTTTTGGACACGGTTTTGGGGTGCCTGAGAGCTGTGAAGCAAAAGAAATTTAACAGCGCCTTTGGGATTGACGGCGCCATTCGGAAATCGGCCATGGTGGTAAGTGTAGCTTTTTTAATGCTGGTTGACGTTTTGGTTGGGGTTAATGTGATCTCCTGGCTTCCCGAGTCTTTTCAGCAGGCAACGGGGCTTACAAAGATTGGGATTGGAGAGTTCTATTGTGCACTTTTTCTCTTATACGAATCTGTCAGCATCCTAAAAAACTTGTATCTTTGCGGCTGCCCGACGCCGAAATGGTTAAAGGAATGGCTAGAACAATTCTTGGCCAATATGACGGGAGAGTTAGAAACAAAATAAGTAATCAAGTAGTGTTGCGATGTCGCAAAAGACAGAAAAGGGGAAGGCCGGCGGAGAACTGATCGGGGCGCCGGCCTGCCGTGATACAGATATATATTTGGCCTGTCATAAATATAAACGCAAGAAAAATCATTTTGTGACAGTAAGGAGGGATTTTTTGAAAATTAATAAATTGTTGACACCATATAACCATAATCCTGGCACCACAGATCGAATCAAATATATCGTTATCCATTATGTAGGGGCGCTGGGAGGAGCAAAAGCAAATTGCCAGTATTACGCCGGCGGATCACGCGGAGCCAGCGCACACTACTTTATAGACTTTGACGGGAGCATCTGGCAGAGTGTTGAGGATCGGGATATCGCTTGGCACTGCGGAGCGAAGACCTATCGGCATCCAAAGTGCCGAAATGCAAACAGCATCGGAATCGAACTATGCGTCCGCAATTCCGGCAGCATGGCCGATACCAGTCGAGATTGGTATTTTGAGGATGCAACCGTAGCGGCGGCGATCCGGCTGACGCGGGAGCTGATGGCAAAGTACGGGGTTCCCGCGGATCATGTGATCAGGCATTATGATGTGACGGGTAAAATCTGTCCAAATCCTTATGTCTATAACCATACGGTTCATACCTGGGATGAGTTTAAGTCGGCAATCGCCGCTCCGGAAGAAGAGGAAAAGAAATCCGGCTGGCAGCAGGAAGACGGCGGCTGGCGATATTATCTGGGAAATACCGGTGAACCGATCCGGAATGACTGGCATGAGGAGCCGGATGGAAGTTGGTATTGGTTTGACGGCGCCGGAATGATGGTGACAGAGGCCTGGAAGACGGCCAGTGACGGCCGGTGGTATTACCTGGGTGCAGATGGGAAGATGGTAAAGAACTGCGTCCTTGGGATTGGCCCAGAGGCGTTCGCGTTTGGGGGAGATGGTGCTATGCTGGAAGGGAACCTGTCCCTTCACACCAACGAGCGCGGGGCGCTGATTTCATTAAAATAAGAAGCGATATGCGTGTACGCAATAGCAATCTGGATGACCATACTGCAAGTGCGTACACGCGGGAAAAAGCCTTATTTTATGTGGGTTTCCGGGTTTTCTACAAGATAGTAATAGACATCAATATGCATCGTTTCACGATTGAAGACTATTTTGCTCACAATACTTTTTAAGGCGGCGTTCTTTTGGAACATCGTAAAATCATCAGAATTTAGAATGTCAATCACAGATCGAATATTTTTTATCATGCGGGAATCCCTGGTATGCATTTCTTCATTGGTTCTGGAACAGCGGAGCTGCTCCAGAGAAGCTTCCAGAGAGTCCCGCTCTTTTGCGAGCAAGATTTTATTATGCTTGTACTCTTCTAAGGTATCAATGCCGTCCATATAGGCATCCTTTGCCCGCTGCTCTTTTTGTTTCAGCTTCTGCAGCAAATTCGTAATTGTTTCCAACTCTTTTGTATTCTCCGCGGGAACAGGCCTGCGGACTTCATATTCTATCGTTCCTGACGCTACAGCGTCCGTTAGAGCCTTTTTTACGGCTGGGACGATATCTTTTTCAGTCACATAATGATTTGCCCGGCATTTGCCCTTTAAATAGCCGTAGCACTGGAATGTGTAGTGAGTAGCTCCGCTTTTTCGGTGACGGACGCATGAAGAAAGAGTGCGTCCGCAGCAGGAACATTTTAAGAGGCCGCTTAGCCAGTGCTTTGTGATTTCAACCGGTTTCGCATTTTTCGGCCGGTATTCAGAAGAATAGCGATCCGCAGCCTGTTCAAACAGCTCTTTGCTGATAATGGCGGGATGGTGTCCGTCACTGAAAATCCATTCCGACCGGTCACGGATCTGATTGGTGGCGCTGCAAGTGCGGTTCCAGCGTACGATACCGGCATAGGCTGGGTTTTGAAGGATATATTCCAGAGAACGCTTTTCAAATTGCTTTCCCTGACTGGTTTTCAGCCCAAGGCTGTTGAGATACTTCGTGAGAGCATAAATACTCATTTTATCGTTTACATATTTGTCGAAGATCATCCGGACGATTTCCGCCTCTTCCGGAACGATTTCCGGGGCTGCTTTGTGATACGGGATCCGGTATCCAAGCGGTGGCCGGCATTGGTAGCCGCCGGCACTGGCTTTGGACTTCATTCCTCGGGTTACATCCTGGGCCAGATTATAAGAATAAAATTCGTCCTGCCATTCAATAATCATTTCAATTAACCGGCCGTACATTCCGTCAAGGACCGGTTCTGAGATGCTGACGACGTCGATCCCCAGCTTTTTCCGGAGCATACCTTTATAGAAGGTGCTTTCGTCCTGGTTTCTGGCGAAACGGGAAAATTTCCAGACCAGGATACAGTCGAACGGTTTCGGCTTTGTCTTTGCGGTAGCAATCATTTTTTGAAACTGCGGCCGATTCTCCGCACGTTTTCCGCTCCGGCCTTCGGATTCCATAAATATGTTTTCCTTTGGAATTACGATATTGTGCGTTTTTGCATAGGATAAGATAGAATCCAGCTGTGACTCTGGACTCAGATCCATCTGACCGTCGGTACTGACGCGCACGTATGCAGCGCCAACACGGAGGGATTGGGTTGTTTCTTTTGCCATAAGATCATCTCCTGGTAATTGTATGAAATTTAGGTATAAAAAATACGCCCCTTGTCAGGACGCTCCAGGAATGATATAATTTGTGTGTTGAGGAGATTATATCTTTCCTGGGCGACCTGGTAAGAGAAATCTGTGAAGAGCCGGTTCCTGTTGGCGCAGGCGCCGGTTTTTCTATTTGACATTGCCCCAAATAGGGGCTATAATATACTTAACAGGATAGCCGGAAGGTGAATGCACCTCACCCGTCCCGGCGAAGCTTAGCTAAAAAAATAGTCGTCGGCTTGTCAGGGCAGGACGGCTATTTTTTATGGGTATAAGTCAGTATTGCAACGATAAGCATGGCCACAGATGTAATTAACTGCAATTCTTCATATGTACTCATAATTACCACCCCTTTCCGCAGGATCTCGGAACGGGCTGGAGCACGTCCCCCGGCTACCCGGGTAAGTATATTATATTGCCAAGGTGGAGGCCCCTGTTAGTACAGGGGCCGTTATAAGATTTACTTTACACAAACATCGCAGGGATCTGCTTTTCCTGCGGCTAAAGCATCGCTTAAGCTGCCTTCATTGATCGTTTTTGATCTGGACAGAGTAGAACATTCACGGCTGTTATGATAGGATTTTCCACCGGGAGTCCAGTAAACAACGGCAGCAGCTTCCTGGGAAGAAGTTACAGTTTCTGGAACTGCTGAAGGCTGAGCGGGTTCGTCATTGGGATCTCCGGGGGTGTAATCATTACAAGGACTTACGTTCCAGGTGATAGTATTTCCGTCTGTAGAGGCCACAATATTGCCCTGTTTATCGGTGCGTAATAGCTGAATACCCATGGCTTGCAGCTTTTCCATCGATTCAATGTGAGGATGTCCGTAGGAATTGCCGGCGCCGCAGGATAATACCGCGTATTCCGGAGTTGCAGCCTGCAAAAGATCCCAGCTGGTGGAAGTACCGCTTCCGTGGTGTCCCATTACGTAAACATCGCTGTCCAGATTTAGGCCGGAGGCTGTCATCTGTGCTTCACTTTCCGCTTCCGCGTCGCCGGTGATCAAAAAGCTGGTGCTGCCGTCCTGAACACGGATCGCGATGGAATAATTGTTGGCATCGCTGTAATCGGAGCCGGACGGGGCCAGAACCTGGATCACGGCATCGCCCAGCTGGATTTGACTGCCAACAGCCGGCTGTGAGCAAACGAGCCCTTTTTCCGCTATAATGGAACGGAAAGATTCAAATACACGGGTGTCGGTTTCATAATTTGGTCCCCAGACATTTGATACGGGGAAGGCATTAAGAGCGCCAACTACTCCGTTTAGATGGTCTGAATCATAATGAGAGGCTACGACATAATCCAGAGACGGGACCTGTTCATTCTGGAGGTAAGAGACCACATAACTAGATTTGTCGGAGTCTCCTCCGTCATAGAGCATGTAGTGACCGTTAGATTCAATCAGCACAGATAGTCCCTGGCCGACATCCAGAACATGGACATCCGTCTGTGCAGCGGCCTCGATACTCATCAGACCGGAAAACAGTAACGTGGAAAGAATTAGCTTTCTTTTGTTCATGGTTTTTAATCTCCTCGTTTGTATATTATTTTTTTTCATTTCTTAAAAAAGCGATGTCACAATTCAAAACAATTCTGCGATGCCTAAATATGGCTCAAATCGGATAATATAATTATCCACCCTGACACTTGTTCCATATATTTGTCGATAGCATTCCAGTGCTTCTGCCAATGTATCTTCTGACACTTCTAAAAATTCGGCCATTTCGTACCGGCTTTGACAATGGTGTTTGTATGCTTCAATGATCCCGGAGAGCCCGATCCGCTTGTTGTAGGCCCACAATCGGGCGGTGCGTTCTTGCTTACGGGAATTGCTGGTACTCTGGTCGAGAATATTTCCAACTGTGGTGTAATGGTGTCCCAGTTCTTCGGCTAACGTATCTGCTGTCTTTATACTGTCCATTCCAGATTTTAAAGCTACGGAACCGTTTATGTAGAGCCCCGCCAAACGACCACTTTTAAAATCTATATAATCTATGGGAACGCCTTCATCAAAGGCTACTTGCTCTAATTCTTCTTTCTTAGTCAAATCTATCAGCCTCACCGTAATTAATTTTTGGGCTTACGTCGGTTTTTAACAAATTCAGCATAGGCTTTGATATCTTCCAGTTCGTCTTCTGTGTATTCGTCACCATCAAAATGGGCGGCCATAGTAATGGGCTCTATATTTAAACCTAATAAGGTATCAGCAGAAACGCTTAATGCATCGGCTATTTTTTTGATAGTTTGCACATTAGGCTCCCTATTTCCACTTTCATAGAGTGAATAGGTGGATTTCGCTACTCCTATAATATCTGCTAATTCTTTTTGCGTCATATTTTTCTTTTCTCTGGCAATTCTCAGATTTTCATTAAATTTATCGCCCATATAATGTACCTCCGTTTACTTCTGATTATAAAGTTTTAATGCAAACATGTCAACAAAAAAGTTTGCAAAACGCAAAGAAAACTATTGACAAGTTTGCGAAAAGCAATTATTATATAATCAAAGTTTGCATATCGCAAACAAAAGAAGGGAGTGATGTAGATTGTTTAGAAACTTGGAGGCCGAACAAGCACGATTTGGTCTTACAAACCAAAAAGTTGCAGATAAACTCGGGATTTCCAGGGTTTCTTACGAAAGTAAGAAGAAAAGTGGAAAATTTACTACGAAGGAAATCAAGGCGCTCTGCAAATTATTTAAGAGAGGTTTTGATTACCTGTTTGCCGAAGACGAAGGGAGGTGAGAGGATGAGAATTGAAATAGCCAAAGAGCTTAGGAAAAACGCTGGGATTGTAGCTTCTGAAAAAGATGGAAAAGCTATTAGAAACGCACTGTCCAACAGTCTGGAAGCTCTTTCCCTAATTATCGAAGAGGAAGAACTTCCGATTAAAAAAATGGTATCGGCCTACTATCTGAGAGGAATCTTGTCGGGGGTCGGGGTAGCATTAATAGCTTTTATTTTATTAATGCTAATGCCGCTAAGATAACGCCCATTACAGCAACAATAAGGGAAACCGCCGCATATTTTTTATCTAGATTTTCAGACTTACGGTGTTTTTCATAGTCAATTAAGGCGGCAACTCCTTTTTCTGTAATAGTTACAAAGCTACTTCCAGAATATGGCCCGTTATCCTGCAAAATAATATATCCATTATTGACAAGCTTGTCGATTCGATAGTCAGATGAGGTGTCTAAATTAAAAAACATTTCAATACCATCAAAATATCCTTGTTTTTGAAGATATTGTAAGTAATCAATTTCAGATGCCGTAAGACCTTCAAATAATTCCATAGCTTTTTCTCCATTCGTCATACTCGGCCCTGGCGGGGGCCTGTAAGAGGAGTATAACACAAAATCTAAATAAAGGAAGAACCTTACAAGAAAGCTGTACAACCGGTCCAGCATACAATTTCCCAGAGAGGGGTGGTGGTGTGGAGATTACATATACAAATATTGTTTTAATGGATTCGGAAGAAATTCCGTTTCAGAAGCTGCCAGAGGAGAAGCGGGCATGGATTGGAAATTATCTGAGAAGGCTGCCGCTTCAGACTTTGGGAGATGTGGCAGAACGCACGACCGCCTGATGGCGGTCTGTGTAGACAAGCATAGGAGGAAAAGAACAATGCATGCGAATAGAAATCTGCAAGATGTGCGGCCGGAGCTGGAATATATCCCGATTCGCCACGATCCATCCCGACGGGTATATGTGTCCGGTCTGCCGTCAAAGGCTGAGAAAGCTGCGGAAGTCATCGCCGGAATCATCAACATCGGATCGTCGCTGATCCTGTCCGGCAGCTGCGCGGCGATGGTGTATCTGGTGGCCCGAATGATCTAAGGGTAAGGAGATTGATCAGGATGAAATATGTGATTTGCAAAGGAATCCAGAGAGATGATCTGATCGTGTGGTCTGCGGTCGCCTGGACAGATGTGTATGCTTATGGAAGGGAGATTGTCCAAGCTCTAAATGAAAGGGGCGGGGATTATGCCCTTTATAAGAATGATTCTTTTGAACCAGCAGTTTCTCCAGCTGGGAATGGACCGCGTAAAAATGGTTAGGGGAACGTATAGGCAGATCGGTTTGAGAGAGGGCAGGAACGGAGGGAGACGTATGAGGCACTATGGCCGTATCTGTCCGCACTGCGGGGCATTTCTGGATCCAGAAGAACACTGCGACTGCGAAAAGGAATTTAAGGATCTGCCGGCGGGGCAGCAGGAGCAGAAGGAAGAGAGGAAACGAACGGATGAAAAGTGAGGACAAGCTGGAAGTCCTTCTGACCGCGATTCGGGAAGAAACGAATCCGGACGCGGCGGAGCTGGACGGAATTCGTGCTGGTTTGCTGAATGGGCTTTTACGTATTGCGCAGGTGGAGATAAAAGAACGGCAGGCTATGGATCCCTGTATCAATTTTCCTGTAGAGCGTGTGCAGGAAGGATTTGCGTTCTGGAACTCTGGAGGCTTTTATCCGGAGTACCATCTGGGAAGGGCGTCGGTGGCAGCAGGAATGGACGGAGAGCGACTTCGTGTCGTTCGGTATATGCAAGAATTAAATGGCAGGCATACGCTGGTGGTCGTTTATCCGGGATGCTTTTTTGCGATTGCCGCAGCTAAGGATTCGATGGAAGCAAGTACGATTTCCGTTTATCAGCTGTTAACTTTCCAGAAACAGGAATCAGGATATGCGGCTCGGTGCCGCAAAGTGCTGCAATCATCGCCATATTGGTCCAGGCTTCCGGATCCTGAGAAATTAAATGGGCTTATGGAGGCGGCGAACCGGATCGCTACGTCTGCCAATCTGAAGAAGATGAGGGATTGGATATGATCTACATATCAACAAAGATAGAGAAGATCCTGGAACAGGGAGATCAGGCAGTTGTAATGCTGCGGATCCCGGGCCAGATGGCGGAATTAATGAGCCGCCGGCGCTGTACTGAGGTTCAGCTGGCTGTAGAGGATGGCCGCCTGATTTCCCCGGTGCAGCGCAGGAAGGCATATGCCACATTGCGGGATATCAGCAATTATACCGGTTATACCGTTGAGGCTGCAAAAGAAATCATGAAAGTGGAGCATATGCTGCGGACCGGCGGGAATGAGTTGTTAAGCCTCCGTGACTGTACAATGACGGAAGCGCGGGAGTTTATCAATACGTTAATGGAGTATGCGCTGAAAGAGGGGCTGGTTTTGACGGAATCCGGCCTGATGCGGACAGACGATATCGATACATACTTGATCCAGTGTATCCGATACCGGCGGTGTTGTATCTGCGGCCGGCCGGCAGAGATCCATCATGTGGATGCGATTGGGATGGGACGCGATCGGCGCCGCGTGGATGATTCCAGGAACGAGGTGGCGGCATTGTGCCGGCTCCACCATACAATCGCGCACCAGAAAGGATGGCAGCAGTTCATGGACCTGTACCGGGTGTATGGAATCGAGCGGTTCCGGATTAAGGGAGGAAAAGAGGCTGTGACGGATGAACAAGAAGATTCTTGCGGCGGCGATCAGAAAGCCGCCGACAACACCTGAGAAAGCATATATTTTTGTGAATGATAACCGCTCGATCTGCGAGGCCGTTATTACGGTTGGTTTTCTGTCTCTGTATATTTCAAAGACGGATGATGATTTTTTTACGGAAGAATCATTGAGTGAATTTATCCGGCATACGGCGGATACCGGGACAAATCTTCTGTCGTATGTCTTTGTCCTGGCCTGCTATCGGAAAAAGACGAATGATAACCTGGAGAGGGTTTTAAAGAATAATCTGGTGCCGTACAAAGCCGGCGCGTTTACGCTGTTCAAGGATAAGGAATATCTTGCTAAATACGAGAAACAGGGCGAGCTGGAGGAACGGCTGCAGAATTACATTAGCCGGTTTGAGGGAAGGGAAGCTGGTCCTGTTGATAAACAGCAGTTTTGTACTTTTTCCGATAACGGGGCGGTAAAAGGGATTAAGGATATTGCGGTCGTGAATTATCTGAAGGAGACCGTCAACATGTTTGTGACCAATCGGGAACTTTATCTCTACAGCGGCGGATGCTATGTTCGGGACCTGGATGGAATCCGGATTAAGGCCAGAGTGGCAGAATTGATTCCGGAGCGGTTTGTGACGTACCGGAACCTGACTGCTATTTATAATTTGCTGTTGGAGCAGCAGGAGCTGCAGAGACGGTTCGAGGAACTGAATGCATATCCGCCGTGGTGGATCAATTTTAGAAACGGGATGTTCGATGTAAAGGAGCAAGTGCTCCATAAGCATAAACCGGAGTATCTGGCGATTAATCAGATTCCTCATGAACTGGATATCAGCATCCGGAAGGATTTGGAGGCAGCAGGACGGGTCACAAACGCGTTCCTGGAAGAGGCAATTCCCAATGCAGAAGACCGGATCATGCTTTGGGAATATATTGGTTATTCCATGACGCGGGATGCCAGTTTCCAGAAGATGCTGATCATCCGCGGCGTTGGCGGGACGGGAAAATCCAGGGTGATCAACCTGATCCAGGATATTGTTGGAGAGGAAAACTGCAGCAATATCAGCCTGCAGGATCTGAATGCGAAGTTTTATCCATCGCTGCTGTATGGAAAGCTGCTGAATACCTGTGCGGATATTGCCTCGGATGCGCTGCTGGCAGTGGATAATATTAAGAAGGCGACGGGAGAGGACGTTATGATATATGAACGGAAAGGGAAGGACCCGCAGTCTTTTCGTTCGTATGCGAAGCTGATTTTTTCCGCGAACCGGATCCCGCTGAATCTGGACGAGAAGTCCAATGCGTTTTACCGGCGGCTCCTGATCCTGGAGATGAACCAGAAGCCTAAAGAAAAGGATATGGAGCTGGGGGAGAAGCTGCGCCATGAGATCGGATATTGTATCTGGATGGCTGTGGGCGCTTTAAAGAAGCTTTATCGGGATGGAGAGTTTGCTGAGAGCGAAGGCAGCAGAGAGGCTGTTGAGGAGCTTTACAGGGAGGCAGACACGGTTAAGGCGTTCGCGGATGAGTGTCTGGAGTATCAGAAGGGCAGCAGGATATCCCGGACTCTGATCTATGAGAAGTATGTTGAATATTGTAAGAGCTACGGCCGGAAGTACCATAGCCCCAATCCGTTTTATAAGAGTCTTGCTGCGAAGGGGTATCAGGAGTACCGGACCGCGGATGGCCGTTTTTTTCGCGATGTTACATTGAAGGATGATGGATTTTTACCCGTGGAAGGAGAAAAATGACAGGTGAATGACAGGTTTGTGACAGCTTTTCCATTTTGCATGATTTCCCAAAACCCGCTTAGAATCAGGGTTTGCGGCATTTTTATGACAGGTATGACAGAAATGACAGGTTTTTCCGAATCTTATACGTGCGTGCGCGCGTACATTTAATTTATAAATACCTGTCATATCTGTCATTTCTGTCATTATTATTAAAAAAATCTAGGAAATAAAAGAAAAAAAGAATGACAGGTAAAAGAAAAAATCTGTCATAAAGCTGTCATAAACCTGTCATTAAGCAGAAAAGAGGGGAAGAAATGAATCGAGTGATTTTAATGGGAAGATTGACAAGGGATCCGGAAGTCCGGTATTCCCAGGGTGACCGGTCTATGGCGATTGCAAGATACACGCTGGCGGTTGATCGGAGGGGAAGAAAGTCCCAGGAAGGAGATCAAGGACAGAATGCTGACTTTATTAATGTCGTAGCTTTTGATCGTACCGGCGAGTTTGCAGAGAAGTATTTCCGTCAGGGGATGCGAATTTTGATTTCCGGAAGGATTCAGACAGGGAGTTACGTGAATCAGGAAGGCAGAAAGATCTATACAGTCAATGTTATCGCAGATGAGCAGGAGTTTGCGGACGGGAAACGGGATGGATTTGGCGACAAGAAAACGGAGCCAGAGACTCCGTCTCAGGGATGGAACGATGGTTTTATGAATATTCCGGACGGGATTGACGAAGGGCTGCCGTTTTAATCGGCGAAGAAGGGGATACGATGTGATTGGAAATTCTGGAAAGGAGAAGAGAAGTGATTTGTCACGGGAAAATTGGATATCGGGAGCCGAAAGGGCCTATAACGAAAGAGTACATAGCTAAAACGGTAAGGAAGCTTAAGATCGGTGATCGGATCACCTGGATGCTGCCGGTTATTGACCGCAGCTCGCCGACGTTATCGAGGGTGCTGCGGAAGCGCCGGCTGACGGTTGCGGGCAAGACTCCGCACTTGATTATCGCCGAAGACGCTAACGGAAAGATGCTTACGATTCGGACCGCGGAGTGGGCGATGGAAGAATGGAGGAAAAAGTGCCATGCAGGAAAGAATGACGAGTGAACGGGTGAATGGAATAAAAAGCGGATATTGGAGTCCAGCAAGAAAAGAAGAGCTTGTACAGCGCCTCGCCGAGTATGAAAATATTGGGACTGTGGAAAAGTGCCGGGAAGCGGTAGAGAAACAGAAACCTAAGCCTTGTGAATTTTATGGAGACGAAGAGGATGGCAAGCTTCTGTGTCCAAACTGCGGCGAGGATTTATGGGACTTGAAAGAGTGCGGATTTAATAACTGCCCATATTGCGGACATGCAGTCGTTATGACCGGAAACTGAAATATTGGGTTCCGGATGAAGAGGAGAAAGAAGATGAGCGAGATTAAGCTGATGAGATGCCCGTTTTGTGGCGGGAATGCAAAATTTGAAGTTATATCAAATAATGATTCTTGTTACGGAATTGGATATTCTTTTACTATTCAATGTTCAAAATGTCATACAAGATTACCGCGAGAATACAGAGTTGATATTAAATTATCAGACAGAGGAGATTTAATCACATCCTCAGACGAAAGAAAAAGTGCGGCAGAAGCGTGGAACAGAAGGGTAGGTGGACAGGATGAGTGATGATTTAATCAGCCGGAAAGCGGTTATTGAAACTGTGGACAGACATACAGGGGAAGACGGAACGCTGGATGAAGATATCTCTGTGATTTTGGAAGAAGTCAATACAGCATTTGACAAGGAAAAAGTGATTGAAGAAATCAAAATCATAACAGCAGGATATGTTTTGAACTGCAATTATACTCTCGATTATGTACAAGGATTCATTGATATGTCAAGGAAAATCATAGAAAACATTGAGAAGGGCGGGATTGAATGATTGAATTTGTGGCTGGTTTTCTCGTCGGTGGAATAGTAGGGATAGTGATAACCTGCATCATTCAGATTAATCGGGAGTGAGGGATTATGGATAGCAACATTTATAAAAACAAGGAAAAATATCACGATCCGACCGCCGGTGATGCCATTCGGAGAGCTGACCGGCCGCCGGAGAATGTGAAGAACTTCCGGCAGGCCATGCAATTAATGTGTGTGATATGCCATGTGAGGATCCTCGGCAAGGTGACGGTCGTGGACGAAAAGGGGAGACGATGGTGATGGCAATGAAGGTCACCGACATACCGGCGAAGCGCTTAGAAAATTTAAAAGGAGTGATGCCGATGGAGCTGACGGAGAACGAAAAGAAAAAGCAATTCCTAATGTCTTATTTACAGGCGAAACGTGATGTGGAGCGGATTGAGCTTCAACTGGCTGAGCTGAGATTAAATAAGCTGACGCCAAGCATAGCGCCAGATGACGGAATGCCGCACGCATCGAATATCAGCGATCTTTCAGAGTATGCTGCTAAAGTAGATGAGTTGGAACGTGAACTCCTGCAGAGGCGCTATAAGAGGATTAGGGCATTCAAGAAGGTTCAGTCAGCCATTGAAAAGATGGAGAATGAGCAGGAAAAAACTTTACTGACATACCGGTATATGGTTGGATTGAAATGGGAGGCAATTGCGGTGAAGATGGGGTACAGCTGGCAACATATTCACAAAATTCATGCATCTGCATTGAAAAAATTGAAGATGCGATAGAATGCGAGTATTGGTGTATGATATAGTGTATGTAGGAATTTATGACAAACGTCATAATACTTTCCTCCCTCAAATTTGTTTGCGGCCGTCGGGTTTTGCCTGGCGGCTGTTTTGTGCCATTTTTGGTCTCTTTGACTTCCATAGTGGCTCCGGGTACAGAAAGCAGAATCATACCTTGGAAATTGTAGGTTCAAGTTCTATTCTCGCGGCTTTGTTGGACATTTTTTTCCTTTTTATCTCTGTCAGGCGGTAGGGGCTTTTCATTTATCGCTTTTGGAGGTATGATGAAAGAAAAAAGGAGAATATGAAAATGGGGTTTGAAGTTTTTTTAGATAAATATCCTATAGCAGATTGGATATGGGAATTGTTTAAGGGAATTGCTCCAACATTAGTTGCTATATATGCTATAAAAGCCAACGATAATAGAGCTAAAAAGAGAGAGCGAGAGTCGACTAAAGATCGAAAAATAATGGAATATATTGATTATATAATAAAATTACTAGAAGAATTGTTGACCATTGTGAGGGAAAACCAAAAGTTGGCCTATGATGTTATATTTGCTATCGATGACAATAAAAAAGATGAACTGGAAAAAAGGGAAAATGATTTTTCTAAAAATAGATTTAGGATGATGGACCAAATGTTTCTACTTGTAGATTATGAATTGTCTGTTGGTAAAGCTTTAGAGATTTCTTTTAATGCAGAACTGATAAGAGAAACAATAGGAAATTATCAAGAAAAATTATTAACGATAAGAAAAGATCATATAGCGCCAATCCACGACGAGACAGAACAAAAAGAAATAGTTCAGGAGTTAAATGAAGCATTAAGGCAAACGAGAAGCGACATTTTTTCATGTATTAAAATTTTAGCAGAGAGTCAAGGTAGAATATACAGTAAATAATGATAGGATTATAAAGTTTAAAAACAATATGAATGATACACGTGGCCGTTTGGCGCTATAGCTTGACGACCGATTTAACTGGTTTTGGGATTTTTGGTATAATATTTGAAAGAAATATGAAAATAGTACGAAAACAACAGACTGAAATTAAAGCTTTTACATTATAGTATGACCGATACACAGATTCAATTTATAAAACAATGCATCCAGGACAAGGATCTTCACCGCTTTTATAATAGTCCATTATGGAAGCAGTTAAGGAAACAGGTCCTTGAAATGGATAAATATGAATGCCAGCGCTGTAAGGGACAAGGAAGATATTCTAGGGCGACGACGGTGCATCATGTTAACTACGTAAAGAATCATCCAGAGCTGGCATTGGAAATATATTATATGTGGCAGGGGAAGCGAAAGCGGAACCTGCTTTCTTTATGCCATGACTGCCATGAAGAAATTCACGGACATAGAAAAAAGGTGAAAGTAGAGCCGCTGACTGAGGAACGATGGGATTGATT
>ERZ1090861.278-NODE-278-length-32972-cov-6.946957_pt1 | contig 32972 bp, 21 predicted proteins | sample MGYA00478482_ERZ1090861 | MGnify/ENA primary metagenome ERZ1090861 (study PRJEB33644, sample SAMEA5815744) | chicken gut metagenome | biome: Chicken; feature: Gastrointestinal Tract; material: Caecum | place: Ireland | collected 2019-01-01 | study: A study of the... | reverse complement strand
GCAACTGACTCTTAATCAGTGGGTCCCGGGTTCGAGTCCCTGAAGGTGCACCAAAGAGGTATAATCCGAATTATTTGCTTGTAACAAGCGAATGGTTCGGATTTTCTCTTTTAGCAAGGGATTGTAAATGAAAAAGCTGCGGGTGCTTCAAACGAAGCACCCGCAGCTTTTAAATCATTATAGCATATTATGAAGTAGTTTCTTGGTTTGTTTCACCTATATATTTTCTCGTTTTTTTATGTGTCACTACTGTTACGCATATTACACCGAGTATTGCAAATACAAAACCCATTACAAAGGGCAGCCATTCATAGCCGCGCAGATAAATTAAGGATAGCGCAAGCACCGCGCCCCATAACAACAATTCAGGGATAGAGTAGATCAATAAACTGTTTGCGCAGACTTTCTGCGAATAGTCCCAAGCCTCCTGAGAGGATGCCGACAATTTTGTTCTGAACCCGTATATGCCATTGATGTTCTTTGGCGGACGTATTTTTAAAATTATGCCCGCTATCAGCGGTGCAGCCGCTAACAGGCTTCCCATAATATAAAAGAAAATACTCATTCTATTTTCCCCAACATAGATTTTCTATCTTCGGATATAGTATAACATAAATGTAATTAGTAGTCAAGACACATAGAAAAAGCGGCGGGCGCTTCAGGCAAGGCGCCCGCGGGGCCGCTTTGCCTGCCGGAAGAAAAATCGGCGGCGCCGTTCCGCATTTTTGTTTACAAAGCCGGCGGGCGATTGTATAATGAATGTATGTATCTGGCAGATCTGCACATTCATTCCAAATATTCCAGGGCGACGGGCCGCAACGCGGACATCCCCAACCTCGATCTGTGGGCGCGGCGCAAGGGCATCGGGCTCGTGGGCACGGGCGATTTCACCCATCCCGCCTGGCGGGAAGAGCTGGAACAGACGCTCGAACCGGCGGAAGAGGGGCTGTACCGCATCCGGGAAGAGGCGCGCCTGCACGACGTCTGCTCGTTTCCGGCCGCGCCGCGTTTCGTCGTTTCGGGCGAGATCAGCTGCATCTACAAGCAGGACGGCAAGGTGCGCAAGGTGCACAACGTCATCCTGCTGCCGTCGATCGACGCTGCCGAACGGCTGGCCATGAAGCTGGAGACCGTCGGCAACATCCGTTCGGACGGGCGGCCGATCCTCGGGCTCTCCTCCAAAGATCTGCTCGCCGTCACGCTCGACGTCTGCCCGGACGCGGTCTTCATCCCCGCGCATATCTGGACGCCCCATTTTTCGCTGTTCGGCGCCTTTTCGGGCTTCGATTCGATGGAAGAATGCTTCGGCGACCTGTCGCCGCACATCCGCGCGCTGGAAACGGGGCTCTCGTCCGACCCGCTGATGAACCGCCGCGTGCCCATGCTCGACGGCTACACCATGGTCTCCGATTCGGACGCCCATTCACCCGCCAAACTCGGGCGGGAGAGCAACCTCATCGGCGCGCCGCTCTCCTATCCGGCGCTCAAACGCGCGCTGGAGACGGGGGAGGGCTTTGCGGGGACGGTGGAATTTTTTCCCGAAGAGGGGAAATACCATCTGGACGGGCACCGCAACTGTCATCTGAGCCTGACCCCACAGGAGACGGAGCGCTTCGGCGGGCGCTGCCCCGTGTGCGGGAAAAAGATCACCGTCGGCGTTCTGCACCGCCTCGAACAGCTCGCCGCGCGGCCGGAATCGTTCGTGCCCGAAAACGCGAAGCCGTTCGAACATCTCATGCCCCTGCCGGAAGTGATCGCCGCCTCGCTGGGCGTTTCCGCCGGCGGGAACCGGGCGGAACAGGCGTACATACGGTTGCTGCAAAAACTGGGCACGGAGGCCTACATCCTGCGCGAAGCGCCGCTTTCCGACCTGCGCCTGGCGGGCGGAGACCGGATCGCCGAGGGCGTCCGGCGGCTGCGAGAGGGCCGCGTGATCAAGTCGGCCGGGTTTGACGGCGAGTACGGGAAGATCGCTCTCTTCACCCCCGAAGAGCTCCGGCAGGCGAGCGGGCAGCTCTCTTTTCTGGACGAGATCGCCGCCGGCTCCGCACCGCCGTCCGCGCCGCAAAACGCCGGCAAGGCCGCCGCGGCCCCGGCCGCGGCAGTCAAAGAGGAGCAGGGCGGGCCGCCCCGTGCGGTCAACGCCGCGCAGGAAGCCGCGGCGGAAAGCCGCGCCCGCGTCACGGCGGTCGTCGCCGGTCCCGGAACGGGCAAGACGTTCACGCTCGTCGAGCGCATCGCGCGGCTGGCGGAGCGGGGCGTCCGGCCCGAGGAGATCTGCGCGGTCACCTTCACCGTGCGCGCCGCCGAAGAGATGCGCGGGCGCCTGCGCGCGCGGGTAAAGCATGCCGACAGGATCACCGTCGGCACCTTTCATTCCATCTGCTACGCGATGCTCCGCGGCTCGGTCACGCTGGCGGAACGCGCCCTGCAGGCAAAGCTCGCGGCGGAAGTCATCGCGGAATACGGGCTGAAGTGTTCCGCCCGGCGGTTTTTGGGCGACGTGTCGGCCTGCAAAAACGGCAAAGGAGAACCGACCGCCGCCGTCGGGGCCTACTGCGCGCGCCTGCGCGACGCCGGCGCCGCCGATTTCGACGACCTGATCGCCTTGGCGCTGCAGTCCGGCGGCCGCACCTTCGGTTGGCTGCACGTGGACGAATTTCAGGACGTCAACCCCATGCAGTACCGGCTGGTGCGGCAATGGATGGGAGAGGAAGGAAAGCTGTTCGCGATCGGCGACCCCGATCAGTCCATCTACTCCTTCCGCGGCGCGGCCTCCGACTGCTTTTCCGGATTGTGCGAAGACGAGCCGGAAACGCGCGTCATCCGTCTGCAGGAAAGTTACCGTTCCACGCCGCAGATCCTGCACTGCGCGCGGCAGGCCATCGCGCGCAACGCGGGGGAACACGCGCTTTCGCCCGTCCGGGACGGGGGCGAAGCGGTGCGGCTCGTCGAGTGCGCTTCTCCGCTGTCGGAAGGCATCTTTGTGGCAAAAGAGATCGCGCGCATGGTCGGCGGGCTGGACATGCTCGGCAAGGGCCGCGAAGAAAAATGGCGTTCCTTCGGCGAGATCGCCGTACTGGCTCGCACCCACCGCATGCTGCGCACGGTGGAACAGTGCCTGCGCCAAGAAGGCATCCCGTGCCTCGTCGCGGCCGATCATGCCTTTCTGGAAAGTCTCGAAGTGAGCGGCACGCTCGCCTTTTTCGGCGCCGTATACGGCGGGGAGGGGAGCGCCCGGGCGGAAGCGTTCGTCGGCGGGCCCGCGGCGCTGGCGAAGGCCAAAGAAAAATTCCCGCCTTCTCTGCGCGCCCGCCCGCGCCGCCTTCTGGAGGAGTGGGGCCGGTTCATGCACATCGATACCGCGGCGTTCCGCCGGCTGATCGACGCGGCGCGCTATCCCTCGATGCCCGAATTTCTCGAAGCGATGCGCCTGGGCGGGGAGGGCGACGTCCTTTTGCCCGACGGCAAGGCGGCGGACGGAGCGGTGCGCCTGGTCACGCTGCACGGGGCCAAGGGGCTGGAATTCCCCGCTGTGTTCCTCTGCGGCCTGAACGAAGGGCTGCTGCCCCTCTCGTCGGAGGGGACGGACGTCGAGGAAGAGCGGCGCCTGTTTTACGTGGGGATCACCCGCGCGCAGGATGAACTGATTTTGACGACGAGCGGCGCGCCCTCGCCCTTCCTGGCAGAAGTGTCCGCCGCCGTCCGCCGCGAAAAGGCGGTGCAAAAACCGCAGTTCCGGCAGCTTTCCTTTTTCTGAGCGCCCCGCCGCTGCTTGCGGCGCGGATCGCGCAACGATACAAAAAAGCGCCCGTACGGGCGCTTTTTTGTCCGCCGCGGGGTTGACAGGTCGCCCGCCGCGGGGCTATAATGAAAAAAACGCCCCGTCCGGGGCAGAAAAACGAACGACGTTATGCCGATTCTGGGCCGGGGCCGGGCTGCTTGTCCGTCTCCGGCCGTTCGCTTTTGCGCGGCTGTTGCAGAGAGAAAACGGGCCGTCCGCAGCGGCCGGAAAAGGGGGTTGAAAACGCAGAAAATTTTTTGAAACTTTTTTTCAAAAAGGTATTGACAGACCTTCCTTTTTGTGATAATATAAAACCGTAAATTATGAAACAAAGTTTCAAAATTAGTTCCGGATTTGTTCCGCGACGTTCGGAACACAATACATGAAGGAGGAAGCCAATGAAGCGGATGAAAAGATTAGCGCTTATGCTGGGCCTTGCGGCGGCTCTGGGGCTCGTTTGCGGCAGTTTTGCCGGCTGCGGCGGCGGGGGGACGAATAAGACCGTTCTGTATTTTGACGGCGGCGGAGGCTCGGGCAACTATACGACGACGAGCAGTTACGACACTTTGGAACAGCTTGCCGAAGAGTGGAACGCCAACAACGAAAAATTCGAGGTCGTCATCAACAAAGCTTCGCTCAACGGCAACCGCAGCGCCATCACGAGCATGCTCAGCGCCGGCACCGCGCCCGACATGCTCATGCAGGTGGGCACGGTTGTCAACGACGACATCGGTACGGGCTGGTACGCCGACCTGACGGAGTACCTCGAACAGCCCAACCCGTACGAAGAGGGGAACACGGCCTGGAAGGACATCTACGGCACCGAGTCCATCGCGGCGTCGAAGGCGTCGGACGGAAAAAACTATTACGTCTGCCTGGATAAGATCCCCGTGGGCATGGTCTACAATATGGATTTGCTGGCGCAGGCCGACATTACGGAAGTTCCGCAGACCTATTCGGAATTCCTCGCCTGCCTGGAAGCGCTGCAAAAGGCCAAAGACGAGGGCAGGATCACGGCCGAAGTGTTCATGCACGGCGGCCTGTGGCAGGAGAGTTATCTCGGCACGTCCGTCTACGGCTCCAAGGTGGAAGAGTGGGACGAGGACGATACGGGCGTCGTTTCCGCATACGAACTGGTCAAGGCCTACAAAGAAGGGGAGTGGACGCTCGACGACGAGTATTTCCGCGAATTCCTGCGCCTGTGCTACGAAAAGGCAAAGTATTATCCGGATAACTACCTCAGCTACGACACCGCTTATAATTTTGCGCGCGGCAACCTCGCCGTGACGGACGCCGTGGGCAACGTGATGCGCACGCTGACGCGCAACGCGCGGTTCAACGTCGAGATCGCCGGCTATCCCGTGCTGGATACGGAGGCGTCCGCCATGGGCGGATACACCACTGTCCGCGGCAGCGCCGGTCTGAGCAGCGCCTACTGGGTGACGAACAGCGCCGTCAATAAGGGGCAGGAAGCGGTGGACGCCTGCGTCGACTTCCTGATGTTTCTGACCGCGTCCGACAACAACGCGCGCCTGGTGAACGACCTCGGCTACGCCCTTCCCCTCAACGTGGAAGACAGCACCGTCGATCTTTTTGCGGGCCTGGCGGACGAATACGAGGCCGACCTGCAGTCGGGCACGGCCCTGGCGTGGAGCGCCTGCTACATCCCCGACATGCTGGGGACGGATTTCAACAACTATTATCAGCTCGCGATGGGCGATTTTTACCAGGGCGAAGCGGAGGGCAACATCGACGCCGTGGTCGCAGACCTGAACTCGCACATCGACGGCTGCATCGACGCGCTTGTGTCCAAATTCGGATGGACGTTTGCATGATATGAGAGCAAAGACAGGGAAAAAACGGCAGGAACTTTACGCATGGCTGTGGCTGGCCGCGCCCATCGCCGCCGTGTGCGTTTTCTGCGTATACCCGGCGGCGGCCGCGATCGTTCGCTCGTTCATGGACTGGTCGCCGACCACCAGCCGCTGGATCTGGTTCGGCAACTACATCGAGCTGTTCCGAAGCGAACTGTTCGGGCAGGCCTTCGGCAACATGCTCATCCTCGTGGCCTGTTCGCTGGTGACGAGCAACGTGATGACGCTGCTGCTGGCGGAACTTCTCTTCAACCTGCGCCTGCGCCGGCTGGAAAAGGTGTACCGCTATCTCTTCCTGTTGCCTGCGCTGGTTCCGGGCATGGTCACGGTGCTGCTGTGGAAAAACGTCATCCTCGCCGGCTCGGCGGAAGGCCTGTTCAACGCCATCGGCGCCCTGTTCGGCGCCGAGCCGAGCGGCTGGTACTTCGACAAGGGCAGGGTGATTCTGAGCATGGCGCTCACCAATTTCCCGTGGGTGGGCGGGGTCAGCTTCCTGATCTACCTCTCCGGCCTGCAGGCGATCCCCGAATCGGTGTACGAGGCTGGAGAGCTGGAAGGGCTGACCGCCTTCCGGCGCGTGTTTTCCATCGACCTGCCCCTGCTCGTCAGCCAGATCAGATATTTCATCATCATCGGGCTGATCAACGGCGTACAGGTATACGACCTGCAGCTCATCCTCGGGCTCACGGCGGTCGACCCGGCGAGCACGGTGCCCGGATATCTGCTCTATTACTACACCTTCGGTTCGCCGCGGTACGGGTATGCGGCCTCCATCGGCGTGGTGCTGTTCGTCATCACGCTCACGCTCAGCACCATATCCAATAAGATTTCCGACAAAGTCCGGGCGGAGAACGGCCTATGAAGAGCATCAAAAACAAAAAGGTCCTCGCGGCGCAGATCGTGCTGGCGGCGTGCCTGCTCGTGCTGCTGTTCCTGGTGCTGTTCCCGTTCTGGCTGATGATCGTCAAGAGCTTCAAGGACTTCATGCAGGAAGTGGAATCGCCCTTGTCGCTCACCTTTCCGCTGCATTGGGAAAACTATGCGACGGCGTGGGAGCGCATCGGCGGCAGCATCCTGAACTCCTTTTTCGTGAGCGGCGCAGAGGCGCTGATCACGCTCGTGCTCAGCTCGGTGGGGGCGTACGCCTTTGCGCGTTTCCGTTTCCGCGGCAAAAACCTCGTCTATTCGGGGTTCCTGGCGCTGATGATGATCCCGGGCGTGCTGACGCTGACCACCAAATACGTCATGGTGGCGGATACGTTCGGGCTGTACGGCAGCTTTTTCGGCGTGATCATGCCGCAGGCGGCGGGGCTGGTGCCCTTCGGCATCCTGCTGCTGCGCGGGTTTTTCGACGGCATCCCGTCCGACCTGTTCGACGCGGCAGAACTGGACGGCGCCGGCACGGCCAAACAGTTTTTCCACGTCTGCCTGCCGCTGAGCGTGCCCATCCTGCTCACGCTGGTGCTGATGAACTTCATGACCAGCTGGAACGACTATCTCTGGCCGATGATCATGCTCGGCAACGAGACGGACAAATACACCATCCCCGTCATGCTCAACGCGTTCACGACCGATTATTATAAGGTCGAACTGTATTACGCCGCGCCTCTGGCGGGCAGTGTGATCGTAAGTCTGCCCATCCTCATCCTGTTTGCGTTTACTTCCAAACAGTTTATCAGCGGCATGACGAGCGGCGCATTCAAAATGTAATTTTAAGGAAAGGACAAGACGAAGAAGAATGGCTACGGAATTGTTGGCGGACGACGGGTTCCGCAACGGCTTTATGCTGAAGGGGCTGAACAGCCTCCGCGACGGGCACGGCTCCATCCGAAGTTTCCGGCTCAACGAAAAAGAGCCGCGCTGGTACCTTTGCCAGTGGAACTCAAAGTACAACCTCATCGACGGCGATTTTACGGTCAGCAAAGACCGCTACAACATCTGCGACGTGAGCAAGAGCCTGACCGTGATCGGCAACCGCGAACTCGTGTTTGAACTGAATGCCGAAAAGGAATACAAGACGCAGCGCACGGAGAGCGAGCCGTGGCCGCACCTGCTCATCGAACAGGAGATCACCGAAAACAACCGCGTCCGCGACCTGAAAAAGATCGAATGCAGCGCGCGGTTCCGCCTGCTCGAATTCAAGAGCTACATGCAGGGGCAGGAAAAGCAATACCACGCCGCGCAGTTCGTGTGGGTGGTCACGTTCAAGGACGCGAACCCCGACTCGCCCTCGTACGGCTCGTTCATCTGGGTGGTGCTCTGCCCCTTCGACAGCCGCTACGACTTTGCGCCGCTGTTCACCCAGCAGGACAAAGCGCTGCCCGACGGCGAGTTCATCTACAGCTTTGCCGGGTGCGATTTCCTCGAAAAGCCCCTGTGGGGCGGCGACGGCGTGAACCTGTACATCGATCTGTATCCGCACATCGGCCGCATCCTCGCCTGCGCGCAGAGCCACGGCTTTATGCAGGGGAGCCGCGCGGAAGATCTCGTGGTGAGCAGTACGAACATGGGCTTTGAGATCACGGGCACGTTCCGCTGCCGCATCAGCGTCGAAAACCCGAAGATCATGATCGAAAAGAAGGAGGAAAAAGAATGAAAAAGCGAATGCGGGCCCTTCTTGCATTCCTGCTGTGCGCCGCCGTGGCGATGGCTGTGGCCGGCTGCGGAACGGGCAGGGAAGACCCGCCGCCGGGCGGAGACCCCTCCGGTGGGAACGAGGAGCAGCCGGCCGTGCACGAGGTATTTGCCGACAGCGATTTTGCGACGGGCTTCGATATCCTCGGCACCGGGTACGACTCCGAAGGGAATGTTTCGCAGGCCGAACGCGGCGTGAAAAAGTCCATCCGTTTCGGGCGGAGCGATCCGGCATGGAGCGTGGCGCAGTGGTATTCGGATTACAATCTGGACCAGAGCGACTACGTGCTCAACGAAGAGACGTTTTCCATCGCGGATACGTCCAAGTCGGTCTCGGTGGACCGCGCGACGGGCGCGATCACGCTGGCGCTCAACGCCGGGAAAGAATTTGACCGCGTGCAGAACGCCTCGTCGCTCGGGGTGTACTGGCCGCATCTGCTCGTCGAGCCCAAAAACACCGTTCCCGTACCGATTGCAGACTGCGAAACGATGACCGTCTATCTCGATTTCGTGATCAACAAGTCCGAACACCACGCCGCCGATTTCGGGGCGGAGCGGCCGGGCCTGCAGGCGCAGTTCGCCTGGTTCGTCTATGTGCAGAACACCAATGAAGAGAGCGCCGGCTACGGCGAATTCCTCTGGTTCGGCTTCAACCTCTACGACCCGACGCAGCTGTACGCGCCCCACAACGAGCAGCAGGATTTTGCGGGCGGCAACGCGGGGAATTACATCTACACCCTCGGGGCGGTCGAATGCATCGGCAACGAGCGCGTCAAAGTGGGCGAGCGCACGGGCTTTGAAATGGACCTGATCGCGGCCGTCGAACAGGGGCTTGCCGCCGCGCACGAGGCCGGGTTCATGGCCAACAGCACGGTGGAAGACTGCTCCATCACCGGCATGAACATCGGGTATGAGATGTTCGACGTATGGGATATTTCCACCACCATTTACGATATGGGCGTGTCCTACACCCTGAAGGAGGCGCAATGAAAAGATCTTTGAGCGCCTTGCTGGCGCTGCTGCTGGCCCTTATGCTGTGCCTTTCGTTCGCGGCGTGCGGCGATCCGCCCCCGCAGGGCGGAGAGACCGAGCCGCCGGGCGTCACCGATCCCGGCGGGGGAACGGAGGACCCTCCCGAAGAGGAAGAGCCCGACCCGCAGCCGGAAGACAAGCGCGTCGAGGCCATTGCCGACAACACCTTTCAGGACGGCTTCGGCGTCATGGGCCTGAACTCGGCGACGGACGGCACTTCCGTAAAGACGCAGATCAAGTTCGGCCGGCGCGATCCCGTCTGGCGCATCGGCCAGTGGGGGAGCCGCTATAACCTGAACGAGCCGCTGCAAAATTCGGTCACCACGCAGGCGATGATCCTGGCCGACCGTTCCAAAACGGTCACCCTCGACCGCGCCGAAAACGAACTGACGCTCGCGCTGGACGCGACCAAAGAGTACGACACGAGCGAAGAAAGCCGCGTCATGTGGGCGCATCTGCTCATCGAACAGTCCTTCGACGATTTTCCGCAGTACCGCCTCAGCGAGTTCGATTCGCTCGTGGCGACCCTCGACTTTTCGGTGACCAAAGCGGAAAAGGGAGCGATCGAAACGGGCGATGCTGCCGATACTCTCCCCGCGCAGTTCCTGCAATACTTTTATGTGGTCAATCGCAACGAAAGCTCGCCGGGGTACAGCAGTTTTCTGTGGTTCGGGCTGAGCTATCTCGATACCCGCTACGATTCTGCGCCCCTTTCCTATCTGCAGGATACGGCGGGCGGCAATCTCGGCAATTACATCTACAGCCTGGGGGCCGAGTCGACGCTCGGGCCGGGCGCCTTTGAAGTCGGGCGGGAATACAGCGTGGAGATCGACATTCTGCCGTATATCTCCGCGGCGCTGCAGACGGCGGCCGAAAACGGGTTTATGCTGAACACGCAGCTTTCCGACTGCGTCATCACGGGCATGAACCTGGGCTGGGAAGTGCCCGGCGCGTGGGATGTATCCGCAACGATCGGAAATCTCTCCCTGAAAGGGAGTTTGAAAAATCAACAGGAGGAAAATTTATGAGCAAAATCAAGACAAGGGCTTTGGCCCTGATCGCCGCGGCGGCGCTGTTGTTGGCGGCGCTCGCGCAGGTGCTGTTTTTCATGCCGCGCCCTGCCGCTGCGGCCGACGAAGGAACGGAAGGCCCGACGGCCGTCATGGCCGACCCGACCTATCAGTTGATCTCGTTAGGGGCGGACGATTCGATGATGCTGATGTCCGACGGAACGGTACAGGGCAGCCTCACGCCCTCGGTCGGGTTCGGCGGCCGCGCCAACTCCAACGGGCTGGGAGAGGCGTCCCGCTATACCGTTGCCAACGGCGTGGCGGTCACGCTCAAAAATCTGAGTATTTCGGCGGAAGCGTGCTTCACCGTCGCCATGCAGACGCATCCGACGGGAACGCTGACGGATGGCGGCGGCGTGCATGTCGTGTTCCGCGTTATGCTTGAAGGCGCTAATTACACTTTTGCATTGATCGTTTACAGAAACGACGCCTCCATGGCGGATGGCTACTTCTGGAATCCCGTCGGGGTGGCTTTGGAAGGAGATGAATGGCAGGCCGAAACCGTTACTTTGCGCTTTACCGATACTTCGCTTGCCATTTCGTATACGGGAGCCACGACGGCCGATTTCGCTGAAACCACGATATCGACGGAAAACGGTTTTTCCGGGATTTTTGAAGATTTTACAAATTCGGAGCGGCCCAATTACAGTGATAAAGCCTATCTGAGTTTCAATTGCTACAACCCGAATGCCGGGCAGGAAACGGGCCACGTCGATTTCACCCTCGCCTCCATCAACGGCCAGACCCCGCAGGCGGGCTACAAGGCCGCCATGGACGCGCAGGTCACGGCGTTTGTCGACGCGGTCGTAGCCGCGGGCGACGGCTCTGACCAGGACAAGGTCGACGCCGCCGTCGCGCTGAACGTATTCGGCGAAGACCAGGCGTACGGCAAGCTGCTCGCGCAGTACGGCAGCGAAGAACAGAAAGCCGATGTTGCCGAAGCGCGCGCCAAGATCACCGAACTCAACGGCGACGCCATCTATGCCGAGCTGCGGGGGAAGGTAGACGCCTTTGTCGCCGCGGTCGAGGTGTACGATCAGTTTGACGATGCCACCAAGACCGCCGCCGTCGAGGCCTACAATGCCATCGACTGGTCCCTCTATGACGACCTGAACGACAATTTCCGCGGACAGATCGACGAAGCCGTCGCGGATATGAAGGAGCTGACCTTCTTCAAAAACGCGATGAACGACGTATACGACGCCAAGCTGGCCCTGCTGGAAACGGCCACCGCGGCCGAATTCAGCTCGTCCGACGGTTATCTCTCCGTCAAGGCGTCCGTCGACGGATGGGACGCGTATAAGGCCGACAATTTCTTTGTCGACCTGGCTGAGGCGCAGCAGACCGCGCTCGAAGAGCGCATGACGGCGATCGAAGGCAAACTGGCGGATTCGTATTACGCCAACTTCATCTACCGCGGCACCGAGAGCAAGGTGCAGCTCTACGACGAAGGCCTGTATCTGAGCGTCAAGCCCGACGTGTATCCCGCCACCGACAACGCCGTTTCATTCAAAGAGAAGATGACCCTCGGCGAGAACAGCGAGATCCGCTTCAACCTCATCTACGGCCTGCGCAACACCATCGGTTCCTTCCAGATGCAGATCGGTTTCTATCCCGTGGCAGGCGCGACCACCAAAGGAGACGTCGACGGCGTGCGCGTGGATTTCTGGCTGTCCAACCAGGGCGTGACCGAAGTCAAACCCGTCAACGGCAGGACGGAAACGGATATCGTCAACAACATGATGCTTTCGCTGCAGGACGAGGATCTCTTCGACTTCATGGCCGAAGAACTCGATTATTCGGTGAGCGATTACACCGTCGAACTCGTCGCCAATGCCGACGGAACGCTTTCCGTGCTGGTCAACGGCCTGGAGATCGCCATCACGGATCCCGCCTTCAATGCCGACATGTTCAAAGACGGCGTGTACATCACGATCACCGGCTGCGGCTATGCGGGCACGGCGAACAACGAACTGCTCGTCACGAAGATCGGTTCGACCGAATACGTCGACCTCGGCGAAGAGGATCCCGGCACCGATCCCGGAACGGATCCCGGCACCGACCCGGGCACCGATCCCGGAACGGGCGACGGCAGCGGCGGCTGCGGCGGCTGCTCGGGCAGCATCGTCGCCGGCCCCGCCATCCTCGGCGGCGGCGCGCTGGTCACCGCGGTTGCGGCGCTGCTGCGCAAGAGAAGGGGCTGACGCTGCGTCCCGCCCGCATCCCGGGCGGGAGCGGAAAAATACGGGGGAGGGGCACCCTCCCCCTTTGTTTTAGGAGAGAAACGCCATGAAAAAAATTACCGTCGCCGTCATGGGCTTCGGCGATCGCGGGCAGATCTATGCGTCGTACGCGAAAAAAGCGCCCGACCGGATGGAGATCGTCGCCTGCATCGATCCCGACCCCGTGCGGCTGCAGAAGGCAAAAACGCTGTACGGCCTGCGCGAAGAAAACTGCTTTGCCGATCCCGCCGCGTTCTACGCGCGCGAAAAGATGTGCGACGCGGTCATCAACGCTACGATGGACAGCCTGCACGTCAAAACGACGCTGCCCCTGCTCGAAAAAGGGTACGACGTACTGCTCGAAAAGCCGATCACGAGCGACGAGGCCGAACTGCTGCAATTGCAGGCGGCCGCCAAACGCACCGGCCGCGTGCTGATGATCTGCCACGTTTTGCGTTACGCGCCTTTTTACGTGAAGATCAAACAGGTGCTCGCGGGCGGCTCGCTGGGGAAGATCGTCCACATGTACTGTTCCGAAAACGTGTATATCCCGCACATGCTCTCTTCGTACGTGCGGGGCAAGTGGAACAGCGAGAGCGCGTGCGGCTCGGGCATGCTCATGGCCAAGTGCTGCCACGATCTGGACCTGATCGTCTGGCTGACGGGCGGCCTCCGCGCGGAAGCGGTCGCGTCCTTCGGCGAACGCTCGGTATTCTGTGCGGCGAACAAGCCGAAAAACGCGGGCACGCGCTGCCTCGTCGACTGTGCCGCCGAGCCTTCCTGCCCGTATTCGGCCAGAAAACTCTATCTGGAGAACGACCGCTTTCCCTTCCTTGTCTGGGCGAACGTGCCCGGCAAGGATTGGGACCAGGTGACCCGCGCGGAAAAAGAGCAGCTTCTCAAAACCACCAACCCGCACGGCGCTTGCGCGTATGAGGACCGCGATCTGGTCGACCATCAGTCCGTGCTGGTGCGGTTCGAGGGCGGGGTCACCGCCACGCTGGATATGACGGGCGGCACCTCGCGCCCGGGGCGGGAGATCCACATCGTCTGCGAACGGGGCGAGATCGAAGGGTTTCTCGAATCCAACCGCTTCGTCGTGCGGCGTTACGACGCCGACCGCGCCGACTACCGCGAAGAGACTGTCGAGATCACCGAAGATACTTCGGGCGCGCATTCGGGCGGCGATCTGCGCCTGGCGGCCGATTTCGTCGCGCGCGTGGCGGGGGAAGAGCCATCTGTTTCCTGCACTTCCATCGACGATTCGATCGAAGGGCATCGGCTCGTCATCGCTGCCGAAGCCGCGCGGCGGGAACAGAAAGTGGTGAAATGGGACAGCCGCGGCGAGCGAACAAATTGACAAATTTTTCCGACCGCATTATACTATTGAATATGGCAATATACGGAAAGAAACAAATCAACATCCGGGAAGACAACAAGAGCGCCGTGGTCGACATCCTGTTGCAGCAGGAGGCAACGATGCCCCAGCTTGCCGAGCGCCTCATGCTCAGCCATACGGCATTGGCGAAAGTCATGCATGAACTGATGCAGAAAAACATCGTCCTTTGCAGCGAGGGGAAGGGCACGGGTTCGGGCCGTCCGCCCAAAGTTTACGAGATCAATGCGGACTGCGCCATGACCTGCGCCGTGATCCTGATGCAGAAGAGCATCGACATTTACTACGTCGACATGCGCGGCTTTCAGGTCAACAAGCGCACGGCCGAAAACGATTTTTCCTCTCTGTCCGCGTTGCTGGCAGACGTGCAGGAATACATCGGGACGCTCAAAGAGCACCCGCGCCTGAAAGACCGGGTCTTGAAATACATCTACATCGGGCTCCCCACGGCGCGGTTTTACGGCATGGACTTTTGCGAAAGCTGCCGGGAAGTTTCCCTCTCGTTTTCGGAGCGGTTCCCCGGCATCCGCAATGTCGTGCGGCGGAACGTCGATTACGCGATGGTTGCGGAAAGCAAGTACGGCGTGCTCAAAAACAATTGCAGGAACGCCGTTCTCCTCAATCTGGACGAGTACCTGTGTGCTTCCTTCCTGCTGAACGGCAGCATTTACGACGGCGATCGCTGGATGCAGGGCTACGACAGCGCGCAGAATTTTCCGGGGCTGCGGGCTCTGCGCGCGCAGGCGGCGGGGGGCGGTTTCGGCGTTCTTGAAAGAGATGCCGCGTTCGGCGCCATGCTGGAATGGCTGGGCGGCGTACTGCGCTTTATGGATATCGGCCGGGTCGTTCTGGGCGGCTCGGCGAAAGTGTGGGGGGAGGAACTGCTGCGGCTGGTCAGCGAAAAGTTCGGCGGCCGCTGCCGGGCAGAATTTTCGACCATGGGGCGGGAAGTCCCGCCGCCGCTGTCCGGCGCGGTATGGCTTTCGACCTATTCGACGCTGCAGGATATGATGCTCCGCTGAAAAACGAGGGCGCCCCGCCGCTGCTTGCGGCGCGGATCGCGTAACGATGCAAAAAAGCGCCCGTACGGGCGCTTTTTTGTCCGCCGCGGGGTTGACAGGTCGCTCGCTGTGGGGCTATAATGAAAAAAACGCCCCGTCCGGGGCGGACGACGAGCCTGGGGAGGCCGTGCGATGTACGTGCAGGATACCTTTTTCGACAATGAAAAGAGCCAGCCGCTGGCGGCGCGCCTGCGGCCGCGCACGCTGGAAGAATACTGCGGGCAGAAACATCTGCTCGGCGAAGGCAAGGTGCTGCGCCGCCTGATCGAGAGCGACTGCGTCGGGTCCATGATCTTCTGGGGCCCGCCCGGCGTGGGCAAAACCACCCTGGCGCGCATCATCGCCAACCGCACGAAGGCGGATTTCATCGATTTTTCGGCGGTGACGAGCGGCATCAAAGAGATCCGGCAGGTCATGGAGCAGGCGGAAAAGAGCCGCCGGTTCGGCGGGAAGACCATCCTGTTCGTCGACGAGATCCACCGCTTCAACAAGGCCCAGCAGGACGCCTTTCTGCCCTTCGTCGAAAAGGGGAGCATCATCCTCATCGGCGCCACGACCGAAAACCCGTCCTTTGAAGTGAACGGCGCGCTCCTGTCGCGTTGCAAGGTGTTCGTGCTGCACGCCCTCAGCCCCGAAGAGATCGGCGGGCTGCTGCGCCACGCCCTGCGCGACGAGCGCGGGTTCGGCAACCAGGAGGTGGAGATCTCCGACGATCTGATCGACGCGATCGCCCGCTTCGCCAACGGCGACGCGCGCACCGCGCTCTCCACGCTGGAAATGGCCGTGCTCAACGGCCGCCTCGAGGGCGCGAAGACGGTCGTCACGGCCGAAACGGTCGAACAGTGCACGTCCAAAAAGTCGCTGCTGTACGACAAGAAAGGGGAGGAACACTACAACCTCATTTCCGCCCTGCACAAGTCGATGCGCAATTCCGATCCCGACGCCGCCGTGTACTGGCTGGCGCGCATGCTCGAGGCGGGCGAAGACCCGCTCTACATCGCGCGGCGCGTCACGCGCTTCGCCAGCGAAGACGTGGGCCTGGCCGATCCGCGCGCGCTGGAGATCGCCGTCGCCGCCTTTCAGGCCTGCCATATGATCGGCATGCCCGAATGCACCGTGCACCTGACGGAGGCCGTGGTGTACCTCTCGCTGGCGCCCAAATCCAACGCGCTGTACGTCGCCTACGGCCGCGCGCGCAAAGACGCGCTCTCGCAGCTGGCGGAGCCCGTGCCCCTCGCGTTGCGCAACGCGCCCACCCGCCTGATGCAGGAACTCGATTACGGAAAGGATTACCAGTACGCGCACGACGCCGAAGACAAGCTGACGAACATGCAGTGCCTGCCCGACAACCTGCAGGGAAAAGAATACTACGTCCCCACGGAAGAGGGGACGGAAAGCCGCTTCGCCGCGCGCCTGCGCGAGATCAAAGCGTGGAAAAAAGCGCATAAAAAGTAAAGGAATTTCCGGCGGGAACAAAGTTCTGCAAACGGAGAAAAGAAAAAGCGACCGAATATTTCGGTCGCTTTTTGGCTGTCCGCGCCTGTCAGGAGGATTGCGGGATCTTTTTGGTCAGGTTGCAGAACAGATCGTCGAAGAGGATGTCGCTGCCGTCGTCCGCTTCGAGGCTGACGCGCAGCCGCTGCGTGCCCTCGGGCAGGGTAAACGTCTTGTCCAGCCGGGTGAAGTCGGCGCAGCCGGAAAATTCGATGGTGTATTCCGCCAGCGTCTGCGTGTACAGCGGCATGCATTCGATCACGATGCGCCCGGTTCCCGAAAGGGTCTTGGCGTATCCGCTGAGGTTGAGTTCGAAGGACTCGTGCATGCCCGAGATATACTGGTAAACGCTGTGCCCGTCTTTGAGTTCGATGGCGGTCGAGCCGCCGATGCCCTGGCCTTCGGCGAAGGAAACGTCGCCGTTCATGCTCTGCCTCCAGGCGTTTTTGCCGGGCTGCGAAGTGCTCACGGGGATCTCGGCCGTGCTCTCCATCTGCGCGTTGGAGATCAGGTTTGCCACCGGCAGTTCGACGGGACTCTGCGGGTACAGGCTCTCGTCCGAAGCGCCGTCTTTGGCGTGCGGCGTGTAGTCGTTGTTCAGGTAGGGGGTATAGCGGAACCAGTCGACAAAGGTGTAGTCCGTCTCGAAATCGGGCGAACCGGCCCACCCGGCGGGGAACCAGTTGCCGATGTTGATGGGCATCGCCACGTCGGGCACGTAGACCTGCGACGTGTGCGTCAGAACATCGTCGATGTAATAGTCGATGCGCGCGGGGTCGGTGTGCCATTCAAATTTGTAAACGTGCCATTCGCCGTCGTTGTTGACGACGGGCGTATTGGTCACATAGTGGTCAGACTGTTCGAGCGTGAGCCAGTTGGTGTTCCATACGGCCGTAAAATCCTGCTCCACGTTGAGCTCGATGTCGATCTCGTAATTGTTTTCTCCCGTATAGTAATAGGTCCAGAAGGCGGTGGTGGAGCCGAAGCGGGGCAGGCATTTCATGCGCACTTCGAACCGCCCGGGCCCGAAGTATTCGCGCGAAATGATCTGTGCGCCCGTCCTTCTTCCGTGGTCGTTTCCGTGGCCGCGCAGATCCCCGGTATAGTTGTCGCCGTTGCATTGCAAAATCAGGATGCCGTCTTCGGTATACTTCACGTTCTGCGGCAGCACGCCGCCGTTGTCCGTTCCCCATTTGGAGTTGCCGATGTTCCAGTATTCCGAACGCACGCCTTCCGTAAAGTCGTCGAAGAATACGTTTTCCGTGTCGAGGCCGGCGTCGGGATCGAACTCGTCGCCCGCATTGTCGCCGCATCCGGCAAACATCGCCAGTCCCAGCGCGAGCAGCACGCCGGCAAGCAGGATCGCGATCTTTTTCATGGAAAAAAGCCCTTCCTTTGTATTTCTTTATTAAATTAACTTTGTTAATTAAAAAACAGTATAGCACACTTCTCCCGTTCTGTCAATAGGGAACGGGAAAAAATATTTTGTGAAATTTGTCGAAAAAGTCTTGACAAACGGGCGGTTGCGTATTATAATTTGAATCAATTAATTAACTTTGTTAAAAATAAAACTCTAAACATCGGAGGAAAGTGGTAATGAAGGCAAAATTTTTGCGGTCGCTGGTCCTGATCATGGCCCTCGTCATGGCGCTGGGCGTCGGGCTGGCTTTCTCGGCCTGCTCTACGACCGATTGGGATCTGAAGATCGCGGTCGTACACAAAGAGTACGGGCAGCGGTGGATCAACGCGCTTGCGCGCAAATTTGAAGATGAGACGGGCCTGGTCGTCGAGGTCGAGGCCAACCCGAACCTGCAGTCGGAGATCCCGAACCGCCTGCAGAACGGCAGCGACGACGACATCTTTTTCAGCCACGGCATCACGTGGGAACTGTACGCGGCGCAGGGCTACCTGGAACCGCTGGACGACCTGTACGAAATGGAGGTGAGCGAAGGCGTCACCTTCGGCAGCAAGGTCCTGCCCCAGTTCCGCAGCGCCGCGCAGTTCAACGGACATTATTATAAAGTTCCGTGGACGAACGGCACGGGCGGCCTCGTGTACAACAAAAAGATGTTTGAGGACAACGGCTGGAGCGTTCCGACCGTGTACTCCAACCCGAACAATCCCGACTGCGACCCCGCGGTGGGGGACGTCGGCCTGATGGAGCTTTGCGAAAAGATCCTTGCCGATACCGACGGAGAGGTCAAGCCCTTCGTGTGGAGCAGCGAAACGTATTACTGGGATTACGTCGTGTTCGACTGGTGGGCGCAGCTCGCCGGCGTCGACGCGATCGAAGAATACACCCAGCTCGGCTCGGCGGAAGTGTTCAACCCCGAAACGCATCCCGAACAGAAGGAAGCGCTCAAAGCCTGGAAGAACCTGATCGCCGATCATCCCGAATACAGCATGGAAGACTGCGCCGGCAAACAGTACACCGCCGCGCAGATGGAGTTCGTGACCGGCCGCGCCGCCATGATCCCCTGCGCGCAGTGGCTCGAATCGGGCATGATGGGCAACTACGACGAATCGACCTGCGTGATGGACCTGATGCCCACGCCCTTCCTCGACGGCGCCAAGACGGACGCAGACGGCAACCCCATCCGCGTCAATTACTCGGTCGGGTCGACCAACTCGGGCGACAGCATCCTCATCCCCGAAGATTCCAAACACAAGGATACGGCCAAACAGTTCCTGCAGTTCATGTTCCGCGACGACAACCTCAAACTCTTCACCGAAGAGACGTACGGCGTGCAGCTGGCCGCCGATTACAGCAACGTCACCCTCGACGACGACGCGACGGACTTCATGAAGAGCGTGTACGAGATCAACGCCAACAGCCAGAAGTTCGACCTTCTCTCTTCGGCGCTGCCCATCCTGCAGGGATACCTGAGCCTTGACTGGCCGGTCGAAGGCGTGCAGCATTACGCCTCTCTCGTGGCCGATCCCTCGACGGATATCGACGCGATGTACCAGAGCAATTACGAAACGATTGCTGGCAATTGGAGCAAATGGTTCGAATGAGCAAAATGACAGAAAGCGCCGTCCCGGCGGAAGAGACCGCCTTTTCGGATGAAAGCGCGGCGGCTGCAAAGCCGCCGCGCGGGCACGGCCTGAACCGGAAAAAGCAAAAGACGATCTTCATCTGCGTGATGCTCGCCTTTCCGTTGGTCCAGCTGTTCATCTTCTGGTTCCTGGTCAACGTGAATACGATCATCATGTCTTTTCAGGAATTCGACTGGCTGACGGGGAAATACATCTTCAACGGTTTCGACAACTTTATCCGCGTCTTTCAGGAGATCGGCGGGACCTCGCAGGTCACGCAGCGCACCGTCATCAACTCGGTGCTGTATCTGCCGATCACCTGCTTTATCAGCCTGCCGCTTTCCATCCTGTTTTCGTATTTTCTGTATAAAAAGGTGCCCGGTTCGGCGGCGTTCCGCGTCATTTTCTTCCTGCCGTCCATCATTCCCGTCGCCGTTCTCACGATGGCCTTTTCCTTCTCGTTCGACGCGACGCTCGGCTTTGTGAACCCCATCCTGCGGGCGTTGGGCGTGCAGAACATTCCGTCCTGGTTCGGCCAGTACCCGAACAACCAGATCATGATCTTCGCATACTGCATCTGGGCGGGCCTCGGCACGAACATCGTGCTCATTTCGGGCGCGATCGGCCGCATCCCGATCGAGATCATGGAGTATTCCAAGCTCGAGGGGGTCAGCAAGACGCGCGAGCTGTTCCAGATCGCCATTCCGCTGGTCTGGCCGACCATCACGACCACGTTCGTGCTCGGCTGCACCTCGGTGTTCACGGTCATGATGCAGCCCCTGATGCTCACGCCGGGCAATTCCGACACACTCACGATCGCCCTGATGATTTACAACGGCGTGCTCAACGGCCGCAACCTGCCGTACTATTCCGCATTCGGCCTGGCCCTTTCGGTCATCGGCGTGCCCATCATCCTCGTGATTAAGTGGGCGCTGGGGAAAGTTTATGCGGACGTGGAGTATTGAGGAGGAAAAATCATGGAAGATACGATGATCAGATCCGATACTCTGCCGGCGGAAAGGGGAGAGGCGCGTGCGGCGGACGCCGCCGAAGCGCGCGTCATCGACGCAGGCAAGCTGCAAAAACCCCGCCGCAAACTCACCAAAGACTGGGCGCTGTGGGTCGTGTTCGCCGTGTTCCTGATCTACGCGATCACGCTGGTGTTCCCGTTCGTTTGGATGCTCTTCAACTCGGTCAAGTCCAACCAGGAATATTTCCGGAACATCTGGGCGTTTCCGCAGAGTTTCCACATTGAAAATTACACGAACGTGCTGTTCAATTACAGCGTGCACAACGTGTCGCTGTTCGGCATGTTCGGCATCAGCATCGTCATCACGCTCTGCGGCACGGTGCTCAGCCTGCTGATGTCCTCGATCGCGGCGTACGTCATCGCGAAATACAAATTTTTCGGCCGCAACGCGCTGTACGCGCTCGCCGTGTTCGTCATGGCGGTGCCCGTCGCGGGCACGCTCCCGGCGCAGTACAACATCATGCAGACGCTGCACCTGACCAACTCGTTCATCGGCGTGCTCATCCTGTATGCGGGCGGCTTCGGCTTCAACTTCCTGATCCTGTACGGTTTTTTCAAAAACCTTTCGTGGGAATACGCCGAGGCGGCGCTCATCGACGGCTGCACCGATTTCGGCATCTTCTTCAAGATCATGCTGCCGATGGCCAAGCCCGCGCTCATCGCGGTCGGCGTCATCCACGCGATCGGGCTGTGGAACGACTACGTTACGCCGTCCATCTATCTGCCGAACACGCCCACGCTGGCGGTCGGCGTGAACCTGCTCCTCAGCGAACTGCGCGGGCAGTCGGCTTACCCCGAAATGTTCGCTACGATGATCATTGCACTGATTCCCATCCTCGTCGTGTTCATCTGCTTCCAGAAAACCATCATGGAAAACACGGTCGCGGGCGGGTTGAAAGGATAAATTACAAGGAGGAAGTGTATGAAAAAACTCATCACGCTGCTCCTCGCCGCGCTTCTGGCGTTCGGCCTTGTGGCCTGCGCCGGCGGCGGAGAGGACACGGCGGGCACGGTCGGCGGCACGGTCAAGTGCAACGGCGCCGGGTTGGAGGGCGTGTCGATTATGATCGACGGCCAGTCCGCTGCCACCACCGACGCGAACGGCGCCTATTCGCTGGGAGAGTATACCGGCAATGTGACGCTCACGCCCGTGAAGGAAGGGTATACGTTCATGCCCGAATCGCTCACGGTGCAGTTTGCCCGTCCGGACGCAGACTTCACGGCCACGGCTGTTGCCGGGACGGAAGAGCCGGGCGATCCCGTCGAACCGGCCGACGCCACGCGCATCCCCGCGCCGACGGACGGCAGCCTGTACGACGATTTTGAAAACGGCATCTCGCCCGACGGCAATTGGGACATCGTCAGCAAAACGTGGGGCGGCAATCCGTCCTTCAACGGCGTGAACGCGGGCAACGTCGGCTATACGGCGGACGGCATCCTCGTGCTCTCGTCCAAAGGCATGTACTGGAACAACGCGAGCGAGCGCAACACGGGCGCGGCCATCGTGACCAAAGAAGCGCTCGGCCCCGGCCGTTTCGAAGTGGCGGCCAAGATCTCGCCCCGCCTCGGCATGTGCTCGGCGATCTGGACGTTCTACTATGAGAGCGAGAACGAAAACCACGAGATCGACATCGAATTCCCCGGCACGCTGAACGGCCGCATCGGTTACGACAGCGTGATGAACACCAACTGGACGGATACGGGCGCCGGCCATTCGAGCCAGACGGTCGATTTGAACGACGAAGAGCTCGGCCTGGCCGCGCAGAACGACGGCAAGTGGCACACCTATGCCTTTGAATGGAGCGTCAAAGACCAGTACGTCAAATATTACATCGACGGCGTGCTCACCCATACCTCCAATGTGAACATTCCTTCGTACGAGAGCCAGCTGTGGATCGGCGTATGGCTGCCGCAGAGCTGGGCGGGCGTTCCCGAATACGAAACTTCGGATATGCTCGTCGACTGGGTCGCCTATACCCCGTACAACGAGACCGCCGAAGACGGCGTGCAGCAGGCGAAAGAGGATTACCTCGAGCGTTCCGTCGCCGGCGACGGCCAGTTCCCGACCGAGCCGGTCGTCCTCGACGAAAACGCGGTCGAGATCGTCTCCAACAGCGATTTTACAGGGATGGCGTCCGCCTGGACTCTGGCGTCCGGTTCCGATTCGCGTTCCGGCATCATCGCCGCCGATTACACCGGCGCAAACCGCGCGTACCGTCTGATCGGCCAGTCTTCGGCCACGCAGACCATTGCGGCGGTTTACGAAGGGTTCGAATACACCCTCAGCGGTATGGCAAAACTCGCGAGGGGGGGGGTAGACTCTTCTGCGGAATTTGCGGTCGAATTCCTCGATGAAGACGGCTCCGTGATCGGGTCCGCCACGACCTTCGACATCGCTTCCGGCGAAGATTACGCCGCGTTCAGCGGCACCGTAACGGCTCCCGCGGGTTCCGTTTCCATGCGCCTCGTGCTGCGTTCGAGCGGCGCCGATACCGTCGCCCTGTTCGATTCGGTCAGCATGCACCGCGTGATTGATCTTGTAGGGGAGGAAGAATGAACATGAAAAAGAAATCAGTATGGATCGTTCTTCTCGCGCTTTTGATGCTCTTCTCGTTCACGCTCGCCGCGTGCGACGATAACGGCGGCGGCAGCGCGATCCGCCACGCCGATGCCGACAGCATCGAGATCCTCGGCACAAACACGACCTATACGCCCGGCGAATACACGCTCGAGGCGGCGGTCAAGCCCTCGCAGGCAGACCAGGGCGTGCGCTGGTCCGTTTCCGGCGAAGACACGACCGGCGTATCCGTCGGCGGGGCGGACGGAAACGTCCTCACCGTCGGTTCGAATGCGACGGACGGCGCGGTCATCACCATCCGTGCGACCTCGACGTACGACACGGCGATTTATGTGACCCGCAGCTATACGCTCGACATCCCCGAGATCGAGGGCACGCCCATCTATACCGAAGAGGAGCTGCGCAGCATCGACCTCAACGGCAGCTACATCCTGATGAACGACATCGCGCTGACGCAGCCGTGGGAGCCGATCGGCAGTTCCGAAAAGGAAGACGACACGGGCGCGATCGTGACGCCTGCCGAACCCTTCAACGGCGTGTTCGACGGCAACGGCTACACCATCAGCAACATCCAGTATGAAAATACGAACTTAGATCCGGACGCCGGACCGATCGGCGAAGTGCTCGGCTTCTTCGAGCAGATCGGCGGCAGCGGCGAGGTCAAAAACCTCGGCCTGCAGGGCAGCATCAAGGCGGTGCGCTGGTGCGGCGGCATCGCGGCCATCAACGACGGCATCATCTCCAACTGCTGGAGCGATATCGACGTCGAGCTGACGGGCGCTCCCGCCGGCGGGCTGGTCAGCGTCAACCGCGGCCGCGTCGAATACAGCTACTGCGTCGGCACCATCACCACGAATGCAGATAACTCTTCGCAGCGCAGCGCGGGCCTGTTCGTCAACGCGGGCAGCGTGGTCTCCTGCTTCGGCGACCGCGAAGCGATGACGACGGACAACTATCAGACCATTCTCGGCGCGATCAAGAATACCGAAGTCATGCGCACCACCGAAGAGATGAAGACGGCTTCGACGTTTGACGGCTGGGATACCGAAGTCTGGTCCATCACCAACGGCAATTATCCGCAGCTGATCAATCCCGACTTCGAGGGCGGGGAAGAGGATCCGTTCGTCGCGATCACCAGCGGCTCGAACGATGTCGACATCAATTCCGTTTACGACTACCAGATCACGGTCGACGTATCCGGCGTGGAAGACACTTCCGTCGAGTTCGAACTGGCAGAGCCGGTCGACGGCGTCAGCATCGGCAAAGATACCGGCCTGATGACCTTCGATCCCGAAACGGTGGAAGACTACGCGCAGGTCACCGTCGTGGCGACGCTGGTCGCGTCTCCCGAAACGACTTCGAGCGTCACCTTCCATCTGATCAATAACGATTTCGATACGACCAATATTTTCCGCGTGCGGACGGAGCAGGATCTCTACCGCGTCGCCACCACGAGCAAGTATCTGAGCGGCGACATCATCCTGATGAACGATATCGTCCTCGACGAGTACGCCAACTGGCCGGGCATCGGCAATGCGTCGGCTCCCTTCACCGGCACGTTCGACGGTCAGGGCTACACCATCAGCGGCCTCGCAAGAACGGCTGCGACGGGTGCGTACGGCTTCTTCGGCACGATCAACGCGGCCAGCGCCGATACCGTGGCGGTGAAAAACCTCAAGCTGGTCGGCTCGATCGCAGGTTCGCCTTCCTGGGCGGGCACCATGGTCGGCACCTTCCAGCGCGGCATCATCGAAAACTGCTTTGTCGACGTCGATATTTCGACGGGGGCCGGTCTGCGCATCGGCGGGTTCGTGGGTGTCAACTCGGAAGAAGGCGCCGCGCATTCAACCATCCGCCATTGCATCTCGGTCGGCAAGGTCAGCGCGGGCGGCGGAGTCGCCACGGCGGGCGGCTTTGCGGCGGCCAACAACGGCACAATGCAGTATTGCTACGTCGACGCGACCAACAGCGGTGCCGACAAGCTGATCTCCTTCGGCGGCGAAGTGGCCACCTGCGCTCTGTACACCGACATCGAGATGCGCACCGCTTCCACCTTCACCGACGAAATGCTCAGCGACACGGTCTGGCACAAGCAGGATGCCAGCTGGCCGACCCTGATCAACGATGACTTTGTAGCGCCCCCGACGGAAACGTATGTCTACATCGATTTCGACAGCGTGATCGATGTGTACACCACCGCGGAGCAGCAGCTGCAGGCCAAGGAATTTACGGCGGGCGACGTCAGCGCGACTTTCGCTCTGCAGGGAGACGTCACGGGCGTTTCGGTCAGCGAAGGCGGCCTGATCACCTTTACCGACGACTTCGTTCCCGGCACCTCTTTCACGGTCACGGCGACGTATAACGGCGCCACCGCGGAAAAGGTCATCCGTACCACTTCTTCGGCGCCGGTCGCTATCGGCACGGCGGAAGAGCTGTACGCCCTCACCCAGGCGGGTGCGGATCTGTCCCGCGACTACTACCTCACGGCGAGCATCGATCTGAGCGATTACAGCAACTGGGCGGGCATCGGCAGCGATTCCAATCCCTTCACGGGCACTTTCGACGGGCGCGGCTATACCGTCAGCGGTTTCTCGTCTTCGGGCAGCGGCCTGTTCGGCACGCTGAACGCCTCCGCGAACGACGTGGTCATCCTCAAAAATCTCCGTCTGGAAGGTTCTCTCGCGGCTTCGTCCTGGACGGGCGGCCTGGCCAACAAATTCAACCGCGGAATCGTCGAAAACTGCATCATCGATGTCGACGTCTCTGCGTCGGGCGGTGCGTGCGGGCTTGTGTTCGGCGTCATCGTCGACGGCAGCGAAGCCGGCCCGAATGGCAGTACCGTCGCCACCTTCCGCAATTCCATCGTTCTCGGAACGGCGGATAGCGGCAGCTATGTAGCTTCCGGCTGGATGAAGACCATCGGCGCCGTCGCCGGTGCGGTCAACGGCACGATTTCGAATGTGTTCTACGACTCTGCCAATGCCACGGCTGCCATGACGAACGGATCGTCCATCGATGGGTGCGCCAAGACGGCGGAAGAGTTGCAGACCGCTACAACCTATTCCGCGTTCGATACCAATATCTGGAACATTGCGGAAGGCAGCTATCCCACGCTCAAAGTGCAGGCGGGCGCAGCGGAATAATTCTTTTTGGCAACCGGGCCGCGCTTCGGCGCGGGAACAGAACAACAGGGGCGGACGGTCATCGCCCGCCCCTCCCTTATGGGGAGAGTAAAAAAGTTATGATCAAATTCGGAACGGGCGGCTTCCGCGGGATCATCGGGGCCGACTTCACCAAAGAAAACGTGCAGCTTTCCATCCAGGCGCTGTGCAACCTGGCAAAACGGCAGGGGAGCGAAAAGCCCGTCATCGTCGGGTACGATTACCGCTTCGCCTCAGAATATGCCTGCCTTTGGGCGGCGGAAGTGCTGGCCGGCAACGGCATCGTGTGCTGGCTGTACGGCGAGCCGATGCCCACCCCCGCGATCATGCACGTGGTGCAGAGCGAGGGGCTCGACTTCGGCGTGATGATCACCGCCAGCCACAACCCGTATTATTACAACGGGGTCAAACTGTTCATGAAGGGCGGCGTCGACGCCGACGTCGCGTTCACGGGAGAGATCGAAAAAGAATGCGCCGCCATCCGCGAGGTCAGAACGATGTCCGCGGAAGAGGGCGAGGCGCAGGGACTGATCCGCAAGGTCGATTTCAAGCGCAATTATCTGGAAAATATCAAGTCGTTCATCGACTTGCAGGGTATACAGAACAACCGTTGCAAAATTCTGTACAACGACTTGTTCGGCGTCGGCGCGGTGGGCCTCAGACCCCTCGCCGCGGAATACGGTATCGCCCGCTTCGACTGCATCAACGACAAGCGGGACGCCCTCTTCGGCGGGCTGCTGCCCAATCCGACCCGGGCGATGATGCTGAGCATGCGCGACGCCGTCGTTTCCGGCGGCTACGACTTCGCCATGGCGACCGACAGCGACAGCGACCGCCTCGGCATCCTCGACGAGCACGGCGACTACGTCGACAGCAACGACATCCTCGCCTGCCTATATTATTACCTCGTCCGTTACCGCGGCATGCGCGGAGACGTGGTCAAAAACTGCGCCACGAGCATTCTCGTGGACAAGGTCGCCCAAAAGCTGGGCTACCGCTGCCACGAGGTGGACGTGGGCTTCAAAAACATCTCTTCCAAAATGCTCGAAACGGACGCGCTCATCGGGGGCGAAAGTTCGGGCGGGCTGACGGTGCGCGGCTACGTCATGGGCAAAGACAGCGTCTTTTCCGCTTCTCTGTTCATGGAAATGGTCATCCGCATGAACAAGCCCGTGTCCGAGATCGTGCGCGAGGTGCACGCCTTCGCCGGCTACGATTATTCGATCGAGGAAGAGACGCTCACCTTTTCAGAGATCGGGCAGGTCCGCAGGCGGCTCGAGAGCGCCGCGCCCGAGTTCGGCGATCTGCGCAGGGCGAGCCACTTCAATTCCAACTACAAATATTACTTCGACGACGGCTGCTGGGTGCTCATCCGCATGAGCGGCACCGAGCCCGTCGTGCGGGTGTTCGCGGAGATGAAGTCCGCCGCCGAAAGCGACGGCAAGATCTCCGCCGTCAAAAAATTTTTCAACGCAATGGAGCAGGACCGTGTTGTATAACGAATTCGCTGAACTGATCGACCGCATCGAGGCGCTGGAAGAGGGGCGTTCTTCGGCAAAGCCGCTGCCCGAAAAGTGCTATTTTCTGGACAGGGACACGATCCTGTGTTATCCGCGCGGCAGCGGAGACAGCCGCTACCCCTACGGCACGGGCGGCTATACCCTGTGGGCGCACTCGTCCGGCAACCTTTCGATCAACGAGAGCACGTTTTATGTCGTTCAGCCCAGCGACGAGGGGAAAGAACCGTACCTCGCCTTTTTCGGCGGTATCAAAACCGGGGATACGTATACCCCGGTTTCGGTCACGGGAGTGGCGCGCCAGCCCGTCGAGCGCGTGCGCCGCTACACCGTGTTCACCCCCAAATGCGTCTATTACATCGCCCGGGCCGAAGGCGTAGATTTCTGCCTGCGCTGTTACAACGGGTCCGACAGGGACAAAGAAACGGTCTTTTCGCTGTTGGCGTTCAACCGCACGCAGGAGGAGAAAGAGCTGTACCTTTCGGGCTTTTTCAACTGCCTGCTGATGTATTCCCCCTATGAAAGCAACGAAACCAAGTGGTTCAAAGCCTGCAAGGTGCGCGGCAGCCGCTTCTGCTTCCACAGCGTGGTCGACCTCGACCGCCGCACGCACGTCAGCAACAGCGCCGTACTGCAGGTCAACCATGCCGGCGGCGAGGATGTGCGCGTCTGCACCACGACGTCGCGCGCCGATTACGCGGGCGGAAAGTCCAACTGCCTCAACTGCGCCGTGCCCCTGTTTACGGGCGCCTTTGCGCAGGAACGCCCCGCCTGCAATTTCACCGATACCGCCGCGGCGGGGCATCTTCTGAAATTCCGCCTGGCGGGCGGCGCGCAGGCCCGCGCCGACTACATCCTCAAAGTGTTCGCCTGCGCCGAGCCGGAGGCGGTCGCAGACGCGCCCCTGCCGGAGGATTTTGCCGCCGTCGACGAAGTCATCGAACGCGAAGCGCGCCGGGCGGTGCAGCGCTACGAGGCCGAAGGCATGATGAACATGCGTTTCGGCAAGAGCCTCGACGGCATGGTCGACGGCGAACTGCTGACCGATTTTCTGCACAACGTGCAGAGGCAGGTGTGGTACTGCGCCCTCGCCAAAAACTCCGGCGTCTCGCTTTTGGGCATCCGCGACGTGTTCCAGCAGCTCGAGGCCTGCCTCATCTGGGCGCCCGAGGCCTGCCGCGCCAAGATCATCGAGGCGCTGTCCTTCACCAATGTGGACGGCCGCCTGCCGCGGCAGTATTCGCTGCCGCCCCGCGAAGGCGCCGTGCCGCAGATGGACCTGCGCGCCTTCATCGACCAGGGCGTGTGGGTCATCAACACCGTCTACCAATATCTGTGCTATACAGAGGATTATTCCATCCTTGAAGAAGAGTGCGGCTACCTCGATTTCACCGACGGCACCGTCAAGCTCACGGACCGGCGGGGGAGCGTGCTCGAACACCTTCTGCAGATCACCGGGTATCTGATCGATCACATCGACTACGAGCAGACCCGCTGCCTGCGCATCATGTACGGCGACTGGAACGACGCGCTCGACGGCCTGGGTACCACCGAAGACGCGGGCAAGGAATACGGCACCGGCGTTTCGGTCATGGCCACGCTGCAGCTGTACGCCAACCTGCGCGAAATGAGCGAGATCCTGGGCAGAGTCGGCGGTTACGAAGAGCGCATCGCGCAGTACGCCGCCACGCGTGAACTGCTCAAAGGCGGCCTGCAAAAATACGCCGTCGTGCAGAAGGACGGCGAGCGCCGCATTCTGCACGGCTGGGGCGACAAATACAGCTACCAGGTCGGCGGCTTCTGCGACGTCGACGGAAAGGCGCGCGACGGCCTCGTCGTCAACGCTTACTGGATCATCGGCGGCGCCATCGAGTGGGATCCTTCCCTCAAAAAGGACATCCTCGCAAGCTATCGCCGGCTGGACAGCAAATACGGCCTGAAGACCTTCGAGCCGTATTTCGAAAAGGGCGTCCGCGGTGTGGGGCGCATCGTCAACCTGCCCAAGGGCACGGCGGAAAACGCGGCTACATACATCCACGCCACTACCTTCGGCATCTGGTCGCTGTTTATGGTGGACGAAAGCCGCCTGGCGTTCGGGCAGATCCAAAAGATCCTGCCGCTCACGCACGAAAAAATTTCCACGACGCCCTTCGTCATGTCCAACTCGTACGTGTACAACGAAGAGTTCGGCATGGACGGCGAATCGATGTCCGACTGGTTCACGGGCAGCGCGAACGTGCTGATCAAGACGTTCGTCCGCTTCGTGTTCGGCCTGCAGCCCTCCCTCGGCGGGGTGACCGTGCAGCCGGCTTCGTACATCCCCTTTGAAAGCTGCTCGATCGACGTGAAGATCAAACGCTGCGTCGTCACCCTGCAGTACCGCAAAGAGGGCAGGGGCCGCCGCCGCTTCCTGGTGGACGGCAAAGAGTGCGAACCGGTTTCGGACGGGCTGAGCGCGGAAAAAATCATTCTGCCGGAAACGGTGAAGGATCGGGCAAAACTGTTGATTTCTGTCGTCGATTGATTTATAATAAATAATAAGCATTGAATTGCGCTGATGTGGAAAAGTATGATCCGAAGAGAGGTTGTTATGGTCGATAAGGGGCAAAATCAGACGGTCGTGCGGGACAACAATATGAAGTTGATCCTGTTTTCACTGCTGGAAAAAAGCATGTCCTGCTCCGACCTCGCGGGGAAACTGCTCCTGAGCAAGCCCGCCGTGACGAAGATCACGTCGGAAATGCTCGATCTGGATCTCATCGTTTCGGGCGGCCAGCAAGACAGCCGCAGCGCCTACGCGCTGGGGCGGAAAAAGTCGTACCTTTCCATCAACGAAAACGTCGGCGTCGTCGCCGCGATCGACTTTTCTACCGTCAATATCCGCGTCGGGCTGTACAGCCTTTCGGGGCGGGAGATCGTTGTGCGCGAACTGCTCGACGCCGAATTTATCACCGAAGGCGTGCTCAGCGAAGTGGCCGAACTGCTGCGTTCGCTGTTGCAGGAATCGTGCGCCGGCGGCCGCGAGCTGCTGTGCCTGTGCATCGGCGCCTCGGGCAAGATCGACAAGCGCACCGGCAACATCGTCGAATCCATCAAATTCCGCGACTGCCGCGGCATCAACATCAAAGAATTTTTCGAAACGCGCTTTGACGTGGAAGTGCTCGTGAAAAACGACATGGATCTTTCGCTGCTGGCCGAAAAGAAGTACGGCGCCCTGCGCGGCGCGGACATGGACGACGCCGTGCTGCTGTACATCGATTCGGGCATCGGCGGCGCGGTGCTTTCGGACGGGAACATCCTGGCGGGCCGGCACGGCTTTGCTGGCGAGTTCGGCCTGGCCGTCACCGTCGACGACGACGGCTCCGAACAGCCGTACGACTGCATCGTCTCCATCAACGCGCTCAAAGACAAGATCCGCAAATACCAGGCGGAAAGCGGCGATCTCATCTTCGAGGGCCGTTTCCGCTTCCGCGACGTGGCGGCAAAATTCCGCGAGGGGCATCCCGCCGTGCGCCGCATCGTCCTGCGCTCGGCCGACATCGTCGCGCGGCTGATCTCCAGTCTGATCGACATCCTCGATACCGGGCGCATCCTCCTGGCGGGGCGCGTACGCGATTTCGGGGAGGAATATCTGCAGCGCATCGAGAACAACGAGTCGCTTCGCGCCCGTTCGGCGGAAGTTTCGTATTCGCAGACGGAAGATCCCGTCCTGCGCGGGGCGGTGTTCTACGCCATCGAGGCGGCGTTCGATCTGCTCATCACGCGGCGCCGCGTCGATCAGGGCCTGCGGCGCGAGGCCTGAGCCGGCCGCGGCGAAAACGAAGCGCCCGCGCATTTCTTTTCATTAGTTTATCAGGAGTCAGAAACGATGATGCAAATCAGCAAACAGGCGGTCTTCTATGTCCCGGACGGGGCAGAAGAGGGGAAGGCAGTGGCGCGCACGACGCATCTGTGCATTTCGGCGCACCAGGACGACATCGAATTCATGGCCTATGCGCCCATCGCGGAATGCTTCGGGCGCGCGGACCGGTGGTTCGGCGGCGTGGTCGTGAGCGACGGCGCCGGCAGTCCGCGCAGCGGCCTTTATGCCGACTGTTCGGACGAAGACATGAAGGCGATCCGCATCGAAGAACAGAAAAAGGCGGCGCACGTGGGCGAGTACAGCTTTCAGCTGCTGCTGGGGCATCCCTCTTCCGCGGTCAAGGATCCGTCCGCCAAAGAGATCGTGCGCGAACTGGCAGAGGTCCTGCGCGCGGCGAGACCGCAGGTCGTCTACACGCACAACCTGGCGGACAAGCACGAAACGCACGTCGCCACGGCGCTGAAAGTGATCGCGGCGCTGCGCTCTCTCCGCCCCGAAGAGCGGCCGCAGAAAGTATACGGCTGCGAAGTGTGGCGCGACCTCGACTGGGTGTGCGATGAAGAGAAGGTGTTCCTCGACTGCGGCGCGCATCCCAACCTGGCGCGCAGCCTTTCGGGCGTGTTCGACAGCCAGATCGCCGGCGGCAAGCGGTACGAACTGGCGGCGGAGGGCCGCAGGCTCGCCAACGCCACCTTCTCGGCAAGCCACGCCTGCGACACGTACAGCGCCCTCAACTACGCGATGGATCTGTCTCCCCTCATGGAGGAAACGGCGGACATCGCAGAGTATGTGACCGGGTACATCGACCGTTTCAAGGCGGCCGTACAGGGAACCATCGCCAAATTTTTGTAAGTCGTTCAAACGAGCCACGGAGAACGCGCCCGGCGCGCCCCGGGGGGGGGAGGGACCACACATATGAAGATCATCGTCACAGAAAATTACGAAGAACTTTCCGACAAAGCGGCGGAAGCGATGCTTGCGGTCGTCAAAGCCGACCCTTCCGCAGTGCTGGGCCTCGCCACGGGTACCACGCCTCTGGGGCTGTATGCCCGCATGATCCGCGACCGCGCCGAACACGGCACGAGCTATGCGCGCGTGCGCACGGCCAACCTCGACGAATACAAGGGCCTGCCCGCGTCGCACGAACAGAGTTATGCCTGCTTCATGCGCAAAAATCTCTTCGACGGCTTGGACATCGACCCCGCCAACACCAATATC